>Ga0075029_100000157_pt1 | contig 34271 bp, 24 predicted proteins | sample LitLauG_LLR_2013_FD_71391 | JGI IMG/M metagenome (GOLD analysis project Ga0075029, IMG submission 71391) | Freshwater sediment microbial communities from North America - Little Laurel Run_MetaG_LLR_2013 | ecosystem: Environmental > Aquatic > Freshwater > Creek > Sediment | place: USA... | reverse complement strand
CTTTTACGGCTGGAAGAACTCGGCAGTCCCGGCAGGGTACAAGGTTCAGCGAGCCGACCAGGGTGTTGTTTGGTTCTATGGAAGGGGCGGGACAGAGAAGAAAACATCTAGTCCTGGTCTTAAGGCAGTCCTATTTGGTTCTGCCGGGGAGTGGATGACCTTACCGGCCTACTCAGCCGTGGAATGGGAGCAACTCGATTCGACCTCTTTCGCTGGCGAAAACCACGCGTTTACAGCTTTCCTCAAACTTCGGGAAGGCGACGAACCGTTAGAGGTGGTCTCGCATTCTTTCACTGTTCCCTCCAACGCTATGCCTACGACGCACTGACCTGGCGGGTGGCGCATGTCTCGGATGAATAAGTATTCGTTGTTGTATTGACAAAGAAGAGAAAACGGGTGCCCCACTTCTCACGCTTTTTGAGAAGTGGGCCGCCGCACCGCCGACTCTTTGGTTCTTTCCGACAATGGCAACGTTTACCAGATCGTGAATGGCCGCGACGGCAATCGCACCGCGAATTTCACTTACGACACGCTGAACCGCATCCAGACCGCATACAGCAACGGGCCGAACTGGGGAGAGTCGTTCGGCAGCGCGGTCGCTCCTGGGGGAGTGCCGTCGGTGGCGGGTATCGACCCGTGGGGCAATCTCTGGCAGCGCTCGGGGATTACCGGAAAGACTCTGTACGAGCCGCTGAACTGCCCGGCCAACAGCCAGAATCAGCTGACCGGCTGTGCGATGAATTACGATGCGGCGGGGAACGTGACGCTGAGCGGCAGCGCCGGCTACACTTACGATGCCGAGAACCGGCTGATTGCGACGGCGGGAATGTCGTACCTATACGATGGCGATGGCAAGCGGGTGGAGAAATGTACGGCGGGTTCGGCGCCGGGCAGTTGCGCCGCCCATGCCAGCGGGACGCTGTATTGGACGGGAACGGGGAGCGATCCACTGGCCGAGACCGACCTGTCGGGCACGGTGCTGGAGACTTACGTATTCTTCAACGGGCAGCGCATCGCGCGGCGAGACGGGGCGATTCAGGCGTAATCCCAAGGTGGGACTCAAACTCGCAATCCAAGCTGCAATCCGCGAGCAGAACTAACCTTGCTTTTACTTTAATGCCATCCGTGGCCCTGCATGTTGTTGAATTTACGTTGTCATGCGGATTCGATTCCTACCGCGCTCACCATCTTTCATTGCAAGCACGGGACTTAAGCCGCACTCTCGCCCCTTTTCAGGCTGCTTCGGAGTGGTTGGTAGCAAATCCCCGCCTAACAGCTTCTTGCTCGCTACGCGCAGACCCGCACGGATGTCCTCGACACTCGCTTTGTCGTACACATTCATCGCTAGAGCGTGTCCTTGATTACGACTGGGTGGACGCCAGCACGACGCAAAGTGCGTGACAGCGTGTGGCGCTCCTTTACGGGCATGGATATGAACCCAATATAATGGGGCCTTCTATTTGCCGCTACATAACCTACGTCATAACATTACGGTTTCCGTAGTTTGATGTTCACCCAAGATTGTAACTTCCCTTTATCTGCCAATCATCAAAATCCTTGCAGGAATTACTTTTGAGACTCCCACTGCGAGGACCACCTCGGTTCGAGAAAGCAAAGTTTTCCACAGCATTTCCTCTGTGGAGCACTTGCGGTGCTCTGATTTCTTGGTCGCCGAGTTCTGTATGGCTGGGATCACGGCCATCGTGCATATTATTGGAAACGAAGACAGTAAAGGCGTGCGAGAATGCCAGAAACAGTGCGATTCGCCGACGTTGGTGATCGCGATTGTTCTTTACATTTTTCTCTTGCCAAGATTGCGCGTGGAGAGTTATGGTGCTTCGCAATATCTGCGCTATTCATCTGAGGGGGCGATTGCGCAGCTATTTTCCCTTGTGTGCCGACTCGTTCGGTCAGGAGAATCGCGCAATGTCGCCGCCATCCTTCGTCGTTTTTATTTTTCTTTGTCGCTTCTTCGGAAGCGACAGGTCAAACTCCACTAGAGATCCCGATTATTCGCTCCGGTTTCCGCTTCTGTGACTGATCGCGGCCGAATCAAACCGTCTGCCTGCTTGGAGGATGCATGCTGAATCGAGTGTTTTTCTTGTTGGCTGTTATAACGCTATCGGTGCCAATATTTGCCCAGGAACCTGCAAGGCAACCCCGGCGAGATCCCATCTTGCTTGATGTCCTGACGCGGGTTGTAAGCGCGGCGGGCGGCGCCCAGGCATTAGCGGCTGTACATGACCTCACGGAGTCTGGTGAGATCACGTTCCATTGGGGAGAAGGGGTCAAGGCCCCGGTTACCATTAAAGCTTTTGGGGGAAATCATTTCCGCATGGAAGCCGCTCTTCCAGAAGGAAAACGCACTTGGCTCGTGAACGATGGAAACGGTACCAAGAAAGAAGGGGACCAGAAGGCTCTCCCGCTTTCCAGCGAAAATGCGGTCAATCTGGGCAATCTGACTTTTCCGATTGCCCAGATTGCGACGGTTCTCGGGGACGCCAGGACCGACATTTCATTAGTGGGAATTGAAACGATGGAGGGGCGTTCGATCTACCGGTTGCGCGTCAAGGGTCAGCTCGGTCTCAGCAGCAAGCCAATTCCAACCCTGCCAGTAGTGAAAGATCTGCTTATCGACGCGCTCAACTTTAGCATTCTGAGCGTGGAAGATCGGCCTTTCAGAACCTATGAAAAAGGAGGGAAATCTTCCGATAAGCCATCGCGCGCAATCGAGTTCGGAGATTTCCGTACCGTGAATGGCGTGCTCGTACCGTTCTCCATCTCCACGAAACTCATGGGGCAACAAACGCTGAGTATTCGCCTGACAAGTGTTGCCTTCAATAGCAATCTCAGTCCAGAAGATTTCAAGAACTAGTTCTTGTTCCGAAAAGCCAGACACTTAACCATTTCAGCCGGATGAATACGAAGGGATGGAGCCGATGAGAACTACACGGGAAGCAATCAGCGGTCTCTCGCTTGGAAACGGGCTCAATTTTGTCGGGCGTTTTTCATCCTGGGGCGCTATCTGCGCTCTGTGCGTGATCGGACCCTTCTGCGCTGTTCTTAGTGCACAAGACTATCTGACGAGTACAGGCGTATCGAGTTTCAGTTCACCGTACCCAGCTGAGATGGGAACGGTCGATGCGGCTTCCGGCAACCTTCATCTGGAGATTCCGCTGGGTTCGTTTCCGCAGAGGGGAGGAAGTGCGCCGCTGATCCCTCGAATCATCTACGACAGCCATATTTGGACTCTTCCAACAGACGGTACCGGTCACGTTTGGACCCCCATCGAGTTTGTCTTCGCATTGCCTTTTGGCACATGGAGTTTCGATGAAGGCGGCACTCAAGGCGATTGGGCCGGCCCCCAAAGCGGAAATGGCTGTAACGAGGACATTGTGTCTTGGGACGAATCGGGCGTCCAGCATTGGTTTAACATCCCTGGAACATGGAATGGATCACAGTGCAGCGGCGGGACGGCGTACGCGGCAGATTCATCAGGCTTTCAACTTCGGCAGACTGCATGGGGTTCGGGCGTCGATGCAAGCGTTTCGCTCTATGCCCCCGATGGAACTGAGGTGTATGGTTCTGCTCTCGACACGGCCGGCATTGCATCGAAGGATTCCAATGGTAATTATCTTGGCTTAACCACCGCAGGTAACCCTGAATTTCCCGGCATTTGGGACCCTGTCATCGACACCCTTGGCAGGACCGTCGTCAATCCCAACCCAGATGGTAACCCGACTGTGCTAAAGGTGCTTAACTCTCAGGGAGCCACCTCCACCTACGTGGTCACTTTGGACAATGTACCAGTAAAGACGAATTTCCAGCAAAGTGGCATTACTGAATGCACGAACAGCTGCACAGTCGAAGTCATCACGAGCATTAGCCTTCCCGACGGCACCTCTTATTCGTTTCTTTACGATTGCGATTCATCCTCCGGTCACCCTACTTGTAACTCCCCTGCGGGCCAGAACGCATACTACGGCACACTGACAAGCATGACTCTGCCCACGGGAGACACCGTGACCTATACCTATTCGAATTTCAAGGACGCAAAGGGCTCTGTAGGCCGGTGGCTTACGTCGAAGTTCACAACCTGGAACGGATATTGGGTGTACACCCCAACCGTGACGGGCGGTAATACTCAAAAAGTGACGGTCGGCAGACCGGACAGCTCAAATGAGGTAACGTCTTACTTCCTGGACAACAGCCCGTGGCCGACGCAAATATTGAGCTACGATACTGACGGTGCGACCCTGCTTTCAACTGTCAATAATACTTGGGACTTTTCGATCCCGTGCACGCTGAACGCATGTCACGGACAAGGCCACCAGGACGTGCGGAAGTTGAGCACATCGACAACCCTCCCTGTTCCAGGAGGCAGCATCACCAAGCAGACTACGTTTGCTTATGACACCCCCCAAACCGCAAACATCACGGCCGTCAAGGAATGGAAATATCAGCCGGGCGCAGCGCCCACGTTCTCTTCTGTGCCCGACCGAGCCACATTCACCACCTACGCGACGATAGGGACCAACAACAATATCAATCACCCGAAAACCATAACCGTTTGTAATAATACGGGCACAAACACGAATTGTCCTGGAGGCGGAACGCCGGTCGCGCAGACCACGATCACATACGATGGTTATGGGAGTAATGGATCACTGGCGTTGCAGTCCGTTACGGGTGCCGTAAATCACGACGACACCAACTTCGGAAGTTCTTATCTGACGCGAGGGAACGCGACTCAAATCAGTAAATTGATCAGCGGAACCACCTATCTCACAACTGCTATTTCTTACGATACGACAGGCCAGGTCATCAAAGTTGTTGACTCGAATGGTAACCCTACAACCTATTCATACACCGATGCTTTTTATGACGATAACGGGGCTGACCCACCGGCGACACACAGCGGCGCGCCCAAGACAAATGCATATGCTACTGCGGTGACAGACACCATCGGCACTACTTCAACAGGGTATTACTACGGGAGCGGACAGACGGCGCTGTCGACCGACTACAACGGGGTGACAACTTATGGACATTACGTGGACCCATTTGATCGCCCGACTGCGACCGACTACCCAATCGGATGGGCGCTCAATGTCTATGGTGTGCCGTCACAAAACCAAACAGTGATCGACTCTTACGCAGCGGTTGGCGACACCAACCCAACGGGGTCGGCGAGTTGCACTCTTTGCACGCATACGCAGGCAGTGCTAGATCTGCTGGGGCGGGCGGTAACCGCTAATCTGGTCAACAACCCAAGCCCCCCGGGTGAGGTTACTGTTACCAGCGTTTATGACGGCCTAAACCGCGTCGCGTCCAGCAGTCACCCGCATATCGGAACCAGCGATCCGAACAATGTGTTCGAAACTGCACATTATGACGGACTGGGACGGTCACTGGGTATTACACACCCGGATAACGAGAACGCTCAGGTATTTTACGGCGCTTATGTCACCAGGGAGTGGGGAGCGCTGACGGGCCAAGTGGGCTCGTCTACAACGTATGGCGTTGGCTTCCCTGTGGTCTCCGTGGACGAAGCCGGCAACCCCCGGCAGGAGTGGATCGACGGCTTCGGGAAGGTCATTGAGGTCGATGAACCGGTGGCGGGCAAGACGCCGGGACAAGGTTCCGTTTTTGTAACGGGAAGTGAAAACGGCAGATACGGCTGCGTCCAGCCTGGCCAATGTGGCGTGATAGACGACTCCGGAACGGTCAGTGTCACGGTGAACAGCCACACTACGAGCGTTAGCTATGGTCTAAATTCCCAAGGCATACTGGCATGCCAGCAACCGGGATCACAATCCTTGGATACTTCCGCCATTGTAGCGGCCCGTTTGGCGGCCGCAATTAACAGCGACACTGGCTCATCCGTGAGCGCTTTCGTGACAGGTAGCTCCATTACTCTCACGTCAAAAACGGGAGGAAGCGGTACCAACTATACGCTCTCAGCTAGTTCAGCTACCACCTGCACGCAATGGTTTCCATCCGGCGAAACATCATTCCCCGTCAGCACCTCGGGGAGCAACCTTATCAATGGTTCCAACAACGGTCCGGTGCTGTCGAGCACTCTGGCAACGAACTACACATACGACGTGTTGGGCAACCTGACCGGGGTTGTGCAAGGTTCTCAAAACCGGAGCTACCAATACGACGGCCTCAGTCGGCTGACACAAGAAATCACACCTGAGGCCGGAACTGTGACGCTGTCCTATCTGTCTTCCGGTGCGCTGTGCAGCGGCAATCCATCCAACCCATGCAGCAGAACGGCCCCGGCCCCCAATCAGACAGGATCGGCAACCGTTACCACGACTTACACCTACAATACGGCTAACCAGTTGAAGCAAAAGACTCATTCCGATACGACTGGAACCGAGACCTACACTTATGGGACGAGCGCTTCCAGCTTTAATGTAGGGCGTCTCATCACAATGACAGACCCATCCGGGTCTGAGGCATATACCTACGACCGGGTGGGGCGGGTCGCCCAGATCGTAAAGACGATATCTAGCACGAACTACACCACGAAATACGCCTATAATGCCGCGGACGAATTAACGAGTGTTACCTATCCTTCGGGGCGAGTGGTTTATTACAACTATGACAACGTGGGCCATTTGTGCCAGGTGGCGCCGAGCGCGAGTAGCAGCTGCAATGCAACAGGTGCCTATCTAGCTTTGCCGAGCGGAAGTTACGATGCCGCCGGTAGGCCTCTGAGCGCGACGTACGGCAACGGTGTGGTGGCGACCGCTGCGTATTCTCCACAGACCTTCGAGCTGGCAAGCCTTAGTTATGCCAAGGGTGCGACCACGCTTCTTGGTTTGAACTACTACTATCAGCAGAACTCAACCTACTGCTCTACCGGCAACGCTCTCGGCAACAACGGCCAGATCCAGTGTATTGCGGACGTTTCCGCGGGCACGGGAGACTCGGGACGCAGCGCCGCTTACACCTACGATCCCATCGGGCGGCTGCTTACTGCGAAAACTTCAGGGTCTACTCAATACCCAGCATGGGGGCTCTCCTGGACCTACGACCGCTACGCAAACCGGACCGCACAAACCGTAACCGCCGGCAGCGGATTCAACACGTCCTATACCATCAACCCCGTCAACAACCGTATTACAAATCCCGCCTTCACCTATGATGCCAGCGGCAATGTGACGGCTGAACCAGCGCCCCTGAGTTTGAGTTATACCTACGATGGCGAGGAGTGCAATACCGGATACACCGGAAACGGCAACACCGCGGCCTACACATGCGATGGCAACCACATTCGTGTCAAGAAGGTGGTCACCGGAACGAACGCGGTGACCACCGTAGCTATCCGCTCTGGCGGACAAGTTATGGCCGAATACGACAACGGAGCAGCCGTGACCTCGCCGACCCGCGAGTATCTTTACGGCCGCAATCTCCTGGCAATCGTGACCGGCAGCACCGGGGGATCGGGCGGGACGATGATCTATCAGCATCGCGACCATCTCTCCCCGCGCCTCTATACGGACCTCAACGGCAACGATGTCGGTGAGCAGGGTACTTTCCCGTTCGGCGAGTCCTGGTACAACAACAACACAACTTCGAGTTGGGTTTTCACATCGTACGAGCGGGACAAGGAAAGTGGCAATGACTACGCTCTGGCTCGTTCCTATGCGAATAGCCAAGGACGTTTCCTGGCTCCCGACCCGTTGGAAGGCGTGGTAGGTGACCCGCAGTCTTGGAACCGCTACGCTTACGTCGAGAACGATCCCATCAACTTGTCCGACCCCAGCGGCCAGGGCTTTTGGGAGGATCTGGGCTTTGCGATTGCCAATCTATTTGTCGAATTTGTCACAGCGGACGCCATCAATCTCAACGGCGGCGGCTGGTCAGGCTTTTCCCTGACTGGGGACTGCAACCCTGGTGAGCCTTGTAAGACCTGGTCCACGTCGGCGCAAATGATGGTGAACATTGGGGCCGCAGTATGTGCAGCCGGCGTTTGCTACACGGGCGGCGGAAGCGGAAATGGGCCGGGGAGCGGCGGTGGTTGGGGAGGTAACACTCCCGAGAGCACGGGCAATTATCCCGACTCTGGCGGGAGCGCGCCCGCGGGAGATGGAGGACCCGGTGCAGGGACGACGGATCCCGGAAGCACTAGCGCTGGGAATGCGGGACCGGGAGGCGGTGGTGGCGGGGACGTGGCTGTTGACAATGACATTTGGCATAATAGCGCGAGATGTCCGGGATGCGGGGACATCTGGCCGGAGTCACAGAACTTTGTATACTGGACAATGAAAACCCAGGCGGAGGCAGCTGCGCTTGGAGGGTTCCTAAAATACGCTGGCGAGGCTATATCTGCCTTGCCAAAGATGAGAGTTGCGATTGGTCCGGGCAATCCTTTCCATGTTGCATATGAGGCTGGCGGGAAAGCCCTCAATGCTGTTGGAGAGCTGAGTGGGCCTGAACCTATGAATGTTGGGACCAGATATGCAAACGCAACTTTCCGGAAAGCATATTTTACCTTTTCCGTCCCCATTCGAAGCGAAGCAGGTGTCCTTGCAACCGAAGGACGCCAAGCCTGGTCATGTGTTACGGCTGCCGTCAATGCAACATACAGAGGGTGGTTCCCATGATTGGTAGGACACGCGCAAATGCCGAAGAAGAAGATAGAATTAAGAACGAATTCGAGTTCACTGTCTCAAACGTTTCCGAATCGAGGAGCGAGCCTAAAATTTTTCGAGATCCGCTAGCCTTAGAGATGCATCGCAGGCTCGCAGCTCAGTTACGAATGGATGGATTCGATGTAACGGATGCCAAGCCTGGAAAGGCTTGTGATGCAGCTTTCTCCGTCAAGTTCCCGAAGTTCAACGTTTTTGTGATGATAGCGGCAGAACGTCCCAATTACGCAATCCTCACATGGTGCAGTCGGCCACTATGGAGAACTGTACTTCCACGAGAGGTTTCTGACGGCTGGGCTCGGACGTGTGACGGCATCGAAAAAGCACTCAAGCAGGATTTGAATGTTTCATCCATAAAGAGATTCCCACAAAAGCAATCTAGTAAGCGGGAGGAATGAACACAAGTGGTGTGTCCATGGCTGACGCTGTTGCGAATGACAAAATTCCTCAGGGAGTTCACCGCCGTTTGCTTCGTTTTCATCGCAGCGCTCCCCGGCTTGGCCGCCGGGCAGAGAAATGCAGGTTACATGCCTTCCGGCGCCTACTCGAACCCAATGCTTGGCTTTCGCTATGTCCCTCCGGGCGAGATGGAGGATGAGACTGCGAGCGGGCGCGCAAAGATGCGTGTTCGTGCGACGGAGCGCCACACCATTAACACATTGGAGCTACTGCTTTCAATGTCTTCGGGCGCAGACGATAGGGATTCGAGCTGGCATTCATTGACCATCGAGACCTACCCGCGCCAAAAGTTTAGCGACCTCGATGACGCCAGTGCCGAGGCCAAAATGACTGCGTGGGTAGCCGGTACCAGCAGTTTGCCGGAAAAACCGCGCTCGGCCGTCCTTGCCGGCCAAAGCTTCACCGTCTTTGTATTTGCACGACAGGAAGGCACGATCAAGAAGGGCGCCGTGGTCTGGACTACCATACGCAAGGACAAGCTCCTGTCGTTCGCTTTTGTCGCGAACTCTCCCGAGCAGCTGAAAAAGCTGACCGAGAGCATGAAGAGCGTTCAGTTCTACTAGAAAACCAAGCTGCAATCCATTGCGCAATCCGATAGTTCGGTTACCAGTGTTTTCCAGGTGCTTTTGTGCCATCCGTGGCCTTGCATGTCATTGAATTTACGTTGTCATGCGGATTCGATTCCTTCCGCGCTCACCACTCCACCCGATTCAAATTCCTTCGTTTGAAGAGCAGCCTTGAGTCTTAGCTTTTTGATCTATGGGAGCATCTCAGGGAATTGCACTCAGTTTTGCAAACCCTCTCGGTGTGATAGAACTTTGTATCGGTTATCTTCGGGAGGCTTGAACGCCATGGACAGCGCCGTTGCACAGTCGTATCGCCGATTTGAAATTCCGGGCATTGCCCAACTCGTTGAGGGAAACGGCGGCCTGCCCATGGTTCGCGTCACCTCTCCCGAGGCGTCAGGAGAGATGTATCTCCACGGCGCGCACGTTACCTCCTGGAAGCCGCAGGGCGCAGACGAGGTGATTTTTCTCAGCTCCCGGTCGAAATTTGAATCTGGCCGCGCCATTCGCGGTGGTGTGCCCATCTGTTTTCCCTGGTTTGGCGGCAAGGCGGACGATCCCAAAGCGCCGGCGCACGGGTTTGTGCGCGCCAAGTCGTGGCAACTGGAGTCGATCGCCCAGACCGGCGGTGCGGTCACCGTCGCCATGTTCACTGAAAGCAACGAGGATACGAAGAAATGGTGGCCCGCCGAGTTTCGACTGGTCCATCGCGTCAAGTTCGGTTCGGAGTTGGTCCTCGAACTTGAATTGACCAACACCGGGAAAACGTCGTTGCGCTTTGAAGAGGCTCTGCACACTTACCACCGAGTAGGGAGTATTGAAGCCGCCCGCGTCCGTGGCCTGGATGCGGTTCAATATCTCGATAAGACCGACTCAAATCGGAAGAAAACGCAGCACGGCGAGGTCGCGATTGTCTCAGAAACCGACAGCGTGTACCTGGACACCTCTGCTGCCGTCGAACTGGAAGACCCGGTACTGCGCCGTCGCACCCGCGTTACGAAGGAGAATTCCCGCACTACCGTGGTCTGGAATCCCTGGAAGGAGAAGGCGCGCACCTTCTCCGATTTTGCCGAAGATGAATGGATGCGAATGATCTGCATCGAAGCCAGCAACGCGTCCGATTTTGCGGTGGACGTCGCTCCCGGGCAGCAACACAAAATGAGAGTTACCGTCAACGTCGCCGCGTTCTGATTTGGCCGGAAAGCTGCTAGTCGGGCAGAGTTTTGCCTCGCGTCTCCTCGGCGAAGGGAATCACCAGCAGGCCGATCCCAAACGCGATCGCTGTAAAGGCGACCGGCTTGCCCAGGGTTCCCATGCGGCTGACCGTCGCGCCCACTGCGAAGTTGACTCCCGCGGCAAAGAAGCGCCCGAATGACGTGGTGAACGCGAATGCAGTCGCGCGCACCGTGGTCCCATACTGCTCTGGCAGCCAGAGACTGAAGATGGCGAAGTTCCCGCCAAAAAAGCCCAGGAAGAACAGCACCGCGATGAACGGGACCAGGCCCTGCGCCAGGTAAAACGCCCAGCCAAAGCTGAGCAGGATGCAGGTTGCCATCCCGATGAAGTAAAAAGCCAGGGTTCGCTTGCGGCCAAAGCGTTCGGCCAATGGAGGAACCGTCAGGCATCCCAGGATGGTTCCCAGCGAAAGCAACCCCATGCCGAGCGAAGATACGCGCACCGCCTGCGGCTGTGCCATGCCCGCATGTTTTGCCAGGGTGATGATTGCCGTTGGAGCGTAGACGGCGCCCGCCCACAGGCCGCAGATGGCTGCCGCCAGCAGAATGGTGTTGATCACCGTGCGCTGCGTATAAGGAGGACTGAAGATCTTGCCCAGAGAAGAAAGTCCGCCGCTGGATTTGACCTTGGATTTTTGTTCCCAGCGCGCGGGCTCCTTCACGCGCAAGAAAACAATGAAGGCCACGATCACAGGCGTCAGGCCGCACCAGAACATCGCGCGCCATCCATACCGCGCGGCGACCGTGTAGTTGAGAGCGGACGCCAGAAAGAATCCTGCGTAATAACCGGTCTGCAGATATCCGGCGCCCATCTTGCGGCGGTCTTCCGGCCAGGCTTCGGCGACATAAGTTCCTGCCAGCGCCCATTCGCCGCCAATTCCGATGCCCGCCAGCAGCCGGAATAATCCCAATTGCCACACCGTCTGCGACAAAGCGGCAGCTCCGGTGAAGATTGCATAAACGAAGATGGTAGCGGCGAGTACCCGGCTGCGGCCGAACTTGTCGGCGATCGGCCCCCAGATTAACGACAGTCCCCATCCGACGAGGAACAGCGCGAACAGGGTCGATCCGGCGAATCCAACATTGGCAGGAGTGGCCTTGATTCCCGACTTCGGAAGCAGTTCCGTCAGCGCCGGGCTGAGGACGAGCGCATAGATCACGGAATCCATCCCGTCCAGCGTCCATCCGGCCCACGCGCCCCAGAACCCCGTGATTTGCTGGCGTGAAAGTTTCGTGTGAACTGCGGGTGCTGGGCGGATCACTGCTTCCTGGGCCATGGTGTCCTCATCCTTAACCGCTCACGCCACAATGCAGAGACTTGCCGGGCGTGGGCAGCAGCATACCACGGCTTGTCAAGGGAACCTGCGGATAGCCGGTAGGATGCCGGCGCTACTCGTTTTCAACGCCGCCAGCATTTTGTGGTGACGGCACTGGAAGGCAGCCGTCTCTATGCGACGGACTCGCCTCGGCTCTCGCTCCGAAATAGCGCCGCCACCGCAGGCTTCACGACCTTTCCCATGGCGTTGCGCGGAAGCGCTTCCAGAACGAGAAGCCGCGAAGGAAGTTTGTAAGCGGCCAGCAACTCCCGCGCCCAGGTGCGAAGCGACGGCAGATCGAGAGCAGAGTCGCCGTTCGACGCCTCTTTCAACACGACCGCCGCGGCCACCCTTTCGCCCCACTCGGGATCGGCGACGCCAACCACCGCACATTCGGCAATCGCGGGATGTCCGCGCAACGCTTCCTCAATCTCCAACGCGGATACCTTGTGCCCGCCCGTCTTTAGGATGTCAATATTCGTCCGGCCAAGAATGCGATAAACACCGTTCTCGACCACAGCGGTGTCCCCCGTGCGAAACCAGCCATCGCGGAACGCGTCGCGGGTCGCTTCGTGCTTGCCCCAGTATTCCGCGAACACACTGGGACCGCGGACTTCGATCTCGCCCGGCGTTCCCGGCGCCGCCGGCTCGCCGTTCTCTCCAACCAACTGAACCTCGACGCTCGGCAACGGCGTTCCGACGCTGCCCGGCACGCGCTCACCGCGCAGAGGGTTCGACAGCGCCATGCCAATCTCCGTCATGCCATAACGCTCGAGCAGAATATGGCCGCTGATTTCCTTCCAGCGTTCCAGCGTACTCACCGGCAGCGCCGCCGAGCCCGACACCATCAGGCGTAACTTGGAGCATGCCGCGCTCAGGTCCGGCCGCCGCTGCGGAGAAGCCGTCTCCCAGGCGGCGATAAGCTTCGTGTAAACCGTCGGCACCGCCATGAACAAAGTCACGCTGCCGCCGGCGATGCGGTCCCAAACCACGTTCGCGTCGAAGCGCGGCAGCATCTCGCACGCCGCGCCCGACCACAGCGCACAGCCAACAACATTGATGATTCCGTGTACGTGATGCAGCGGCAAGCACAACACAATGCGATCGCTGGCCGACCACTCCCACGCCTCCACCAGGCTCACGATTTGCGCCGTAATATTGGTGTGAGTTGTGACCACGCCCTTCGGCCGGCTCGTTGTACCGCTGGTGTAAAGAATCATGGCGCGCCGCTGGCTGGTGATTTCCGGCAATTCTGCCGCTTGGCAAGCGGCAAGTTCGTCATACGAAAACGCCCGGATGCCGCGCGCCGCGGCAATTGGCGACAGCACCGGTGCCGCCAGAGCATCGCACACTAAAGTCGATGCCCCGGTATCGTCAATAAAGTATTCCAGCTCCGGTCTGGTGGAGTTGAGCGGCAACGGGACCGCAACGCCGCCTGCCCGCCAGATACCCCACTGCACCGCCACCCATGGAAATCCCGGCGTCATCAAAAACGCCACGCGCTCTTCCTGAAGATCTTCCTGGCCAGCCAGCAGCCCCGCGGCCACGCGCGCGGAAGCATCCAACAAATTGTCGTAGGTATAGGTGTGGCCGAAGGTCCCTGGCGAATCGACGATGGCTGTGCGTCCGCCACGCCGCCGGGCTTGAGCAATCAGTGGAGGATGACTGGCGCAGCTGCTCACACGCAGACTTTACGTCGTCTGAGCTGCGTTGTCCACTTCTACGGGCGGCCCGGCCAAGGTCTCTGAGTTGTGCATTCTTTCGATCTTGGCCACAATGATTAAGGTCCGGAGCGGCCTAGTTGAAGAGTGGCGAAGCTAATTTGTTCCCGCACGTTCTGACATGTTTGAGCCGACCACGGTTGTGCCGACCAGCACTGCGGCGCGGGTCTTCGCGCCTGACGTCTCCCACGGCAATCCTCACCTTCATCTTAGCGCTCGCCGCCTGCCTGAACGGTGCTCGGTCCTCCGCGCAGTCCTCGTCCGATAACGCCGACGCCATCCGCGGCGTTGTGATCAACAGCGTCACGCATGAGCCGATCCCCCGCGCCCTGGTTTCATCTCCGGGCAATCGTTTCGCCACCCTGACAAATAGTGAGGGCCGCTTCGAATTCACCCTGCCGAAGCCCGACTCCGCGAGCGGGGGCAGTTCGCCGTCGAACGGCCCCGTCCAGAATCAGTCGGTCTATTCGCTAATGGCTCGTAAGCCGGGCTTCCTCGCCGACCCCAACGCTCAAGCGCAAAGTTTTCAAAGTAACGCAGCGAAGGATGTGACGCTCACGCTTATCCCCGAGGCGCTGATCGTTGGCGCCGTCGCTCTCCCCTCGGCGGACGCCCCTGATACCATCACGCTGCAAATCTTCCGCCGGATGGTCCATGATGGCCGCGGTCACTGGGGTCTAGTTGGCAACACCCAGTCGAAGTCGGACGGCCAATTCCGCTTCGCGGACCTGCCGGAGGGCACCTATAAGCTGCTGACCAACGAATTGCTCGACCGCGATCCGCTCACCGCCGATCCGCGCGGGCCGCTCTTTGGATACCCGCCGGTCTTCTATCCGAGCGCACCCGACTTCGAATCTGCCGGCACCATTCATTTGGCCGCTGGACAAACGCAAACCGTCAGCCTGTCGCTGGTGAAGCAGCCCTACTACCGCGTCAAGGTGCCGGTGATTGTGCCGGACGCCGATGCCTCGGCGAGCGGCATTAGCGTCAACGTTTACGCGCATGGGCATAAAGGGCCCGGTTTTTCCCTCGGCTACAACGGCTCTGACCGCGCCATCGAAGGCATGTTGCCCAACGGGAGCTACACCATCGAAGCCTCCAGTTTCGGCCCAAACAGCGTGACAGGGATGGAGACCATCACCATCAAAGGCGGACCGGTGGAAGGCCCCAGGATGACCCTGGTGCCGAATGCCGCGATTCGGGTCAATGTGAGAGAAGAATTCACATCCGCCGACCATACTGGTACACCGCAATGGAATATCGAGGGCCGAGCCGTAGCCATCAGTGGCCCGCGCCGCTACCTCAACGTAACCCTGGAACCGGTGGACGACTATGGGGTCGGCCGAACCGTTACCTTGCGAAATCCAACCGCGTCTGGGGACGACGCCTTGCTCATCGAAGGCGCCCCGGCGGGAAGCTACTGGGTCCGGGTCCATTCCTCGCGCGGTTACCCCGCGTCGGTCCGTTCAGGCAGCCTCGACCTGCAGCATCGGCCCCTGGTCGTCGGCGTAGGAGGCGGCGCTTCTCCCATCGAGATCACGATGCGCGACGACACGGCGGAGGTCGGCGGCACAGTCGAAGGAATTACGCCGCCGCCGCAGGGGCCGGGCAGTGCGGGCAACGCCCCGGGCCAGGGGCAAGGCCGGGCCCATGTTTACTGCATCCCTCTCCCGGACAGCAGCGGCCAGTTCACCGAGGCCTCGGTGAGACCAGACGGGAAATTCGTTTCGCAGCGGCTGGCTCCCGGTATGTATCGCGTGCTTGCGTTCGATCGCGTGCAAACGGACCTCGAGTACCTGAATCCGGAAGTCATGCAGATTTACGAGTCGAAGGGTCCCGTAGTTCGAGTGGCCGGTGGACAGAAAGAGCGCGTCCAGCTAAAGCTGATTTCCACCAGCGCGCCGGGGAGCGACGAATGACGCCTGTCTTCCCCTCGTTCCGGCGATCGAATCGAGGGCGTTTCCTTGCCGTACTCGCGGCGGGCTGCCTGGCGATCCTCTGCTGCGCGCATGGGCAGATTGAGAACCCCCAGCGAACGCAGATTCCTCCCGGCCCCTACCGCATCGCTGGGACCGTGATCAATGCGAAGAGCGGCGCCCCGCTCGCCAGCGCCCGCATCACCATCGCCGACACCACGCATCGCCCGAACACGCAATCCGCCGTCACCAGCGACGGCGGACGCTTCGAGTTCCATGTCCCCACGGGTAAGTACTCACTCGAAGGCGCGAAGCGCGGGTTCATTACCGCTGCCTACAACCAGCACGGCCAGTTCTCGACTGCCATCGTAACCGGCACCGATCTCGATACCGAAACGCTCGCTCTCCGGCTCGCCCCGAACGCCGTGCTGGCGGGCAAGGTGCTCGACGAAGTCGGAGACGCCGTTCGCCATGCGCAAATCATGGTGTACCGCGAGGATCATTCCCAGGGCATGAGTCGCGTCAATCTTTTTCGTGGCGCATCGACCGACGATCAAGGCCGCTATGAAGTGGCGCAACTCGACGAGGGAACTTACTTCGTTTCCGCAAGAGCAACGCCGTGGTACGCTGTCCATCCTACTTCGAATGGCGGCGCCGCGAACCGCCTCTCCCAGGTGGATTCGTCACTCGACGTCGCCTATCCCATCACCTACTACGGGGATGCCACCGAGGCCGAGGATGCGGCCCCCATTCCCGTCCGCGGCGGCGATCGCCTGGAAGCTGACATCCATCTGAATCCCGTCCCAGCGCTGCATCTCATCGTGCGCGTTCCCGAAGACGGTACTCACACCAACATATTCCCTGTGCTGCGAAGGCCCGGCTTCGACGGCGCGGAACAGGTCGTTACCGGTGGCGTTCAAACCGTCGGCCCCGGCGCGTTCGAACTCACGGGAATTGCGCCGGGCCGCTATAGCGTCCGGATGCAGGACAACGGCGGAAGTTCCAAAGAGTCCGCCGAAGTCGATCTCAACAGTGGCGGCGAACTCGACCTGTCCTCGGCCAACGTCACCAGCAAGATCAAGGCGACGGTGAAAATCGAGGGCGCGGCGAATCTTCCCTCGCAGATCCACCTTGAACTGCGTAACACTAAGGGCAGAGTCAATGCAAGCGGCGTAGACGCCAAGGGCGAGGCCAATTTTTCGGACGTCATCCCCGGCAAATATGACGTCGTGGCCAACTCCCCGGCACAAGGCTATTCGGTGATAAGCATCGGGTCGGAGGCGGGGACCGTTTCCGGCCACGCATTGAATGTTCCTCCTGGGGCGTCGCTCACCATTTCACTTTTGCTGGCAGGAGGCTCGGTCACCGTCGAAGGCTTCGCGAAACGAGCAGGCAAAGCCGTGCCCGGGGCGATGATCGTTCTGGTGCCCAAGATTCCGGAAGCGAATCGCGATCGCCTGCGCCGCGACGAGAGCGATCTCGACGGTAGCTTCACCCTGCGAAATGTAATCCCCGGCTTCTACACCGTCGTCGCTATTGAAGATGGCTGGGATCTCGACTGGGCCGGACCCGCCGTCCTTGCCGCTTATCTTAAGCGGGGCCAAACCATCGAGGTTGTAGATCGCTCACCCACCACCATGCATCTGCCAGAGGCGGTCGAAGTGCAAACGAAGTAGGAACAGACTAAAGTACATCCATGCCCGAGTCCCTTGATTGGCCGTCGCCGCGTCGTCCGCGCCGGCGTCGCCGCTTCCTTTTGATTTTCGCCGTCCTTGCCGCCATCCTCTTCGGCGGCCGGACTGCGTTGTCCTACTACGTGGACGTGCTCTGGTTCGGGTCCCTTGGCTACGGCGACGTGTTCTGGAAAACGCTGGGCCTGCAGTGGGGAATCTTCGCGGCTTTTGCCGTGGCCACATTTGTCATTCTGTACGGATCGCTGCTGGCTCTGAAGCGCTCCCATCTCCCGGACTTGCCAAGCGGTCACACCATCATCATCGGCGGACAACCGTTGAAGCTCCCGGTTGAACCCGTCCTGCGCCTCATCGCGCTCGGTGTTTCGCTCGTCATTGCCTTGGCCACCGGCGCTGGCATGATGGCGGAGTGGCCCGCGTTCGCGCTCTTCTGGTACGCGCCCCGCAGCACGGGTAGTGTCAGCGTCATCGATCCGATTTTTGGCCATTCGCTGAATTTCTTTCTCTTCGCGCTGCCCGCCTGGCAACTCATCGCAGGCTGGCTGCTTTCCCTGGCCGTGATTACCTGCATATTTGCCGCTTTCTTCATCCTCATCACGGGCGGAAGCCGCGTCTTGGCCGGGCAGCTCAGCCGTTCTGTCGTATTGCCTTGGCGCGGGCTCTCCATCACATTCGCATTTCTGTTGCTGGTTCTCGCGATGCGTGTCTACCTCGGCCGCTTCGAGCGCTTGCTCGACGATCACACGATCTTCGGAGGCGTCACCTACACCGACGCGCACGTAATCCTAACCGGCTTGCTCATAGTCTGTGCCGCGCTCATTCTCGGCGCGGCGATCGCAGCCGTCAACGCCGTCCGGACGCCACGCGGACGCTGGCTGGCTGCGGCTATCCTCCCGGCCGCGGTCGGTTACATCGGCCTTCAGGTAATTGCCTGGTACGTCACCAGCTTCATCGTCAAACCCAACGAACTGGTCCGCGAACAGCCCTACATTGCCCACAACATTGACCTGACGCGGCAGGCCTACGGATTGAACCGGGTCTCGCAGCGCGAGTTTCCCGCCGAGACCACCGTCGATGCCGCCGAACCCGATCGCAATCAGGCCACGCTGCAGAACATCCGCCTGTGGGACTGGCGCGCCCTTCAGGACACGCTCCGTCAGATTCAGGAAATCCGCACCTACTACGATTTTCCCGACATCGACATTGATCGTTATGAAATCGACGGCAGAACGCGCGAGGTGATGCTCGCCGCCCGCGAACTGAACGTCGACAAGCTCCCCGAAAGCAGCCGCAACTGGATTAACGACAAGCTCATCTACACCCACGGCTACGGCATCACCATGAATCCCGTCAATGGATTCACGCCGGAAGGTCTGCCCACGCTGCTGCTCAGCAACATGCCCGTCCAGAGCACCGTGCCGAGTCTGAACGTGACCCGTCCGGAGATTTATTTTGGCGAGCTGACCAATACCGACGTCTACGTGAAGACACGGCAGAAGGAATTCAACTACCCGCAAGGTGCGAGCAACAACCTGACTTCCTACGAAGGCAACGGAGGCATCGAGCTCGGCAGCTTCCTGCGCCGCCTCGTCATCGCGCTCGACCGCGACGACCTGGCCAAGCTGCCCTTTAGCGACGACGTGAACCACGACAGCCGATTGCTGATGCGCCGCAACCTGCGCGATCGCGTATCCACCCTGGCGCCTTTCCTCACCTACGATCCCGATCCCTATATCGTCCTTGGCGACGATGGCCGCCTCTCGTGGATCATGGATGCCTTCACAGTTTCAGACAGCTATCCGTACTCGACCCACTACCGTCTTGATCGCGACCTCATCAATTACATGCGCAACAGCGTGAAGGTAGTCATCGATGCCTACGACGGCACGACTACGTTCTACGTGTTTGATAAAGATGACCCGATCATAGCCTCCTACCGCCGCATCTTCCCCAGCCTGTTCAAGGATGCGTCGCAGATGCCGCCCGGACTGCGCAAGCACGTCCGCTATCCCGAGTTGTTGCTCAAGCTCCAGGCCGAAGTGTACGGCCTGTATCACATGACGGATGCCGAAGCGTTTTACAACCGGGAAGATCTCTGGACGGTGGCCACTGAAGTCGGCATGGCCGAGGGCGGTCAGCAAGTAACCCAGGCGATGCAGCCCAACTTCGTGCTGATGAAACTGCCGGGCGAAATCGGCGAGGAGTTCGTGGAGATTCTGCCCTTCACCCCGGCTAACCGGAACAATCTGATTGGCTGGATTGCCGGGCGCAGCGACGGCGCGCAATACGGCGCGTCCGTGGTTTATAACTTTCCCAAAACCAGGCTGGTCGATGGCCCCTTGCAAATCGAGGCGCGAATCGATCAGAACGCGCAGCTCTCCGGACAACTGACGCTGTGGAACCAGCAAGGTTCGCACGTGCGGCGCGGGGCCTTGTTGGTGATTCCGTCCGGTCGCGCGCTCCTATATGCCGAGCCGATTTACCTGCAAGCCGAGCGCAGTCCGATGCCGGAGTTGCGTCTGGTCGTGCTCGCGCTGCAGGACAAGCTCGCCTACGGACCGACCTTCGAATCGGCGATGGCCGCGCTTTTTGGCGGAGCGGCCTCGTCCCTCACCGCCGCGCCCACGACGACTACCGCAGCAACGAGTGCCGCGCCCACGAGTGCCGGAACAACGAATGCCTCAACGACGACCCTCCCCTCGGCCGATCTCAACGCGCTCATCGGGGAAGCCGCTAGGGACCTGGCCGACTACCAGCGCCTCACCGCCGAAGGCAAGCTCGGCCAGGCAGGTCAGAAACTGGAAGAGTTGAAGCGCGTCCTCGACAAACTGAACGCGCGCCGCTGATCCCGGCTGGTTAGAAGGTTTCGGGTTTTTAGCACTCTGAAGGACAACGCGCGATTCGTATCAGGGTATGCCTTCAGGCATACCGAAAATCACCGAAAAATGGTGGCGGCTTTAGCCGCTGCTTTCCGTCCCAACACTCTGAAGAGCGGATTTCCGGTTTGGCACCGCATTCCCCGTGCCACCCGCACCGCGCCAACGATCTTGGGGGCTCCGCGCTCGAATTCCATTAGCATTAGAAACGTGAAGACGCAGAAGCGAATTGGCCTGGCGCGAGCGCTCTCGAAAATGGGTTATTGCTCGCGCTCGCAAGCCGTTCTTTTGCTTCGCTCTGGGCGGGTCACGCTCAATGGACGAGTCGTTCGCGATCCCGAAAGCCCGGCGCGACTAACTCAGGATCGGATAGAGATCGACGGTTCGCCGCTCACCAAGTCGCCCGCAATTTACCTCGCCATGAATAAGCCGCGCGGCGTGGTGACCACCGCGTCCGACGAGAAGGGACGCGAAACAGTTTACGATCTGTTGCCGCCAGACTTGCCGTGGGTCGGCCCCGTGGGACGCCTGGATAAGGCAAGCGAGGGCCTGCTGCTATTGACCAACGATTCGGAGTGGGCCGCAAAGATTACCGATCCCTCCAGTCATCTCAGCAAGAAGTATGACGTGCAAGTGGACACCGTGGCCGACGACGCTCTGCTGGCGAGAATTACCCAAGGATGCGCGCTTGCGGACCATCCGGGCGAGCGCCTGCGCGCCAGGCAGGCGCGCCTTCTGCGGCACGGCGATAAGAATAGCTGGCTCGAAATTACTCTCGACGAAGGCAAGAACCGCCAAATTCGGCGTCTCCTCAAATCGCTCGGTGTGGAAGTCTTGCGCCTGGTGCGAGTGTCGATAGGCCCGCTCGAACTGGGCGATCTGAAAAAAGGCGCAACGCGACGATTGACGCCAGAAGAAAAGAGGGCCATCGATCGGGCACTGCAAGCACCGGCGCAGGGACATCCGGCGTAGGACGGCCGCCCTCGGCCGTCCCTGCGTGAACCTCTGTTACGCGAGGCCTTGCGTTTTCACGTACTCCTGTGCCTGCCGCAGCACCTTACGCTCGTTGCTATAGGCAAGTCGCTTGGCCGCCTCCGCGAGCGGCACCCAAAGAGCTTGCTTGACCTCAATCCGCATGTCGGAGTCGAGGTCGTCGATTTCGCCCGAGACATAGCGCATCAGGTAGAAGCTCACGATCTTGAAAACGCGCTTGCCATCGCCCCAGGCGCGAACATAAACATACTTGTTATCGGAAAGCTTGCTGACCGGCTCGGCTACGATCCCCGTTTCTTCCCGCACTTCTCGTACCGCCGCCGCTTGCGCTTTCTCGCCGGGATCGACCAGGCCCTTGGGCAACGCCAGCATAGCCCGGCTACCCTTGCGCGGCGTCTTTACCGGTTTGGGGGCGCGTCCCGTGTTTTCTTTTCGCGGCTCGATCAGCGCGACGTGCCAGACCCCGCCGATCTGCCGAAGCACGACACCCCCTGCTGAAATTTCACGTGGCATGAGTGCTTACCTTAGCGGACAACCATCAGGATTTCGAAAGCTTTCCCGTCTCTTGCTGGATGCGCTCCCAGGCCCGCTTCACGTGGCACTCCTCAGTCCTGGTTTGGCCGACGCAGAACCGAAGCGTCAGCTTCCCGTCGAGCTTGGTATGAGTGAGATAGAGATCGCCGCTGTTATTCAGCCGGTCCATCAGGAGTTGATTGGCCTGATCTCCCGCACGCAAGCGGAAGCAGACGAGATTGAGCCGTGCGGGCGCGGCAAGCTCGAAGCGCGAGTCGTTGCCCACCCACGCCACGAATTGCTGGGCCAGCCGCACGTGCTCGCGAATGTGGTGCTGCAACCCCTCAATCCCGTAGTGCCGGATCACAAACCAAAGCTTGAGCGAGCGAAAACGGCGTCCCAGTGGAACCTGCCAGTCGCGATAATCAATTACCGCACCGGATTCGCTTGCCTGGTTGCGCAGATACTCCGGCACCACCGAGAGCGTCTGGATCAAGTGCCTGCGGTCGGCGACATAGAAGACGTTGCAGTCGAAGTTGGTGAACATCCATTTGTGCGGGTTGAAGCAGTAGCTGTCGGCAAATTCCACGCCCTCGTGAAGGAAGCGGAATTCCGGGCACAGCGCCGCCGTGCCGCTCATGGCCGAGTCGACGTGCAACCAGAGATCATGCTCCCGGCAGACACGCGCAATCTCTGGGACCGGATCAATTGCGTTCGAAGAGGTCGTGCCCACGGTGGCGCAGACGAAGCAGGGAATCAGCCCACCCTTGATGTCCGTCTCTATCTGGCGTGCCAAATCTTCGGGACGCATCGCGAAGTTCTTGTCCACTTCGATCTGCCGCAGGTTGTCCGCCCCCATGCCTGCGATTTTCATGGCCTTCTCAATGGAAGAATGCGTTTGGGTGGAACAGTAGGCGACTAGGCGTCCGTCACATCCTTTGCGATTGCTCGCGAACTGGGTCGCGCGTTCACGGGCAGCGAGCAGGGCAACGAGCGAAGCGCTGGACGCCGTGTCCTGAATCACGCCACCGCCGCTGCTGGTGGAAAGAAATTTCTCGGGCAGGCCCAACATGGGGACCAGCCAGTCAAGCACATGCGTTTCCAGTTCAGTGCAAGCGGGACTGGTCGACCACAGCATGCCCTGCACACCCAATCCGGAAGAAAGCAAATCGCCGAGAATGCCCGGACCAGAGGCGTTCGAGGGAAAATATGCGTAGAAATTGGGTGACTGCCAGTGTGTAACGCCGGGAAGGACGACGCGGTCCATGTCGCCCAGAATCTGCTCGAACGCTTCGCCGTGCTCCGGCGCGTTTGCCGGCAGCTTCGAGCGAGTTTCTCCCGGCTGCACCCGCGACAGAACCGGAAAGCTTTCAATGCGGGAATGGTAATCGGCGATCCAGTCCACAACCGCGTGGCCCTGGCGGCGGAACTCCTCGGGAGACATGTGGAAAGATTTCGAGTCAGACATGGGAATTGGCAATCTGTAATGGGTAATTTGTAATTGGAAAGCGAAACCCCGCTAAATTACAAATTACCGATCACAAATTACAAATGCCCGTAAAACACTCTCGTGTTGTACTCAAATTCGACGACGTTATCGTTGACATGAGCTTCAAAAATCCCCTGTAGTTCCCGCATCATCGGCGCGTAGCCGGGTTGACCTTCAAGGGGCACATACGAAGACGACAGAAGCCGCCCGGCAGTACCTTCATAATCGAACCGCTGGCGCAGGTCGAAGACCCGCTCCCGGTGCGGAGCGGGCGCAAAGAATTCATCGATGACGGCAGTCGTGCGTTCGTGGCGCACCTCTTTATAGTCGGTACCGTAAGTCAACAGGAGTTGCTCGTAGTCGCGCAGGAAGGGCGTGCTGTCAGTGCGACGCTCGTTCCAGATCAGCACGCACCAGCCTTCCGGCCTCAAAATGCGCGCGAATTCCGCGCGGGCGCGAGGCAGGTCGAACCAGTGCGCCGCCTGGGCAGCGGTGACAAAATCCACGGACGCCGACCGCAGCGTCGTTTCCTCCGCCGTCCCGGCGATGGAGACAAGGCGGGAATATGCCTCGAGCTGATGGGCGCCCGCTTCGCGCATCTCCGTGTTGGGCTCGATGCCAAATACGGAATTTCCGTTTTCCAGCAATAGACGTGTAAACATGCCCGTGCCAGAGGCGATGTCGGCGACGATGTGATGCGACTGCAGGCCGCATTCGCTGCGAAGAAGATCCAGAATCTCCGGCGGATATCCCGGACGATAGCGGACGTAGTTCTCCACCCGATCGGAAAAACGAGCCGTTGGCGACTTACTCATCGCTCTTCAGTGTAGCCGATCAGCGGCTCAGTCCCTCCGCACGGTACAATCTTTCTCTTGCGGCTGGCTCTGAAGTCCGGGGTCTGATCGGGGTCCTGTGTCGGGGGTCTCAGCGTCTTGTGCCGCGGGTTGTCCGGCCGAGGTTTTATGCGAGAAGAGAGCTTGCATGGGGTTCTAGAGAACGGAACGCCGGCTGTCGGCGACGCCGCGCCCGACTTCGAACTGCCGGCGCTGATTGCCGGCGTCAGGCAGCCCTTGCGCCTGAGTGGGTATCGCGGACTGAAGACTGTCGTGTTGGCGTTCTATCCTTTCAATTGGCAGGAAAGCAGTGCAACGCAGTTGGTCAGCTACCAGATGCAGCGTCCGCGAGTGCTGGCGAATAACGCGGAAATCGTGGCCATTACGGTGGATTCCATCATGAACACCACCGCCTGGGAACGCGCGATCGGCCCCTTCGACTTTCCCATGTGCAGCGATTTCTGGCCGCACGGAGCAGTCTCGGAACGCTACGGAGTTTTGCGCAAGTCCGGCGATGCGTCGGGCGCCAGCGAACGGACGGTGCTGATCGTGGATCGGAGCGGGAACGTCGGGTTCCGCAAGACCTATCTCCAGGACGAGGTTGCGCCAGCGGAGGAAGTTCTCTCGGTGTTGGAAAAGATCTGAGTCGCGATGGGGCGACATGATCTAACCGCCGTGCTGGAATCTAGCCCCGGAGGGGCGAACGAAAATAGCCCAGCGCTTTAGCGCTGGGACAACTGGAAGAAATGAGTCAAGTCCCGGAGGGACGACCGAGTTCTCACGCAACGTTAAAGCGTTGTCCCCCAGCAGCGTTATGACAAGGAGTTTCATGAAATTTCTCTCGGGTGCAGTTCTGTTCTTCGCGCTGATTGGCTCGAACCTGCAGGCGTTTGACAATGCGAACCACGAGAACGAGAAGGCGCCGCCCGGCAACCAGTCCATCGGCGGATTCCGCGATGCCGCCGGCGAACGCGAGGTGGAAAAGAAATTCATGGCCGTGCCCGATCCGAAGCTGGCCGAAGAGCATCTCCGCATTCTGACCCAAGCCCCGCACATCGCCGGATCGCCCGAAGACAAAGCCACCGCCGACTACGTGGCGAAAAAGTTTCGCGACGCCGGTCTCGACACCGAAATCCTCGAATACAAAGTCTGGCTCAACTATCCGGCCGAGATCCGCGTGGACATGACCGAGCCCGCCGGAGTGGAGATGCACGGTCCCCGCCGCGAGCACGTTGACAGCGATCCCTATCAGGACGATCCCCGCGTCGTGACCCCCTACAACGGCATGTCTCCCTCGGGAGACGCCGAGGCCGATGTTGTGTACGCCAACTACGGCTCGCCCGACGATTTCGACAAACTCAAGCAGATGAACGTCGATGTGCGCGGCAAGATCGTCATCGTCCGTTACGGCTTGAATTTTCGCGGCGTGAAGGCCTTCGTCGCCCAGGAACGCGGCGCGGCTGGAGTCCTCATTTATTCCGACCCGAAAGACGACGGCTACTATCGCGGCGACCCCTATCCCAAAGGCCCCTGGCGCCCCGCGAGTGCGGTGCAGCGTGGCTCGATCGGATTCATGTTCCAGTATCCCGGCGACCCGACAACGCCGGGAGTGGCGTCCACTCCTTCGCTGCCCGATGCCAGCCGCGTTTCTCCCGCCGACTCCGAGCAGTTGCCAAAGATCCCCGTAACTCCGCTGTCGTACGCCGATGCCTCACCGATTCTAGAGCACCTGGCCGGTCCGCAATCGCCGCGCGAGTGGCAGGGAGCGCTGCCCTTCACCTACCATGTAGGTCCCGGCCCCGCCAAAGTGAAGATGCACCTCAAGCAGGACTACCAGTTCCGCACCATTTGGGATGTTATCGGCAAAATTCGAGGAACGTCCGCGCCCGATGAGTGGGTGGTCGCGGGCAACCATCGCGATGCCTGGGTCTATGGAGCGGTCGATCCCAACAGCGGCACGGCAGCCATGCTGGAGACGGTCCACGGCTTGGGTGAGCTCTTGAAGTCCGGCTGGAAGCCCAAGCGCACCATCGTGATCGGAAGCTGGGACGCCGAAGAAGAAGGGCTGATCGGTTCCACCGAGTGGGGCGAAGATCATGCCCAGCAACTCGCCAACGCCGCCGCGTATTTCAACATGGACGTCGCCGTCTCCGGCAAAAAGTTCGGCGCCTCCGGCGTGCCTACGTTGAAGGAGTTTCTCCGCGAGATCGCAAAAGCCGTCCCTTCACCGCAAGGCGGGACGGTCTACGACGCCTGGAAAAAGACCAGCGATCCGAACGCGGAGAGCAATCGCTCGCTGGAAGGCGCGAGCTACCGGCCGCCGCCGAACGCCCCGCAAAACGATGTGCCCGTCGGCGATTTGGGCAGCGGTTCCGACTACACGGTGTTCCTGCAGCACCTGGGTGTCCCGTCCACCGACATCAGTTCCAGCGGCGATTACGGCGTGTATCACTCCGTGTTCGATAACTTCGCCTGGTTCAAGAAATTCGGCGATCCCGACTTTATCTACGAGCAGCAGATGGCCCGCGTGTACGGTTTGGAAATGTTGCGCATGTCCGGCGCCGACGTGCTTCCCTACGACTACGAGAACTACGGCAAAGAAATCCTGGTCTACCTCGAAAGCGCAAAGTTCAAAAGTAAAGACCGCTTCGCGGACAAGGCCCCCGATTTCTCGCCGGCCGTAGAAGGCGCGCGTCGCCTGCAGGAGGCCGGCGCGAAAATGCTGCAGAAGCAGCGTAAAATTCCGGCCGCGCCCGATCGCATGAATGCGAAACTTCGCGAAGCCGAGCGGGCCCTGCTGATTCCCGAAGGCCTGCCCAACCGTCCGTGGTATCACCACGCCATTTACGCTCCCGGACAATACACCGGCTACGCCGCCGTGGTGATCCCGGGAGTGAACGAGGCCATCGACCGCGGCGATCTTCACCGCACCGAACAACAAATCGCAGCCCTGGCGGCGGCCTTGAACCGTGCCGTTCAGGTGCTGGAACAATACCGGTAACCGCGGCTCTGTATGCGCTGTCAACTCGCGTTTCGTATCAGGGCATCGCTTTAGCGATGCCGCAACCGGGAAAATATAATGCCCCTTCAGGGGCTGAACCTGGAAAATCGATGAACGCACAATGGGCCATCGAGCACGTGCTCCACGACCTGCCCTCAGCCGCGGCCACGACCTTCCTCGCTCTTTTCCCCATCGTCAACCCGCTGGGCGGAGTCCCCATGTTCTTCAGCCTCACCGCCGACGACTCCCCGGAGGAGCGCCGCCACACCGCCCTGAAGACCGCCCTCTATGTAATCGCGATTCTGGTAGTGTTCATGCTCTTTGGCCGGTTCGTCCTGAACTTCTTCGGAATTTCGCTGCCCGTACTAAAAATCGCCGGCGGTCTGATCGTGGCCAACACGGCCTGGGGCATGGTGACCGGCTCCAGTAGAATGACGACGGAAGAAAGCCACGAGGCCCTGACCAAAGAAGACATTTCGCTGACCCCCATGGCCATGCCCATGCTCTCCGGCCCCGGCTCGATCGGAGTAGTCATGGGCCTCGCCGCCCACGCCGATCATTTTCTTTCTTACCTCGGCATGGTGATCGGAATCGTCGCCCTAGGCCTCACCGTTTACTTATGCTTGTTGCTGGGAGGCCCATTAGTAAAGCGCCTCGGCCCCGGAGCCGTAGGCGCAATCAACCGCATCTTCGGATTCCTCATCCTCGCGATCGCCGTGCAGTTAGTATGGAACGGTGCCACCGACTTCCGAGGCTGAGCAAATCAACTTACCAATCCCGAGACTCGAGCCCCGGAGGGGCGACCTAAAATAGCCCAGCGCTTCAGCGCTGGGAAGAAGTGGAAAAATGATTCAAGTCCCGGAGGGACGGCCGAGTCTCTCACCCACACTCTCTAGGTGCTGCGCCTCGGCCCCCGTGGAGGAAGAAAGATCCGTATCAGAGCATCGCTTCAGCGATGCCAAAAACGTCGAGATCAGACATCCCTCCCTACGTGAGCGCCACTTGATCGTGACCCCTCTACCAACTCACCGAAACACTCCCCACTCCCGCAGTAGGAACGCCATAGGAATAGGATGCCCCCTCCGGAACGATACTGCCATCCTGCAACACCTGAAACAATGTGAACTGAATCTGCGTGCCCGCCGGCACCGACGCATCGATGAACCACGATGAACTCGTACCCGGCACAGCCAACAGCGGCCCCACCGCCGAACCAGCGCTCTGAACGTTGGCCCCCAGTTCCACAACATTTCCCGTCAAGTACACAGAAGCGCCCGCAACCAGCGGAACATTATCGACCGTGAAGGTCACAGGGATCTCATTCCCGGTGAGAACCGCAAAGGGAAGGGGATTGGATGTTGCTCCGCTGCTCGCCTGCACCGTGATGTTGTAATTGCCGGGAGGCACAGAAGGCACGACGAAGGTCACCGAGGAGTCGGACCAGGACTTGACCGTCGCGGCAGTCGTCCCCACCAGCAGCGTGCCCGGTGAAGATCCAAAGCCGTCGCCCGCGGCGGTAGCGATTAGCCCAGCCTGCGCCAGCCGAGGCCCCAGCGATCCCAACTCCGGAGAGGCAGCGGCCGCGGACGATTGCCATACCGAAACAGTGTGCGGCGGCAGGTTGAACGCTGTGACCGGATTATTTCCGCCCGTACCGGCGCTCACCTGGATGGAAAGCCCGCCCATCAAGCCGTTCAGATAGTCGGAGTAACTGCCGGCCGAAAGCGCGGTGAACAAACCAGAGATGTTATAAGCTGCCGTCTCGCTCTTGTTCATGGCAATCAGCACGATGTCGTCGAAGAACTGCCGCTCCAGAATGTACACGTCGCTGTTAATCCAGCGCTGCTGCGATGTGCCATACGCCAGTGCCGGATTCGCCTGCCGCAGATTCGCCATCTGATTGACAAGTTTGTACGCCGTGGTGCTGGTGCTGAACGATGACATCCAGACGCGGTTATAGGGATCGTTGCCGCCGTTGGTGTCGTTGTGCAGGTATTGTTCATCGCCGTACAGCACCACCGGAATTCCCCGGCAGGCAAGCTGCAGCGCCAGCGCTTCATTCACGCGGTTCTGGTTGTTATTGACGCTCAGCAGGCGCGGGATATCGTGGCTATCCACAAACGTCACCAGGTCGTTGGGAGAGTCGAAGTCGTTGTCTTCCTGGGTAATTGTGTTATCGATCTCGTGAAAGTCGCCGTTGTTTGCGAAGACGTCCCGCATCGCAGACGCCAGCGGAAAATCCAGCAAAGCAATCCCGCTCCGATTGGAAAACTCGACCGAGTCGTGATAAGTAGGATCGTTGATACCTTGAAACCACTCGCCATAAAGAAACGTCGGCCCGTTAGTATAGGCCGCGTTGGCTAGGCTGTACTCCCACCCCCAAGTAACGTGCTTAAGCGCATCCAACCGGAACCCGTCTGCTCCGTGCTGCATGAACTGCGCGACTGCGCTCTTCAGGTAACTATCAACCTGCGCGTTCTCCTGGTTCAGGTCGGCCAGATCGACCAGCGTGTAATACTGCAACTGGAAAGGATCGTTGAAGTCCATGATGGTCGGATTGTGGTGAAACAGGTTGTTAGGAGGCGCAGCATCGTTCTGATAACTGGCGAAAGCCTGGCCTTTGTTGAGCAGAGCGCCGAACTCGCCGCCATCGTCCGGATTACTGTCGTTGGCGGCGAAATCCACAATCACCCGGATTCCGTTCTCGTGCGCGGCCGTCACCAGGTTGTCAAACGCAGCCCAGGTATTGTTGACATCCCCAAAATGCTCCTCGATCTGCTGCATGTCGCGCGCCCAATAGCCGTGATAAGGAGCGTAGGACGTCCCGCCCAGGTTGGCGAGCACGTCGATGTTGTCGACCGGCGGTGAAATCCAGATCGCCGTGATCCCCAAGCCGGCCAGATAGGCCATCTGCTGCTGAATTCCCGCCAGGTCTCCGCCCCAGTACATTTGCCAGTTGGTCTTGCTGGCATCGAACATTCCCGGACTCTGCGGCGGGTTGTCATTGCTGGTATCGCCGTTAAAGAAGCGGTCGGTCACGATCTGATAGATCACTTGCTTCTTGAAATCCTGCGCTGGTCCAACCACCGCGGCGCCGCTCGCGGTCAGTAGCAACGGAGCGCTGCCAGAAAGCGCGCCGCTGCTTCCCGCAAACGTCAAGCTGTAGTTTCCCCGCGCCACGGTGTTCCCGACGGTCAACGTCGCCGATTGGCTGCTGCCGGCGCCGATCGATACCGGAAATGCAGGCGAGGCAGTAACTCCGGCCGGAAGCCCCTGCAGGCTCACACTGACCGCTCCCTGAAAACCGTTCACAGCTATGACACTAAGTTGGACCGGCACACTAGTGGCGCCTTGCGCCACCAGCACCGATCCCGGCGAGACGCTGATCGTAAAACTGGGCGGAGGAGGCGGCGTCCCTCCGCCGCCACTTCCACAGCCGGAGACCAGCCAGGTGAAACAGCCGATCGCCAGCGCCAATAACGCGTGCGCCTTCCTGTTGGTCGTCATCGAAACCCTGTTTCCTTGGATTGTATCGCGGTGACGAGTCCCCCCTAGACCAGTCTTTGGGAATCAAAGACTTAGCGGGGTATCAAATCACTTGACGCACATGGCTGATTTGATTAACCTCGCTGAGTCAATCACTTGGATTATATTCCAAGGACAGCAGAGGTGTGCGCAGTGTGTGAGCCGTATTGGATTTTCGTTGTACCGCTTGTTTCGCTGGCAATTCTTCTCGGATTCATTGGAGAAATGTCTATGCGACCTCGGGGCTGGATTCGACAATGGTTCTCCACGCAACTCAAAAACAAATTCTCGGGGCCGCAACTCACACCAGCTTGGTCATTCGGCATTTTTGCAGCTACGCTCACGATCTCTTTTGCCTTCTTAGGATTTGTACAAATGTTCCCTTGGTGGGCCAACGCGTCTATCTATACAGCGGGATTGCTAGTCATCATGGGATGCGGTTACTGGTGCGACTTGAAGTGGACAGGCGTAAAGCGTACCGGTGCCACCTTAGGTGTGCTTGTCTACGTAGCGGTATTCGGCCATGGCAGCATAGTGCAATACCAGCATGAATATGACATTCATCTAGTCTTCAAGGATTCGCCACTTTTGGGTTGGTGGAGAAAGCAAGTAATTACACATGATATTGCTAATCTAAGAGAACGTTTTATTGAATTGGATATTCCGGTACCAACAGAAATCCCCCCAATCGGTATCATAAGGGGGAACGATAACTGTATGAGTTGGAGCAATATGGCAGGGAATCCAGTCTTCCGCTCTAACTTCTTGTTCGGAGAAAAGTGTCTTAGCCGGAAGATGGTGACTTCGATGTACTCGAACCGCGTCATGGAAGTGCTTCCATCATCGCGGCCACTCCCCGACATAGACAAAAGGACACCTGAAAGCGTGCAAAGAGCAAACTTGGAAAGGATAATCCGATTCTGGTTCGTGATGCGTTCTTTTGCTGCATATTTGAACTGGAGTTTGTGGGGCGAGAAAGCAAATTCGGGGTGCCAAGCAGAGGACTGGGATGCACTCGGGGCATATACATTGTGGGACATTCGAGAAAATCTCGGTGCGGATTTTACCGATAGAATGGTGGCCTACGCTGCGAGATCAGCAGCGGACAATCCGTTGGAAGGCGATGATCCCGATATGATGGTGTATTTTTGCAGGAGAATAAAAATCGGCGAGTTCGTAGTAGATGACGGCGTCAAATGGCCGATAATTCTAGAGATTTTAAAGAAAAACGGTGTCCCGATTGAAAAAATATGAATATACAGAAGGCCCGGAGGTAACAGAGAGGTTTGAGCACGCAATGAAAACTCTCTTCCAGACTCCCAAGCCCGACACAGAACCAAAGAAACAGCGGACGCCCAAAGCGCCTAGCGTCCGCAAAACGAAGAAGAGCGACAAGGACTAAAAGGGGACTTGTGGCGCTTCCCCCGTCCCTGTCGTGGGCGAGTGTAGCGCGTCTGCATCCTTCCCGGTCAGTTCGGCATAGGTGAGACGCTTGCCGCCGATCTGAGACATTGCTAATGCGAACCGCTGGGCATCGTTCATGTTCTTGCGGTTGTTGTACCGGAACACCTGTTCATCGACGTAGCGGAACAAATGAAAAGGCTCAACAGCAACGTAGGTTCCACGAAGGCCGCGCTTCAAGAGCGACCAGAAGTTCTCAAGGCCGTTCGTGTGGATTCGACCGTCAACGTACCGTTCGGCATGGTTAACGAACTCATGCACGAATCTGTAGTGCAGCTTGTCGTATCCCACAGCGTTGTCACTATAGACCTTGGTTCCATGCTTGACGTTTTTAAGGACTTCGTTCTGCAAGACCTCGCGGGTAGTGTTCGGGATAACCTTGGCGCGGATTTGCCGCAGCTCGCGGTCAAGGATTCCTTGGACTACAGCTTTACCATGATGCCCACCCATCTGCTCGTAACGCAGACGCCGATCTTTGTGCATGTTCTTGGCCTTGCCACCAACCCACGTTTCGTCAACCTCGACTTCGGATTCTAGAGTTCCACCGCCGATCTTAGTGGTATCTCCAAACGATCCACGGTGCAGAGCCTTGCGGATACGCTGGAGCATGAACCATGCCGTCCGCTGAGTGACGCCGATAGTCTTTCCGAGTTCGTAGCTGCTAATCCCGTTCTTACAAGCGACCAGCATCCAGACAGCGACCATCCACTTGTCGAGCGGGACGGCGGAATCTTCAAACACTGTCTTGACCTTGACCGTGAACTGTTTCTTGCAGTCATAGCAGAACCAGATTCGCCGCGTCTTGATGAACGAGTGCTTGGAACTGCTGCAACGTGGGCAAATGACCTTGCCTTCAGGCCAGCGAAGGCTAACGGCGTAGTCGAAGGCCCGTTGCGGATCGGAGAAATAGACCATCGCTTGTTGGAGGGTTTTGGGAGTCTTAGGTGCCATGCAGAAATACTATACTAAAGGCACATATGTGTCAAGTGATTTATTGCCCTTAGCGGTTGGCTTCTCCCAGGTCTTTGAGGAATAAGGACTTACTGGTAAAGTGTTTATAAATCAATGACTTAGCTTGTGGTTTCCGGCGTGAATCGGGGTTGTTTCCGGCCAGGTCTTTGAGAAACAAAGAGTTACTTGCGAATCGGCTACGAGCCACGGGCTTACCCGCTCCCTGGTGAGCGCGGAAACGCGCGACGACCTCACCTCAGCTCAAATTTTGAAAGAACAGAGTCTTTTTGAAGCAACACTTTGTTTGCTGTGAATCTAGTTTAGCAGGAGGTGTCAAGAGTTACTTTCTTGCGCGATGCGGCGTGCCGCCTTCGTCCAGTCTTCAACCTTGCCAGAGATGGCGGAGGGAATCTGCAGCGCGTTCGGCACCTCATGCTCGGCTGAGATCAGCACGCTCGAATCTAGGATCAGTCCCATGCGGGTGGTTCGAGCGGCTCGCGAGGACTTTCAACCGCCGCCTATGCATCTTTGGCGAAATCGGCGTCGATGGTTGCCGTCGAATCCTCGGGCAGCAGGGCGATGCACTCGGAGATAGATCGGCGCGGCGGGACTGGCGAATGGATCACGGCCACGGGCAGCTTGCCGCTCTCGATCACGATCTCGGCGCCCACGCGCACGCGAGCCAGCAGCGCCGAAAAGTTGCTGGTAGCCTCCGCTTCCGAGATGTGGATCACATGGTTAGCCATGGAGCGATTATATCGTTGTTATGGGTGTTGGATTTGCCGTCGGAAGTCGATTTAGGGACCGGCGAAGGGCCCCGCCCAAGCGGAGCTTGGACGGGGCACCCTGGTGAGTGCGGATGGACGGGCTAGGCTGGGCCACCCGCCCACCCGCCTTCTCTTTGGGTTGCGATTCAAACTAGTTACTGGGAACGTTCCGTTGGAGTGGACCCCAAAACTGAGACATAGAAAATGGTGACAGTTCTCGAGAGGAGAACGCATGTCACAGGAAGATGCGAAGTCGGTTGAGTACGCGATGGAGTTGAAGTTGGCGGCGGTG
>Ga0075029_100000156_pt1 | contig 34299 bp, 29 predicted proteins | sample LitLauG_LLR_2013_FD_71391 | JGI IMG/M metagenome (GOLD analysis project Ga0075029, IMG submission 71391) | Freshwater sediment microbial communities from North America - Little Laurel Run_MetaG_LLR_2013 | ecosystem: Environmental > Aquatic > Freshwater > Creek > Sediment | place: USA... | reverse complement strand
GACAGACCCGGTGGCGATTGGCCTGCTGAGCACCTTGGAAAACGTCTGCGAGCCGGTCGCCGCCGGCGCCGACTTCGCCAAGACGGCGAAGGCCGCGGGCTTTCGCAAGAACGGCGACGACTTTGTACTGAAACAACCCACCTACCAGTTCAAGGTTCTGGCCCCGGGCTCGAACCCCACTCAGTGCCACGTCGACATAGTCCACCCGATCGATCCGGAAGCGCCGGCCAAGCCGCTGGTCGTCGCCCTGCACAACTGGGCGGTGTTCGGTCATGGCTGGTCGCTGTACCGCAACGACAAGAACGTCGATGGCGATCAGGAACTGACCACGCGCTCGTGGGAGCATTCCGGCGATGGCAAGGCCGAGGCGCTGGTGATCACGACCTATCGCAAGGCCAATGGCAGCCCCGCCCAGCGCAACGCCGACACCTCGACGATGTTCTACAGCCTGACCAAAACCGCCGGGTGACCATCTTCGACGCGGTTGGTTTGGCCGGCGTCGCCTTGATCCTCGCCGCCTACGGCTCGACGCAGTTCCGCTGGCTTGACCCCCATAAGGCCACCGCCGCGCTGATGAACCTTTTCGGTGCGGGCCTGATCCTCGTTTCCTTGTCCCACGCCTTCAACCTGTCAGCCTTCCTGATGGAAGCCGCGTGGGCCGCCATCGCCGCCATCTCCCTGATCCGCGCGCTGACGATCAAGCGGAGGTCGTAAAGCTGTCGTCCATTTCGGCGGGGGCGTCGCGCGGCGCCTGGCCGATGGCGGTGTTCGCGCTTGCGGCAAATCACCACGAAGAGGTCTCCTGCAATAGGTTCAGAAAGGCTTCGGTGTGGCTCGTCGAACCGGGAGAATCGACGGGCTTGGCGGGCGCGATCGGAAACAATCGCATCCAGAAATGAGCCGCGTAGGTCTGGGGCGGCCGCCTGGAATTCGGCGCGCCGACCCCCTAATTTGGCGTGTTTGCTTGGGTTAACAACGTTTACTTAAGCTGGGGCGATAATATTATTGGTCTCTGACTTGTACTCGTCCAATGGAAACAAGATTCAATAGATCTCATAGCGGAAAGAAATTTTTTGCCACAATTAAGTGTTGACAAACCGGCGTCACTCCTCTGTTCCCCCGTGTCGGCAAATTCACGATATCTTAACCGTGATTAGACCGTGTATAAAATGACACGATGATGAACAAAATCGGCTGACCGCGTAAAAAATAAGCCCCACGCCCATTGACACAATGGCCAAGTCAATGGCCTTTCCGCCCCTCCTCGGCCGAGGAATCGAGAAAACCGCGTTGGCGGCGCACCAACCGCCCCAATCATTAACGGAGGGTATTTTGAATCACACCAGCGGCGGCGCTCGCGCGCTTTTTTGCACCTGCTCAGTTTTGGCCTTGACCCTGTCGGCGATGTCGATCGCCGGGTCGGCCCAAGCCGCCGCGGCCGCCAGTTCCGGCGGGTCCGATGTCACCTCCGTGGGCGAAGTCATCGTCACGGCCGAAAAGCGTGAACAGACCATTCAGAAGGCGGCCGTCGCGATCTCGGCCTACACCTCTGAAAAGCGCGACCAGATCGGTATCGATTCGGTCCAGGACATGACCAACTTCACGCCGGGCTTCACCTACAACACCGGCAATGACCGCGTGTCCCTGCGCGGTATCGCCCGCTACACCAACCAGCTCTCGGCCGACTCCAGCGTCGGCGTCTACGAAGACGGCGCCTTCGAAACCTTCACCGTGAAGGCGGGCAACGACTCCATCTTCGTCGACCGCATCGAGGTTCTTCGCGGTCCGCAAGGCACGCTCTACGGCCGCGCCTCCATCGGCGGCGCCGTGAACATCATTTCCCGCAAGCCGACCAAGACCTGGTACGGCGAAGTCCGCGCCAGCATCGACAACTATGGCGCCCACGTCGAGGAAGGCGCCGTCTCCGGCCCGATCAACGACAACAACGAATTCCGCATCTCGGCGTCCAAGACCGATCAGAAGAAGGGCTACTACGCCAATCTCAACGGCGGCCCCAGCCAGGGCCAGGTGCGCGACGAATGGTACCTGGAAGGCCAGATCCAGGGCCGGATCAGCGACAAGTTCGACTACTGGTTCAAGGGTTTCGGCGGCGAGTGGAATGACCTCGGTGGCCAGGCCGGCGGCAAGATCACCAACCAGGTGATCGTGGGCCCGGACGGACACACACCAGTAGCCAACCCATCGTTTGCGCTGTTGACCGGCAACGGCGGCGGTGGCGAACTTACGGACGCCCTCGTGCCCGCCCTTGGCGCTTTCGCCGCGCCCGGCGTCACCAACCTCGTCACCACCAACCCCAGTGGTCTCAATCCCGGTAACGCTAACGCCCACACGCTCTATTCAAACTACCCCCAACAGGTGAAGCTGCACGCCTACTACGGCGGCGTGCTGAAATTGAACTGGCATGCCGACGGCTTTGACATCAAGTACATCGGCCAGGCTCAACACTATGCCTACACAACGCGCGAAGAGTGGGGTGAAGGTAATCAGCTGGCGACCGGTGTGGTTTCCTACACCGACAAGAAGGGGAATTCGATTTCTCCCAATTCGGAGCTCTACTATGGCGAAGAGCATTTCTTCACCACCAACGAGATCAACATAATCTCGACCACAAAGTCGCGCTTCCAGTGGGTCGTCGGCGCCTATAACTTCAATGAATCCTACTTCCAGCCGGAAGGGATTGCGATGCCGGGCCAGGCCAGCCTGTCCACGGTGCTCAATTTCAACGGCACCTTGGCTGCGGCCAACCCGAATCGATATGTCTATTACGCGGCGGCCCGCGCGGGCGCGGAAACCTTCGCCGGTTTCGCTCAGTCCGACTGGCAGGCCACTGACACCATCAAGATCACGACGGGCATCCGCTACTCATTCGACGCCAAGTACGGCTTGGACCAGGAGCGCATCGTGCTGCTGGGCCCATTGTTCGGCCTGCCGAATATCGGCTTCCAGAACCCGCTTGGGGCCGCGGCGATTCCGGGAATTGCGACGGCCGCGACCCTCGATCCGGCCACGGGCATCTACACCCGCAAACTCGGTCATGACTGGGGCGGTGTGACCGCCACTGCCGGCTTCCAGTGGGAGCCGGATCACTATACGAACGTCTACGCCAAATACAGCCGAGGGTATAAGTCCGGCGGCTTCAATGCCGGTTCAGGACTTTCGCTCGACATCGAGCAGCAACCCGAAACGTCGAACGATTTCCAAATCGGCGCCAAGCACCGTTTCTTCAATACGCTGCAGGTGAACCTGGATCTGTTCTACGACCAATATTATAATGCGCAGATCCCGGTCGGCGTGCCGAACGGCAACCTCGTGTCGACGGCGATCCTGAATATCCCCGAAGCACGGTCCGACGGTGTGGAAGTTGAGGCGACCTGGCAGCCGACCAAGGCGCTGCAGATGATCGTCAGCTACGGCTACAACGACACGAAGATCCTCAACTCGGGATGCATCATCGACCCGGTTGGAGACCCGACGGCCACCCACGTGGGCGCCACGCCGGGCGGTTGCGCGGCGACATCGGCGGGCCAGCCACAGAACCTTCGTGGCGCCGAACTGCCAAACGCCGCAAAGAACAAGCTCGCGGTCAACGGCAACTACACCTTCTTCTTCAAGCCTGGGTCGCTGTCGCTCTCGGCCACCTATGCATGGCGCGATCAACAGTATGGGTCGATCTTCAACCGCCCCTACAACCTGGCTCCGTCCTGGGATCAGATCGACCTGCGGGCCGAGTTCAAATCGGCCAATGGGCATTATTCGGTCATCGCTTTCGGCAAGAACGTCGCCAACAAGCTGGGCTACCAGGCGGGATCGATCGGCACCCTCCAAGCCAGCGGCGTCTACATCGTTCAGAGCGTTCTCAATCCCCCGGCCACCTATGGCCTGGAATTGCAATACCGCTTCTAGTCCTCGGTTTCAGACCTGACGGAGCGGCCGCCGACGCAAGTCGGCGGCCGTTTTCGTTTTTGGCGAGGCCGGGACAATATGGCGCGCGTAAGCCATTTCTTATCTGAACATTGATAAGACCGTTTGCAGTTGCGCCGCCGCGGTTACCCCGGGCGCTGAAAGCATTGGATTTTCCGTCACCAAAAGGTCGCTGACGGTTTACCTCCGAAACCGAGTCGGCAGCATTGAGCGTCTTCCAGCGGTGCGGCGCGGTCTTACCCCGTAAACAATTTTGAAGGGATTCCTATTGACACTGGGAATAAGACAGCCTCGAATTAAGGTCGTCATCGGCCGAGACGCTGGGGCGCTTTTAAAAAGACGGCGCGAGAACCGTCCCAACCACTAGCGGAGGGTATTTTGGATCACAAAACGGTTGGCGCTCGCGCGCTTTTTTGCACCAGTTCGTTCCTAGCGCTCACCCTATCGACCTTGGCGATATCTGGGACGGCGCAAGCTGCGGCCGCCAACGCTAATTCCGGCGGATCAGAGGTTACCTCGGTCGGCGAAGTGGTCGTCACCGCTGAAAAGCGCGAACAGACGATTCAGAAGGCGGCTGTCGCCATCTCGGCCTACACGTCCGACAAGCGTGACCAGATCGGCATCGATTCGGTCCAGGACATGACCAACTTCACGCCAGGCTTCACCTATAATACAGGCGATGACCGGGTGTCCCTGCGCGGCATCGCCCGTTACACCAACCAGCTCTCGGCTGACTCCAGCGTCGGCGTCTATGAAGACGGCGCTTTCGAGACCTTCACCGTGAAGGCCGGTAACGACTCGATCTTCGTCGACCGCATCGAGGTGCTGCGTGGACCTCAGGGAACTCTCTACGGGCGGGCCTCCATCGGCGGCGCCGTCAACATCATTTCACGCCATCCGACCAAGACCTGGTACGGGGAGTTCCGGGCCAACATCGATAACTATGGCGCTCACGTTGAGGAAGGCGCCGTCTCCGGCCCGATAAACGAAAACAATGAATTCCGGATCGTCGCGTCTAAAACCGATCAATCCAAAGGATACTATAGAAACGTCGGCGGGGGCCCCAGCGAAGGCCAGGTGCGCGATGAGTGGTACTTGGAAGGTCAACTTCAGGGTCGGTTCAGCGATAAGTTCGACTATTGGCTGAAGGCTTTCGGCGGCGAGTGGAACGACCTCGGCGGCCAGGCCGGCGGCAAGATCACCAATTCAATCATAGTCGGCCCTGACGGTCGTACTCCGGTCGCCAATCCCTCGTTTTCTCTGCTGAACGGCAATGGGGCGGGCGGTGAATTTACCGATTCGCTGGTCCCCGCCTTGAGCGCCTATTCCGCGCCGGGTGTCACCAATGTGGTCACAACCAATCCCAGCGGGTTGAATCCGGGCAACTTCAACTATCACACTATCGTGTCGAACATCCCGCAACAGGTGAAGTTGCACGCGTACTACGGCGGGGTGCTCAAGCTGAACTGGCACGCGGATGGCTTCGATGTGAAGTATATTGGGTCCGCCCAGCACTATGCCTACACTACGCGCGAGGAGTGGGGGGAGGGTAACCAGTTGGGAACTGGTATTGTCTCCTATACCAACGCAGCTGGCGGCAAGGTGTTCCCGAACTCCGAACTTTATTATGGTGAAGAGCATTTCTTCACGACCAATGAAATCAACATTATCTCGACGACAAAATCGCGGTTCCAGTGGGTTATCGGGGCTTATAACTTTAACGAGACCTACTTCCAGCCCGAAGGTATCGCTTTGCCTGGTCAGGCAAGTTTGGCGACCGTGATCAACGGCAACGGCACCTTGGCTGCCGCTAACCCCAACCGCTATGTCTACTATGCCGCAGCTCGCGCGGGTGGGGAGACTTTCGCGGGTTTTGCACAAACCGACTGGCAGGTCACCGACACCGTCAAGATCACAACAGGCATCCGTTATTCGTTCGACGCCAAGTACGGCCTGGATCAGGAACGCATTATCCTGGGACCATCATTCGGTCTGACGAGTTTCGGGGTTCAGCTACCGCTGGGGGCAGCGGCCATTCCCGGTATAGCCACCGCGGCGACGCTTGATCCGGCCACTGGGATCTACACGCGTAAGCTTGGCCACGATTGGGGCGGCGTGACGGCCACGGCTGGCTTTCAATGGGAGCCTGATCACTACACAAACTTTTATGCCAAATATAGCCGAGGTTATAAGTCGGGCGGCTTCAACGCCGGCTCCGGACTGTCTCTCGACGTCGAGCAGCAACCTGAAACTTCGAACGATTTCCAGATTGGCGCCAAGCACAGGTTCTTCAACACCTTGCAGGTCAATCTGGATCTCTTCTATGATCAATACTACAATGCGCAGATCCCAGTGGGCGTGCCTAACGGATCGCTGGTGTCCACCGCAATTCTCAACATACCTGAGGCAAGGTCTGATGGGGTTGAGGTCGAAGCGACTTGGCAGCCCACCAAGGCGCTGCAGTTCATCGTCAGCTATGGCTACAACGATACGAAGATCCTCAACTCGGGCTGCATAATCGACTCGGTCGGCGATCCCACCGCCACCCACGTCGGGGCGACACCCGGTGGATGCGCTCCCGATCTGTCCTCAACGGGCGCTCTGGTGGGTCAACCGCAAAACCTTCGCGGAAACCCCTTGCCGAACGCGGCGCCAAACAAGCTGGCGATCAACGGCAACTATACCTTCTTCTTCAAGCCTGGTTCGCTGTCGCTGTCGGCGACCTACGCCTGGCGCGACGAACAGTATGGTTCGATCTTCGCCCGGCCTTACAACCTGGCGCCGTCATGGGATCAGATCGATCTTCGAGCCGAGTTCAAATCGGCGAATGGCCATTATTCGGTGATCGCCTACGGTAAGAACATCGCCAACAAGCTGGGGTATCAGGCGGGTTCCGTCGGCACACTCCAGGCTAGCGGCAACTATCTCGTGGAAAGCGTGGTCAATCCGCCCGCTACCTACGGTCTCGAAATACAGTACCGCTTCTAACTGAGCTTTGATCTAAGAAGATCGGCCGCCGGGGCGACCTGGCGGCCGATTGTCTTTTGGGCTCGTCCGCGCCCGTACGGCGATGAGTGGTCGTTGACACTTGCGAGCCGACCGCCGCCATGGACCGCGGACTCATTGTCAGAAGCGGCGGCGCCGCGGTCTATGGCAAGAGACGAAAGGTTCCCCCTACGCGCCCCGACCGCGCCCCTCGATCGGCCAGATGCCGACCAGCGTATCCCCCTTTACGGCGTGATAGGCGTCATAGAGGTTCACTGTCGGGTCGCAGTGCGGTGTGGCGAAGGTGACCACTTGGCCCAGCTTGGGCGGCGCATCGCCCTTGGGCGGTACGACACAGCCGTGTTCGTCGCCCATGAAGTGAAATACCGATCCGGGCGGTGCGCCGTTCAGAACGGGGGGTGCGCCTCCGTCTGCGGCAAAGGCCTTGAAGCCGCCGTCGACCGTCGAGAGGAACCTATGGTTGGCGCTGATGACCCGGGTATCCACGACCAGGGATGTTTCAAATCCTCTGTGTTCAGAGCCGGTTAGATCACATTCCGAGTACTGACGATCCATGAAAATGTAGGATCCCACCTGCAGTTCCGTTAGGAAATGCAGCTCCGCGTCGATCATATGGCTGCCCGTGCCGCCACCGGTGATGATGGCTGGTTTCAGACCGGCCTTGGAAAGTTCGGCGACCACCGAGGCCAGGTAATCGGTGCGCTCGCCGATGGCGGTGTGCCGTTCCGCGAAGCTTTCAATGTGTTGCTGGGCGCCGCAATAGAATTGCACGCCGCCATAGGTCAGGTTCGGCGCCGCGTCGATTTGGCGGGCCAGGGCCACGGCGGATTGGGCGTCGGCCACCCCGGTGCGGTGGATGCCGGGATCGATATCGACCAGCAGGGTGAGTTTGGCGCCGGAGCGGGCGATCGCCTCCACGGCGTCCGGGTGATCGGCGGCCGCCATCAGGCCCCTGGCGCGTTTGGCCAGTTCCGCCAGTCGCTTCACCGCTGGCGGGCCGACGACGGGTGAGGTGATCAGGATATTGTCGATCCCGCCTTCGCTGAGCGCCTCGGCCTCGCCCAGCTTGGCGCAGCACACGCCGACCGCCCCGGCGGCGATCTGCCGGCGGGCGATCTCGACGCACTTGTGGGTTTTCGCGTGGGGCCGCAGCTTCAGTCCGGCGCCGCGCGCAAAGGCGGCCATGGCGGCAATGTTCCGATCCAACGCCTCGACATCGACGATCAGCGCCGGGGTGTTCAGGGCCGCGCGCGAACCTTGCTGGCCGATCAGGCGGGCGTGCAGGGCGTTGGGATGGGTCATGGCGCTACAGCGAGAACGCGAACAGAGAACGTAGATGGTCGTTCATGAACTTGGCCTCCGGGTCGACCCGTTTCCTGACCTCGCCCCAACGTGACGCAAGGGGATACAGTCGTAGCACGTCATGGCCGGCAAGTGTGTGGCGCTTTGCCCAGTGCGGCCGACCGCCATGGGCGGCGAACACCGCCTCGACCTCTGAGAACGCCTCGCGCCACGCCATCCTTGCGTATTGGTGGAACGAGATGGAAACGCACGGCCCGGCGTGCATCGGCGACAGCCAGATGTCGTCGGCGGCGACGGTGCGGAACTCCAGGGGAAAGATGATGGGAAGGCGCCGCCGTCGCACCTCACCGATCGCCGCGCGCAAGGCTTCAGGTCCGGCGGCGGCTGGAATCTCGTATTCCATCTCCTCAAACCGCGTGTCACGGTCGGACGGAAAGATGCGATAGGCCGGGGCGGCTCGCGTGGCGCCCTTCATCTGCCAGGTCGCCAGCCGCTGCAACGGACCGGCCAGGAACGGCGCCTTCGAGACCACATCGCAGATGAGCTGAAACGCACCGGCGTCCAGATCGTCGCCGCCTGGATCGTCGCCCTCGTCAACGGGGTCCAGGCTCTTGATCAGCACTTGATCGGCATAGGGAAAGACGAAGAACTCCACGTGCCTGTGCGCCGCGGTCAGTTCGTCCCAGCGCGCCAGTGTCTCCTCCAGCGGAGCCTTGCGCAGGGTTTCGCGCAGTCGATAGGCCGGCTTGCAGCGCAGCTTTACGCGCTCCATCACCCCGGTCATGCCCAGTCCGATGCGGGCCGCCTGGAAGAGCTCGGGATCGCGCGCGGTGTCGCACTCTACGATCTGACCGTCCGCCAGCACCAGCCGAAACGCCTCGGCCTGGGTCGAGATGGCGCCCAGGGTCACGCCGGTGCCATGTGTTCCGGTGGAAAGCGCCCCGGCGATGGCCTGTTTGTCGATATCGCCCTGATTGGCCAGCGACAGGCCCTTGTCCCACAGCGCTGGCGTCAGGCGATGAATCGGCCAGCCGGCGGGGACCCAGGCGCTGAGGCCGTCCGGGCAAACCTCGATCTCGCCCTCGAGATCCGACAGATTGAGCAGCAGTCCGTCTGTCTCGCACAGCGGCATGAACGAATGGCCGGCGCCGGTCACGCGCACGCGCGGCGCGCCCGCGACCAGGCGTTGCAAATCCTCGACCGCGCGCGGCCGCGCGATCGCGCTCGGCTGGGCGCTTACGCTTCCGGACCAGTTTCGCCAGCTCGACATCGGACCTCCGCGCTGTCCAGTTCGAGCCTCGCACATCAGGCGATCATCTTGGTCACGCCGCCTTCTTGTCGCGTGCGGCCACATAGACCTTCGCCCCGTAGACCACCGCGGCGAAGAACACCGCCGCAAGAACCACGGCCTCGACGAGCTGGGGAAAGTTCACGGTCGTCAGCAAGGCCGGCGCGCCCAGAATAGTGACAAACAGCATCGTCGCGCCGTTCACGGCCTGCGGCAGCCAGTTCAGGATCACCACGAACAGCGCCGAGGCGGTTACGGCATAGGCGGCCACGAGGCCCTCCATGCCGAATTTGACGGGGAGCACCGCGAACAACCAGGCCAGACCCACGCCGACCAGGGCGCCGACGACGCTTGGAACCAGGCGGTTGAATTCAGCCTGCTCGACCGTCGCCCAGTACCAGAGCAACGTGAATCCGGCGAAGCCGGTCGTCAGGCCAATCGTAGTCCCCAGGTAAATGAACGCGGCCACGCTGGCGACGATCAGCAGGAACAGCTGCACGCTGTGGATGAACCGCATTGGCGGCGCGGCCGGGGTCTCTTGGCTCATTTGGTTTCTCTCCCTGATGTTTGCGCGATTTCGGCGGGTCGTTCCGACTCTTGCCTCGCGCGTCCTTTTTTCTCACCCGCTACAGTGGGGCCGATTGGCTTGCCCGGCAAGTGCGGGGCTCCGAAGAGGCGGAGCGGGGCGTTGTGGCGGCGGGTGTTGGGACGGCAATCCTATCTGTCGCCCCTATGGTCCGCGACGATTTCGGCGATGATCCGTGGGCAGCGTTCGACGCCCGCGGGATTTGCGCCGGGCGCGGCGGCCATGACGATCAACGCTTTCCACAGCGCCCAAGCCCGTCCCCTCGCCCAGGTTCCGGCGTCAGGGGCAAGCCTCGCGCGAAACACGCGCCGGCTCTCGCTGTCGAGCAGCGTCCAGGCGACGGCCAGGTCGCAAGCCGGATCGCCGACGCCGCAACAGCCCCAGTCGATCACGCCGCTCAGTCGCCCGTCTCTCACCAAGAGGTTTCCCGCAGCGAAATCCCCGTGGAACCACGCCTCCCGGCCTGACCACGGCGCGGCAAGGCCCGCCTCCCAGGCCGCGCGCGCGGCGGGGGTGTCGATCACCTTGTCCAGAGCGGCCAAGGTTTGCCGGGTCTGGGTGTCGTAGGTCAGCAGCGGACCGCCACGCCAAAAACAATGCGGACCGGCAGGCGGTCCTCCGGCGGCCTCCACGCCGTGCAGATCCTGCAGAAATTGGGCGATGTCCTCGGCCAGCAAGACAAGGTCGAGATTGCGCGCCGCGGCCACGGTCTCACCGTCCAGCCAGCGATTGATCGACCAGGGCGACGGATAGCCAAATCCCGGCTCGCCTGTGGCAACCGGCGTGGTGATGGTCACTCGCAGACCGGCGGCCAAGCGGGGCGTCCAGAGCCTCTCTTTTTCGACCTGAACGGAATAGGCCGCCGCACAAGGCAGGCGCGCCGTCAGCTGCTCGCCGAGGCGAAATGTGCGGTTGTCCCAGCCCTGCGGCTCGACCGGCCGCACCTCCAGACCCGCCCATTGCGGGAACTGCTCGGCGACTAGGCGCCGGACGAGATCCGCGTCGATGTGAAATCGCGCATCGGTCATTGCCTAGTTCGTCCTCTTCGGTGTCAAATCGCTCCAGGGAACCAAGGGAGACGCCGCGTGAGCTATGCGGGCGAGAGGCTGATCAACGACGCCGACAGCCATTTGATGGAGCTGCCGGATTTTCTTACCCGCCACGCCGATCCCGGCGATCGCGCATCCATGCCGCCGCTGGGCGCTCTCACCAACAAGGTGTTCGATCCAGGCGAACATGTCGGTCAGCCAGGTCACGCTCCTGAGGTCGTTGAGCGGCTGCTCGCCTTGGGCGACGGCCTGACGCGAGGTCCCAAATGGCACGACGCCTTGGGGTCCTTCAACGGCGCCGAGCGCCGTCAGGCGCTCGATCTGCTCGGTTTTCGCCGGCAGGTCGTGTTCTCGTCCTTCTGCGCGCGCCTGATCTTCGAAGCGCCGTCCGCCGTGCGCTACCAGACCGCGCGGGCGCACAATCGCGGCGTCGCGGCCTTCAGCGCCGCCGATCCCCGCCTCATCGGCGTGGGCATCGTTCCGCTGGACGATCTTGAACGGGCGATGACGGAGGTTCGCCTGGCCGCGGACATGGGCCTGGGCGCCATCTGGGTGTCGGCCGACGCGCCGGGCGGCAGATCGCCGGGCCACGCCGCGCACGATCCGTTCTGGCGTTTTTTGGCCGAGCGTGGATTGCCGTTCATCCTGCATGTCGGCAGCGCGCCGCTGAACGTACCCGATCCCTGGATGAACGATGGCATGCCCGAACGGGTCACCGCGCGCGGCGGCGCCGAGGTGATCGGATCGAAGGATCTCACGGTGATCCACCACGCCGCTCACCGGTTCCTGTCGATCCTGGTCCTCGACGGAGTGCTGGAACGGTTTCCAACCCTCAAGGGCGGCATTATCGAGATCGGCGCCGGCTGGGTGCCGGACATGATCCGCCGGCTGGACCACGCCGTCGACATCTGGGCCAAGTCGGAGCCGCATCTGGCCAGGATGACCCGCAAGCCCGGCGAGCAGCTGCGCGCCCAGGTGCGCTTCACCCCCTATCCCTTCGAGGATGTGGCGGCGATGGTTCGCGAATCCCATCCTGAACTCTATATGTTTTCGTCTGACTATCCCCATGCCGAGGGCGGCCGCGACCCCATCGGCCGATTCACGGCGTCGACCGCGAGCCTGACCGAGATGGAGCGCGACCTGTTCTTCAACCGCAATTTCGAGACGATGTACGCCGGTGTTCCTGCAGACCGCTAGGGAACAGCAAAACCGAATGGATCGGGGTTATCCAAAGGCGTCACGTTTGGGCTTTTCAGTCTCGATTTCCGTCGAAAGACTGGCGCGTCCCGGCGATAGCCGAGTTTACCGCGCTCAGGCGTCCTAGAGTCAGGCCAAACGGAGAGACCGCGCCATGACCTTCCCGAACTATGCCGACCACGACGGGTTGGGTCTGGCCGATCTCGTCGCGCGCCGAGAGGTGACGCCGCTGGAGCTGGTCGAGGCCGCGATCGAGCGGGTGGAGCGGCACAATCCCAAGCTGAACGCGGTGGTGTACAAGGCCTACGACGAGGCGCGCGCCTCGGCGGCGAAGCCGCTGCCGTCGGGCCCTTTCACCGGCGTGCCGTTCCTGGTCAAGGACCTGCTGATCGAGGTCGCCGGCTGGCCGCGCACATCCGGCAGCCGGTTTTGCGCCGGCGTCGTCGACGAGGCCGACAGCGGCCTGATGGCCCGCTACCGCGCCGCCGGTGTCGTGCCCCTGGGCAAGACCAGCTGCCCTGAATTCGGCATTACCGGATCCACCGAACCGGCGCTGTTCGGGCCCTGCCGCAATCCCTGGGATATCGGCCACAGTTCCGGCGGCTCGTCAGGCGGCTCCGCTTCGGCGGTGGCGGCGGGTATCGTGCCGATGGCCCATGGCGGCGACGGGCGCGGCTCGATCCGCATTCCCGCGTCCTGCTGCGGCCTGGTGGGCCTGAAGGTTACGCGAGACCGCAATCCGCATAGCCCGGACGGCTATGACTTCGCCCAGGGCTATGTGGTCGAGCACGTGATGACGCGCACGGTGCGCGATAGCGCCGCCATGCTGGACGTCACCGGCGTTCCCCTGGCCACCGCGCCCTACGCTCCGCCGGCCAAGGAGCGTCCCTATATGGAGGAGATCGAGCGCTCACCGGGGCGACTACGCATCGCCTGGTCGACCGAGACGGCCAATGGCCGCCCGGTGCACCCCGACATTCAGGCGGCCACGGAATCCGTCGCCGCGGCCCTGTCACACCTCGGCCACGAGGTGGTTCCTCGCGGCCTTGGCGTCGACCAGCGCAGACTCTATGGCGCTCAGAACGCATTCTCCGGCGCCAACTTCGCCGCTGGCATGCGCCGTCTGATCGACCAGATTGGCCGCGAACCGGAAGAGCACGAGCTCGAGCCGCTGACCTGGGCCTCGCTCAAGGGCGGCCGGCGCGCCACGGGCGAACAGACAATGTGGGAGGCGCAGGAGCTGCGCATGCTGGCCCATGGGGTTCTGGCCCTGTTCGAAAGCTTCGATGTCTACCTGACCCCGGTAATGGGCACGCCGCCGCCGCCGATCGGCTACATCGATCCGGTCAACGTGCCGCCGCGCGACATCGGCAAGCGCAACGCCGAGGTGTTCCCCTTCACCGCTCCGTTCAACATGACCGGCCAGCCCTCGATCTCGCTACCCCTGGCCACGTCGTCTTCGGGCCTGCCCATCGGCCTGATGTTCACCGCCCGTTACGCGGACGAAGCCACCCTGTTCCGCCTGGCCGCCCAGCTTGAGAAGGAATTGCCCTGGCGCGATCGCCGGCCCAACAACTGGAATTAGCGGCAGCCGCCGTCCGCTCGGAGCTGGGCGCGAACGGGATCGGAGGCGGCGTGGGATCCGACCAAACGGATCAAACCTCGCTCTGGAAAGCCTCCGCCGCGATCAAGGGGCCAAGGTCGTCGATCACCCGGCGATAGGTGGGCAGCTTGAATTCCGCGACATGGTCCATCACCTCGTCCAGTTTGGCCCAGCGCCACTCGTCGAATTCGACGACGTGGTGACCGGCCAGATCGAATTCGGAGTCCTCGCCCAGGAAACGGAAAGCGAACCAGATCTGCTTCTGGCCAAGCCAACCCCGCGCCGCCTTCGAGCGGCTGTAGCTGGGAGGAAAGCGGTAGGCCACCCAATCTCGTGTGCGGCCGAGCATGCGCACCGACCGGGCGCCGGTCTCTTCCAGCAGCTCTCGGGCGGCGGCGTCGGCGAGACTCTCGCCGGCATCCACCCCTCCCTGGGGGAACTGCCAGTTGCGCGGCCCGGCGGTATGGCTGCGTTTGCCAAGCCACACGCGGCCATCGGCGCGGGCCAGGACGATGCCGACGTTTGGCCGATATCGAGACAGATCGGAGGGATCGATCGGGCTGGCGGGTTCGGGTGACAATGTCGTCAGTTTGTCATCCTAGTTCGGTTTGCTCGGCGGCGCCGGCGCGGCGGCGCCGGGCTTAACCACGTTCCCATGCGCGGCCCGCAGAACGGCGGCTTGCGCCAGCGTCACCTCGGGCTTGGGCAGTTTCGGCGTCGCCTGGACCGAGCCGTATTTCAGGACGTCGAGCGCCCGCGTCAGTTGGAAATCGCCCTTCTTTTCGTCGAACGCCGCCGGCGGCGCCTCGGCGGGCGTATGCTGCGCGATGCGCGTCTTGCCCTCGTCGGCCGAGAGCGCGTTGTGGAAGCTCGCCTCGCTGAACTGAAAGGCCTCGTTGGCGATCTGCGTCGCCTCTTCACGGGTCTCGGCCACCTCAAGATCGGGTTCGATGCCGGTTTTCTGAATCGATCGTCCGGACGGCGTATAATAGCGCGCCGTGGTCACCTTCACAGCGCCGTCCAACCCCCCGCGCAGCGGAATCACGGTCTGGACCGATCCCTTGCCGAAGCTGGTCAGGCCGACCAGCTCGGCGCGGTGGCGATCCTGCAGGGCTCCGGCGACGATCTCGGCGGCGGACGCGGTGCCGCTGTTGACCAGCACGACGACGGGCAGACCGTCAATTTTCTTGCCTGGCTTGGCGTCATAGCGCTCGATGTTGCGCGCGTCGCGCCCCCTCTGCGAGACGACCTCACCGCCATCCAGGAATAAATCGGCGACGCCGACCGCCTGGTCCAACAGGCCGCCGGGGTTGTTGCGCAGGTCGAACACAAGACCTTTCAGATTCGGATTCTTGGCCCGCAACGATTCGATCGCCGCCCTGGTCTCGTCGGTGGCCTTCTCGGTAAAGCTGGACAGCCGGACGTAGCCGTAATCGCCTTCAACGCGCGACGTGACCGATTTGGGTGAGATGATTTCGCGGATCAGCTTCACGTCGAAGGGGTCCGTCTTGTCCCGCGCGATCGTTACGGTCACCGCCTCCCCAGGCTTGCCGCGCATCTGCTTGACCGCTTCGTTTACCGTCAGACCGATAACGCTCTGTCCGTTGACCGCGGTGATAAAATCGCCGGACTTTATCCCGGCGCGGGCCGCTGGCGTGCCATCGATCGGCGAGATCACCTTCACGAGGCCATCCTCGCTGGTGATCTCGATGCCCAGGCCGCCATATTCGCCGCGAGTCGTGTCCTGCATGTCCCGGTAGTCTTCAGGGGTCAGGTAGTCCGAGTGCGGGTCGAGCGAGGTCAGCATCCCTTTGAGCGACGACTCGATCAACTTCTTGTCGTCGACTTTCGACACGTACTGATGATCGACGATGTCGAGAACATTCCCAAATAATTCAAGCATATGATAGGTTTGGGTGCGGGTCTGCGTGTCCGCCTGCGCCTGCTGGCCCAAATAGGCCATCGTCCCCGCGCCGAGCACGAAGGCTGAAACCCCAACCAGCAGAAACTTACGCATTCAGGACGCCATAGCCTTTTGCCGCGAAAGGGTCGTCGCGGACTTGCCGCCACATGATCCTCCACAATCGGAGTTTTGTGAACTGTCCGTCCGCAAAATACAGACCTTAGGTCAATCGCGGTGATAGGGTGAGCCGGCCATGATCGTCGTGGCGCGGTAAATCTGCTCGGCCAGCATGGCCCTCGCGAGCCCGTGAGGCCAGGTCTGCGGCCCGAACGCCAGCTTTTTTTGGCTTCGCGCCAGCAGCGAGGGGTCCAACCCGTCGGCCCCGCCAATGACAAAGGTGAGTGCGCGGGCGCCCTCGTCTCTCACGCGCGCGATCATCGCCGTGAAAGCGCGCGACGCCATGGCCTCGCCGTGTTCGTCGCAGGCGATCAGCACGCCCGGATCGATCCGCTCGATCAGAGCCGCGGCCTCCGCGGACTTGCCCGCGCGGCGAGGCTCGACCTCGACAACCTCGACCGGTCCTATGCTGTGCGAACGTCCGACCTGGGTGGCCCGCAAGGCCCAATCCACCGCCAGCTTGGCTTCGGGCGACGAAAGCCGGCCCACGCACAACAGGGTGACCTTCACGCCGTGTCTTCACCCCAGGGGGGTGCGATGGGCCGAGCCGACGGACCAGATCTTTTCGATATTGTAGTATTCTCGCACTTCGGGCCGGAACAGATGGACGATCACGTCGCCGGCGTCGATCAGCACCCAATCGCAAGCGGGCAGGCCTTCCACACGGGCGCGGCCGTGGCCGGCGTCCTTGAGCGTGCGGAGCATGTGGTCGGCCATGGCTCCGACGTGCCGTTGCGAACGGCCTGTCGCGATCACCAGGCTATCGGCGAAGGCGCTTTGACCCTTCAGATCGATGAACACGATGTCCTGCGCCTTCTCGTCGTCCAGCCGGTGAAGGATCATGTCCTCCAAAGGGGTGTGGTCGCGGTCGGGGCCGGGCGCGGGGGCGCCCTGCGGCTCATTCTGCGCGGTCGACGCGGACTTCGAGGTCAGGGGATACTCCTGGAAACGGATAGGGTCGGCCGATGCATAGCACAATCCACGCCATCGGTCAGGCCGCTTTCGCGACCGACCTATTCCGCTGTGCGTGTTGGCGGCTTGGCGAGCTGTCGAAGCGCTGTTGAGGATTCGAAGTGATACGGCGCGGAGATGTGTGTCCAGCGCGGAGAGGTCCGCCGGGCCAGGCCGGCAGCGGCCTGTTCCGCTAGCCGACGCTTGGCGAAGCGACGGGTCATCGGCGAGTTCAGACCGCGCAAGGTTTCGCCCGGTCGGGAGACCACGGCGATGGCGGTCCGTTGGGCGATGCCCCGCCAATCGCGCCAGCGGTGAAACGTCGCCAGGCTATCCGACCCGATGATCCAGACAAACCGCACGCCACGAAACCGTCGTCGCAGCCATGTGATGGTTTCGATCGAGTAGCGAGCGCCGATGCGCGCCTCGATGTCCGTAACCAATACGCGCGGGCCCCGTGCAAGGCCGCTCGCCTGGGCCAGGCGAGAGTCCAGACTGGCGTAGTCTCCCGCCGACTTCAGCGGGTTTTGCGGGGAAACCAGCCAAAGGATCCGGTCCAGTCTCAGCCGGCGCAACGCCGTTCGCGCGACGTGGATATGTCCGGCGTGGACGGGATTGAACGAACCTCCGTAAAGTCCGACGCGCATCGGGCGACCGAGATGGAATCCGGGCCGCAGGCCGGCGAGAATGGCCCCGCGCGCGGTCTTCGACCCTTTCATCGATCGTCCGGCTTGGTGGCGCGATTGGCCAGCGCCAGATCGTCGGCATGAATCATAGGGCCGTATTCGTAGCCCAGGACATCGGCGATCGCGGCCGATCTTAGTCCCAGTATCCGCCTCGCCGCGTCGGCGTCATAGCGACTGAGACCGCGCGCCAATTCTCGGCCCTCGGTGTCGCGCACGACGACGGCGTCGCCCTTGCCGAAGTCGCCCTCGACCGCGCGCACGCCCGCGGCCAACAAACTCTTGCCCCTACGCACCGCCGCTTCGGCCCCGGCGTCCACCGTCATGCCGCCCTGCGGGGTCAGGGAGCCGGCGATCCAGGCTTTATAGGCCGCCGCCGCACGCTGGCTGGTGGCGATCAGGGTCGATCGCGCGCCGGATTCCACCGCGGCGAGCGGCGCGGCGCGACGCCCCGACGTGATCAGGGTCGCGCAGCCGGCGCCGGCCGCGATCCGCGCGGCGGCGATCTTAGTGGCCATGCCGCCCGACCCCACGCCATCGGCCTGATTGGGACCGCCGGCCATCGCCTCGATCCGTTCGGACAGGGTGTCTATGCGCGCTATGTGTTCCGCGCTCGGGTCGCGCCGCGGATCAGCCGTATAGAGGCCGTCGACATCGGACAGCAGGATGAGCAGATCGGCGCCCGCCATCTGCGCCACGCGGGCGGCCAGGCGGTCATTGTCGCCGTAGCGCAGCTCCTCGGTGGCCACGGTGTCGTTCTCGTTGACGACGGGAACCGCCCCCAATCGCAACAAAGTCTCAAGGGTCGCCCTTGCGTTCAGAAACCGGCGGCGCACCTCGGTGTCGTCTGGCGTGAGCAGCACCTGCGCAGTCCGCAGACCTACGGGCTCGAACGCCTCTTCCCAGGCGCGCATGAGCAAGGATTGCCCCGCGGCCGCCGCGGCCTGCTTTTCGGCAAGGGACAGTCGGCGCTTGGCCAGGCCAAGTCGCGCGCGGCCCAACGCAACAGCGCCTGAGGACACCACCACCACGTGCTGTCCGCGGCCGCGAAGACGGGCGACATCCTGGCTGAAAGCGTCCAGCCAGTCGCGGTCCACCGCCCCAGTGCGGCCTTTCACGACCAGCGCCGAACCCACCTTGATGACAATCAGGCGCGCCTCGACGAGAGGACTCATGGGCGCCAGACGGGCTGGACGATCGAGGGATCGGGTTTGGCGTCGCGCTGGCGCACCCTTGCGAACGCCGCGCGCAGCAGGGTGGTCAGGCCTTCCCCCGACACCCCGGAGATCAAGAACGGCTCGACGCCGGCTGTGTGGGCGAGCTCGGCGCGCACGCGTTCGCGCGCGTCGGCATCCAGCGCGTCGATCTTGTTGAGGGCGATCAGCTCCTCTTTTTCGGCCAGGCCCTCGCCATAGGCCGCCAGCTCGCCGCGGATCGCCGTCCAGGCGCCGCTGGGGTCCTCCGCCGTGGCGTCGATGAGGTGGATCAGCACGGCGGTGCGCTCAAGGTGGCCCAGGAAGCGCGTGCCGAGGCCGGCGCCTTCGGACGCCCCCTCGATGAGGCCGGGAACGTCGGCGATCACGAACCGTTCGTTCGGCGAGAGATCGACCACGCCGAGGTTTGGGGTCAGCGTGGTGAACGGGTAGTCGGCGATCTTCGGCGTCGCCGCCGAAGCCGCGGCGAGCAAGGTCGATTTGCCGGCGTTGGGCAGGCCGACCAGGCCGACGTCGGCGATCAGTTTCAGGCGCAGCCAGATCCAGGCTTCCTGACCTGGAAGGCCTGGATTGGCATGGTGGGGAGCCTGATTTATCGGCCCCTTGAACCGCGTATTGCCAAAGCCTCCGTTGCCGCCGGCGGCCAGGCGCACACGCGCGCCGGCATGGTCGAGATCGGCGATCAGGGTTTCATGATCCTCCTCGAAAACCTGGGTCCCCACCGGAACGCGCAGCACCGCGTCGGCCCCGCCGGCGCCCGTGCGGTTGCGCCCCATGCCGTGGCCGCCGGTCCCGCCCTTGAAATGCTGATGATAGCGATAATCGATCAACGTGTTCAGACCTTCGACGGCCTCAATCCACACATCGCCGCCGCGGCCGCCGTCACCGCCGTCGGGCCCGCCGTATTCGATGAACTTCTCGCGTCGAAACGAAACCGCGCCGCCGCCGCCATCGCCGGACCGGATATAGATCTTGCATTGATCCAGGAATTTCATTGGGGGCGGGGCGCCGGGGGGACTGAGCGGTGAAAACGAGGAGCGAGCGCGCCTCTTAAGCTGTCGTGCGCTGGAATTCCAACCAGATCGGCGAACAGTCGCCCAATCGCTTCTGTTCGTAACGGGTCGAGACGTGGTCCGACGGCGGCGTCCTCCAGTCTTGGGCTTGCATCGCCAGCCAGTTGAAGCGCGCGTCCCTGTGCAGCAGGCAAAGCGTCTGGTCAGCATAATCCGCCCAATCGGTGGCGAAGCGCATCATTGCGCCGGGCTTCATCACCCGGGCCAGCTCGGTGACGAACGCGGCTTGGACGAGACGACGCTTCCTGTGCCGCGCCTTGGGCCAGGGGTCGGGGAACAGGATGAAAACCCGGTCAAGGCTTGCGTCGGGCAGCAGTGCGATCAGGTCGCGTGCGTCACCGACGTGCAGGCGAACATTGGCCAGGGCATTGGCCTCGATATGCCGCAAGGCCGAGGCGACGCCGTTGAGGAAGGGTTCCGCGCCAATGATGAGCGCCTCGGGGTTCGCGCTTGCCTGACCGGCCAGGTGTTCGCCGCCGCCGAAGCCGATCTCAAGCCAAGCCGCCGCGCGCCTCGGGTCTAGCGTCCTTGGATCAAAAGCGGTCGTTGGCGTCGCCAGGCTCGGGAGCAGGGTTTCCATGAGCGCCGACTGCGCTGGCTTGATCGTGCGCGAACGGATGCGGCCGAAGCTGCGCAGGGCGGGACGGTCGGCGGGGGTCACGTCAGCGGCCGCGACGCAACCGCGCCGGCGCGCTGGCCCCGATCAGCGAAACAATCAGCATCGCGGTCAGCGGCGCGTCCCCCCAGCGATTGTACACCGTGGGTTTCAGGGCGGCGGGCAGTCGTGCATCGATCACCCCGTACGCGCCCTGGCTCAAGCGCGCGCCCGGTAAAATGCGGCCATAGGGATCGATCATCGCCGATATGCCGGTTGGCGTGGCGCGGACCATGGGCAAGCCCTCTTCGATCGCGCGATAGCTGGCCAGGTTCAGGTGCTGTCTAGGTCCGATATTGGCGCCAAACCAGGCGTCGTTGGAGATATTCGCGATCCATGCCGCCCGGACGCCGGTGTGCCTGGCGCCTTCGCGGGTAAGGCCGGGAAACAGACTCTCGTAGCAGATGAGCGGCTGCAGGGTCGGCAGGCCTGGCGCCGTCAACGGCGCCGGTTGGGGACCGGGCGTGAACCCGTCGCCGACATGGACGAACTGCTTGACCCCCCAACGCGTCGCGACACTATCGAAGGGCATGTATTCCCCGAACGGAACCAGCCTGAACTTGTCATAAAGTCCCACAAGCGTCAGCCGACCGGCGACAGGGGTGAAAGCGGCAAGCGAATTGAAGGCGATCGGTTCGCCATTGACCAGAGCCCCGTACCGATAGCCCCCGAGGATCAGCGTCTGCCCCGGCGACACAACCTTGCTGATGGCGTCGCGCGTCCAGGATCCTTCGCCGAGGTAGTCCTCGAACGCCGCAGGGATCGCGCCCTCGGGCCAGACGATGATGTCCGGACGCCGCCCCGGCGCGCCTTGCACGGGGCGCGCGGAGAGCTCCAGGTACCGCGAAACAATGCTGGCGAACAGCCGCGCGTCGTACTTGCTCTCCTGTTTGACGTTCGCCTGGACGATGCGAACCAGTGGTCCATTTTCAGTGACCGCTGGCGCGTGCGCGAGGCGGAACCATCCCACGACATAGAGCCCCACCAGAACCGCCAATCCAAGGCTGGCCACGCGACGGCCCGGGCGCCCTTCGAACACGACGAACGGCGCGCTCGCCACGACGAGCGTGAGCCAGCCCAGACCATAGGCGCCGACCCAGGCGGCGGCCTGCGAGGGCCATGACCCCGCGCGCCAGCTTTCGCCGACGAGGTCCCACGGAAAGCCGGTAAACAGGTGACCGCGCAGCCACTCCAAGCCGATCATCGACGCCGCGAACAGCAGAATGCGTGAGGGTTCGCGACGCGCCAAAAAGCGATAGGTCGCGGCCGCGACCGCCCAGAAGGTTGCCAGGATGGCGCTCATCAGGATGACGGCGAACGGCGCCATCCAGCCCTGGGCTTCCCTGTCCACCTCGAACGGATGGGCGAGCCAAAGCAGCGAGGGAACGAAATACCCCATGCCGCTGATCCAGCCCAGAAGCAGCGCCGCCGGCCACCGTCTGGGCCCCCCAAGCCGGTCGAGCTCGCGCATCAGCATGCCGTAGCCCAACAGACCGATCAGCATTCCCCAGGGTGGATGAGCGAGGGCCGCGGCGAGCCCCGCCAGCCCGACACTCACCATCGACCCCACCAGAATGACGGGCTTGTGGCCTGGGAACGGGGCCGAGGTCATGCCTGCTCGGCGAGGGGAGGCGTGGGACGAATCCGCAGGCGTTTCACGCGTCTTGGATCGGCGTCGGTGATCTCAAAATCCAGACCGCAGGGGTGGCTGATCACTTCGCCGCGCTGGGGCACGCGGCCCGCCAGGGCGGTCACCAGTCCGGCCGCCGTCTCAATGTCTTCCTCGAGCTCCGCGTCGGCCAAACTGCGCCCGACAGCGGCCTCGACCAACTCAAGGGGCGCGCGGCCATCGACTTCGAATGCACCGCCCGGCCGCGTGACAATCTGGCTGACCGCCGCGTCGTCGTGCTCGTCGTCGATCTCGCCGACCACGGCTTCAAGCAGGTCCTCGAGGGTCACCAGACCATCCACGCCGCCGAACTCGTCGATCACCATCGCCATATGGATGCGGTTGGCTTGCATGTGCGGCAGCAGGTCGGCCGCGCGCATCGACGGCGGAATATAGAGCGTCGCGCGCTTGATCTGGGATAGGATTCCGTCGCTGGGGCGCGCATCCGAGCTCCCACCGGCGATGATGCGGAAAACATCCTTCACATGGACGACTCCGACGGGGTCATCCAGGTTGTCCTTATAGACCGGCAGACGTGAATGCTCCGATTGCACAAACGCCGCGACCACCTGATCCAGCGGCGTAGACAGGTCGACGGCGACGATGTCGGCGCGCGGCGTCATGACGTCGGCGACGGTGATGGTCTGAAAGGCCTCGGCCTGGCTGCGCAAGGCGTCGCTACGCGCGGTCTCCTCCGGCGTCCTCGCGCCAGGCGATAGACGTTGCCGCCCGGCGAAGGGCCCTAGCAGGCGCCCGACTAGTCCGCTGGACCGCGTTTGCTCAGCCAAGGGCGCTCGCCCCGGGGCTGGCGGCGCCGATGTGGGGCGGATCGTAAGGATCTTGCACGCCCATCAGCGCCAGCAGTTCGACTTCCTTCGCCTCCATCCGCCGAGCCTCGTCATCCTCTATGTGATCATAGCCCATCAGGTGTAAGGCGCCATGGACGACGAGGTGGGCGAGATGCGCCGACAGCGTCAAGCCGCGCTCGCGGGCCTCGGTTTCGCATACGCCGATGGCCAGGGCGATGTCCCCGAGCGGGCCGTTGGCCATCGGCGCGGCCGGGAAAGCCAGCACGTTCGTTGGCGCATCCTTGCCGCGATGTTGCGCGTTCATCGCTTGTATCCGGGTATTGTCCGTCAGCAGCACGGCGATGGGCGCGGCGTCCGGGCCCAGAGCGATCGCCGCCGCTCCAAGCACAATGGCTTCAACGTCGGGTTCGGCGCGGAGCCAGGCCTCGTCCTCAATCACCACCTCATCCTCGCGCCGCGTGGGCAGCCCCATCAGCTCTGTCTCGCGGCGTCGGCGTCATAGGCGGCGACAATTCGCCCGACCAGGGCGTGACGAACGACGTCCGCGGTGGAGAACCGGGACACCGCCACACCCTCCACCCCTTCGAGGATGGCCACCGCGTGCGCCAGTCCGGAATCGTTGCGATTGATCAGGTCGACCTGGCTGGGATCGCCGGTGACGGCCATGCGCGAACCCTCGCCCAGACGTGTGAGGACCATTTTCATCTGCAGCCGGGTGGTGTTTTGCGCCTCATCGACGATGACAAAGGCGTCCGACAAGGTGCGGCCGCGCATGAAGGCGATCGGCGCGACCTCGATCTCGCCACGCTCACGGCGTTTGCGCATGGCCTCGGGGCCGAGAATGGCCGTCATCGCTTCCCAGACCGGCGCCATATAGGGATCGACCTTCTCGTTCAGATCGCCTGGCAGAAAGCCGAGCCTTTCTCCGGCCTCCACCGCTGGACGGGTCACGACCAGCCGATCCACGGCGCCGGCGCGCAGCAGGTTCGCCCCGTGCGCGACCGCCAGAAACGTCTTGCCCGTCCCCGCCGGACCCAGACCGAACACAAGATCATTGTTGGCCAGAGCGTCCAGATATCCGGCCTGGGCGGGGGTCTTCGCGGCGACGTGGCCCCGCCGTGTCGTCGGCGCCGCGGCGGGAACGCCGCTGCGCGCCTGGTCGATCGCCACGCGCACGTCATTGGGCGCGATCTCAAGACCTTCCGTCGCTCGCGCCGCCAAGGTTTCAATCGTCGTGCGGGCCGCGCGGCGCGCGGCAATGTCGCCATTGATCGACAGGCCGCCTCCGGGTGTTTCGACCAGCACCTTGAACGCCGATTCGATGAGCGCCGCATGGCGGCCCGCCGGGCCGGCGATCGCCCGCGCCACATCGTCGGGCAGCGTCAGAAACTCGGCGCGATCACGTTTCAAGCGAACGCCGGCTCGCGGCGTCCGGCAAGGCTGTTGTGCGTGGCCGAGTCTATGGTGACCGTCTCGATCCGCCCCACAAGGTCCGCCGGACCTTCGCAATGGACCGCCTGCAGGTAGGGACTGCGGCCAACGATCTGTCCCGCGTGGCGTCCGACGCCTTCGAACAGGACCGGCAGGCTTCGTCCGGCTTGCGCCTTGTTGAAAGCGGTCTGCTGGTCAGCCAGCAGCGCCTGTAGCCGATGCAGACGCTCGATCTTGACCGCCTCGTCCACCTGCGCCCCGAGCGCCGCCGCGGGAGTGCCCGGACGGCGCGAATACTTGAATGAAAAGGCGCTCGCATAGCCGACCGTCCTGGCCAGCGTCAGCGTCGCCTCGAAATCCCTTTCCGTTTCCCCTGGAAAGCCGACGATAAAGTCGCCCGAAATCGCCATGTCCGGGCGCGCCTGGCGAACCCGCTCAAGCGTCCGCAGATAACTCTCGGCCGTATGCGCCCGGTTCATCGCCCGCAATATCTTGTCCGAGCCCGACTGCACCGGCAGATGCAAATAGGGCATCAGCGCGTCGACTTCGCCATGAGCGTCGATCAGGGCGTCGTCCATGTCGGCGGGGTGACTCGTCGTGTAGCGCAGACGCGTCAGCTGCGGGATCCGCGCCAGGCGCCGGATCAGATCGGCGAGGCCCACGCCGTCCGGATCCCGATAGGCGTTTACGTTCTGACCCAGCAGGGTGATTTCGCGTACGCCGCCGTCCACGAGGCGACGCGCTTCGGACTCGATCGCCGCCGCCGGTCGTGAGAACTCGGCGCCGCGCGTATAGGGCACCACGCAGAATGTGCAGAAGCGGTCGCATCCTTCCTGCACGGTCACGAACGCCGTGACGCCGGTCACGCGCCGGGCGGCGGGCAGGGAGTCGAATTTTTCCCGAGCCTCGAAGTCGGCGGCCACGCGCTCGCCGCGCGTGCGGTGGGCGCGGGTGATCAACTCCGGCAGCCTGTGATAGCTTTGCGGTCCTACCACCAGATCAACGGCCGGCTGGCGACGCATGATCTCCTCGCCCTCGGCCTGGGCCACACACCCGGCGACCGCGATAAGCATCGGCGCAGCGTCGCCGTCTCTGGCCAACTTGGCGGCCTTCACCCGCCCAAGTTCCGAATAGACCTTTTCGGTGGCTTTTTCGCGAATGTGGCAGGTGTTGAGCAGCACCAGATCGGCGTCGTCCATCGAATCCGTGGCTGTGTAGCCAAACGGCCGCAGCACGTCCGCCATCCGCTCACTGTCGTGAACGTTCATCTGGCAGCCAAAGGTCTTGATAAAGAGACGCTTAACCAAAACCTCAGTCATCCGCGCGCACGCCGTAAAGTTCGAGGCGATGGTCGATAAGGCGATAGCCCAACCGTTTCGCGATCGCCCGCTGCAAGGCCTCGATTTCCTGGTCGACAAACTCGACCACCGCGCCGCTCTTCATGTCGATCAGATGATCGTGGTGGCTCTCGCTAGCCTCCTCGTATCTGGAGCGACCGTCTCGGAAGTCGTGACGGGTCAGAATGCCGGATTCTTCAAACAACCGCACAGTGCGATAGACGGTGGCGATGGAAATGTGAGGGTCGATCGCGTGCGATCGGCGGTGCAGTTCCTCGACGTCGGGATGGTCGTCCGCGACCGAGAGCACACGCGCGATGACGCGACGTTGATCGGTCATCCGCATGCCCTTCTCAAGGCAGAGTTTCTCAAGGCGGTCCAAGACAGGCTCCATACGGCGGGCCAGCATAGTCCGCCCGGCCGGGTCTGTTAAGCTCGCGTCGCAGAACCTGTGCGTCGGTCCGGGCGCCGTCGGGCCTTTGATAGTAGCCGCGACGCACGCCGGCCAGGTCGAAACCGTGTTTGGCGTAGAGGGCCAAAGCGGACGCATTGTCCACGGCGACTTCCAGAAACAGCTTCGAGACGCCTGTTGCGGCGAGGTGCGCGCAGGCGGCCTCGATCAGAGCGTCGGCGACGCCGCGCCGCCGCAGGTGGGGCGCGGTGGCGATCGTCAGAATTTCGGCCTCATCGCCGGCCGCTCGCGTCAGGATGAAGCCAGCCGGGTCACCGTCAACCACCGCGAGGTCGGCGCGCGCGCCGGGTGTGATCATCAGCGCGGCGATTTCCGGCGCCGTCCACGATTCGCTGAACGCCAGCCGATGGACTTCCGCCAGGACCAGCGCCTGCGGAGCGGTTGCCCGCGTGACGGCGATCACGCCCCTTTCACCTTCGCGTCGGGCTCTCGAAGGTAAAGCGGGCGCGCGGGGATGAAGGGCGAGGCGGCGGCCAGCTTCAGGACATCCCGCGGATCCGGATAGTCCGACACTGCGGTCACGGCGAAAGGATGGGCTTCGGATAGGAGGTGCGCGCCGGGTCCCGCGAGCGTCAGCGCGGCCGCGGGAAACGTGTCGTTGATGAGTCGAGTGGCGCTTTCAAGTGAAAGGCTCCGCGGGCCGACGATCTGGGCGCCGGATTGATAGAGACCCAAATACACCCGACCCCGGCCGGCGTCGATAACGGCCGCGATCGGGGTCTTCGTCGCCACCTTTGCCGCCATGGCCGTCAGGGTGTCGACCCCGGCGCACCTGACGTCCAGCGCCAGCGCCAAACCCTCCGCGAAGGCGAGGCCGACACGCAAGCCCGTGAACGAACCGGGTCCCACGGTTACGGCCAGACTGGTCAGATCGGTGAACGCCAGGCCAGCGGACCGCATGACGGACTGGACCATTGGCGCCAGGCGCTCCTGATGACCGCGGGTCATGGGCTCGCACTGGTGGGCCAGGATGTCGTCGCCGGTTCCAACCGCGACGCCGCAAGCGCCCAGACATGTGTCAATCGCCAGAATGGTCACGTCAGCCGGCCCCGCGCGATCGCATGTTCACAGGATCCGGCAGGCTTCCTCGAAAGCCAGGCGAGGCAGCCGCGCGTGCATATCTTGGCTGTCTCCGTAGCCAAGCGAGCAGATGAAGTTGGACTTCACGCGGGTTCCGGCAAAAAACAGCGCGTCGACCTTGCCATTGTCAAAGCCCGACATTGGCCCGCAATCCAACCCCAAGGCGCGCGCCGCCAGGATCAGGTAGGCGCCTTGCAAGCTCGAATTTCTGAACGCGGTGGGTTCCGCGATCAGGGGATCGGCGAACAGATTTTTCATGCCCGGCGCGTGCGGGAAAAGGCGAGGAAGAAAGTCCGGAAAGTCGAGATCATAGCCTATGATGACCGTCACCGGCGCAGCCTTGATCTTGGCTTGGTTGCTCCCCGACGAAACGGAGGCCAGTTTTTCCTTCGCTTCAGCACTGGTCACGAACACAAATCGGGCCGGTCCGCAGTTGGCCGCGGTCGGCGCCATCCTGGCGGTCTCATACAGTTCGCGAAGCACGGCGTCGGGTATTGGTTCCGGACGCCATGCGTTGTGCGTCCTGGCTTCACGAAACAGCGCGTCGAGGGCCTTGTCGTCCAAGCGACCGGTCATGTGTTTCGCCTTGATAAAGAGATCTGATCGGAACGGCCGCGCAGCGCGGTAGCGACGCCTAGAGCGTCTGTTCCACGCGGGTGACTTCGGGAACGTAGTGCTTCAGCATGGTCTCGACCCCGGACTTCAGCGTCGCGGCCGACGACGGACACCCCGCGCAGGCGCCGCGCATGTGCAGCCAGACGACGCCCGTATCGGGTTCGAACTTCGAGAAGAGAATGTCGCCGCCATCCTGGGCGACAGCGGGTCTGATGCGCGTATCGAGCAACTCCTTGATCTCGGCGACGACCTGAGCGGTCTCGCCCTCATAGACCTCGGTATCCGCCTCGCTTGCCTCATTGCGCAGCAGCGGGCGCTCGTCGGTGAAGTGGTCCATGATCGCGGCCAGGATCGGCGCTTTCAGGTGCGACCAGTCCACGGCCTCGCCCTTGGTGACGGTGAGAAACTCTTGGCCAAAGAAGACGCGCACAACGCCGCCCAGCTCAAACAACGCCTCCGCCAGCGGCGACGCCGCGGCGGCTGCGGCGTCGCGGAACTCCCGGGTCCCGTGCGGCATGAGCTCGCGCCCGGGCAGAAACTTCAGCACTTCGGGGTTGGGCGTGGATTCGGTTTGGATGAACATGGCAGTCTCCGTTGCATCCCTAAATGGCGAGTGGCGCGCTTACGCGCAACCACCGCTAGGCGCCAGTGAACCCGACTATACGCTTGGTGGCCGCAAGTATCGGAGACGCGAGCGCCCGCGCGCGGTCCGCTCCGGCCGCCAAGATCCGATCGATCTCGGCGGAATCGGCCAGCATGCGCCGCATCTCGCCGGACACGGGCGCCAGACGTTCCACCAAGCGATCGGCAAGATCACGCTTGAAGCCTTGGCCAAAGCCCTGTCCGGCATACCGCAACAAGACCTGAATCTTCGTCTCGGCGGTCAGCGCGGCGTAGATCCCGACCAGGTTGTCGGCTTCGGGACGTGTTTTCAACTCCTCCAGGTTGTCGGGGAGGGGCGCCGGGTCGGTTCGGGCCTTGCGTATCTTCGCGGCGATGGCATCGGCGTCATCGGTGAGGTTGATCCGGGACTGGTCCGAGGGATCGGACTTGGACATCTTGGCCATGCCGTCACGCAGGGACATGACGCGCGCGCCGGGCCCTTCGATCAGCGCGTCTGGCAATGGAAAGAAATCCGGCGCCTCGAAGTCGTGGTTGAACTTGCCGGCGATGTCCCGGGTCAGTTCCAGATGCTGCTTCTGATCCTCGCCCACTGGAACGTGGGTGGCCTTATAGAGCAGGATGTCCGCGGCCTGCAGGACGGGGTAGGTGTAAAGGCCAACACTGGCGCCTTCCTTGTCCTTGCCGCTCTTGTCCTTGAACTGGGTCATCCGGTCGAGCCAGCCGACCCTGGCCACGCAGTTGAAGATCCACGCCAGCTCGGTGTGCTCGGGCACGGCCGATTGCGCGAAGACGATCGCCTTTTTGGGGTCGACGCCGGCGGCGAAGTAAGCCGCGGCGATCTCGCGGGTCTGTTGGGCCAGCGCCTTTGGATCCTGCCAGGCGGTGATGGCGTGCAGATCCACCACGCAATAGAGGCATTCCATGCGGTGCTGCAGGTCAACGAATTTCACCAACGCCCCCAGATAGTTGCCCAGGTGCAGGGCGCCTGAGGGTTGGACGCCGGAAAACACGCGCGCGTTCGCGGTGGGCGTGGAGGGTGGTGATTGGGTCATGGATGCGGAATTCCGTTTGTCGATGTCAGCGGTGGCGCCTCAGGCGTGGAGGCGCGGTGGTCAAAAGCGAAAGCTTGCGCCACGCCATCGTGGTGAGATGGAAGTGCGGTGTGACATCGTCGGCGGCTCTACCGCCAAGCGACCGCGGGAACAAGCCGAACCGTGAGCATCCCGGTGCGCTACCGCGCCGCGCTGGCGCGGGCCCGGGCCAGCCTGTGATCCTTGGGTCGGGCGTCCGCTGGTTCCAAAGCCTCAGTGACCCCCGCCCTCAGGGCGGCGATGAGATCTGGGTCGGTCAGTTTCTCACCGCGCTCTCCGACCACGTAGAAAGCATCGACAGCCCGCTCGCCGTAGCCGTCGATATGGGCGGATTGGATGGATAGACCGGCGTTCGAGATCGCCCGGGCAAGATCGGCAAGCAGGCCGGGCCGGTCGCGACCGGACGCCTCGACCACGGTCGCTCCGGGCGAGGCGTCATTGTCTATGACCACCGACGACGTGATCGCGAACGCACTGATCCGATAGTTTTCCGACTCCGGCCGGGAGTCTGGAGACGGAACGTCACCGCCCGCGGCGGCCTCGACCGCGCGGGCCAGGCGCAGAAGCTGTGGCGCGGCGTTTTTGCCGAAGGCTTCGCCGGACTGATCCTGCACGCTGAATATGTCCAGCGCGTCCCCGGCCGAGGTGGTGAATATCTTCGCCCCGACCACGTTGCCGCCCATTCGCGCGATGCTCAGGGCGAAGTCGGCGAAAAGCCCGCGTCGGTCCTTGGCCGTGACCACCACCTCGGCGACATTGCGATCCGGCCGGATGCGAGCCTCGGCCGCCGCGCCGTTCTCGGCCGTCGCGCGGCCGTGCAGCGCCCAGTGCCTGATCTGTTCGTCCCGGGTGAAGGCCGCGAAGTAGGCGTCCTCCATGGCCGTCGCCCAGGCCCGGGCGCCCGGCTCTGACGCTGTCAGGGCGGTGCGCGCGTCGTACGCCTGGGCCTCCTGCCGCCGCTTTGCCACGCCAGCCGCGTCCGAGGCTCGACCGCCGCGGAAAGTGGTCTCGGTGGCGTTGTAGAGTTCGCGCATCAGCTGACCTTTCCAGCCGTTCCACACACCGGGCCCCACGGCGCGGATGTCGGCGACGGTCAGCACCAGGAGCGATCGCAGGCGCTCGGGCGTCTCCACGATCTCCGCGAAAGCCGCCACGGTGGACGGATCGGCGACGTCTCGTTTCTGGGCGAAGTCGCTCATGACCAGATGGTGCTCGACGAGCCACGCCACCAGATCGATGCGACCACGGTCAAGTCCCATGCGCTCGCAGGCCTGGCGCGCGGCGCGAGCCCCTGCCTTCTCCTGGCCGCCGGCGCCGCCCTTGCCCGTGTCATGCAGCAGCATCGCCAGGAACAGGGCCTCGCGGTCATCGATCAACGGCATGATATCCGTCGCCAGCGGATGGTCCTCTACGAAGCGCCCGGCGGCGATGTCGTTGATCACGCCCACCGCCCGCAGCGTGTGCTCATCGACGGTGTAGGAGTGGTACATGTTGAACTGCATCTGCGCGACGATGCGCCCAAATTCCGGGATGTAACGCCCGAGCACTCCCGCTTCGTTCATCAGTTCGAGGGTGCGCCGGGGTTTGCGGCCGTGAGCGAGAATATCGAGGAACACGCGCGCCGCCTCGGGGTCGCGACGGATCCGCGGGGTGATGCGTCCAAGGTGGCGGCGCACATCGGTGAAGGCGTCCGGGTGCAGGTCGAGATCGCGGGTGTCCGCGGTTCGAAACAGCCGCAACAGATTGACGGGGTCCGTCTCGAAGATATCGGCTCGGTCCACCGAAATGCGACCGCCGTCGAGGACGAACCCGGGTTCAAGCGTCGCCTTCACGCTGGTCTTGCCCGGTAACAACCTGAGCAGACTGCGCGGCGTGGTCTTCAGGTGATCGGCTTCCAGCTTGGCCGAGAAGACCCGCGTCAGAGCGCCGACTTCCTTTGCGATCAGAAAGTAGCGGCGCATGAAACGCTCGACGGCCGGCGTATTGTCGCCATCCGCGCGCGGCCTGTCATTGTAGCCCATGCGGCGGGCGATTTCGGGTTGCAGGTCGAACGTCAGGCGTTCCTCGGCCCGACCGGTGGTGAAATGCAGCTGGGCGCGGACCGCTTCGAGGAAATCGAATGCGCGAATGAAGGAACGCACCTCCGGGCCGGTGAACAGATCCAGCTTAAGCACGGCGTCCAGACCGCCGTCGGGGTGCAGGTATTGGGCGATCCAGAACAGGGTGTGCAGGTCGCGCAGCCCGCCCTTGCCTTCCTTGACGTTGGGTTCCACCAGGAACCGACTGGCGCCCGCGCGTTCATGGCGTTCGTCGCGTTCCTTCAACTTGGCCGCGATAAACTCCGCGCCGGTTCCCTTGATCACCTCGGCGCGAAACCGCCTTATCAGGTCGTCGGCCAGGGTTTCGTCGCCGGTAAGTTTCCGGGCCTCGAGGATCGAGGTGCGAATCGTGAAGTCGGCGCGCGACAGCTTTATGCATTCGTCCACGGTCCGCGAGGCGTGGCCGACCTTGAAGCCTAGATCCCACAGCGCATAGAGCATGTACTCGATCACGCTTTCGGTGTGGGCGGTCTCCTTGTAGGGCCGCACGAACAACAGATCGATGTCGGAATACGGCGCCAGGGCGCCGCGGCCGTAGCCCCCAACAGCCAACAGCGCCAACCGTTCGCCCTGGGTCGGATTGCGCGCGCGGATGACATGGACGGTCGTGAAATCCCAAAGCGCCGATATGACCTCGTCGGTCACGGCGCAGAGCAGACGCGCGGTTTCCACGCCGCCGGCGCCATTTTCCAGGCGTTCCTTGGCGATCATCCTGCCGCGAAACAGGGCCGCTTTCAGGATGTCGATCGCTCGTCGCCGCTGCTCGGGCGCATTGCCAACGGCGTCAAGCGCCGCGACCGAGAGCTGCGAGCGCAGTCTTAATCCGTCGACGACGAACTCTACTCGGGTGGGGCGCAGGCGAGGTGGCATGACGAACCTATACGCTCAACGTTCGGGATTGTCCGAACTGCGAGGCCTTATGCATCTAAAGCAGCGCCTTGAGGTCGTAGAGCGCGCCCATGGCTTCGCGGGGGCTCATGCCGTCGAGGTCCAGCGCGCGAAGCCTCTCCTCGACGATCGAAGGCGTTGGCGGCGCGGTGGTCGGTCCGGCGAGCGCGAAAAGGGGGAGTTCATTCAATCCGTCATGAGCGGTGGCGTCGGCTTCCAGGCGCGCCAAGACCTGACGCGCCCGCGCCACCACGGCGGGCGGCACGCCGGCCAACCGCGCAACCTGGACACCATAGGATCGATCCGCGCACCCTGGGACGGCTTCGTGCAGAAACACCAATTCCCCGTTCCACTCCTTGGCGCGAAGCGACAGGTTGGACACATGAGCCAGCCGGTCCTGCAGCGCGGCCAGCTCATGGTAGTGCGTGGCGAACAGCGCGCGGCATTGGTTGGTGTCGTGCAGGGCTTCGGCGCAGGCCCAGGCGATCGCCAGCCCATCGTAAGTTGCGGTGCCGCGGCCGATTTCATCGAGGATAACAAAGGAAGCCGGCGTCGCCTGGGTCAGGATGGCCGCGGTTTCGACCATTTCGGCCATAAAGGTCGATCGGCCGCGGGCGAGATCGTCGCCGGCGCCAACCCGGCTGAACAGCCGATCGACCACGCCCAGCCTCAGGGCCTTGGCCGGCACATGGCAGCCGGCCTGGGCCAGGATCACCAGCAAAGCGTTCTGCCGCAGGAAGGTTGATTTGCCGGCCATGTTGGGCCCGGTCACGATAGACAACCGCGCGTGGGCTTGGCCTGACCCATCCAGGGCGCAGCCGTTCGAGGTGAATACCGCCCCTTCGCGGCGAACCGCCGCCTCGACGACAGGGTGGCGCGCGCCGGCGGCGTCGAACGCCAGCGATCGCTCCACCGTCGGCCGCACCGCGTCGACGTCCGCGGACCACTCCGCCACGCCGGCGGCGACATCCAGCTGGGCCAGGGCTTCGGCGGCGGTCAGAATTTGATCGCCGATCTCGCAGGCGGCGTCGCGCCAGCGCTGAAAGATGGCGATCTCCAGGCCAAGCGCCTGTTCAGCGGCGCGCGAGATGCGTGCGTCAAGGTCGGCCAGTTCAACCGTCGTGAAACGGACCTGACTGGCCAGAGTCTGGCGATGGATAAACACCGCCGAGTGTGGCGGCTGCAGCAGGGAATCGGCCTGCCGGGCGCTGGTCTCGACAAAATAGCCCAGCACGGCGTTGTGCCGGATCTTCAACGGCACGCCGCTTTCATGCGCCAGGCGCGCTTCCAGCGCGGCCACGATGCGACGGCTGTCATCTCGCAAGGCCCGCGCCGCATCGAGGTCTCCCGATACGCCGGCGGCCACGAAGCCGCCGTCGCGGGCGAACGCCGGCGCCTCCTCGGCCAGGCCCTGCGCGAGCTGGATCAGCAGACCGGACAGCGAAGGCGAAAGCTCCAGGTCCAGCGCCATCACGGCGCTGGCGATTTCCGCCGGCGGAGGTTCGACCCCGAGGTTTCGCTCGCGAAGGGCGGCGGCGACGTCACGGCATACGGC
>Ga0075029_100000155_pt1 | contig 34400 bp, 27 predicted proteins | sample LitLauG_LLR_2013_FD_71391 | JGI IMG/M metagenome (GOLD analysis project Ga0075029, IMG submission 71391) | Freshwater sediment microbial communities from North America - Little Laurel Run_MetaG_LLR_2013 | ecosystem: Environmental > Aquatic > Freshwater > Creek > Sediment | place: USA... | reverse complement strand
CCGAGCGCAATCGACAACTTCACGGGAACGACATTGATCGAACGGGTGATCGCCTGGGTCAGCGTCACCGCACCCGAATAGGAGTGGCCATAGTTCTGCGGACACCAATTGCCGATGCAGACCGGACCGTCCACGATGATCGAGGTCGGCTTGAATCCGTTGAGAAGCGCGGTCGTGTAGACATAGGGCTTGAACGATGATCCGGGTTGCCGGTAGGCGTCGGTCGCGCGGTTGAACTGGCTGGCGCCGTAGTCTCGGCCGCCGACCATCGCGCGCACGCCGCCGTCGAGATCGGCAACGACGGTTGCCGCCTGGGTTGCGTGATAGTCGCGGCCGAACTGCCGCAACTGGTTTTCGATGGCGTCTTCGGCGGCGCGCTGCACATTCATGTCGATCGCGGTGCGAACGACGAACACGCGCTCGCTGTAGGATTTCGGGAATGTTTCGACGAGCTTGCGCATCTCGTCGAACGCCCAGTCGAGGTAATAATTCGGGGAGTTTTCGTCGCGGCGATCCACCGCAGTGGCCGGATTGCGTCTGGCGCCGAATACCTGGCCCTCAGTCATGAAGCCGGCATCGACGAGATTGTCCAGCACGACGTTGGCGCGGGCACGCGCGGCGGGCAGGTTGATGTGGGGCGCATATTTGGTGGGCGCCTTGAACAATCCCGCAAGCATCGCCGCTTCCGCAAGATTGACGTCGCGCGCGGATTTGTTGAAATAGAAATGCGCCGCGCCGTCGACCCCGAAGGTGCCGCCGCCCATATAGGCGCGATCGAGATAAAGTTTCAGAATTTCATTCTTGGTGAGCCGCGTCTCCAGCCAGACCGCGAGAAACGCCTCGTTGACCTTGCGCTCGATCGTGCGCTCGTTGCTCAGAAACAGGTTCTTGGCGAGCTGCTGGGTGATCGACGAGCCGCCCTGCCGCACGCCGCCGGCCTGCGCATTGGTCAACAGCGCTCGCGCCGTACCGGCGATGTCGATGCCGAAATGGTCGTAGAAACGGCGGTCCTCGGTTGCGAGCGTCGCCTTGATCAGAACGTCCGGGAAATCTTCGAGCGGAATGGAGTCGTTGTGCTTGATGCCGCGATTTCCAATCGGATTGCCGTAGCGATCCAGGAAGCTCACGGCAAGATCGGATTTCTTCAGCCAGTCCTCATCGGCGGTTTCGCGGAAGGCCGGAACCGCAAGCGCCAGCATCAGGACGAGGCCGCCAAGTCCAAGGGTGGCGGCTTCCGAGAGGGGCTCGATGAAGACCCAGCGCTTCCAGCGACCGACATAAAATCGGTCCATGAATGTCGAGTAGCGTTCGTAGAGTTCGCGCGCCCCTTTGCCGGTCGAGAACAGCGTGGAGTCGATGCGCGCGTCGAAATCCAGCAACCAGAGCCGGAGCTTTTTTTTCAACTCTGCTGGCGCGATCTTGCGCACGAATGGCCCTTCGCTTCCTGAAGTTCGTTTCCTGAAGTTCGTCCCAGTTATCGCCGCCTTCGCGGCGCTTCAGGTGTCCAGCCTGCGCTCCCGAGACGTCTTGCGAGATTGTTACGGCAAACCCAAGGCGCAATGTACCGGGTACGCGGATTGTATCTAGCCGAGCGGGCTGCATAAACCAATGGCCCGGCTTGGTATTTCGAGGGGCAGGGATAACGCGGTCGGGCGCCGTTGCGCGCCGCCGAACCAACCCACTTGCGCCGCAACCGCCGTCGCCCCTACTAGTGAATAGGGTAAAACAACGCCGAGAAGCGCCGGATATGACCGCCAAGCTAAAGCCTGTCTCAGGCCAGGAGGAATTCTTCTGGAAAACCAAGTCGTTGGAAGCAATGTCCGACGCCGAGTGGGAGAGCCTGTGCGACGGCTGCGCGCGCTGCTGCCTGGAAAAGCTCGAGGATGAAGACACCGGTAAAATCTACTTCACCCACGTTTCCTGCAAGCTGTTGGATGCTGGTCTGTGCGCCTGCAAGGATTATTCGCACCGCTCCGAACTGGTTTCGGACTGCGTCAGACTGACACCCTCCAATGTTCGCACCTTGAACTGGCTACCGCCCAGTTGCGCTTATCGTCTGGTGGCCGAGGGTCGCGACCTCTATTGGTGGCACCCGCTTGTTTCCGGCGACCCCGACACGGTTCACCAGGCCGGTGTCTCGGTGCGCGGGCGGGTGCAGGGGACCGAAAACGAAATTGTGGACGAAGACCTTGAAGACCATATCGTTCGATGGCCGACCCTATTGCCAAAGCGTGCACGGCTGAAAAGGCGCCCGAAAACCTGAAAGGGGTCTCGTTACCCAGTGACGGTGGCGTTGGCACTCCCATGGGATGCACCCATGCGCCCAAGGCGCTGCCGGAAGGCCGAATCGCGGCCTAGATTGACGACAAGCCATTTCAAAAGGCGGCCCCGCGGTCGCGTGCAAATACTGCGTCTGCATGAACAAATTCGAACGGCAAGGCCGTCATCCGGCTGAGCGACACATATTGCCAGACGCCGCCGCGGGTGAACTTTTGCCGCTACCGGTTGATCTCCTGGAGGTTACCGACGCCCCGTCGATCGCGCCGCCGCGCGCCCCACTCACCTCAGGCGAAATTCGCACCATCCTGACGAGCCTGATGCTAACGATGTTCCTGGCCGCGCTCGACCAGACCATCGTTGCCACAGCACTTCCGACCATCGGGCGTCAATTCCGGGACGTCTCCAGCCTGTCATGGGTGATCACGGCTTACCTTCTCGCCTCGACGGCGGTCGCACCGGTGTTCGGCACGTTGAGCGACATATACGGCCGCCGTGCCACGATCATCGCCGCGATGACCCTGTTCATCGCCGGATCGGTTTTGTGCGCAGTGGCGCCGAACATGCCGGTCTTGATCGTTGCGCGAGGCCTGCAGGGTCTGGGCGGAGGCGGAATCCTGCCGATCGTGCAGACGGTGATCGCGGACGTCGTGACGCCGCGTGAACGTGGCCAGTACCAGGCCTATTTCAGCGGCGTATGGATGGCGGCCGGAATCGGCGGACCGATCCTGGGCGGGGTCTTTGCCGAACACCTGCACTGGTCGATGATTTTCTGGATCAATGTTCCGCTCGGGCTCATATCGCTGGCGATGCTGCTGCCAAAGATGGGCCGGATCCCGGTCTTCCACAGGCGCCGCAAGGTCGACTGGCTCGGCGGCATCCTGTTGATGGCCGCCGCCGTGGTGTTCATGCTGGTGCTGACCTGGGGTGGCAACAAATATCCGTGGCTGTCGCCGGCGATCATGGCGATGGTAGGCGCTTCGATCGCGCTTGCACTGTCCTTCGTATGGAACGCATCGAGGGCTGACGAGCCGTTTTTGCCGCTATCATTGATGGGCGGAACGGTCGTGCCATACGCGATGGCCTGCGGCGGCTGCGCAATGGGGGCGATGCTTGGGCTTACCGTATACCTGCCGCTCTATTACGAGGTGGTCTATCGCCTGACTGCCAGCGAGGCGGGACTGGCACTGATTCCGTTGGCAGCGGTTTCAACCGGCGGGGCTGCAATCGCCGGCCGAGCCATGGCGCGTTCAAAGCACTATAAGCGGGTTGCGATCATCGGGACATTGTGCGCGGCCTTGGCGGGAAGCGCACTGGCCTTTTCCCCGATGCCGCTCTGGCTGTTGCTGGTGCTGCTTTCCCTGTTCGCGATGGGCCTTGGCACTGCTTTTCCAGTCAGCACGGTTTCGGCGCAGAATGCGGTGGCGCGCTCGCAGGTCGGAACGATTACCGGCGCAGTAAATTTTTTCCGTGCCCTGATGGCATCCTTCACGGTCGCAGTGTTCAGCGCAATCCTGTTGATGGCGCTGGGCGGCCATATCTCGCTTGCCGGTGAACATCGAGGTGCCGTCGGTTCGATACCGGCTGCCGACATGGTTGCAGCCTTCCGTTACGTGTTCATGGCTGCTGCTGTCATGATGGTCGGCGCATCGCTTTGCATGGTGCTGATGGAGGAGAGGCCTCTCGCGGGTCCTGCAGGGCCTGTGGAAATGGCGGAGTAGCGTGGCGCTCAGCTTGCCTGCGGCAGCCGGGTGTCGATTTCTTCGCGCAGCAGCGTGAAGTCGATCGGTTTGGTCAATAAGCCGCAGGCGCCGCCCTCAATCGCCTTGCGTTTGGTTTCGGGGTCGCCGTAGGCGGTGATCATGATGACCGGCACCTGCGGCCGCAACTCCCTTACCTTTGGCAACATTTCAAGCCCCGTCATGCCTGGCATGTTGATGTCCGAAAGGATCAGGATCAGCGACTGCCCGATCGTGTCGGCAATGCGCGTCAGAGCGTCAGCCGCCGAACTGGCGAAGTCCATCACGAAACGCTGCGCGCGCAAATCGCGCCTGAATTGCTGGCGGAACAACGCCTCGACGTCGGGCTCGTCGTCGACCACAAGAACCAGGACGCTCACGTTTGACCCCTAACCGTTTGTTGTTTGCGGGAAGTTCGCGCGCGGCAGGACGATTGTGAATTCAGTGAATTTTCCGGGCTCTGTCTCTACATCGATCCTGCCACCGTGTTGTTTCACGATGATGTCATGGCTCATCGAGAGCCCAAGCCCGGTGCCTTCGCCCGCCGGCTTGGTCGTAAAGAACGGGTTGAACATCTTTTCCTTCACTTCCGGCGCAATTCCGGTACCGTTATCGCGAATGCGGATTTCAACCGCGTGACCCAGATTTCTGGTGGCCGCGCTGACGGTTGGCTCGAAGCCGGAACTGCCGTTCTCCTTCTTGCGCTTGGCAACCGCATAGAATCCGTTGGAGATCAAATTCAGGAAAACCCGGGTGATTTCCTGCGGGAACACGTCGATCATGCCGGCCGTCTGGTCGAAGCTGGTCTGCAACGTAACATTGAACTGCGGCTTCTCGGCGCGGGCGCCATGATAGGCGAGGTTGAGGCTTTCTTCGAGCAGCGCATTGATATCGGCGGGACGATGCTCGCCGGAACCCTCGCGCGAATGCAACAGCATGTTCTTGATGATGGAATCGGCACGCTTGCCGTGCTGGACGACCTTTTCCAGATTATCCTTGAGCAGGCTGGTCAGTTCGCCGACTGCCTCGCGAGTTTTCTCCCCGAGCGCCGCGGATTTGAGCAGATCATTCAGTTCGTCGGTCAATTCCGCCGAAAGCGCGGCAAAGTTATTCACGAAGTTGAGCGGGTTCTTGATCTCGTGCGCAATGCCCGCCGTGAGTTGACCAAGAGAGGCGAGTTTCTCGGTCTGTATCAGGCGATCCTGGGTGGCGCGCAGATCGTCCAGGGATTTTGCCAGTTCCAGGGTTCGGGCCTGCACTTCGTCGAACAACCGCGCATTCTCGATTGCGATGACGGCCTGGCCGGCAAACGTGCGCAAGAGCTGCACGTGATGGTCAGCGAATTGGCCGGGCTGAATGCGTGTGACTGCAATGAAGCCGATCGACTCATCCTTGTTCATCAGCGGCGCAAACAACATGCTGCGGTAGCCGCGCGCTTTGGCAATGTCCTTGATCTCGTTGGTCAGAATTTCGGTATCGGGAATTTGCGTGACCTCGCCGGCCTGCGCCATTCGAAACGCTTCGAAATCGACGACCGGACGCGGGAAGGTCGATTTGAGGACCTCATCCGCCTCCGGCGTCGTCGGCGTAAACGCCTCCAGGCAAGCCACGCCATCGATGAAGCGGAAGACCGTGCTGGAAAAGCCGCCGATCAACCTGTTGGCGCTGGTTGCAATCGCCTCGAACACTGGCGCCACCTCGGAAGGCGAGCTGGCGATGACTTTCAGAATGTCGGCGGTAGCCGTCTGGCGCTCCAGCGCCTCCCTGGTCTCGTTGAACAGCCGGGCGTTCTCGATCGCGATCACCGCATGGTCTGCGAAGGTCTGGACCAGTTCGATCTCGCGCGGGGCAAAAAGGCCGGGTTCGGCGCGGGTGAGCACCAGTGCGCCTTCTACGCTGTCTTCGCGCAGCAGCGGCACGACAAGGACCGCGCGGAGTCCACGCTTGCGCGCGTAGTCCCGCAGTCCCGGGTCCGGTTCGGCCAGGGCGTCAGGGCAGTTGACGACGGTGCGTTCCAGGAGGCTGCGACCGATCATGGAAGCCCGGTCGGGCCGCATCGATTTGTACCGTTGCCGGACGAACTGCTCGGTATCGGGCAGGGCGCCGCGTGCGGCGCCGAATTTTATATATTCCCCGTCGAAACGGGTCACGATCACGCTCCAGCAATCCAGCAGGCTCATGGCGCGTTCGACAACCGCGTCGAACACCGGCTGCGCATCCGATGCCGAGCTGGCGATGACTTGCAGGATGCCCGCCGTTGCCGCCTGCCGTTCCAGAGCCTCCTTCGTCTCGTTGAACAGCCGCGCATTCTCGATCGCGATCACCGCCTGGTCGGCAAAGCTTTGAAGCAGCGAAAGTTCATCCTCCGTGAATGGCGCAAGGCGGTCGCGGTGCACGATGAGGGCACCGATCGCCTTGCCTTCGCGGCGGAGCGGCGTGCCGCACATGGTACGGGTGCCGGCCGCTCGCGCCGGAGTGAGCCCGGGCCAGCGGTTCATTGCCACCCGCTCTTCTATGTCCGGAACGTGCACCTGGCGGTTTTCAAGATAGACTGCGCCCGGCATGAACTGCGGCGTGATGGCGACATGCGCCAGCGGGATCGCGGCGGCGATCCGCTCCGAGCCGTCGCCGACGCGGATCGTCCGGCCCCAGCGCTCGCCTTCCGCAATCAGAAGCGAGACGCTCGATGCGCCAAATAGCCGCTCGGTGGTCTCGACGATCTGCTGCAAAGCGCGATCCGCATCGCCCGGTGCGCTCGCAACAGTGCGCAGAATTTCGGCGCTTCCGGCCTGCCGATCTCTTGCCTCGCGCAATTGACGTTTCAGTCGCGCGTTTTCCTCCCAGAGATCGGTTTCAGCGGGCGGGGATAGCGAGCTCATCCGGTGCTTCCATGATGCCAACGTGCGCTGCGGGATTGCGAAGAAAGGCCCAGCGAAATAACGCGATTATTTCATCTTGGGTAGAGCCGTACCAGTGCCACCACGGGCTTTTTCCCGACGCTCGATCGACTTGCAGGCATGCCAGGCCAAAATGGCGCGGCCTTCGGGACAGTGCCAGCGACGCAAAAATGAAAAAATTGAGCTCAAATCGTTAACCGCCCGTTGAGCGTCTTCGTCAATGTCCTCGCAACCAATGCTATTTAGATTCATGGCGGCTTGGAAAAGTACGAACCATTGGGGTGTCGACAGGAGTTTTGAATGCTGCAAATGATTTCAAGATTCCTTCGCGACGAATCCGGCGCGACGGCAATCGAATATTGCCTGATAGCAGTGGGCCTCAGCATCGTGATTGTAACCGCCGTCAACGGCATCGGCAGCACGCTCAACACCAAATTCGGCTCGATAAATTCCTCGCTGAAATAAATCGCGGCCGACTATTTTTCGCCATTCATCGCGTGCATGACCGCGTTCCCTGCGAACATCAGCCAGCCGCCGCTTGAGCCTGTGATGCTATCCCGCCTTCTTTGACCTGGCCGCCGCACGTACCGTTTTTTCCCCCTTGCGGGGCGCTTGTGCCTTGGTCTCGTCCTTGGCGGCGCGCTTGCCGCTGATCGGCAACAGCATTTCGCGCTGGCCTTCGACGCGTTTCTTTGGCTTTTTGGCCTTGGAGGCGACCGCAGGGACCTGCCGTTCGTTGGCCAGGCTGCGCTTGAGCGCGTCCATCAGGTTGATGACGTTGCCGCCGGTTTTGGGCGCGGCCTTCGCCGTGGGACGGATGCCACTGCGTTTGCGGTTGATCAGATCAATCAGGGCGGACTCATAGTGGTCCTCGAACTTTTCCGGATCGAACGAGGTGGATTTCTTTTCGACGATATGTTTGGCGAGATCCAGCATGTCCTTTGTGACTTTCACGTCCTGGATATCGTCGAAATATTCCTTCTCGCTTCGCACCTCGTAAGGGTAGCGCAACAGCGTCCCCATCAGGCCCTTTTCGAACGGCTCCAGGGCGACGATGTGCTCGCGATTGGTCAGCACCACGCGCCCGATTGCGACCTTGCTCATGCTGCGAATGGTTTCGCGGATCACGGCAAAAGCGTCGTGGCCGACCTTGCCGTCCGGCACGAGGTAATAGGGTCGGATCAAATAGCGGCTGTCGATATCGGTTTTCGGCACGAACTCGTCGATTTCGATCGTGTGCGTCGATTCAAGCGCGAGATCGTCGAGTTCCTCTTTCGAGACCTCGATATAGGTGTCGGTATCGACCTTGTAGCCCTTGATGATGTCTTCGGAGGCGACTTCCTCACCCGTGTCCGCATCGACCTTGGCGTATTTGATACGATGACCGGTCTTGCGATTGATCTGGTTGAAGCTGACTTTCTCGGTGTCCGATGTCGCCGGGTACAATGCGACCGGGCAGGTGACGAGCGAAAGACGCAGGAAACCCTTCCAATTGGCGCGGGGGGCCATGGGATACTCCTAAGACGCAACGTACCAAAAGGCTAACGTTACCATTCGCAAACCGGCTTTCAAGCAGGTCGGGCAGGGAATCTCCCAACGGCGTTAACCGAGACTGGTTGCTGCCGCCCGGCCAAAAAGCTCCGTTTCGCATCGCCGCAGGGCGCTTTGCGGCCTGAGCTGGAAGGTTCCGATCGCCTCGAGGTGCGGAACATCGTCTGAAATCATGCGTTGCTTCAGCATGCACCGCAGCGGTGGTCGGCGCGCCAGTACAGGAAATCGAGGCAGCATGGCAACGCGACGACAACGTCAGATCATCGAAACCCCGACCGAAGCGCGGCAGGCCGAGCCCGGGCCGTCCATACTCGCCCTTTTGCTGGCTTCCACCGGATTGGCGGTCCTGATCCTCGGCGTGCTCTGGTTCGTGTTCTTCCGCACCTGAGGCGGAGATATTCCGGCGAGCTTCGCGCAGGCCGTCATTTTTCCCACCATTATTGCTTTGCCGATATGGTTTGGTGTTTTTCCTGAAACAGGAATCGCTCAGGATAGCCCGGCCGCCTGTGCGGCAGCTTCACGCACCCGAAGTTCCGCAATTGGTAAGGTTTTCGGCGTTAAAACATCATGTCGTCATATCTGTGCGATGAAAATATCGCTCGGGGGCGACCACTGGACGGATCCCATGCTGATTTTTCTCCTCCAATCGTCGATTTTCATCGCTGGCTTCGCTCTTGGATACGCCGCCTGCGTGTGGCGATTACGCCGGCGCGGTGTGCGATACTCGACTTATAAACCGCGCAATGCCGGGCCGCACACCTCAACCTTTGGGCACGCTCGCCGGGCATTTTGAGGCAGCCGAGTTCGGCAGGGGCGCTGATCCTCGCGCTTTTTAGCGCGTCCACGGTGTTCGGCGCATTGGCCGCTTTTTTGGGCAGATATCGCGTTTCTCTCACGGTTTGGTATTTTCCGCTTCGGATAGTTGTACTTATGTTAAGGAACACGTTATGCTTGCACCGCGAGTTAATGCGACAGAAAATACCCGTCTCTGGCGTCGCGAAGGATATTTTCGGAACCAGATGAATTCGGATTCCGCCATTGCGCACCTCGAGCGCGCCGGTATCGAGCGGGGAATCCGCAAGTGCGATTATTTGCTTGAAATGATTTCGGAAGAACACGTGCGTTTCCTGGTTGATCTGAATGAATGCAATTTGATCCGTCATCTGCTCGCCAGCCGGCGCACCTGCCCCCGGACGTATTTTCGAAGTGCTGCCACCCTTCGCCATCGCGGGGGAACCGCCCGACCCAATTAGTGGTCCAACTGGTCCAGTTCTTTCAAAAGCAGCAATTCAGAAATGAGATTATTTAGCCTTAAATTATGATGTTGATCATGTACAAGGGCGGACATACATGCGTCTACGGCAATACGTAAATGGATTCGGGAAGAAACTGGAGCGATTAAGTGAGGCTGGGCAAGTTGAACCTTCCGTCGTTGTCAATTGATCAATTGTGGGCGCTTCATGAAGAAGTCGGCGCGACTTTGTCGAAGAAAATCGCGTCGGAAAAACGGGAGCTGGAGGAGCGCCTGGCGAAACTCAACCGCGGCCTGATCGGCAAGTTGGCGATCAAGCGCGCAGCATTGCAAGTTGGCGATGCACCGAGAGTTCGCCGCGCATATCCTCCAGTCCTGCCAAAATTTCAAAACCCGGCCGATCCAACGGAAACCTGGGCGGGTCGTGGCAAGCAGCCGCGCTGGCTGGTGGCTCAGCTCAAGGCTGGAAGGAAGACAAGCGATTTTCTGATCGATCGCGACAAGCGGCCAGCTGTTGGCAAGCGCCGGCAAGCCTGAACACTTGTCAGTCTCCAGTTTATTTCCCGTCACGAAGGCTGTGTCGCGGCCGGATGGGGTTGCAAGGCTTCCTTTCCGCAGAGCCAGAACGGCCTGGATGGCTTGACCCCGTCGCGGGCTTGTCGCCTGATCACGCCGCGCCGGTAAGGTTGACCGGTTAGGTTAAATCCCAAGCCCCGTTGCGGGATCCAAATTCGCGCCTAAAGCTTGAAGTACGCGGTGCGCGTGCGGCGGATTTGACATTCACTTCTGTATCGCCGCGAGTGCCAAGGCGAACGTCAAACCGAGGCCGCAGCAGAAAAACAATATTTGCCGGCCTTGCTCTGGTTCTGACACTCGCAAGTGCGCTCGCAGCGATATTTACGAATGTCAGGAGCCGGCTACTTTTATTGCCTTGTTTGGGTTGGTTTGAATGGGATGGCTGTTATTTTTGGTTCTGTCTGTGGCCAGCATCCAGGTTTTCATGTGGGCTTATCGGCAGCGCCTCGACGCCCTCGAGGGACCGTGGATCGCCAGGGCGATTGTGCAAGACAAAACCAGGGACTCGAAGGCTTAACTCGCGCCGGTCGCCTCCGAGTTTAAAGTTTTTTAACCAAGTTGGGGTGACCTGAACGAGGCTTCCGACGGCGCGCTTTAACCGGACATTCCACAATGTTTCAGCTTTTTTTGCGAGCCCGCGCGCACAACTACCTTAGAGGACGACGCGACGATCGAACCTTCAGAGCCCGCTCGATAGACCGGGACGCTGAAACCGATCGCTCGCGCATCGGGTCCATTTTGACTGCAATCGAACATGCGCTGCACGAGGCAGAGCAGGAACAATCGGGCCTTAACCGGCGGGTCGAGGATGTGCTGGCGCGCGCCGCAGTTACGCTTGGAAACGGAACCGATGAATATCTGGATCGCGAGGCACTCGATAGCCACCATCAAGATCTGTTCGGAACAGAGATCGCCAACGGGCAGCGTCGCCTCAAGGAACTTGCCACCGAGATCACGCACTTCAAGTTCCTGAAGGCAGCTACGTTGAGCAGGTTCCCGGACCACAAGCCGGTCACCTCCGCTCCCGACGTTTGAGAGTGGAGAGCTGAGGGCCTGTGCACGCGCCACTTTGGCGAAGGCTAGCTTGCCTGGATTCGGATTGAGCAGGCGTCAGATTGATCAGGCGTCAGATTGACCGGTCTGAACGAGCGAATTTGAGCCGCAGCAGAAACCATGCCAGTTGACCCATGCTGATTCCGCTGATGCCGCCGAGCGTTTTGACAAACGCGTCCGCGGCCCGGGCATGACGATCCGGTGTCAAAAGCTGAAGCATCTCGAGACCAACTGCAGTTCCAACGACGAGGGCAACAACGAACAATATTCGGTTCGGGTAGGCGAGGCCGAACGCGAGTCCCATCAGCGCAAAGGCGGCAAAATGCTCAAGATGAGGCCCCGCGATCGTCGGACGGTCCGCGATCGGGGACAAGGTTGCAAAGACAACGAAGGCCAGTGTGAGCCAACCCACAGCAATGGATATCTTTTGAGTCATGTAACGTTGGTAAGCTACAAATGAATTAATCTCAACCGCTTTCGCCGTGCAGGCAGGTTCGCTAGATAGTTGTCAAAGCAGCCGACAATATCGACCCTGCACGTCAGCTGGATCCTGCCATCAGCTATGAGCAAGACCTACGTCATCCCGGACATACACGGCCGTCACGATTTGCTCTGTGACGGGCTTGCCGAAATTACCGCCCGTTCTCGCGGTAACGGTGGTGTCATTATTACCATCGGGGATTACGTCGACAAGGGACCGCAAAGCAAGCAAGTGGTCGATTTGTTGCGGTCTGGCGTTGGCGAGGATTTTCATCTGGTTGCGTTGAAAGGTAACCATGACGCGCTGATGATCGACGCATTGCGCGACTCTCTGAAGATGCCGACATGGCTGGCGAAGGGCGGCGATTCGGCGCTCGCTTCTTATGGTGGTGATGCCGCCGATGTGCCGCAAAGTCACATCGATTGGCTCGACCGACTGAAGCTGATGCACTTGGACGCGCACCGCCTCTACGTTCACGCCGGCGTCGATCCCGACCTTCCGCTTGATCGGCAGGATGAACACACCTTGTTGTGGAAGCGTTACGCGAAGGGATTTCCATTGGGCTTCGGGAAGTATCATGTCGTCCATGGCCACGACAATTGTCCCGGTGGTCCATTGCTGTATGAGGGCCGCACCAATTTGGACACGCTGGCGTGGCGGACCGGACAACTGACGATCGGCGTGTTCGACGACGACAGGCCGGGTGGTCCTGTCGATCTTATCGTCATCAGGGGAGCACCGGCGCCGCGCTAGCCGAAGCGAAGGCCAAGGGCCGGTGGGTTTTCCCGTTCGACGGCCGGCCCCCAGGGCAAAATCGCGGCCCGATGCCGCCGGGCGCGTCGCCAAGAGGCTGTTGCGGTCCGGCAAGGGCGGTTATGAAGAAAAAGTAATCTGGCATCATATTTCCGTTCATAGCCCGTTCACGCCGGCCGGGCTCATCTTGGCGGCCTGAAGCCGTAACTGCTTACATTCGGAGACCAGCGTGCGCCTGCTTGTCGTTGAAGATGACCCCGATCTCAACCGTCAACTGACCGCGGCCCTGACGGATGCGGGATACGTGGTCGATCGGGCGTTCGACGGCGAAGAGGGACATTTCCTGGGCGACAGCGAACCCTACGATGCCGTCGTGCTCGACATCGGCCTTCCGAAGATGGACGGCATTTCGGTGCTGGAAGCCTGGCGCCGAAACGGCCGCTCGATGCCGGTATTGATCCTGACCGCGCGCGATCGCTGGAGCGACAAGGTGCAGGGTTTTGATGCCGGTGCCGACGACTACGTGGCAAAGCCGTTTCACCTTGAGGAAATACTCGCCCGTATTCGCGCGTTACTCCGCCGCTCTACCGGGCATGCCCAGTCCGAATTGACCTGCGGCCCGGTTTCGCTCGATACCCGCACCGGTCGGGTCAGCGTTTCCGGCAATCCGATCAAGATGACCTCGCACGAATATCGCCTGCTTGCCTACCTCATGCACCATACCGGGCGGGTGGTGTCGCGTACCGAATTGGTCGAACATCTCTACGATCAGGATTTTGACCGCGATTCGAATACCATCGAAGTGTTCGTGGGTCGCATCCGCAAGAAACTGGATGTCGATATCATCCAGACCGTCAGGGGGCTCGGTTATCTGCTGACGCCACCGACTCCTGGTAACTGACAGCAGTGTTGATCAGCCACCACGCCTCGTGCTTGGTTCGGCCATGACCTGTTCTGAGGACTGGGATCCATCCGGCGAGGCGGGGCCCGAGATTGAATATCTCGGGATGATGTCCTGATGCGCGGCAGTTCGCTTGCCACCCGCCTGTTTCTTTCCGCCACTGCCTGGGTGGTTGTGATTCTGGTCATTACCGGAGTGGTCTTGTCTTCGGTATATCGCGACGCCACTGAACGCGCCTTCGATCGCCGCCTCAATCTCTACCTGCGAACATTGGTCGCCGAGGTGGCAACGCCGGATGAGCCGCCGGACCATCAGTTTCAATCGCTCGGCGAGCCGTTGTTCGAGCTGCCGCTGTCGGGCTGGTACTGGCAGATCACGCGCACCGATACCGACAAGAGCGAGGTGCGTTCGTCGCGTTCGCTGTGGGACAAGAAGTTGCCGAAGCTCGAGGATCACGGTGCCGAATTGACCGCGGCCGGCATTCGGCTCGGTTATGCCGAAGGTCCCGAGGGCCAGACCCTGCGTATGGTCGAGCGGCCGGTCGATCTCGGTGCCGACGGCAAATTCCTGGTTGATGTCGCCGGCGATGCCTCGGAAATTTTCGACGAGACGCGTAACTTCGATTACTACCTCGTGGGCACATTCGCAGCGCTTTCAATCGTCCTCGTCCTCACGACGATCTTTCAGGTGCGCTTCGGTCTCGCACCGCTGAAGCGCATTTCGGATTCGATTGCCGATATCCGTTCCGGCCGCGCCGAACGGCTCGAGGGCGAGTTTCCGGTTGAGATTGCGCCGCTTGCGCGTGAAACCAACGCGCTGATCGACGCCAACAGGGAAATTGTCGAGCGCGCCCGCACCCATGTCGGAAACCTCGCCCATGCCATCAAGACGCCGCTTTCGGTCATCGTCAACGAGGCGGCAGCACATTCGGCTGATCCCTTCGCAACCAAGGTTCTGGAGCAGGCCGACGTGATGCGGGATCAGGTCGCCCACCATCTGGAACGCGCGCGAATAGCGGCCCGTCTCACCGTCATTGCCACGATCACGGAGGTTGCCCCCGTGATCGATGCGCTATGTCGAACCATGGACAAGATCCACCGCGACCGCGGCATCGCCATCGAGGTTGCCAACGACGAAAAAGCAAGATTTCGCGGCGAGCGGCAGGATCTCGAGGAGATGGCTGGCAATCTCGTCGACAATGCCTGCAAGTGGGCAGCCTCGCGCGTTTTCATCGAGGTATCGGCGGAGCCCGGGGCGGGGCAGATGTTACGAATCATCGTCGATGACGATGGCCGCGGGCTGTCCGCGGAGGAGCGTGCGCAGGTATCCCGCCGCGGCCAGCGGCTCGATGAGTCGAAACCGGGTTCGGGTCTGGGGCTGTCGATTGTTGTCGATCTTGCCGCCCTGTATGGCGGCAGTCTTTCGCTCGGACGCGCGCCGATTGGGGGGCTCCGCGCGGAATTGCTGCTGCCGGGGGTATAGGCCGCCCTTGCGGCAAATTCCCTCGTCCCGCCGGATTCGGCGGGCGAACCGCCCTCATCATCCTAAACGACTTCTTAACGGCGGCGCCCCTAAAATGCTGCCGGACGGATTTTGCCGTCCGTGCGACATAGCGTGCAATTCGGACCGCATGGGCCAGACATCAACCGAACGTCTGATGGATTATCTCGCGCAGCTTTCGCCGCAGTCGCAGGCGCTGCTGATGCGGGAGTTCGAACGCGCCATCGAACGCGGCGAGGATACTTCGATCGCCAACTTCGTGCTCGAACAGTTGCGCAAGATCGTTCGCGCCAACGACGAGGGCGTGCGGCCGCGCTCCGACAATCCGGCACGGCTGCTGTTCCGCCCCCTGGAGCCGTTCCTGGTCGACGGCAATGTTCCGTTGCGGCCGGGTCAGATCCGTCGGGAATCGCTGCCTCCGGTGTGGCGGTGGCTGCAGCGGGAAGGTACGCCAGACCTTGTTCGTGAATTCGAATTGACGCTGTCCAAGGGACCTGAAACCGGGTCCTCACCGCAGATCGAGGCCGTTGTCCGCCAGCTTCAGGCTGCCGCTGCCGATGCGATATTGAAAATTGCCACGACTGCGCCGGGCACCGACCAGCGTCGCGCGCTTTCAAGGCTGGGCCCGCCGGACATGGTCGAGGATCTGCTGTCGATTGCCTGGCTGTTGCAGGCCCGCGAAGCGATCGACACCCTCAACGGCAGGCTTCCCAGCTACCTGCGACTATTCAACGATCCGCAGGTCGCCTCGGCAAGCGCGGCACTCAATGTTCCCACCTTGCAGACGCCGCAGCTATTGCCGTTCGCGCTGTCATTGGTGATGCAGCGGCTGGCCGCACCCTGGCAAATCATCCGACTGGCGGTTCGGATGGCCGCATCAGATGACGAACTGCGGGTAGCTGCGACGCCTTTTGGCATCGCCGTCGCGTTGGCCTTGCACGATCTATCCTGCCTTGCAGCTACGTTGCGCTCCGATATCAGGCGCGGTCAGTTCGACAATGTCGCCGAGCAGCTGAAAATCCTTCACGACGGCGTGCGCGGTTTGCGCACGGAGCTCGACCTTCGCAACGATTCGAACTGGGGCAGACAGCTGGCATCGATCCGGGCGGATATTTCCGGGGCGCTGCAATCGGAAATCGACAGCGTGCCCGGCCGCGTCCGGCGACTGCTTCGCCAGCGTGCCGACAAGGACATCCCCAGCGGGGCCCAGGTTGATGCCAGCGAGGTTGAAGAAACAGCGGCGCTGATCGAATTCGTCGCGGTTTGCCGCACCTATGCCGGCGAACTGGCAATCAACGAGGTGACATTGCGGACGTTCTCCGATCTGCAACACTATGTCGAACAATCGACTGAGGCGCTCGTGCAATCGCTGCGGGTCAGCCAGGGTAAAAACCGCCTCTATCGCCAGTCGCAGGTCGCCGCCGCCATCCGTTTCTGCGACCAGTTGTTCGGCCCAGACTATGCGTCGCTGATGAGCAGGGCCGCCGAGAATGCAATCACCGGCGAACGTAAACCGACGCGCGCCGGGTGAGCGGAGCGGATTTTTCAAGCCGCCGGACCGAGGTCGAGTCGGCAGGCCGTCAAACCTTGAATTGAAGTGGAAATTTTACGAATTTTTTCAATGGTTTATCGGCGTATTCTGCGGTTGATATTTGTCAATTGCCCGGTTTGCCACCCGTAGTGTAAAGCGGCACGTAGGCGCCCGATTTGCGCCGTTTCACCGGAACCGCTCGATGATGCCTTGGTTTGTGTTCGCGCTGATGACGGTCGCGGCGATTTTCGCCGTGCTCTGGCCGTTGAGTAGCGTGAGCCGGCCGCAACAAGACGGCAGCGAGGCGGTGGTCTACAGGGACCAACTCGCCGAACTCGATCGTGACGTTACGGCGGGCCTGATAAGCGCCTCCGAGGCAGAGGCCGCACGGCTCGAAATCAGCCGCAGGCTTCTGACTGCTGCCGACAACGAGCGAGAGCCGGCCACCGGGTCGAATATCAGGTTACGCCGGGCCGCCGCAGTCGTCGCGCTCATTGGCCTGCCGGCTGTTGCGGTTGCGGTTTATTATCCGCTCGGTTCGCCCGGTCTGGCCGATTTTCCGCTGGCGCAGCGGGCCCGCGCGCCCGACGCGACGCAGCCGCTCGACAATCTTGTGGCCCAGGTCGAGCAACACCTTGAGAAGAATCCGTCCGATGGACGGGGATGGGGCGTGCTGGCGCCCGTGCTGGCGAGGCTCGGCCGTTTCGACGACGCCGTCCGCGCCTTCCGCAATTCGATCACTTATAACGGCGAGAGCGCCGAGCGGAGGGCCGATCTGGGCGAAGCCCTGGTTGCCGCAGCCGGTGGCGTGGTCACAACGGAGGCCAAGGCCGAGTTCGAGCGTGCGCTTGCACTCAATGCCGACGACGTCAAGGCAAGCTATTTCCTCGGCCTTGCCGCCGAGCAGGATGGCCATTCCACCGAGGCAGCATCGATCTGGCGCGCAATGCTTGCCAAAGCGCCCGCGAATGCACCATGGCGTCCGCTGGTTCAGTCGGCATTGGTGAGGGTCGGCGGTTCGCCCGGGCCGACAATCCCTGATGACGCGGTCGCTGCGGCAAAGGACATGAGCCAGACCGACCGAAGCGCCATGATTCGTGGCATGGTCGACCGGCTGGCCACCCGATTGAAACAAAATGGCGACGACGTCGATGGATGGTTGCGGCTGGTCAGGGCCTACATGGTCATGGGTGAGGCCGACAAGGCAAAAGGCGCATCGACGCAAGCTCGCGAGGCTGTGGCGAGAGATCCCGATCGGCTCAAACAGCTCAACGAGGGCTTGAAAAATCTGGGGCTTGACGGGTAGTTCGGTATCGAAACTGTGAAGCGGCATTTGGTTAACGTCATGCCTGAAATGTGAACCATGATGCCAAAATGCGTAAAGCGTCTTGCAGATAACATCGGGCGCTGGAAACGAGACGGGCGGAGAGACAGGCGATGACGCGCAGGCAGCGGCGTTTGACGATCATCGGCGGTTCGCTCGCCGTGCTGGCGATTGCGGCAGCGCTGGTGCTCAACGCCATGCGCGACTCGATCGTTTTCTTCTCGACGCCGACCATGGTTGCCGAGAAGCACATCCAGCCGGGCAAACGTTTCCGGTTGGGCGGCCTGGTGCAGCCGGGTTCGCTGGTGCACGGCGACAACATGGCCATCACCTTCCAGGTCGCCGACGGCAGTGCCCAGCTGCCTGTATCCTACAAGGGAATCCTTCCCGACCTGTTTCGCGAAGGGCAGGGCGTCGTGGCCGAAGGTGCGCTCGACGCCGCGGGCGTATTCAGGGCCGATACCGTGCTTGCAAAACACGACGAGAACTACATGCCAAAGGACGTAGCCGATGCCCTGAAGAAACAGGGGCACTGGAAGGACGAGTATGGTGCAAGGGGCGACGTCAAGGCCGGTGGAAGCGACACGGGAATGTCACGGGCGGCGCAGAGCGGACAGGGAGCGGTAAGGTGATCGCGGAAGGTGGACATTATGCCCTGGTTTTGGCGCTCGCCCTGGCGCTGATCCAGTCGACCCTGCCGATGCTGGGCGCGCGGTGGCGCGACCTCGCGCTGATGAATGTTGCGCGCTCCACCGCCGTCGCGCAGCTGCTGTTCGTGGCGATATCCTTTGCCGCGCTGATATCGTTACATGTCTCCTCGGATTTCTCCGTCGTCAATGTGGTCGAAAATTCACACTCGATGAAGCCCCTGATCTACAAGATCACGGGCGTGTGGGGCAACCACGAGGGCTCGATGCTGCTGTGGGTATCCATCCTGGCGCTGTTCGGTGGCCTGGTTGCGATGTTCGGCAACAACCTGCCGATATCGCTGCGTGCCCACGTGCTGGCGGTGCAGGCCTGGATTGCCAGCGCGTTTTATCTCTTCATTCTCATCACCTCGAACCCCTTCCTGCGCTTCGCCGATCCGCCGATCGAGGGCCGCGACCTCAATCCGGTTCTGCAGGATATTGGGCTGGCCGTGCATCCGCCGATGCTTTATCTCGGGTATGTCGGCTTCTCGATTTCATTTTCCTTCGCGGCCGCAGCCCTTATCGAAGGCCGGATCGATGCTGCATGGGCGCGTTGGGTGCGGCCATGGACGCTGGTTGCGTGGATCTTTCTCTCGCTGGGGATCGCGATGGGCTCCTATTGGGCCTATTACGAGCTTGGCTGGGGCGGCTGGTGGTTCTGGGACCCGGTCGAGAATGCCTCGCTGATGCCGTGGCTGGCGGGTACTGCGCTGTTGCATTCGCTGGTGGTGATGGAGAAGCGCAACGCTCTCAAGGTCTGGACCATCCTGCTTTCCATCCTCACCTTCTCCCTGTCTTTGCTCGGTACCTTCCTGGTCCGCTCCGGCGTGCTCACCTCCGTCCATGCTTTCGCCAGCGATCCGACGCGCGGCGTGTTCATCCTGCTGATCCTGTGCGTCTTCATCGGCGGCAGCCTTTCGCTGTTCGCCTGGCGGGCGTCTGTACTCAAACAGGGTGGGCTGTTTGCACCGATCTCGCGCGAGGGCGCGCTGGTGCTCAACAATCTTCTTCTGACAACCGCCTGCGCGACGGTGTTTGTCGGAACGCTCTATCCTCTGGTGCTCGAGGTTCTGACCGGCGACAAGATTTCGGTCGGCGCCCCGTTCTTCAATCTCACATTCGGGCCGTTGTTCGTACCGTTGCTGATCGCGCTGCCCTTCGGACCATTGCTTGCCTGGAAACGCGGTGATCTGCTTGGCGCGGCGCAACGTCTGACGGCTGCGGGAATCGTTGCACTGGTCGCGGTCGCGCTGGTGTGGGCATGGACATTTGGCGGCAGTACCCTGGCGCCACTCGCGATCGGGCTTGCCGTGTTCGTGATTGCGGGAGCACTGAGCGACGTCGCCGAACGTATTGCCCTGCTGCGCGTTCCGCTTCGAACCGCGCTGCGGCGCGCGCGAGGACTGCCGCGTTCGAACTGGGGCTCGATGTTCGCCCATGCCGGCGTCGGTGTTGCCCTCATCGGAATCGTCTGCGAAACCACCTGGAACAGCGAGTACATCAAATCGATGAGTCCTGGCGATGTCGCAAGGGTCGCGGGCTACGAATTGAAGCTCGACGGCATGACGCAGCGGCAGGGTCCGAATTTTCGTGAAATGGTCGCGCAGTTCGCTGTCGCGCTGGATGGCCGGTCGATCGCGACCATGACGCCGTCCAAACGCAACTTTACCACACGGGGAGCGACCACCACGGAGGCGGCCTTGCTGACACGCGGCGTGAGCCAGCTCTATATATCGCTGGGCGATGTTGCAGGCGATGGGACGATCGCAGTTCGCATCTACCACAAGCCGTTCGTGCTCTTGATCTGGTTCGGACCGGTGCTGATGGCGTTCGGAGGCTTGCTGTCGTTGTCGGATCGGCGGCTGCGCGTCGGTGTCCCGAAACCCGCAAAGGCCTTGCGTGGATTGCAGGCTGCGGAGTGATGGCGTGATACGAATTCTGCTTTGCGCGTTTTTACTCGTTGCGTTAACGTCGACTGCGACCTTTGCCGTGCAGCCCGATGAGATCATGTCCGATCCCGCGAAGGAGGCGCGGGCACGGGATTTGTCGCGCGAATTGCGCTGCATGGTATGTCAGAATCAGTCGATCGATGATTCCGAGGCGCCACTGGCGCGCGATTTGCGCCTGCTGGTTCGCGAACGGATCGCGGCGGGCGACAGCGATGCGCAAGTGGTCGATTTCCTCGTCGCGCGCTATGGCGAATTCGTACTGCTCAAGCCAAGGCTCAATCCGCACACCTGGTTGCTGTGGCTCTTGCCGCCGTTGGCGCTGGCGGGAGGCGGCCTGGCGCTGTGGGCGCACGGCCGGCGCCGTTTGAGAACATCTGCGGGCGCTGAACAGGCCTTGAGCGCAGAGGAGAAGGCCAGGCTTTCGGCATTGATGTCGGGTGAAACTCAGCCTGAGAAATCAGGATAGCACCGGATTTATTTTTCGCACGCCGCGGCAAGCCGAAAACCTTGCGCCTTAACTGATTTTCCCCTGCGGTATTCCGCCGCATCCACTCGCAAATTTATTACAAAAGTTTAATTCCGTCGCCAGCGCACCGTAAGGCGAGGAACCCCATCTTGGTAGTTATAGCTGCATGTCCCCGCACCAACGATTCAGGCTCTGGAGAAAATTCGCATGACCGACCGTCCCGATCTCTCGTCCCTTCCGTCTTATCGAGCGCCCCGCCGTTCGCTACTTTCCGCGCGCAAGTTCGCGCTGATGGCGTCGGTCGTTGCTGGCCTCGGCGCTGCCGTTTACGGCTTCGGCCCACCTTCCGGTTCCATGGACTTCTTGAGCACCCCCGCGCACGCGCAGGTCAACAATGAGGTTCGCAAGGTCGCGCAACCCATCGGCTTTGCCGACATCGTCGAGCGGGTCAAGCCGTCGGTGATTTCGGTCAAGGTCAACATCAACGAGAAGCTTGCCAAGAACGACAACAACGACAACGAGGACGCCTCGCCGTTCCAGCCCGGGTCGCCGATGGAGCGCTTTTTCCGCCGCTTCGGCGGACAGGACGGCCTGCCGCCCGGCTTGCGCGGCGGACCGCGCGGCCGTGGCATCGTGACCGGCCAGGGTTCCGGCTTCTTCATTTCGGCTGACGGCTACGCTGTTACCAACAACCACGTTGTTGACGGCGCCGACAAGGTCGAAGTGACGACCGATGACGGCAAGTCCTATAGCGCCAAGGTGATCGGCACCGATGCGCGTACCGATCTTGCGCTGATCAAGGTCGAGGGTGGTTCAAACTTCCCGTTCGCCAAGCTTTCGGACGGTAAACCGCGGATCGGCGATTGGGTGCTGGCGGTGGGCAATCCCTTTGGACTCGGTGGAACCGTCACGGCGGGTATCGTCTCGGCCAGCGGCCGCGATATTGGCAATGGCCCCTATGACGACTTCATTCAGATCGACGCGCCCGTCAACAAGGGTAACTCCGGCGGCCCGGCGTTCAATACCGAGGGCGAGGTAATCGGCGTCAATACGGCGATCTATTCGCCTTCAGGCGGCAGCGTGGGGATCGCATTTTCCATTCCCGCCACTACCGTGAAGAACGTGGTCGCTCAGTTGAAGGACAAGGGTTCGGTCAGCCGCGGCTGGATCGGTGTCCAGATTCAGCCGGTCACGGCGGATATCGCCGACAGCCTCGGGCTGAAAAAGGCTGAAGGTGCGCTGGTTGCCGAACCGCAGGCCAACGGTCCAGCCGCCAAGGCTGGCATTGAATCCGGCGACGTGATCACCAAGGTGAACGGCGAGACCGTAAAGGACGCCCGCGAGCTGGCGCGCACCATCGGTGGGCTGTCGCCTGGTAGTGGCGTCAAGCTCGACGTGCTGCACAAGGGCCAGGACAAGGTGATCAACCTCACCCTTGGCCAATTGCCGAACTCACTCGAGGCCAAGGCCGACATCGACAACGGCGACAAGGGCGGTGCGACCCGCGGCACGGACGTGCCGAAACTCGGCCTCACGCTTGCGCCTGCCAACTCGGTTGCGGGCGCCGGCAAGGACGGCGTCGTGGTAACCGACGTCGATCCGAAGAGTGCTGCTGCCGAGCGCGGCTTCAAGGAGGGCGATGTCATTCTGGAAGTTGCCGGGAAGAGCGTCGCCAACGTTGGCGATGTGCGCGAGGCGATCAATGCGGCGCGCAACGACAACAAGAACAGCGTTCTGATGCGCATCAAGAGCGGTGGGTCTTCGCGCTTTGTCGCGATACCGCTGGCCAAGGGCTAAAAGGCCCGGACCGCGTCATCAAAGCCATGGAGGGTGTCGCCGGCATTGGTCGCCCCCGCCGACGGCTCTTTCCGGGGGGCGGGTCTAAAGTCCCGCTCCCTCAAGCCTACCTTCCGGTGGAAAACGCCCCCCTCCGTCGGAAGGTCAAAAGGGCGGTGAGGTTCCCCCAGCTTCACCGCCCACTTTTTTGGGCCGAAAAGTGGCGCGTCTGGTCGCCTTTTCATGCCGCCTTGCATGAGGCTTCTTCCCGCGCCATGGTGAGAGGAAGCGTTTTCCCGTGACCGCGACTGCAACGGTAATTGAAATCCCGATGCGCCTTTTGATCATCGAAGACGACCGTGAGTCCGCTGACTACCTGGTCAAGGCGTTTCGTGAAGTCGGGTATGTCGCCGATCTTGCCAGCGATGGCGAGGAGGGGTTGGCGCTGGCGGAGAGTGGAGATTACGACGTACTGGTGGTCGACCGCATGCTGCCAAAGCGCGATGGGCTGTCGCTGATCGGCGCCTTGCGCGAGAAGGGAAATCGCACGCCGGTGTTGATTCTCTCGGCGCTGGGCCAGGTCGACGACCGCATCAAGGGCCTGCGCGCGGGCGGTGACGATTATCTGCCAAAGCCCTATTCGTTCGCTGAATTGCTGGCGCGGATCGAGGTGTTGTCGCGCCGCCGTGGCGGCCCGGCGGAGGAAACGACCTACCGGGTCGGAGACCTCGAGCTCGACCGGCTTTCGCACCGCGTGACGCGCGGCAAGGAGGAGCTGACGCTGCAGCCGCGCGAGTTCCGCCTGCTGGAATACCTGATGAAGCACGCCGGTCAGGTGGTGACACGGACCATGCTTCTTGAGAACGTCTGGGATTATCACTTCGATCCGCAGACCAATGTCATTGACGTGCATATTTCGCGGCTGCGCTCCAAGATCGACAAAGGCTTCGAGCGGCCGCTGCTTCATACCATTCGCGGCGCTGGATACATGATCCGTGACGGCATTCGGTAAGCTGATCCGAACCACGGCGTTCCGGTTGACGCTGGTATATCTTTTCCTGTTCGCGCTGTTTGCAGCGTCGCTGCTCGGTTATTTCGCCTGGAATACGCGCCGCCTCATCACCGAACAAATCACGACGACCGTGAACGCGGAAACCGGCGAGATCAGCGATATCTTCGGCCGCCGCAGCCTTCGCGGTCTCGTCAATACCATCGAGAATCGGGCGCTGCGGCCCGGTGCCAATCTCTACCTCGTCACCACTCCGGCTGGACAGGCGATCGCGGGAAACGTCGGTTCTCTTGCGCCTGGCGTCATGGCGACGACAGGATGGTCGGAAACCGCCTACCGGCGGCTTGACGACCAGGACACCGCCGATCATTTCGCGCTGGTCAAGGTCACCGAACTTTCCAGCGGCTTCAGACTTTTGATCGGGCGCGACCTGGAGGAGCGTCGGCGGCTGTTCGGAATTGTCGCCAAGGCCGCGCAATGGTCGGTACTGATCGTGGTCGTGCTCGGCCTCGGCGGCGGCATCTTCGTGGCGCGCCGTGTACTGCGGCGGATCGACGCGATGACGGGCACCACCCAGCGCATCATGACGGGCGATCTGAGCGGGCGGCTGCCGGTCGGCCGCAGCGGCGACGAACTCGACCGCCTGGCAGAGAATCTCAATACCATGCTGGAACGCATCGAAGCCTTGATGACGGGTCTGAAGGAAGTCTCCGACAATATCGCCCATGATCTGAAAACACCGCTGACGCGGCTGCGCAATCGCGCCGAGGAGGCACTGGCCAAGGCCGGAACAGAGGCCGAATACCGCTCCGCGCTGGAGCGCACCATCGAGGAATCCGATGGCCTGATCCGCACTTTCAATGCGCTTTTGATGATCGCGCGCGCCGAGTCAGGACAGGCCCGCGGCAACATGGACGATTTCGACGCCGCCGATGTTGCCCAGGGGATTCACGAACTTTACGAGCCGCTCGCGGAAGATGGCGACCTCACCTTGCGTGTGAAAACCGAGCCGACGCCACTTCACGGCAACCGCGAACTGATCAGTCAGGCGCTGGCAAATCTGGTCGAGAACGCGATCAAATATGGCAAGCCCGCTCCGTCCGCGCAGCAGCTCGGCGCCAGCGGGCTCGAATCGAGCCGCAAGGATGTTCTGATCGAGGCAAGACGCGAGGGCGATCGGGTGCTTCTCAGCGTCATCGACCATGGACCTGGAATTCCGGCGGCCGATCGCAAGCACGCGGTGGAACGATTTGTTCGACTGGAAGCAAGCAGAACCCAACCGGGTTCCGGTCTCGGGTTGAGCCTGGCTTCAGCCGTCGCGACGCTTCATGGCGGTGACCTCAGGCTCGACGATGCGCATCCAGGCCTCATCGCAACGCTTGCGATACCCGCGCGATCCGGGGCGAGTGACGGGCTTGCGGTTCAAACACATGATGTGTCACAGAAAGCGGCGTGAACCGATCCGCGCAGGAAATCAGCGCGGTTTGATGTTGCCGCTTTTTTTGGACCTATGCATTTATCATGGAAATTCACGAACAGTCCGGAGCGAATGTCGTGTCCGCGGCCCTGGCCGCGCGGTTCGTGGACGGACCGCGCCTGTCCGACCCGTTCAGGGCTGAGCGGCGTTTGAGGGATTGGCTCGACGATCTCGCCCCCGAACCGGCTGCGGAGATCAATCAATTCCTCAACAGATTTACCCAGGCGAGAGCGATCCTGCTCGGCATCGCCGAAGCATCTCCCTACCTGTACGACCTTATCCGCGCTGACGCAGCACGCGTGATCAGGCTTCTTGCCTGCGAACCTGAACGGCATCTGGCGTTCCTGGTCGAGCAAATCGGCCGCGAGGTTTCATTGGCGTCAAGCGAGGCGGATGTGATGCGCCTGCTCCGCCGCAGCAAGGCCGAGGCGGCGCTGCTGATCGCGCTGTGCGACATCGGGGGTGTCTGGCCGGTAATGCAGGTGACAGCCGCACTGACCGACCTTTCGGTCGCTTCGGTTCAATCGGCGTTGCGCTTTCTGCTGCTGCAGGAGGCGGCGCGCGGCAGGATCATGCCGACAGAGGCGGATCGTCCCGAGGATGGCAGCGGCCTGATCGTGCTCGCGATGGGCAAGATGGGCGCGGGCGAGCTGAATTTTTCCAGCGATATCGATCTGATCGTCTTCTACGATGCCGGCGCGTCGTCGCTTGCGGCGGACATCGAACCGCAACCGTTCTTCGTTCGTCTGACGCAAGGTTTGTCGCGGATCTTGCAGCAGCGCAGCGGTGAAGGTTACGTATTCCGCGTCGATTTGCGATTGCGGCCCGATCCCGCATCGATGCCGGTGGCAATCTCGACTGCCTCGGCACTGAACTATTATGAGCGGGAAGGGCGCACGTGGGAACGCGCCGCCATGATCAAGGCGCGGCCATGTGCGGGCGATGTCAAGGCCGGCGAAATGCTTGTGACGGACCTTGCCCCTTTCGTCTGGCGCAAGCATCTGGATTTTGCCGCGCTTGCCGACGTACATGACATGAAACGGCAGATGCAGACCTATCGCGGGCAAAGCGAAATCTCCGTGGAGGGGCACAATGTCAAGGTCGGGCGCGGCGGTATCCGCGAGATCGAATTCTTTGCGCAAACCCAGCAACTGATCGCAGGCGGGCGTCATCCCGAACTGCGCGTCCGGCGGACGCTCGAGGCGTTGGAGGTACTGGCATCACGCAACTGGATCACGTTCGAGGCGCGGGACCAGCTTACCCTGGCATACGAATTCCTGCGGCGGGTCGAGCACCGCCTGCAGATGATGGCCGACGAGCAGACCCACACGCTGCCGGAAGACAGCGAGGCCGTCGAACGCTTCGCGCGTTTTTTCGGCTACGAGAGCCGCGCCGCCTTTGCGGCCGATCTGTTGGGCCATCTGAATATCGTCCAGGGACATTACGCCAAGTTGTTCGAAGGCGATCCCGCCGGCACCGCAAAATTGCCGGATGTCGACTATGGCGCCGGACCGGAGGATTCCCGTCTGATCGAGCAGCTCACCTCGTTCGGTTTCAAGAAACCGATCATGGTAGCGGAGACTGTGCGGCAATGGCTCGATGGCGACTATCGCGTGTTCCGCGTCGAGTCCACGCGTCAAGCTTTCGTTGAATTTCTTCCTGCGCTGATCGCTGGCCTTGCGAATGCCGAGGATGCCGACAACGCCGTGACGGTCTTCGATCGATTCCTGCAAGCCCTGCGGCGCGGTGGCAGGTTGTTCGCGTTGCTCAGCCAGAACCGCGATCTGGTGGCATTGGTGACGTTGATACTGGGCGCGGCACCTCGATTGGGCGACATGCTGGCGCGGCAGCCGCAGATCATGGACGGGCTGATCGATCCGCGTTTCTTTGGCGCAATGCCGGACCAGCGCGAATTGTCCGCTCGGCTGGCTGCCACGCTTGACGACGCCCATTCCTACGAGGAATTTCTCGATCGCCTGCGCCTGTTCGGCCGGGAAAGCCTGTTCCTGATCGGCACGCGCATCCTTTCAGGTACGGTTTCCGCTCAGCAGGCCAGCATTGCCTTTGCCGACGTCGCCGAAGGTATCGTCCACACGGTGCATGTGCTGGCAAGCGAACAATTTGCCACGCAGTATGGCCGGATCGGGGGCCAGGAGACCGCGATCCTGGCGATGGGCAGGCTTGGCAGCCGCGAAATGACGGCTGCGTCCGACCTCGACCTGATCATTCTCTACGATTTCGATCCCGAGCAACCCGACTCCGATGGCGCAAAATCGCTGCTCGGCGCGCAATATTTTGCGCGCTTCACGCAGCGGCTGATCAGCGCCTTCACGACGCGGACCAACTATGGCGTGCTCTACGAGGTCGATATGCGGCTGCGTCCCTCCGGCCGCGCCGGTCCGGTGGCGTCGCATGTCGAGTCCTTCGCCGAGTATCAGAATCGCGAAGCCTGGACCTGGGAGCATATGGCACTGACGCGGGCGCGGGTGATTTCGGCCTCGCCATCGTTTCGGGCAAAAATCGAAACGGTTATTCGCCAGGTTTTGACGCGGCCGCGCGATGCCGCCGCCGTCGCCAACGACGTGGCGGATATGCGTCGCGCCATCGCGCTTGAAAAGGGCGAAAACGAGATCTGGGACCTGAAATATGCCGCCGGCGGCATGGTCGATATCGATTTCATCGCCCAATACCTGCAGCTCGTTCACGCAGCCGAGAAGCCCGAAATTCTCGATGTCAGCACCTTGCATGTGCTCGACAACGCCGCGCGGCTCGGCGTGTTGGCCCAATCTGCGGCGGAAATCCTGCGTTCGGCGGCGCGCCTCTACCACGACCTGACGCAAATCCTCAGGCTCTGCGTCAGCGAACGTTTCAATCCGGAGACCGCAGGGGAGGGCCTTTTGCGTATCATGGCCCGCGCTGGCGATGCGCCCGACTTTTCATCCCTGCAGGCGCAAGTAAAGGAAACGCAAGCCGAGGTGCGGCGGGTGTTTCGGGCGTTGATCGAGGGAGAGGGTTAGCGCGCCCCCGGCCCGGATTATCATTGCATCCCCGGCCTGGCAGCCTTCAACGCCAAAATCGCGTCGCGAACATTCGGATCAAGCCCTGCACCGCCGGCGTCGAGGTGGGCAAAGATCGCCTGGCGCATCCGCGGGTCCCAGAATTTGCGGATGTGCTCGGCTATTCCACCAACCGCCTTGTCCTGGCCCTGGCTCTGGAAGAACTTGCCGATTTGATTGGCCATGTAGATCAGCCGGTCAGGCGACATGAACCTCTCCCTGCACGGTTGCACTCGATGTGATGCGGTCTGGATGGGTGAAGATTTCAAATCCGTCGGCGCGGGCGACCGCGGCGAGCGTTATCCCTGCAGAATCTGCCATCCTGACCGCCAGCGCGGTGGGAGCGGAGACTGCAACTACGACCGGGGAACCGATCGCAGCCGCCTTCTGTATCATTTCGACCGAAACGCGGCTGGTCAGCAGGACCATGCCTTCGCCTGTCGCAACTTTGGCCTGCGCGAGCGCGCCGGCCAACTTGTCGAGTGCGTTGTGCCGGCCTACGTCCTCGCGCAGTGCGACGATGCCGCGCCCACCCAACCAGAAAGCCGCGGCGTGGACTGCGCGCGTCTCGGTGTTGATGGTCTGCAACGGCGGAATGCTGTGCATCGCCGCCATCACATCCCGGGACGAGAAAGTGCGGCCCCGTCGGACAATGGAAGCCGGGCGAAGGGCTTCGGCAATCGAATCGATCCCGCAAATTCCGCAGCCGGTGGGGCCAGCGATATGGCGGCGCCGCTCGCTGAGGCGATCTGCATTGGCCTGCGCCAGCCACATTCGCAGTTCGATGCCGTTGCCGAGATCGACGATGTCGAGTGACTGGATGTCACCGGGAGTACGGACGATTCCCTCGCTCAAGCTGAATCCGATCGCGAAATCCGTCAGATTCTGCGGCGTGCCCATCATCACGGCGTAAGTGCCGCCATTATAGGTGAGCGCAATGGCCGTTTCCTCCGGAATGGCGCGCGCGCTCTCGTTCAGGCCGCTATCGCGCCAGACCTTTCGATCGACCGTGCGCACCGGCTTGTGCATCCCTTACTCCGCCGCTTCAATGACCGGCACAATGCGCCGGGATTGACGCGCCTGTTCGTCATAGGCCTTTTGCCAATCCGACGGACCGTTGGAGGGCGATATCTGCACCGCGGTGACCTTGTATTCCGGGCAATTGGTAGCCCAATCCGAGAAGTCGGTCGTAATGACGTTGGCCTGCGTATCCGGATGGTGGAAGGTGGTGTAGACCACGCCCGGCGCGACGCGCTCGGTGATCAGCGCGCGCAAGGTGGTTTCGCCGGCGCGGCTGGCAAGTCTGACCCAATCGCCATCGCGTACGCCCCGCTGTTCGGCGTCGTGGGGATGGAGCTCGAGCCGGTCTTCCTCGTGCCAGATGATGTTGTCGGTTCGGCGTGTCTGCGCGCCAACGTTATACTGGCTGAGAATACGACCGGTCGTCAGCAGCAGCGGGTAGCGCGGACCGGTACGCTCGTCGGTCGGTATATATTCGGTGATGACGAACTTGCCCTTGCCACGGACGAAGCCGCCGATGTGCATGACGGGAGTTCCCTCCGGCGCCTTTTCGTTGCAGGGCCATTGCACGGAACCCAACTCGTCGAGCTTGGCGTAGGAAACGCCGCTGAATGTCGGCGTGAGCGCCGCGATCTCGTCCATGATCTCGGACGGGTGATTGTAGTTCATTTCGAAGCCCATCGCCTTTGCCAGCCGGATCGTCACCTCCCAGTCCGCCAATCCGTTCCGCGGCGTCGTCACCCTGCGCACGCGCTGGATACGGCGCTCGGCATTGGTGAAGGTTCCGTCCTTTTCAAGGAAGGTCGAACCCGGCAGGAAAACATGGGCGTAGTTGGCGGTTTCGTTGAGGAAGAGATCGTGGACGATGACGCATTCCATCGCCGATAATGCCGCCACGACATGCCTGGTGTTGGGATCGGATTGCAGGATGTCCTCACCCTGCACGTAGAGACCCATGAAGGTACCTTCAATCGCCGCATCGAACATGTTGGGAATGCGCAAGCCCGGTTCCTTGTTGAGCTTGACGTTCCACATCGACTCGAAGGACTCGCGCACCGCATCGCCCGAGATGTGACGGTAGCCCGGGAGTTCGTGCGGGAATGAGCCCATGTCACACGAGCCCTGCACATTGTTCTGGCCGCGCAGCGGATTCACGCCGACGCCGGGCCGACCGATATTGCCGGTCGCCATGGCGAGGTTGGCGATCGCTATCACGGTGGTGGAGCCCTGGCTGTGTTCGGTGACGCCGAGCCCATAGTAAATCGCGGCATTGCCCCCGGTGGCGTAAAGCCGGGCAGCGCCACGCAGCTCGGCCGGATCGACAGCCGTGGCAATCGCCAGCACTTCCGGGCTGTTGGACGGAAGAGCCACGAAATGCGCCCAATCCTGGAATTCGTCCCAATCGCAACGTTCCCGTACGAAAGCCTCGTTGACGAGACCTTCAGTGACAATCACGTGCGCCATCGCAGTCAGGACCGCGACGTTGGTGCCGGGCAAGAGCGGCAGATGGTGCTCTGCCTCCACGTGGGCGGAGCGAACGATATCGGTTCGCCGCGGATCGATCACGATTAGCCTGGCGCCGCCGCGCAGCCGCTTCTTCATGCGGGAGGCGAATACCGGATGGGCGTCGGTCGGATTGGCGCCGATGATCATGACGACATCGCTGTGGTCGATCGAGTCGAAATCCTGCGTGCCGGCAGAGGTGCCGAAGGTGGTGGCAAGGCCGTATCCGGTCGGCGAGTGACAGACCCGCGCGCAGGTATCGACGTTGTTGTTGCCGAAGCCGGCGCGGATCAGCTTCTGCACCAGATAGGTTTCCTCGTTGGTGCAACGGGAGGAGGTGATGCCGCCGATGGAGTCGCGGCCGTATTTGGCCTGGACGCGCTTGAACTCGGACGCCGCGTAGTCGAAGGCCTCTTCCCATGACACTTCACGCCAGGGATCGGTGATCTTCTTCCGGATCATCGGGTGAAGAATACGTTCCTTGTGGGTGGTGTAACCCCAGGCAAATCGACCCTTGACGCAGGAATGACCGCGATTGGCCTTGCCATCCTTGAAAGGAACCATGCGCACCACTTCCTCGCCGCGCATTTCGGCCTTGAAAGCACAGCCGACGCCGCAATAGGCGCAGGTCGTCACCACGGAATGTTCAGCCTGGCCGATTTCGATCACGGATTTTTCGGTCAGCGTCGCGGTTGGGCAGGCCTGAACGCAGGCGCCGCAGGACACGCATTCGGAGCCGAGGAAGCTCTCGTTCATGCCCGGCGAAACCCGGCTGTCGAAGCCGCGCCCCGAGATGGTCAGCGCAAACGTCCCCTGGACCTCTTCGCAGGCGCGCACGCAACGCGAGCATACGATGCATTTCGAGGGGTCGTAGGTGAAATACGGATTGGATTCGTCCTTCGGCATCCAGGCCGCATTGTCGGCGCCGCTCGTTTTGGCGAAGACGTGGTTTTCACCTTCATAGCCGTAGCGCACATCGCGCAAGCCCACAGCGCCCGCCATGTCCTGCAATTCGCAATCGCCGTTGGCGGCGCAGGTGAGGCAGTCGAGCGGATGGTCGGAGATGTAGAGTTCCATCACGCCCTTGCGGAGCTTCTTCAGCCGTTCGGTCTGGGTGTGTACCACGAGGCCCGGCATGACCGGTGTCGTACACGAGGCAGGCGTGCCGGCGCGCCCTTCGATCTCGACAAGGCAAAGCCTGCAGGAGCCGAAAGCGTCAACCATGTCGGTTGCGCAGAGTTTTGGAATCTGCGTGCCGGTTTCCATGGCGGCCCGCATGATCGAGGTCCCCTCGGGCACTGTGACGCTTTGCCCGTCTATGGTGAGGGTGACCTTGATCTCGGATTTGGACCGCGGCGTTCCGAAATCGGTTTCGTGGATCAGTGACATGAGGAGCGTCCTTGTTTATTCCGCGGCTTGCAGGCGCGTCTTGGCCGGGCCGAAGTCTTCCCTGAAGTGCTTCAGGGCGCTCATCACCGGGTAGGGCGTGAAGCCGCCAAGCGCGCAGAGCGAGCCGAACTTCATGGTGTTGCAGAGGTCTTCGATGACGGCGATATTTTCGCTGACGCGCTCGCCGGCACGAACCTTGTCGATGGTCTCGGTGCCGCGCGTGGAACCGATCCGGCACGGCGTGCACTTGCCACAGGATTCGATGGCACAAAACTCCATCGCAAAGCGCGCCTGCTTTGCCATATCGACGGTGTCGTCGAACACAACGATGCCACCGTGACCGATCAGTCCGTCGCGTGCCGCGAAAGCCTCGTAATCGAAGCGCGTATCGAACAGCGCGCGGGGAAAATAGGCGCCGAGCGGCCCGCCGACCTGCACAGCTCGGACTGGGCGTCCGGTAAAGGCGCCACCGCCGACATCGTCGACCAGTTCGCCGAGCGTCATGCCGAAGGCTGTTTCGAACAGCCCGCCATATTTCACGTTGCCGGCGAGCTGGATCGGCATCGTGCCACGGGAGCGGCCGATGCCGAAATCGGCGTACGCCTTTGCGCCGCCGGCGAGGATGAAGGGGATCGCCGCAAACGACAGCACGTTGTTGATCACCGTTGGCCTGCCAAACAGGCCCTTGTGAGCGGGCAAAGGCGGCTTGGCGCGGACGATGCCGCGACGGCCCTCGAGACTTTCAAGCAGCGAGGTCTCTTCACCGCAGACATAGGCACCGGCGCCGACCCGAACTTCGAGATCGAAGCCGCGCGAGGAGCCGCCGACGCGTGAGCCGAGAAATCCGGCGCGCCTGGCTGCAGCGATGGCTGCGTTCACGGCTTCGACTGCGTGCGGATACTCGGAGCGGATGTAGATGTAGCCCTTTGTGGCGCCCACCGCGACGCCCGCAATGGTCATGCCCTCGATCACCACGAACGGATCGCCTTCCATGATCATGCGGTCGGCGAACGTGCCGCTGTCGCCTTCGTCCGCGTTGCAGACAATGTATTTGCGGTCGGCGGCGGTCTGGGCCACGGTCTTCCACTTGATGCCGGTCGGAAAACCTGCGCCGCCACGGCCTCGCAGGCCCGAAGCCGTGACGTCGGCGAGAATGTCGTCGGAGGTCAACGCCAGCGCGCGCTCCAGGCCCTTGTAACCGCCATGGGCGCCGTAGTCCGCGAGCGAACGCGGATCGACCAGGCCGCAGCGCGCGAACGTCAGGCGGGTCTGTCGTTTCAGCCACGGGATCTCTCCGGCAAGACCGAGCCGGAGAGCGTGCGGGCCATCGGCGAGTATCGCGTCGAACACCGATGCAACGTCGCGTTCGCTTACGGGACCAAAGGCGACGCGACCTTGCGCTGTCGCGACCTCGATCATCGGCTCCAGCCAATAGAGGCCGCGCGACCCCGTCCGGACGATATCGATTGCGATGCCGCGTATCGCCGCGGCCTGCTCCAGCTTCGAGGCGATATCGTCGGCGCCGACCGCGACTGCCCCTGCGTCGCGGGGAACGAATACGCGCAAGCTCATCGTTGCGCCTCCGCGACCAGCGCGTCGATGCGCGCCTCATCGAGCCTTCCCACCACGCGGCCGTCGAGCATCGCCGATGGCGCGGTGGCGCACAGGCCGAGGCAATAGATCGGCTCCAAAGTGACGCGCTCATCAGGCGTGGTATTGCCCAGCGCAACGCCTAGTCTGGTTTCGGCGCGGGCGGCGAGCGCGTCGCCGCCGGCAGCCTGGCAGGCTTCGCCGCGGCACAGTTTCAAAACGTGGCGGCCTGCCGGCTTGCGGCGGAAGTCGTGATAGAAAGTGAATACGCCATGAACTTCGGCGCGGGACAGATTCAGCGCAGACGCAATCATGGGTATCGCCGGCTCCGGCACATAGCCGAAGGTTTCCTGAATGGCGTGAAGGATGACCAGTGTGGCACCTTCGAGCTGCGTGTGCCCGGCTATGATCTCGGCGCCTCGCTCGGCGTCCCACGTTTCGTAAACTGTCATCGTCCGCACTTTCGATCGGCTGCCTCACCCAATTGATCAGAGTAGGAAAAATGCTCGTTAGATCAATAAAGCTGTTTCATGCGGCGATACGAAAACGCTATCAATAACAACCCGATATCGGGTGATTGGAAACCGGAATGAGCGAGATTGAGGGCATTTTGCATCGTCGTTTGGCGCAGCCATGCTATT
>Ga0075029_100000151_pt1 | contig 34595 bp, 26 predicted proteins | sample LitLauG_LLR_2013_FD_71391 | JGI IMG/M metagenome (GOLD analysis project Ga0075029, IMG submission 71391) | Freshwater sediment microbial communities from North America - Little Laurel Run_MetaG_LLR_2013 | ecosystem: Environmental > Aquatic > Freshwater > Creek > Sediment | place: USA... | reverse complement strand
CCGCGCCAGTTTGAATTTGGACTGCGCATCAGCTTCTAGGAGGTTGGACTTGTCGCGAACCGTGGCGCTTCGGCGCCACGGTTTTTTCTTGCGCCTCAGCGCCAAAGGGACGCAGCACTTACTCCACCGTTTCCAAATCGGGCCCACGTCAAGGAAAAGCTGGCGATGCGCAGCGCTCGGGAACTGGTGCATCGTGCTGTGCAACGGAGATGAACGAAAAATTAGCGGGACTGTATTGAATGCTAGTTCAACGCCATCGGCTGTTCCGTGAACGCCTGCACCCAGGACGACCCGCATTGTAGGCCGAAAAAAAATCAAATCGATGCACCACTAAATTTTGACTGGGAGGTTGTCGTCTTCTCCGGTTTAAGTGATTTGTCGTCGTCGGCGGAGACGTAGTTGCGTGCCCGCTCGCCTGGTCAGTTTGGAACGCTTGCGCCAAGGCGCCAACGAACGATATTCCCTGGGAACGTGTTATTTCTTTTGCCGAAAGGTCCGCAGCCTAGTCGGGCTCGGCTGGAACAGGCTCCCTATTTCGATTCTGAAGCACGAATAAACAGTTGGAGATCGCCTATGCTGACGAGGCCACGCTGCCCGATGGGAAAGTTCTTCTTGACTTTGCCGTAGGAAATGCATGATAAATCGTTTCAATACTGGGTTTCTGACGACCCAGCAGCACCCCGTCGTTCCGTCCACTTGCGAGGTCTTTTATGGTTAGGTCGTGTCGAATGGTGGTGGCGATGTTGCTTGGCGCTGGCCTTGTGACAGTGCTCTTCGTTACACGGGCCCAGGCCCAACTCTATGCCGGTTCAATTTCAGGCACCGTGACCGACTCGTCGGGAGCTGTGATCCCGGGAGTGCGGATTGCCGCAACTGACGTCAACAAAGGATTCGCATTCCCCGGCACAACCGATGGCGCCGGCCACTACTTGCTGCGCAATATCCCACCGGGCATGTACACGGTGTCGGCCGAGGCGGCCAACTTCGAGAGCGAGCGCAAAAACGGGGTCGAGATCACAGTCAACCTGAATGCCACGGTCAATTTTGCTTTGAAGGTTGGCGCTTCCACTCAGACCGTCGAGGTGCAGGCGCACGCGGTCGAACTGCAGACCCAGGACGCTACCACGGGCCAGGTTGTGGACCGAAGATTCGTGAACGACTTGCCCTTGAACGATCGGGATTTCGCCCACCTGGTGTTTCTGGCCCCGGGCGTGGTTGAGACCAATGTTCCTGGAACGAGCAGCTCGAATGGCGGCATCAACTTTAATTCGAACGGCAGCCGCAACTCCACCGCCGACGTCTTGATCGATGGCGCCAGTGCGACCAATTTCGAGCAGAACAGCGGGCTGCAGAATGTGCCGTACGCACCTTCGGTCGATTCGGTCGAGGAATTCAAAGTCGAGCAAGCCAATTTCACGGCCGAGTTCGGTTTCGCAGGTGGAACGATCATCAACGTGGTCACCCGCTCGGGGACCAATCAGTACCATGGCAGTGTTTACGATTTTCTGCGCAATTCCGCCACCGACGCCAACCAGTGGTTCAATCCGAATAACACGCCGATTGCGGCCCTCAAGAGAAACATTTTCGGTTTCACTGTGGGTGGTCCCATTCAAAAGAACAAGACGTTTTTCTTTGTCGATTACGAAGGCACGCGGCGGACCTCGGCATCCACGTCGGGTAGCATGGGCGTTCCATCCCTGTGCGAGCGAGGGGAGGGGCCCTGCCCCGCGGGCCAGATGGGGCTGGGGAACTTCAGCGAGCTTTGTTCCCTGCAGCAAGACGACTTTGGAAACAATGCACACTGGGACACCACCGCTGGGAGTCCGACATTCGGCCATTGTCTGGATTCGACCAACGCGGTCTTCGCGCCGGGCCAGTTGTGGGATCCCTACTCGAGTTTTTTCAGTCCGGATCCGGCTGGAGACGGGAGTCTGGGCGCGGGTGCGGTACGCACGACGTTCATTCCGTTCAACGATCTGTCGAGCTTTACCAGCGCAGGCAACGCCAACCTGTTGGGAACTCCATTTCAAGTGCCCGCAGGCGCCGGCAACCTGATCAACCCGGCCGCTCGAAACTTGTTGCTGCTGTTCCCCAGGCCCACCGTTAACGCCACCGACATCATTACGCTGCAAAATTCAAACTATTTCAGTTCGGGGTCGAGTACAAACCCCAACAATCAGTTTGACGTGAAAGTCGACCATCGCTTCAGCGACCGCGACCTGCTGAGTCTCCGGTATTCCCAGGGATGGAGCAGTTCCACAAGTTTTAATTGCTTTGGCAACATCGCCGACCCATGCACGTCTGGCCCCGCGAACGCCACTCGACATACCGTGGCGATCAATCACACGCACACGTTCAGCCCCACGCTGGTGCTCAACGTCGTGTTCGGTTTGGTTCGCGGATTTGACAACGCACCCGGCATCAAAGGCTCGCTGCCAAACATCGGCTCCGCTTTTGGCCAGTTAGGGTTGCCCTCTTATCTGAATAACGGGTTCGGCGTTCTGCCGGCGATCCAGATCAGCGGCTATGGCTCAGGAAACGCCGGGAACAACATAGGAACGCAGACCTTCAGCATCACGCGCGAGGGCCAGATATCGTCCCATCTGGGAGGGGCGGTGAGCTGGGTGCATGGACTGCACGAATTCAAATTTGGCGGCGAAGGACGCCTGCACCAGATCAATCATGGAAACCCAGGCTGGCCGGCGGGCGATTTCTCGTATGACTTTTCCAGTACCTCGCAATTCGCGACGCAGTTCGGCACCAATGGCAATGGTTTCCCTCTGTCTGGGGGCGATGGATTGGCGAGCTTTCTCACCGGCGTAGGATCGCCCAACTTTAGCGGTGGCGGTTGCACGCCGTGCCAGCAGGGATTCGACAATTTCGTCAGCACCGAGAGCTTTCAATACGCAACCTTTGCTCAGGACAACTTCCGAATTACTCCCAAGCTGACGCTGAATCTGGGACTGCGCTACGAGTTGAACCTTCCGCGGACAGAGCGGTTCAACCGCATGAACTGGCTCGACCCGAACGCGATATCTCCACTGCAGGTGGCCGGGCTGCCGACGTTGCACGGAGCCGAGGTTTTTGCGAGCTCACATGACCGGCACAACTACGACACCGACTACAGGGACCTGCAACCGCGTTTTGGATTTGCCTATCAGTTGCCGCACACTTTCGTGCTCCGCGGCGGGTACGGCATCTACTACTCCACGCCGCGCAGCGGGGCGTCGGGAACCGGTCCGTGGGGCTTTCAGGGTTACAACATCCAGCCGCCCTGGCTGACGACGTTCAACATCGATCACGCCACACCGTGGAACACGCTAAGCAACACCTCGTGCAACTTCACCGCGCCTTACGGTTGCGGGGTCGCGCCGGCTCCGGGCAACTCCCTGGGCGCTTTCAATGACATCGGATTTTCCGCGGTGGGGCCAATCCGCAAGGAGACCCGCAACACTCCTTACGAGCAAACCTGGAGTTTCGGTTTCCAGAAGGAACTGCCGGCGAAAATCCTGCTGGATATGAGTTATGTGGGGAAAAAAGGCACGCATTTGTATCTTGGTGGGTTCCGCGAGCACAACTATGTACCGCCATCGGCGATCGCGGGCATGACCCCGACCCAGATCGGAAATTTCCTGACGGCCCAGGTGCCCAACCCGTTCTACTATAACGGCCCCCAGAGTACATGCGACTCTACGAAATTTATCTGCGACCCGACCAGCGGGCTGGCGGGGCCCACGATTCAAGAGTCGCAACTGCTGGTCCCGTTCCCGCAGTACAACGGCTTCCAGGGCGACTCGCCGCCGATTGCTACTTCCATCTACCACGCCCTGCAGGTTCGCGCGGAAAAGGACTTCGCTCACGGCCTGCAATTTCTGGTGACCTACGCTTGGTCGAAGTCCATCGATACCGCTTCGGCAAGCGACGACAGCTTTGTCTTCCTGGGCGGCGGGTCCCTCGGTGGAGCCACTCTCAACGTCCAGAATCCGTTCAATATTGCCGGAGAGAGGGCAGTGTCCGTCTTCAATATTCCCCAAGTTCTACAAATCAGTTATGTGTACCAGTTGCCGGTGGGGCGGGGGAAACTGATCGGACGCAACATGCCCCACGTTTTTGACGCGATCCTGGGTGGATGGCAGACCAACGGAACCATCCGCATTAACGATGGACGCCCGATCATTCCTCTGTTGGCGAACGGCGGGACACCGATCCCAACTTACAACCAGCGGCCGGACCTGACCGGCCGCCTGGAGCGGGCATCGGGCTCACCACAGCGGTCTGTCATTAACGGATCGTTTAACGGGAGCAGCTACTTCGCGAATCCGAACGCGTTGTCTACGCCTGCGAATTTCACCTTCGGCACCGCGCCGAGGACGATTGCCACGGCACTTCAGCCCGGAGCCGAGAATTTTGATTTGTCGCTCTTTAAAGAGTTTTCCTTGTCGAGAATTCGGGAAGGAGCTCGCGGAGAGTTTCGTGCCGAGGCCTTCAATGCGTTGAACCATCCGCAGTTTCAGGGGCCCGACTCGACTGTGGGCTCAAGCACGTTCGGCTTAATCAGTTCCACCATAAATAATCCCCGGGAGCTGCAGTTGGCTTTGAAAATTTATTTCTGAGAAGACGGGAGCGCAGCTTCGATGATTCGTGGGATATCAATGGCACGAGGAAGGCGCCACGCCGACCCTGACGGCCCGAGCATCCAAAACGACGGTTTCTGGTGGCACGGACGCGAGGTACCAGCTCCCGAAAGCGTCCATCACGGTGCTGCGTGGCCACATCGTTAAATAGCCCGCCCTCTGCCCCAGCATTATCTAAAATCCATCAATTGTTCGAGTATCAGGCGCAGCACGATAGATGGGCGCACAGCGGCGATGCGGCGTAATCAACTCTTAAACAATAGGTGTGGGATAATTTTCCCGGCGATTTCTGGCTGCGCTTCTCACTTTCGGGGCCAGACTCGTGACTTGTCCGTGCAGCAGACATCGGCCATGCAGGTCTTTGAACAAGGCCGCGTGGAGAGGAGAATGTGACTTATGTCCTTAGCGCCAGATCCGACTTTTTATCCTTCGCCGCGCATGGCGATGAAAGCCGCGCCGGAACGCCTCGCTTACGTCTCGTTGCTCAACGTCGGCAAGGATGGCCGGCGCGACGCCATGGGCGTGATCGACCTCGATCCTTCTTCTTCCACTTACGGCCGGACGATTGGCCGGGTGGATTTTCCGCACGGCGACAATGAACTGCATCACTTCGGCTGGAATGCGTGCAGCGCGTGCCTGTGCCCGCAAAACCCGCATCCGCATATGGAACGACGGTACCTGATCGTGCCGGGCATTGGGTCGTCGCGAATCCACGTGCTGGACACGAAAGCCGATCCAAAACACCCCAAGATCGTGAAGGTGATCGAGCCGGAGGAATTCATTCGAAAGACCGGCTACACATCGCCGCACACGTTTCACTGCGGCCCCGACGGCATCTATGGAAGCGCCCTCGGCTCGGCCAGCGGCGATGGCCCGGGCGGAATCTTCCTGATGGATGCAAACACGTTTGAGCTGAAGGGCCCGTGGGAGAAGCAGCGCGGCCCGCAGAGCCTGGCTTACGACTTCTGGTGGCACCTTGGGCACGACACGATGATCACGTCGGAATGGGGCACGCCGAACATGGTAAAAGACGGCCTCAATCCGGAATTACTTCTGGCGGGCAAGTACGGTCACAAGCTGCACATCTGGGACCTCGACAAGCGCAGGCACCTTCAGGAGATTGACTTGGGCGCGGAGCAGCAGATGGTGCTGGAGCTTCGCCCGACTCACGATCCTAATAAGACTTTTGGATTTGTGGGGGTGGTGATTTCGCTGAAAGATCTTTCTTCCTCCATCTGGATGTGGCATCGCGAGGACGGCGGCAAGAATGGCAAGTGGGCAGTGCGAAAGGTGATTGAAATTCCGGCCGAGCCGGCTGATCCTGAAAGCCTGCCGCCCCTGCTGAAGGGGTTCAAGGCGGTGCCCCCGCTGGTGTCCGACATCAACCTGTCGCTGGACGACCGATTCCTGTATGTCTCCTGCTGGGGGACCGGCGAGTTCCTCCAGTATGACGTCACCGATCCCACTAACCCGAAAAAGACAGGTTCGCTGCACCTGGGTGGAATCGTGCGCCGGGCGGCGCATCCGAAAAAGCCCCAGCAGGCCCTGAACGGCGGACCGCAAATGGTGGAGGTTAGCCGCGACGGCAAGCGCGTGTACTTCACCAACTCGCTGTACTCCCCGTGGGACGAACAGTTCTATCCCGACGGAATCAAAAGTTGGATGGTGAAGATTGACGCGGCCCCAGGCGGCGGAATGAAACTGGATGAGCGGTTCTTTGTCGAATTCGACGAATTGCGAGCGCACCAGGTGCGGCTGGAAGGGGGCGACGCCTCGTCGGACTCCTATTGCTACTCGGATCCGCAATGACGCATGCGGGACTGACTGCGACCGCGGCGTGGATGATGCTGCTGCTCGGCGCCTACCACGGCATCAACCCGGCCATGGGATGGCTTTTCGCGGTGGCGCTGGGGATGCAGGAGCACAAAGGAAGCGCAGTTGCGAGGTCGCTGGTCCCGATTGCGATTGGTCACGCGGTGGCGATCGGCGGCGCCGTCCTGATCGCGGTCCTGCTCGGCATGACGCTGCCGCAGGCGACGATTCGCTATTCCGTTGCTGCGGTCTTGATTGGATTGGGCATTTATTCGCTGGTGGGGCATGGGCATGCGCGCTGGGTCCGCATGCGGGTTGGGTTTCGAGACTTGACGGTGTGGTCGTTTCTGATGGCATCGGCGCATGGCGCCGGACTGATGGTAGTACCAGTCCTGTTGCGCAGTAACACTGTCGAAGCCCAGGGCCAGATGGCAGGCCACGGCGATATGGCTCCGGCGGGCAGCCTGTTGGCGGGGATCTTCGCCACGGCGCTGCACACGGTTGCTTACCTTGCCGTCACTGGCCTCATTGCATGGGTGGTCTATCGGAAGTTTGGGCTGGCGCTGCTGCGCAAGGCGTGGCTCAACTTCGATCTGATCTGGGCCGTGGCGCTGGTGGCGACGGGCCTTCTGACGCTGCTGTTGTAGGGCTCGATCGTCACGAGAAGATGTTCTCGTTCAAAAAGCGGTTGCGAAACTTACCCTGGGGATCAAGCTTCCGAGTCAGCTCAATGAACTCGGGAATTTTTTTGTGCACGCGTTTGAGCTCCGCCGGAGACGTGGTAAACAGCTTTCCCCAGTGAGGGCGAGCATCGAATGGAGCCAACTCTCTCTCGATCACCGGTAAGAGCTTGCTCACGGCGGGCCAGTCCGGCTTCCAGGTGAAATGAATGGTGACGCAGTCCTGCTTGTAGCAGGGGCTCATCCACAGGGCGTCTGCGGCGATGGTTCGGATTTCGGTAATCAGCAATGCCGGGCCCACCTGATCGTGCAGGCGCTCGACCGCGAGAATCGCTTCGATCGCGTGCTGCCGAGGGACGAAGTATTCTGCCTGCAACTCTTTGCCCGCGCTCGGCGTAAAGCCCATGCGAAAGTGGGGGAGGCGCTCGTACCAGGGACCAAGTTCGCCCATCTGGGCGGTGCAGTTTTCCGCCGATAGCTCTTTGATGGGATGAAGATTACGATCAGCCGCCTTGGCGCCGAAGAATTCGGGAGTCGCGTGGAACGCCTTCCCTTCCTCAACCCGGCTCTTGATCCACAGTTCGTTGACACGCTGTTTCTGCCAGTCGGTAAACAGGCTCACGCTGTAACCGCTGGCTTCGATCGCGTCGAAATGATCTTTTAATTGGCTGAGCGGCAGGTTTTCGTAGACGTATTGGCGCATCTCATATTTGGGCTGAATGTCGAGTGTGACTTTTGTGATTACGCCCAGCGCCCCAAGCCCGACAACGGCGCCAAGAAAGGTTTCGCCATCGCGTTCGCGGGTGAGGTTCAATACTTCTCCAGCTGCCGTGACCAGTTCGAGCCCGGAGACGGCGGTAGACAAGTTTCCGTTCTTCTCGCCGGAACCGTGGGTTGCCGTGCTGCATGCGCCGGCGACGGAAATATGCGGCAACGATGCCAGGTTGTGCAGAGCGAAGCCCTTTCTGTCGAGGTAGGGGCAGAGCTGGCCATAGGTCATCCCTGCGCCAAGAGTTACGATCCGTTTCGCCGGATCGATGGCGATCACTTCATCCATCGGCTTGACCGACAAGAAACCGTCTTTGCTATCGGCGATAGTGTTGAAGCAGTGGCGCGTGCCGAGGACTTTGAAACGATCCTCTTTCTTTATGTAGTCCTTCACCTGATCGAGCGATGTCGCGGCGTAAAGCCGCTCCGTACTGTATTGCAGATTGCCTGCCCAGTTGCTCAGCTTTTCCTGCCCTACGAGTGCCAAAAGACGTGACAAGGGAGGCGACGCGATCACAGCGGCCAGGAGTTTTAGGAATGCTCTCTTATTCATAGTGTCCACTCGACTGAAGTTGCTTTGCCTGATTACGTGGTGGAAAGGTCGACGATCTTGCCGGGATTCATCCGGTTCTCCGGGTCCAGCGCCAGCTTGAGTGAGCGCATGACTTCCAGCGCCGCGCCGTGCTCATCCTGTAAGTATTTCATCTTGCCGTAGCCGATACCGTGCTCGCCGGTACAGGTGCCGCCCATCTGCAGAGCGCGCTGAACGGTTTGCTCCGCAAAACGGTCTGCCTCTTCAAACTGTGCCGGCTGGTTAGGATCAAGGACACAGAGGACGTGGAAATTGCCGTCGCCGACGTGACCCACGATGGTGGCGGGAAAGGACACATGGGCCAGGTCGTTCTTCGTCTGGCTAATGCACTCGGCGAGGCGGGAGATCGGGACGCATACGTCGGTCACCAGGATCTTGGCGCCGGGCACGAGCGCATGAGCGGCGAAATAGGCGTTGTGGCGGGCGCTCCAGAGCTCGTCTTTGTCTTCGAGGTTCGTCTTCCACTTGAATCCATGGCCGCCATGTTCGGCGGCCAGAGACTCCAACATCGTGGTCTGGTCGCTGACCGCGCGGTCATTCATGCCGTGGAATTCGAAAAATAAAGTCGGTAGAACGGGAAGGTCGATCTTCGAATAGCGGTTAATCGCGTCGACCTGTTTGTCGTCGAGGAACTCGACGCGCGCCAATCCGACCCCAAACTGAACGGCTTCAATCACGGTTTCGACTGCGCCTTCCACGGTTTCGAACGAACAGAATGCGACCGCTACAGCTTCGGGCAGGGGGTGCAAGCGCACGGTGACTTCGGTGATCACCCCGAGCGTTCCTTCCGAACCGACGAAGAGATGCGTCAAGTCGTATCCAGCGGATGACTTGCGGGCGCGGCTGCCGGTCTTAATCACGCGGCCATCAGCAAGCACCACCGTCAGACCGAGTATGTTTTCGCGCATGGTACCGTACCGCACGGCCGTGGTGCCGGACGCGCGGGTCGCCGCCATTCCGCCGACGGTAGCGTCGGCGCCCGGGTCGATGAAAAAAGTGAGGCCGGTATTGTTGAGGGCCTTCACGAGTTGCATCCGCGTGATTCCGGCTTCGACGGTCGCGTCACAGTCGCCCACGCTGACGCGCAGAACTCTGTTCATCTCCCGCAAGTCGATGCTGATGCCGCCGCGAATGGCGTGTACCTGGCCTTCGACGGACGTGCCGGCACCGAACGGGACAACCGGGAGGTTGTGCCGGGCGCTGATTTTAAGGATCTCGCTGACTTCGTCGGTGCTGCGTGGGAAGCAAACGATGTCAGGCAGCGCGGGTGCATGGTAGGACTCGCCGTGGCTGTGATGCTCACGCTGTGCCGCCGCCGAAGTCGCCCGTGAGCCGAGCAGCGACTGCAGTGCGGTCAGGGCAGCTTCAAGATCGGCCGCACTGCGCGTCGGTGCTGGGGGAGCCATGGTCACAGCGTTCAAACTCCTAGAACGAAAACTTCGCGCTCAGTTGCAGTTGACGGGAGGTGGTGGCAGTGCTGGTAATCTGGCCGGCAGCCGACCCCGCAGCCAGCGATGCGTTTGGGAAGCCAAAATTCGTGTGATTGGCCAGGTTGAAAATGTCCAGCCGGAGCTGGAGACTCTTGTTTTCCGTAAGCTTGGTAGCTTTAGACAATGAAAAATCAACCTCTCTGACGCCAGGCGCCACCAGAGTGTTCCGGCTCAGATTTCCGAAGAAGCCGAAGGCTTGCAATTGAAACGCTGAGGGGTCAAAACCGAATACCTCCTGCTGACTTCCCGCCAGCGTCTTCCGAATACCTGTTGGATTATTGCTTCTGCCCGGAACCAGGTCGGGCCTCTCGGCATTGGCGGCCGCACCACCTGCACCGACATTCGCTTGATCGATTCCGTCATAGACACTATACGGGGTACCGGAATGGACGCTGGTAATGAAGCTCACTTGCCAGCCGTCTTTCAGGCGATTCCCGTGGAACGGCAACTGCAGGATTAGGTTGCTGGTCCAGTTGTGGCGGAGGTCAAAGTCACAAGGGCCGTAGTCAACGTTCCGCTTGGTGTTGGCCAGGTTGCCGGCCTGCAAGCCCGCGGTTTGTCCGTTGGGCCCGATGGAATCGTTGCCGGTGTAGTAGGAGCCATAGTCGAGACACTTGGAGTACGTGTAAGCGGTGCGAAATTGTAGGTTCTTGCCAAATGCGCGATCCAGCGCTACTTGCATGGAATTGTAGTTCGACGTACCGACGGCGAACCGGTCCACGATGTTGGCAAGGTTGGGATTCGTCGGTGTGCAGGGCCCGCTGCGGTCGATCGTGCCGTCCGGAAGAACGTTCGTCGGCAGGCACGGGTTGGTCTCCTGGCCGATGAATAAATGGTTGGCCCTCGACCCGACGTAGCCTAGCGTCAAGACGGTGTGCGCAAATACTTCCTGCTGCAAGTTCAGGTTGTACTGCATGATGTAGTCGTTCATCTTCGGACTGTAGTCGGTTTGCTGGCCGCCACCCGGCAGGCCGACGACTGTTCCGCTACCGAACGGGTCCGGAATGGTTGGAAAAAGAATTTCCGTGACATTGTAGACGGGAGGGTTGAACAGGTAGCCGATGATCACCTGCATTTCGAGCGGCATGTCGGCAAACGCGCCGAATCCGCCGCGTAACGAAGTTTTCTGGTTGCCGAACACGTCCCAGGCAAAACCGACCCGCGGTTCGAAATTCCACTTTGTCACGTTGTGCGCGAAGGCGTGGGGCACGTGCGTAAATCCGGTATCGGTGGCGGGATGGATCAAGTTGTAGAGGTTGTTGTTCTTTTCCACCGGATTGGTCTCAAAGTCATACCGCAGGCCAAGGTTGAGGACAAAATTGCGGCTGACCTGAAACTTATCCTGAATGTAGGGCGACAGATTCGTGTGGCGCATGTCGCGCGTTGAATTATTGGCGTTGGTGGGGACTCCTACAAAAACAAATGGCTGATTCTGGAGAAAGGCCTGGAACGAAGACTCCGGCCCGAGGGGCAGGTAGACGACGTTCCCGCCGTTCACGATGGGAATGGCTGCGTGAATGTAGTGCCTTACCACTTCCATCCCGAATTGCAGGGAGTGCCGGCCTTTGGTCCACGATAACTGATCGCGGAAGGTAAGACGATTGACCAATTCCTTGGCGCTATCGTTTCCGCCGATGTTGTTCAGGCCCAGCACGCCGATCGTACCTTGAATTCCCGATCCCGGGACCACTAGCAGATTCGGGTTGTTTCGGGTCTGCACGTCGATGTTGGATCGCACATAGGCAAAGTGCCCGACGTTGAGGACCGTCGGCGAGATCACCTTTCTTTCTTCAATCGTCAGGTACTGGTTGCGCTGCGTGTCGTCATCCGTAATGACCGGGTTGGGGAGGGCGGTCAGCTTGGCGCCATCAAACTCGTAGCTGCCGAACAGAGAGTCGGACGAGGAAAGGCTGTGATCGATCCGGACGATGCCGTAGTTTTCGTGGAGCGGCTGGGAGAGCTGAGAGATGTTTTCGGCCCTTCCACTGCCGTCGGAAAGCTCGCCGCCATTAGGCGCGGGAAATGTATTCAGGTAACTCGCAATCGATGGGTTGACGCCAACGTTGGCCAAGCCGGTAGTGGGATCGCAGGCTACACCGAACGCCTCCGCGCAAGGCAGCATCCCGTTGCGGAAATTCTGGTCCGGGACAATGGTGGTCACCGGGACCGTCAGCGATTGCCACAGGCCTTCGTAGTTGCCGAAGAAGAAGGTCTTGTTCTTCTTGATCGGGCCGCCGAAGGTGGCGCCGAATTGATTCCGGTTGAAGGGCAGGGTCCCCGAAGTGGGATCGAAGAAGTTGCGGGCGTCCATCGCGCTGTTGCGGGCGTACTCGTAGGCTGAGCCGTGGTAGCTGTTGGTTCCCGAGCGGATCGCCGCGTTGACTACCGCGCCGTTGCCGCCGTACTGCGCAGTATAGGTGTTGGTCAGCACTTCAAATTCGGCGATGCCGTCGACTCCAAGCGTGGTTCCGACAAGATTTGCCCCGGTGCCATTTCCCCAAACGCCAGCCGTGTCGGTGCCGTCAATCAGGAACAATTCTCCCTGAGGCCTGCCGCCCGCAACTGAAAAGCGCTGGGGCGATCCGAATCCGAAGGGGACCAGAGTGGCTGCGCCCTCGGTATTCTCCTGCGGTACCGGCTGGATTCCTGGCGTGAGCAGGGTCAACTGAATAAAGTTTCGGCCGTTCAGCGGCAACTCACGCACCTGCTGTTCGCCGACCAGGAAGCCTACCGCACTGGAATTGGTATCGACGGTAGGGACGTCGGCGGCCACCTCCACAGTCTCGGTCACTTGACCGACCGTGAGAGCGAATTGAATAACTGCGTCCTGGCCGACGGTGAGGACAATCGGGCCCTGCACGCTAGATTTGAATCCATCTTTCTGCGCCTCCACTTTGTAGGTGCCGATGGGAAGACTTGAGACGGAATAGGCGCCGCTCTGACTTGTCGCCGAGGATGTGGTGACTCCGGTCGCGACGTTTGTAATGGTGATCCGGGTGTCGGCGAGACGTGCTCCCTGGGTGTCGGAGACGGTTCCGGAAATCGTTGCCGTGCTGGTCTGAGCCGGCAGAAGATGACTTGAGGCTGCAATCAGGCACAGGCAAAGCACAACGCGGCCGATTGGGAAGATGCTGGTTGTTTTGGGCATGTTGTCCACCGTGACAAGTTGTGAGTGCGAAGCTACGCGGCGCCGCCTCGATGGTCAAAATCCCATCTTTGGCCAGATGGCGTCAATGCACAGCTCAATTAGTTGAGAGGTTCGGCAATTCTCACGGTGAAGCCGGGCGGAAGCCCCTTGACGCCCTCAACATATTGAGCGACAAATTGACAGAGGAAATGGAGGTGGACGACGATGCTTACGGAAATTCGCGGCGCCGGGTATGCGCCCACGGCTCGTGGCGGTTCCCAGAGGAATCGCAGAGAGAAGGAAAGTAAACCATGGCCTCGCAGCTGCTCGCAGTTCGGCCTGCCAGCGAGAGTGTTCCCGGTGGCACGTCCGCCGGCACCGCAAGAGCGGAGAGCCGCTTGAAGCCGGTTCCATCGACAAATTCTCTTGAGCGCGCGCTCGCGATCCTTGAATTCGTGGCCCATAAATCCGGTGGTGTCACCAATGCGGAAATCAGCGGCCACTTTGCCGTGGCGACGAGCACGACGTCTTACATCCTGAGCCGACTGGAGCGCGAAGGCTACCTGCGGCGGGACCCGGAAAACGGGCGCTACGAGATGGGGCTGAAGATCGTCGCGCTGAGTCACGGCGCGCTGCGCGATATGGGGCTGCGGCGGATCGCAGAGCCGATTCTGCATCGCCTCTCTTCGGAGACGCGGATTTCGGCGCTGATCGGAGTGCTTGAGCGCGGAAGAATGATGATCGTCGACAAAGTCGAGAAGCCGGATCTGGCGAGAATCGATATGGACATCGGTGTCCGCTATCCGGCGCATTCCACCGCGCTGGGCAAAATTCTGCTGGCACATCTGCCGGAGCATCAACTGGCCGGGCTTTTTGACCACTACCGCCTGGCGAAGACATCACCGAATACGATTGACTCGAAAGGCCGCCTCCTGAGCGAACTGGAAGGCGCGCGTAAGCAGGGATACGCCACCAGCGATGGCGAACTATTTCTTGGCATACGGGCAGTGGCGGCGCCTATTTTTGACTCCGCCGGCGGAGTGCCTGCCGCGGTCAGCGTCACGGGAATCACGGTGGACGTCGAGGACACCCACATTATCAATAGCGTCAAAGCGGCTGCGAAAGAAATCTCGCGCCGCTTCGGCGCCAACGAAAAATCATGACCAGGTCGTCATAAATGGAGAGAAGACTGTAATGAACATGCCCCCGTCGTGCAAGTTGATTTGCCTTGGCTTTGGATTGGCCCTATCGGTTCCAGCTTGGAGCCAGGGGCCTTGCGAAAAACTTCAACAGCTGCAATTGCCGGACACGAGCGTAACTTCCGCAAAGAACATACCTGCCGGTCCGTTTAGTCTGCCTCCCGGGTCCCCGGTGCCGGCGGTGGACCTGCCGGCTTTTTGCCGCGTGCAGGCCGAGATCAAGCCGACGGCCGATTCTCACATCAAGGTCGAAGTGTGGATGCCGGCATCGGGATGGAACGGAAAATTTGAGCAGATCGGCAATGGCGGTTTAGCGGGGTCGATCAACCAGTTCATTCTGGCTGCCGTTTTGAAGCAAGGCTTTGCGACCGCCGCAACCGACGATGGACATGAGGGCGCGCCAACCGATGGCTCCTGGGCGATTGGCCATCCTGAAAAGGTCAAAGACTTCGGTTATCGCGCGGTCCACGAAACCAGCGACAAGGCAAAGAAAATCGCAGCGGCCTTCTACCAGAAGGCGCCTCGCTACTCTTATTTCAATGGCTGCTCCGAAGGCGGGCGTGAAGCCATGATGGAGGCGCAGCGCTATCCGGAGGACTTCAACGGCATTCTTGCCGGCGCAACCGCGCACTACTGGACACAACTGATGGCCGCCTTTGCCTGGAACGCGCAGGCATTGAGCAAAGGAGACAGCTTCCTGTCCGAAGCCAAAAGGCGCACAGTGGAGAACGCGGCCGTCGCGGCTTGCGGCGCGCAGGGCGGCGTGAGCGACAAGTTTATTAAAGAACCGCTGAAATGCTCCTTCGACCCTTCCCTGCTTCTCTGCAAGGGCGCCGACGCCGACTCCTGCCTGACCGCTCCGCAGGTGGACGCGCTCAAGAAGATTTATGGCGGGCCCAAAAACTCACGCGGCGAACAGATTTCCGCAGGCTACGAGCCTGGAGCGGAAGCCGAGCCTGGCTTCCCCGGCATTGCTTTCAGCAGTTACGTTTTCGGCGCAGCGCCGGGTATGAGCCTCGACGCTTTCTTTTCCAGCGCTTTTTATGGCTCCTTTGTTTTCGATAATCCGGCGTGGAAGTTCACCGACCTTAATTTCGACAAGGACATCGCTACGACCGAACAAAAAGTGGGCGGGATTCTGAATGCAGCCGATCCCGATCTTTCCGCTTTTCATAAGCATGGCGGGAAGCTGGTCCATTATCACGGATGGAATGACGGTTCGCCGCCGCCGCGGCACTCTACGCAGTATTACGATCGCGTCGCGCAGAAAATGGGCGGCTATGAGGCGGTACAAAAATTCTACCGGCTGTACATGGCTCCCGGAATGATGCATTGCGGGGCCGGGGCGGGACCGAATCTGTTTGGCAACATGTTGGATTTTGTGCCGTCCAATGACGCCGAGCACAACATTTTCTTGGCACTGGAGCGGTGGGTGGAAGAAGGAGTGGCGCCGGACCAGATCATCGCAACCAAGCCGACCGATGATCCGACCAAAGGCGCAGAAATGACGCGGCCTCTATGTCCTTACCCGGAAGTCGCGACATGGACCGGCAAGGGTGCAACATCGCAAGCCCAGAACTGGAGCTGCAAGGCGGCCAAGCCATGAGCAGGGAAAGCAGACGCGACTTTCTGAAGAATACGCTCACCGCGGGAATCGCGGTTGGCTTGGCGCCGGCAGCGAGGTTCGCGGCGGCGCAGCAGTCGCCTGCGGCTGGCAAAAGCGTTCCAGACCCCTTCTCTCTCGTGGATCCCGAACTCTTGCCAGCCGTCAAAGCCCTGCCAAAGCTGGTCTTGAATAGCGAAACTCTCGCCGCGGTTCGCCAGGAACAGTTGCCGCCGACGTTTCCCGCGCCCGCCCCTCAGCCAGTCTATCGGCGCATTCCTGGTCCGCCGGGCGCTCCGGCTGTGCGCATTATCGTCGTTGATCCTGCTCCCGGGGGGAAAGGCCGCCCGGCATTCCTCCACACGCACGGTGGCGGATACGTTGCTGGCAGCGCCGCCCGATTCATCAATTTTCACCAGACCATTGCGCAGACCTGCAAGTGCGTGGTGGTCTCTGTTGAGTATCGGCTTGCGCCGGAAACCCGGTTCCCCGGATCACTCGAGGACAACTACGCCGCGCTGCAGTGGCTCTATGCCAACGCCGATGAACTTGGAGTCGACCGTAAGCGGATTGCGGTCGGGGGCGAAAGCGCCGGAGGAGGCCATGCCGCAGCGCTGGCCATCGCCGCCCGGGACCGAAAAGAAATCCCCATAGCCTTTCAACTCCTGATTTATCCGATGCTCGACGACCGCACCGGCAGCAGTCGTCCCGTTCCACCGCATATCGGATCGTTCATATGGACGCCGGAGTGTAACGTTTTTGGCTGGACATCGCTCCTGGGAGTGCCTGCCGGCTCGTCGAAAGTTCCGGCCGGATCCGTTCCCGCTCGCGTCGAAAATCTTGCCGACCTGCCGCCGGCGTTCATTGTCGTTGGCGCAATCGATCTGTTTGTAGACGAGGATGTCGAGTATGCACGCCGCCTGATCAGCGCCGGTGTGCCTACGGAACTGCACGTAGTGCCAGGCGCTTATCACGCATACGACCTGCTGGTCCCCAACGCTGCGGTGACGGCCCGATTCACCGACTACTGGAAAGCCGCGCTGAAACGGGCGTTCGCATAACAACTGCCGGGATCGGCAAAATCCCAGAAGTAGCGACCCGAAACAAGCCAGCCGCGCAGATGGCGCGGCTGGCTTCCTTTCGCCGTACTCTCCCCGAATCGCAGGGATTGCAACAAGCCGGTCGGTACGCTTAAAGTACGCTATGCAAAACTCAGCCCAGTCTGAGGACTGCCCGATTTGCATCCCTTCTCCGCGGTTGGAGATCTTCCATTCAGCGGGGCTGAGGCATCGCCATGGAACCTAGCCGAGGCTCGAACCACGGGCTGCTGTTGAAGCTGGAGTTGACCAGCGACCCGGGTTTGCTGGGCGGGGTGCGCGAGGAGGTGGAGCGACTGGCGGGGTCGTTCGGATTTTCCGAACCAGATTGCCGCGCGGTCACGCGGGCCGTCGACGAAGCTCTCGCCAACATCATCCGCCACAGTTATGGCGGGAAAGAAGACCAGCCGATCGAAGTTTTATTTCGGGCGCTTGAGCAGCAGGCCAATTCTGACGCTGGGGCAGGACTTGAAATTCTGTTGTGCGATCGCGGCCCGGCGATCAACCCGAAGCAAATGCGCCCACGCGCGCTGGAAGACGTAAGGCCCGGCGGCCTCGGCCTGCACTTTATTCGACAGGGCATGGACGTTGTCGAATACAACCGCGTGAACGAAAGCAACCGTCTGCGCATGGTCAAGTACATCCGGGCGGCGAAGCAAGATGGGAAGCGGTAAGAGCGTGAAGGAGAAAACATAGTGCAGATCTCAAACCGGGAACTCGATAAAATCACGATTTTCGATGTATCGGGAGACATCGACCTCGCCAACTCACCGACAGTGCGAAAGGCGCTGTTGCGGGAGCTGCGCGAGAAACGTACGCCGCGGGTCGTGATGAACCTCACCAAAGTGCGGTACATCGACAGTTCCGGCATCGCTTCCCTCGTCGAGGGCTTGAAGGCGTCGCGGGACGTCGGCTCGCGCTTTATTTTGTTTGGGCTGAGCGCATCCGCGCGCGAGGTGCTGCAGATTTCGCGCTTGCTGAAGTTGTTTGAAATTTACGAAAACGAAGAGCAGGCCCTGGCCCCCTGAGAATCTAGGACTCGGCGACGGGGAGAGCTCCGAGTGTTAAGAATTAAGTGAGCGAACTGGAATGCAACTCGTTTCACAAGTCGGCGGAACGGTGATCGACGGCCTGGCGTATGTTGGGTCCCTGGCCACGCTGGGGCGCCGTGCCGCCTATTACACGTTCGTGGGCCCGTTTCAGGGCAAGCCTCTGCGATTGCAACGCGCCGTCGGGCAAGCCATGGACGTCGGCGTACGGGCATTGCCAATTCTGTCTCTGATTACGTTCTTTATAGGACTGATTCTCGCGTTGCAGAGTGCCTATGAGTTGCGGCGGTTTGGTGCGATGAGCTATGTCGCCTCGGCGGTGGCAATTTCGATGTCGCGAGAACTTGGACCCCTGATCACGGCCATCGTGGTGATTGGGCGTTCCGGCTCGGCCTTCGCGGCGGAACTGGGCACCATGAGGGTGACGGAAGAAATCGACGCGCTGGAAACAATGGCCATCAGCCCCATCCGGTTTCTGGTCACGCCGAAATTCCTCGCCATGATCGTGATGCTGCCCTGCCTCACCATTTGGGCAAATGCGATGGGCATTCTGGGAGGATCGCTGTTTGGCGTAGCCCAGGCAGATTTCACGTTTATTCGCTATATTCAAACCTCGCTGGATTCGCTGGTTTTGCGCGACATTGTCACCGGACTGGTCAAGAGTGTGATGTTCGGGATTACCATCACCGCGGTGGGATGCCACGAGGGGCTGGCGACGGGTGCAGGCGCGGAACAGGTTGGGCGCTCGACCACCCGGGCCGTGGTGATGTCGATCTTTCTCGTGGTGCTTGTGGATCTGGTTTTTACCGGCCTGTTCTTTTTTGTGAGCGGCAGTTAGCGGTGTAGGACGTTGACTATGGCAACCGACAACACGGATTCATCCGGCCCTGAAGTCATGCTGGCGTTGCGGGACCTGCGCGTGAGTTATGGCGAGGTCGAGATTTTGCATGGCATAAGCTTCGAAGTCAAGCGCGGCGAAACGCTCGTGATCCTGGGCGGATCGGGATCAGGGAAAAGCACGCTGCTGCGGACACTGGTCGGACTCGAGAAACCCACCTCGGGGGAAATCCTGATCAAGGGAAAAGACATGGCGTCGATTTCCGATCCGGAAATGGATGAGATCCGCAAAAAGATGGGCATGTCGTTTCAAGGCGGGGCGCTGTTTGGGTCGATGACGGTGGGCGACAACGTCGCCTTGCCGCTGCGGGAGCACACCAAGCTCGAAGAATCGACCATCGAAATCATGTTGCGCCTCAAGCTGGAACACGTCGGACTCGAGGGTTTTGAGTACTACATGCCGTCGCAGTTGAGCGGAGGCATGAAAAAGCGGGCCGCGGTGGCGCGCGCGCTGGCGATGGACCCGGAGATCCTGTTTTTTGACGAACCGTCGGCTGGGTTGGATCCGATTGTTGCCGCGGGCATTGACCAACTGATCCTGGAATTAAAGCAGGCGTACCGGATGACCATCATTGTTGTAACTCACGAATTGGCGAGCGCGTACTTAATCGCTGATCGCATGGTGCTGATCGACAAGGGGCATGTGGTGGCGCTCGGGACGACGGCCGAAATGCGCGCCAGCACTCAACCTCGGGTACGGCAATTTCTGGACCGCGTGCCCGAGCCCGAAGTGGCACATGAAATGAATTATCTGCAAATGCTGACCGAAGGGCGTCGCTTGTGATTGGCATCAGAGGGGAAAAGGGGGCGTGATGGCCGCAAGACGCGACCAGGTGTACGTAGGGTTGTTTGTGCTGATCGCCGCAGCGGTCCTGATCGGCATGGTGTTTGCCATCTCGGGAGCTTTTGGAAGCAGTTCAAAGTCCTATCACGCTTACTTCCCTTTCGCCGGCGGACTTGAGGGCGGCGCGACGGTGCGCTATGCAGGTGGCCCCAAGGTGGGCCGAGTCGAGAAGCTGACAATCGATCCGCAAAATCCGGCGCGCATCGAAGTCGTCTTCAGCGTGCAAACGGATTTACCGGTCAAGACGGACAGCCACGTGAAGATCATGAGCATGAGTCCTTTGGGAGACAACCATCTGGAGATTCTTCCGGGGGGCGCACAGTCGGCGCTGGCCCCTCCCGGTTCCCTGCTGCAGTCCGAGACTTACGCTGACTTCAATGCGCTGACCGCGCAAATCAATGACCTGGCGCCACAAGTCAAGCAGCTTATTCAATCGCTCAACGATCGCGCCACGGAGTTGAAGGTGACTGTGGAACGCGTCAACGATCTGCTAAGCGCGTCGAACCGGGCGAACCTCTCCGCGACGCTGGCGGACACGCGCGGCATGATTGAAGAAAACCGCCCGCAGATTAAAGCCACGATTCAGAAACTGGATCCCGTCCTGCAGGACTTACATAAGACCATCAACGAAGCGAACCAGACTCTTACTCATGTGGACGCCGTGCTGGGGGAAAACCGGGCCGATGTCCGCCAGGCGGTAATCGACCTGCGTAAGTCGTTGAACACTCTTACCGACCTGACCGGGCGGTTGGACCAAACCCTGGATGCGAACACGGAGAATATCGATGAGCTGCTGGAAAATTTCCGGCGGGTGTCGCAGAATTTGAAGGAGTTCACTGACACGATCAAGAAGCGCCCATACTCTCTGATTCGCGCAACCAATCCGCCCGATCACAAACCGGGGGACCAGCAATGAAGCAAGAAACCTACGAATCCATGACCAAGCTCGCTGCCTCGCCGCTCAATGTCCGAAAACGCGTGGCCGTCACCCTGAGAGTGAAGATTGGGCTGGGCCTGCTGGTTCTGGGCGTGGGCCTGGCCGGCTGCGGTAGTGCCAAAGTCAGCAGGCACTATCAACTCACGGTACCCGGCAACATCGTGCCCGCGGCGGAAGCAAACCCGGTACCGGTCACGCTGCTGATCGGCCGGTTGGCCGCTCCAGCTCTCTACCACGAAGACCAGATCGTTTACAGTTCCGGCGGCCAGAGCATGGGGACCTATGAATATCAACGATGGTCGGAGCCCCCGACGGACATGATCGCGGAAGTCATGCTGAGGCAACTGCGCGCCTCGGGGCACTATCGGGGAGTTTATGTGCTGCGAAGCGATCTGAGCGGAGACTATCTGCTGCACGGCCACCTCTACGATTTCAAGGAGATCTCGGGGCCACCGCTGGTGGGGCGCGTCACCATGGAACTTGAGCTGCGCAATGTCAAGACCGGCAACACCGTCTGGACACACTTTTACACCCGCGATGAGCCGGCGGCGGGAAAAGAAGTCGGCGCGGTGGTTGCGGCGCTGGACAAGAATGTTCAACAAGGAATCGCCGAGTTTCGCGCCAGCCTCGACCAGTATTTTGCCGAGCATCCACCGGGGCAGCCGGCGCGGACTGAACCTTAGCCACTTCGCCCTTGATTCAACTCGCCGCGATCGGGCGGCAAAATGGCTACCGGTGCGCTGTTTCGAGGATGCGCCGGGCCCTTGATTGACAGGCCTGTTTCGCCAACGTAGGATTTGCGCCAATGATCGGGCGGACCATTTCGCACTACCGTATCGTCGAAAAGCTCGGCGGCGGTGGCATGGGCGTGGTCTATAAGGCCGAGGATCTGAAACTGGGGCGATTTGTCGCCCTCAAATTCCTGCCCGACGACGTAGCCAAAGACCCTCATGCGCTCGGACGCTTCGAGCGCGAAGCCAAGGCCGCTTCCGCGCTCAATCACCCGAACATCTGCACCATTCACGAGATTGACGACCAGCATGGTGACGCGTTTATCGCCATGGAATTCCTCGACGGGATGACGTTGACCCATCGCGTGGCAGGCCGACCCCTGGACACCGAACTGATCGTTTCGCTGGGGATTGAGATTGCCGACGCGCTCGACGCAGCCCACGCCGAAGGGATCGTCCATCGCGATATCAAACCGGCAAACATCTTTGTCACCAAGCGCGGACATGCCAAGATCCTGGACTTTGGACTGGCTAAGGTCATCCTCGCAGGCCTGTCTCCAAGCCGGATCGCATCGCTCGACACGGAAACCGGTACTGTGGACGCGAAGCACCTGACCGACCCGGGAACCATGATGGGGACGGTGGCCTATATGTCACCCGAGCAGGCCCGCGGGCGCAGTGTGGATTCCCGCTCTGACCTGTTTTCATTTGGCGTGGTGCTCTACGAAATGGCGACCGGCACCCAACCTTTCTGCGGCGAAACACCAGCAGTAGTGTTTGACGCTCTGCTGAATCGCACCCCGACGTCACCACGTCATTTCAGCGCGAACCTGCCACCGGAACTGGAGGGAATCATTCACAAGGCCCTCGAAAAAGACCGGGGGCTTCGCTACCAGTCCGCTCTGGATATGCGTACCGATCTGCAGCGAGTTCTGGCTGCCAAGCGTACCGCGGTGCCGGGCATCGAACCCGCCCCGAGCAAGGAAGCTTTGGGAGAAGTAGTCCTCCTGTACAAGAGAGGCCCGCAGCCGGACGAGCAGGTCTTGAACCTGCTCGAGGTTGAATTGCGGAAGTGTGGCTATCGAGTTTTTGTTGACCGGCACATCCAGGTCGGCATGGAGTGGGCGCAGGAAATCGAACGGCGGGTCACGGGCGCAGACGCAGTCATTGCGCTGCTTTCCCCCACCGCTGTGGACAGCGAGATGCTGGCTTATGAACTGCAGATCGCCCGCGAGTCCGCGAGAAAAAGGGGCAAACCGAGCATCCTGCCGGTCCGCATCGACTTTGAGGCGCCATTACCTGCCGCCCTGGCCGACCTGCTTGACGGGATCCAATATACGCAGTGGAAAGGCCCACAGGACAACAATGCCCTGGTAGCCGCGATTGTGAAGTCGCTCAAGAACCCACCGGTCGCGTTCGGCGAGCGGGGGCTGAAGCTCGAAGCAGTGGGAGGAGCGGTCCCGCTGGATTCGCATTTCTATGTGGTTCGCCCAACGGATGAAGAGCTTTACGAAGCCATCGAGCGAAAAGACAGCGTGATTCTGGTCAAGGGCGCGCGGCAGATGGGGAAAACGTCGCTCATGGCGCGCGGCCTGCAGGAAGCGCGAAAAACAGGCGCCAAGGTAGTGCTGACCGATTTTCAAAAACTCAACGCTTCCCACCTTGAGTCGGTGGAAAAACTGTTTTTGGCTCTTGCCGGATCGATCGCCGACCAGATGGACATCGACATCAACTTCACGGACTCCTGGAACCCCCAGCGCGGCCCCAGCATGAATTTCGAGCGCTTCATCAAGCGGCAGGTCCTGGGCCCGCTCTCCAACTCGCTGGTTTGGGGGATCGACGAGGTCGACCGCCTGTTCAGTTGCAGTTACGGCAGCGAAGTATTTGGGCTATTCCGGTCGTGGCATAACGAGCGCTCCCTGGACCCGGAAGGCCCGTTCAAAAGACTGACGATGGCGATTGCCTATGCGACTGAGGCGCACATGTTCATCAAGGACATCAACCAGTCGCCGTTTAATGTAGGCACGCTGCTGGTGCTGACCGACTTTACTCCGGCGCAACTGGGCGAACTCAATAAACGCTACGGTACGCCGTTGCGGGACCAGTCCGAGTTGAATCAGTTTTACGATCTGGTGGGCGGGCAGCCTTATCTGACTCGCCGGGGGCTGAATGAACTCGCGTCCCGCAAGCTAAGGTTCTCCGACCTGGCGGCCCGCGCCGCCGACGAGGATGGGCCCTTCGGAGACCACCTGAGGCGCCTGTTGATTTCGCTCGCCGAGGATAGCGCGCTGCAGGAGGCGGTGAAAGGAATGCTTGCAGGAAAGCACAACACTTCACAGGAAACTTTCTATCGCCTGCGGAGTTCGGGACTTGTGGTTGGGGAGTCGGCCCGGGACATGCGGCCCCGCTGCAAGCTCTACGCGCTTTACCTGATGCGGCATGAGTTGTAGTTGGGCAGAGTCGACTAGGAGCAGATGGAACGTTTGTCCTCCGAAACCTTTTATGTCGTAGGCGGGACGCTGGCCCGCGACGCTCCCTCTTACGTTCAGCGCGAAGCCGACAGGCGCCTGCTCACGTCGCTGGAGCGCGGCGAAGTTTGCTACGTCCTCACTTCCCGCCAGATGGGCAAGTCTTCACTGATGGTGAGGACGGCGGTGCGGCTTCGCCAGCAAGGCGTATCGGTCGCGGTCGTCGACCTCACCAGCCTGGGGCAGAACCTCACGGCGATGCAATGGTACAACGGACTTCTGGAGCGAATGGGACAACAACTCTCGCTCGAAGATGAAGTCGAAGAGTTGTGGCGCCGCTCGGAGCATCTGGGGCCGTTTCAACGCTGGATGCAAGCGATGCGGGAAGTGGTCCTGCCATCCTGCAAAGGCAACGTTGTCGTGTTCATCGACGAGATCGACACGGTACGCAGTCTGCCGTTTCCGACCGACGAGTTATTTGCCGGCATTCGCGAACTCTACAACCGCAGGTCCGAGGACTCAGAACTAAACCGCCTGACTTTCTGTCTTCTGGGCGTGGCGACCCCGGCGGACCTCATCCGCGACACTCGCACCACGCCATTCAACATTGGGCGCAGAATCGAGCTTACCGACTTCAGCGAGCAGGAAGCGTCACCTCTGGCGTCGGGCATGGCGCGTGAAGCGGCCACCGGGCAGCGCCTGCTGAAGCGCGTCTTGCACTGGACCGGAGGGCACCCTTATCTTACCCAGCGGCTTTGTCAGGCGGTTGCGGAAGAAGGCAAGGCGCAAGGTCCTGGAGCGGTGGATGCAGCCTGTTCAAACCTGTTTCTCTCCCATCGGGCTCGAGAGCGCGACGACAACCTCCAATTCGTCAGAGATCGCATTCTGCGCAGCGAAGTCGACAGGCCTAGTTTGCTCAGCTTGTATGCCGACGTCCGCGCCGGCAAGCGAATTCGCGACGACCAGGCAGACCCCCTGATCGCAGTCCTGCGTCTCTCCGGAATTGTCGCGGTCGACCAGGGATATCTCAAGGTCCGGAACAGAATTTATCAGGACGTCTTTGATCGCGACTGGATTACATCGAACCTGCCCGGCGCTGAAGTGCGGCGGCAGAAAGCCGCTTACACCAAGGGATTCAAGCGAGCGGCACTTGTCTCCGTGCCTCTGATGGCTTTGTTGGGGGCCTCGGGGTATTTCCTCTACCGGAACAATACGGACCCGCCGGATTTGGCAAAGCACGTGAGCCCGCCGGTGTTCTGGATGTCTGGCGCAATCCGGGGCGCTCAAGCTCCTCCCGCGGGTTCGTTGCGTTTGAACCTGGGCGATGAAAACGTGACAGTGTTCATCAACAAGCAGCAATATGGCAACACCGGAAAGGGCGGACAGCTCTTGGTCCCGGGGCTCCCGGTGGGCGACTACGAAATCCGACTGGAGAAGCCTGGTTTTCTTACCGCCAGCAATCCCCATGTACCGGTTTTCGCAGACAACGAAACCCACCTGGCTATGACTCTGCAGCGCCTTGTGACGACAGGGGCGCTGAGAATCGCAGACGCTCCGCCTGAAACCACCGTGCACGTGGACGGCACGCTAGTCGGCGTGACGGATGCATCCGGCAACCTGACGGTCAATGTCTCCCCGGGAGACCACGACCTGGAGTTGAGCAAAGACGGGTTTGTCGCAGAGCGCTTCCGCCGGGTTGTGACACTCGAGAACACCGAAGTGGTAGATGCCCGGTTGAAGCCCGATCAGGAAGCCCGAGACTGGCGAGAAGCCAACATCAAGGACCCGAAAGCGATTCAAAGCTTTCTAAAGCAGTATCCCGAGGGCCGGTTTGCCGCCGAGGCCCGACGCGCCTTAGAAGCCGCGGACTGGAACAGCGTCAAAGATTCGAACGACCTTGCTTTGTTGGCGGGTTTTGTAGACCGCTATCCGCAAGGCCAGTTTGCCGGGGAAGCAAAACAGAGGTCTTTGCAAATTCAAAAAGAGCAGGAAGACTACGGTCCGATTTCCAACAGCACTAACGCCGAGGCGCTGCAGCAATTTCTGGCGAACCATCCCGACGGAATCTACGCAGCCAGCGTGCGGCGGCAACTCGCCGGCCTCAAAGATCAGAGCGCGATACTGGATGTCATCCAGCAGTACCAGGACGCTTACGACCATCAGGACCTGAATGCGATTTTGCGACTTTGGCCAAAGTATCCCGAAGAAAAAAAGCAGATTCTCAAGACCCTGTTCAGCAACGCTCAATCTGGGACCCTGAAACTGGAGCCGAAGATGCAGCCCCAGATCGCCGGCGACCACGCCCGCGTGGTTTGTACCAAGACGCGTATGTCCACCGGTTCGACCAGCAAGACCGACGCCGAAATCAGACTGGTAAAGGAAGCTGGCTCCTGGCTCATTGACGGCGGAACTCTGTAAGGCTCGGCGGACGTCGCTTGACAGCCAGTCGCACGGAGAGTAGATTTCAGCCGTTGGTTCTGGGCGGCTGACTGCCAAGCTGCTGTTTCTGAACGGTCTTCTTCCAGGAGCTCCCCCTGAGTACTGGCTCCTTTCGATTTGCTTGAGATCCGTTCGCGATCTGTGGATTTTCCCCTGCCGAGGCGTGAGGCAAAGCGTGAACAAGTCCGAAAGCCCAAACGCATGTTCTCGCCGCAATTTGTTCATGGCGGCGCTTGGCGTGTTCGTGTGCCTGTGCGCGGCAGCACCTGCCCAAACCGTGTATGGCAGTATTCGGGGCACGGTCACGGGCGGCTCGGACCAACCGATCAGCGGTGCTACGATCACGGTTATTTCGGTCCAGAAGGGCTCCAAACAGCGGGTCACGTCGAATCGCTCGGGCTTCTTTTCGGTCTCTCACCTCCTCCCCGATACGTACAACATCAGCGCAGAAGCTGCCGGCCACGGCACCTGCCAGGTGTCGGGAGAGGACGTGTACGCCGATCAGGCGGTCACTGAAGAGTTCCAGCTGGACCAGTGCGCTGGGGTGGGGACCGCGCGGCCTATCGATAGCGGTTCAATTCTTAAGACCGATCGGGCGGATGTGAGCACGACATTGTCGGTGCTCGATATTCAGAACTTGCCGAACTCCACCCGAAACTTTACAGCTTTCGAACTCCTCGTTCCGGGCGCAGTGAGCTACCCGATTGCCGAGAATACGGCCCGCGCCAGTCAGAATCCGCAACGCGGCCTGCAGATCGACCAGAATGGCCAGCACTACGGCGGATCTGCCTTCCAACTCGATGGTACGGACAACCGCGACCCGATCGCTGGCCTGATCGTGATCAATCCGACTTTGGAATCGATCTCGGAGATGAAGGTCACAACCCAGAACTTCGACGCGGAATTTGGCCAGGCATTGGCCGGGCTGGTCACCGCGCAGACACGTTCGGGGAGCAACTCATGGCATGGAAGCCTTTTCGAATACCGGAACAGCGATTGGGCGCAGGCTTCCCCGCCCAACTTGAATAATGCGAACGTCGCGAATAATCCATTCAAGATCAATCAATTTGGCGGCTCGATTGGCGGGCCGATTATCCGCAGTCGTCTCTTTATCTTTGGCGACTACCAGGGCAATCGGCGGGCGTTTGACATCGCAAAATTTGCGAATGTACCGACCGCGACCGTCTTCACAACTTGTCTACAACCGGGCCAAGCTTGTGACCTGAGCGATTACAAGATGAGTCTTCAATGCCCGACTGTGCCGATGGGAGAACCGGACACGTGCCCGACCCCCATCAGTGGCATGACCATCCCACAGAAGGACCTGTCTGCGCAGGCCGTTTCGTTACTGCGACAGTTACCGATGCCAAACTTCGGGGCCGCGGGCAAGACTTTTCAAAACTACACGGCCACCGGCGTCGAGCCATGGAACGATGACGAATTCGACGTGCGGGTGGACCAAAGCGCGTCCACGCGGCTGAAACTGTTTGGCCGATACAGCTTTTTTGATTCGCGCTTGGATTCGCCGGCGATCTTCGGGGACGTTGTCGGCGGTATCGGCCTTTCGTCGGACAATTTTGCCGGCAACAGTCGCAGCCGAGACCATAGTGCCTCCGGCGGCTTTGATTATCTTTTCAGCGCCGACCTCACTACCGATTTCCGGTTCGGCTTTTACCGGTATCACGTCAACATCTTGCCGGGGGGGCTCAACTCCACCCCTGCCACAGCTGCCGGTATCCCGGGCCTGAACCTGGGCGACAGCTACACGTCAGGCATGCCAGGATTCGTGATCCAGCAGCCTCCGGCGCCGGTCACCAGCACCGTTCAGTTTGGCTATTCGCAGGAAGTCAACAACTGCAACTGCCCTTTGCTGGAGAATGAACAGCAGTTTCAGTGGGCAAACAACTGGACCAAAGTGCATGATAACCACACTTTCAAATGGGGAGTCGATCTCCGCTATGCGCAGAATCTGCGTGTAGCAAGCGATCGCCACCGGGCTGGCGTTCTCCAATTCAGCCCTCTAACGACAGCAATTCCCGGCGTGGCCAAGAGCGGTCTGGGCCTGGCCAGTTTCCTGCTTGGTTCCGCCTCAAATTTCAGCCGTTATTTGGATATCAATCATGACTTCTCGGCCGGCGAGCGCCAGCATCGATATTTTTTCTATGGGCAGGACACATGGCGCGCTACGTCGCGTTTCACGCTCACCTACGGTTTGCGGTGGGAACTGTATATGCCGCAGTCGGTGAGCGGGGCGGGACAAGGAGGATTCCTTGATCCTCATACCGGCATAATAAGCGTGGCGGGTTACGGAAGCACAAACCTGCAGGGAAACGTCCAAACAAAATTCACAAACTTTGCGCCTCGACTGGGTTTTGCCTACCAGGTGCTGCCCAAGACTGTGGTGCGCGCGGCCTACGGACGCAGTTTCGACCTGGGATCTCTGGGCGCGGTCTTTGGCGACAGTGTCACCCAAAACCTGCCGGTGCTGGCTTGGGAACAATTTGCGCCCCAGTATCCTGGCGAGGAGGTCTACAACCTGGCGCAACCAGCGCCACCGGTGCCATCGCCGAATCCGCTTCCGAATCCGCTGATTGTCAACGGGCAAATCAACCTGAACGGCGTAGGCAACGTCTCCGCGAATGTTTTACCCACCCGGCTGGTGGTCCCTACGATTGATGCCTGGAATGTGAGTGTGCAGCACGAATTTAACTCGAGCACATCTCTGGAGCTCGCCTACGTCGCGAACAAGGCGACCCACATCTTTCCCGGGGAAAGTTCGAACTCACTGAAAAACGCCAGCTACAACCTGAATCAGGCAACCCTAAAGGGCTTCGAAGACACTACCAACCCGGCTGAGTGTCAGCCAAACTCTCCTGGCCCCAACCCTGGCACCCCTGGCGATCCCTGCGCTTCGCTGGCCAGCAGCCGACAACCTTTCTTTTCCAGCTTGGGCTGGACGCAGACCATCAGCTACTTCGGTAACAACGCCAGCAGCGCATACGAATCGCTCCAGGTCAAACTGGATCGACGCTTCTCCCATAGCTTCGAATTTCGTGCCGCCTACACCTGGTCGAGAGGTTCTGGCTATGTCGAGGACTACTTCGCGGTGGATCCTCGCGTCAACTATGGCGTCAATGATTTCGACCGGACCCATGCGTTTTCTTTGGCCACTTTGTGGGACCTTCCGGTGGGCCGAGGCAAGAAGTTGCTGGGAAACGCGGGACCGCTCCTGAATCGCGTAGTTGGCGGCTGGGCGATCAATACCATCAGTTACGCTTACAGCGGACTGCCTTTCACGCCGACCTACATGAGCGGCGAGTGCGCGATGGATGCAGATACCGGCCCTTGCCGGCCCAACCTTGCAGGCCCAGTTCAGATCACCGGAAAACGCAGCGGCTACTTCTCTGCAGTACCGGCCAATTGCAATTTTTCTCAAGGCCAGGGTTTTGGAACGACGGGGCCGGTCTGCGGCCCCTGGCAGCGGCCAATGCGTGGGGCGTTTGGAACCGCGGGTCGCAACTCGCTGCGCGGGCCCAGTTTTTTTGACACCGATCTCGCGCTGCTGAAAAATGTCGCGCTTTCGGAACGCGCGCAACTGCAGTTTCGTACCGAGGTTTCCAATCTTTTCAACCGGGTCAACCTCGGATTGCCCAATCCTTGCGTCGATTGCGGCGCCGGCACCAGCGGCGTGATATCTCTTCTCGCGAACAATGCCAACATGCGTCAGTTCAGGTTTGCCTTGAGACTGCAGTTCTGATGCGACGAGCTCTAGGCGACCGACTGGCGTCCTGCCACCATCATGCCGGCACCGGCCAGCACGAGAACGATGCTCACCGCCGGCGGCAGTCGATCGCTGTGCTCGGTGTTCACCCCCACGTGCAAGTCGCCGGCACTGATGCCGTGGTGTTCGGAATGCGGGATGGGAACCACGAACGAAAGAACGCCTAACAGCAATACTAAGATTCCTACTGCGAAGACTGCCTTCATGCAATACCTCCTGAGTGGGATGACTGATCTCGACGACTATTACTTTCCGTCAAAGTTGGCTGCCACCGCGTCCGCTTCCGTCGAAAATCGCTTCTTGACGGTTCCGCCGAACTCCGTGATGCGATCGGAGAGCACGCCGCGAGTTTCGGCCCCGCTCGCTGGAGCGCAAAGAATTCCCACACCTAGGCCCAGTCCCACACCGGCTGTAAACGTGATCGCGTCGCGCAGCAGATGACTTTCGGGGCCGCGGATCATGCTCACCGCGCGGCTCGACAGTTCGTCGGCTCCATCCCGCACCTTATCCCGCACTGCAGTTGTGGCTTCTCCGGCCTGGTCCAGAAAATAAGCGCCGGTCTTCAATAGGGCCTTCAGAAATTGATCCATCAAAACACCTCATCGATCAGGATGGTTGAACAGTCTTGAGTGTCAAGGAGTCGGCGGCCGGCGTACATCGGCGAAACGCTGTAGGACACTCCGGGGAACACTTGACTCGGCCTTTCGCTCGTCTGTTATGTACCCTTGAAAACCAGACGATAGGCTGTGGTAACCTTTTGTTTTTGCCAGGCTTCCGTTGAGTGTTTCTCGATTCTGGAGGTTGAAAATGACAGACAAACCGAGCACAACGCTTCCGGGTACAGTCGAAAAGATCATTCAATCGCCAATTCCCGGCGAACCGGAGAAGGCCCAGATTACCGTGGAAAACGCCGAGCACCTATACAAAGAAATTCGCATCGAAAACACGCTGACCGACGAAGAAGGCAATCCGGTGAAACTGAAGAAAGGCGCGCAGGTGGAAGTGACAGTCGAAGCCGATCCGAAAGATACCACTCCCAAGTAAGGCCACCATGCCGTGACGCCTACCGGTGTGGCATCCCTCCCTCGAATATCCTGGATCGCACCGGGTGGCCCGCAACTAGGCTGCGCCGCGTCTTCCGGTGATGACGTTGATCACCAGCACAACCAGGGCGATGATCAGCAAAATATGGATGTAGCCCCCCAGCGTGTATGAACTGACCAGCCCAAGCAGCCATAGGACGAGAAGTATTACGAATACTGTCCAAAGCATTTCAATCGCCTCCTGGCGAACAAATTAATCCCACGCACTGAGCTTCTCCAGCTTCGCTCTTCTGTCATTACGCGGGTACCGTCAGCTTAATTCGCCACCGATTTTGCACCATCGAGCGAACGCTGTAGTCGGAACGGTGATTCCCCGCAGTTCCGCTCATCCGGGGCGAAGTCGGGATTTCACTACCGCGAATCGGGCACTTGCCTACCCTGAACACTGGATGGATGAAGAGGGCCGCCGCGACTATGGTTGCGATAAGCAAATCAGCAACGCTGGTCCGGGCTTCGACAGCGCGCCGCAGATGAGGCCCGGGGCGGCGACAATAGCGGCAAGAACCAGATTCTACGACTTAATCCAAGGAGATTTGACCATGTCAGGAAAGAACGCAGCGGTATTCGGTATCTATCCGAGCTATGCGACCGTGGAAAGCGGCGTCGATGGCTTAAAGGCGGCAGGGTTCAACAACCGGGACATTTCCGTACTCTTCCCGCAAAGCGCGGGCTCCAAGGACTTTGCTCACGAGAAGGGCACGAAGGCACCGGAAGGCGCGACCGCCGGAGCAGGAACCGGAGCGGTCGTGGGTGGAACCCTGGGCTGGCTGGTGGGAATCGGCGCATTGGCCATCCCTGGGCTGGGACCATTCATCGCGGCCGGTCCGATCGTGGCTGCACTCGCCGGAGTTGGAGTCGGCGGCGCCGTCGGTGGCATTACGGGGGCCCTGATCGGCATGGGAATTCCCGAGTACGAAGCGAAGCGCTACGAAGGGCGTGTCAAAGACGGGGGCATCCTGCTTTCCGTGCACTCGGACAGTTCTGAGTGGACCAAGAAGGCGAAGCAGATTCTCGAGGCCACCGGCGCGGAAGACATTTCCTCGACGAGCGAAAGCAAGTCGGACGAAACCACAAACCTGAGAGACCTTCCCCGCGCTGTGTAAAGGAAGGCCCGCAACCGTTCAACCATGCACTTAATTATTCACTCATAAAGGAGAAACAACAATGAACTCAGATCAGATGAAAGGCATGTGGAAGCAGGTGAAAGGCTCGGTAAAGGAGCGCTGGGGCAAGCTGACCGACGACGACATCGACGTCATCGACGGCAAGCACGATCAACTGGTCGGCAAGATCCAGGAGAAGTACGGCGTAGCGCGCGATGTCGCGCAGAAGCAGGTGGACGAGTGGAACAAGTCCATTGCTGACACCACTGAAGAAAAGCAGCGCCGGGCCAGCTAGCCAGACGCATGAAGGTTTGCGGGAAGCGGCGATGCCGCTTCCCTTTTTTGTCGCTGAATGCCTGCCTAGAAGCTGGAACGATCAGGCAGCCGAGCCGTTGGAGTCGTTCGAACTCTGCGGCATTTCCACCTGGATGATGTTGTTCTTCACCGCATACACCACCAGGTCGCGAATGGAGTGGAAGTCAAGCTTGCGCATGATGTTGCTGCGATGAGTCTCTGCAGTTTTGGTACTGAGGTTGAGAATGCAAGCCACTTCCTTAGAACTCTTGCCCTCGGCTAGAAGCTGAATCACTTCGCTCTCGCGCGGCGTCAGCTTGGGCAACTTTGAAGTCTCCCCTTTGAAAGGGCCGTGCCCCTTGTCCAAAAATCCGGCCAGCACCATATCGTTTACGCGGGAGGTAAAGAACATGCGGTTTCGCTGCAGAGCTTCGACAGCCGACACCAGATCACGGGCCGCATCGGACTTCAGCACAAAGCCTCGGGCGCCGGCATCGAGCGCCTCGCGGATGACCTGGTCCGTGTCCGTGATGGTGAGGACAATGACCTTTAGATTCGCGTCGTGCTGCATCAGTTGACGCGTCGCCGCGAGTCCGTTCAGGTTCGGCATGCCTACGTCCAGAATGACAACGTCAGGCTTCAAGTCCTTGGCCATTTGCACGGCTTCGCGCCCGTCTTTCGCTTCGCCGCAGATCTGCCACCCTTCATGCGCCTGCAACAGCCGGCACAGCCCGTGACGGACAACTTCGTGGTCGTCGGCAATCAAGATCCGAAGTTTCATCTGGCACCTCAGAGGATGAGTTGTGTTGAGCCCACAATTCGTTCAAACGCCCAGCCCGGCCGGAAACCCGAGGTGGTGGCTCACTGCGTCCACCGCAGCCGGCAAATCTCTCGCTACATTTACTTTCGCCACATAGCCCCTGGCACCGGCACTCACGGCCTCCCGCATCATTTGCGCGGACTCATGCTGAGTTACGATGAGCACCTCGGTCCCCGGGAGCCTTTTTCGAATCTGGCGGCAGGCCTCCAAGCCATCCATGCGCGGCATGGTGACATCGAGTACCACCACGTCGGGCTTCAGGCGACCGGCCTTTTCAACGGCTTCCACACCGTCTTCCGCCTCATCGACAATTTCCCATTCCGAGTGGCCGCCAAGAAGTGTTCGAATTCCCTGCCGTACGGCTTTGTGGTCATCCACCAGCAAGATTCGCACTGTCATCATTGCCTCTCTGGCTCAATGCCAGTGCCCGACGCGCTGAACTGGGGCTGCATCCAACGCGCAATTCTTAGCAATCATTCCCTAGTTTAAGGCGTAAAGTCTCGAAATGCGATACAGGAAATCCTGTAGACGACAACCCGTGCGCCCCACCATCCCCTCCATCCAGATAGGCCCAGTATCAACAGATTGCGAGCACGCACGCCTTTGGGGTATTTTCTAAATGCTCCTTAAAGATGCTGCAACAGCTGGCGATTATCAACGCCGGTGACGCAGCAGAGTTCATAAGAACACAAGGAACAATTCTCAATGGCCCCAGCTTCAGGGCACCGACTGTAATGCCGCCGGCGGCCAAGGCGCGGGCTGCGCTTGCAGGAGCTTTGCTCCTGCTCGCCTTTAGCGGAATCGCCGCTTTCTCCACGATTACGCGGCTTCTGGAGACACAGCGGTGGGTGATCCACACCCATGAAGTGCAGAATGCGCTCTCAAACATCGATTCGGCGTTGCTGAAGGCCGGTCGGTCCCGCAAAGGGTACGAGATGACCCAGGATGAGAATTATCTACACCAGTTTGAATCCTCACCCTCCGAAGTGTTGAGCGCTGTCGATCGGGTCCGCGATATGACCCAGGACAATTCCAGGCAACAGGAACTGTGCTCGCGATTGCAGGGCGTGGTGGAAAAAAGAGTCGCTCTGCTGCAGCGATCGATTGCGTTGACTCAACAGTCGCCC
>Ga0075029_100000149_pt1 | contig 34722 bp, 24 predicted proteins | sample LitLauG_LLR_2013_FD_71391 | JGI IMG/M metagenome (GOLD analysis project Ga0075029, IMG submission 71391) | Freshwater sediment microbial communities from North America - Little Laurel Run_MetaG_LLR_2013 | ecosystem: Environmental > Aquatic > Freshwater > Creek > Sediment | place: USA... | reverse complement strand
GCGACATTATGCAGAGCGACCGCGCCGGTGTTGGCGCCGACGAGGGTGACGTCGTTGCTGGGCGTTGCGGTTGGCATGGTCGGCGCCGCGCCGGTGGAGAACTGTACGGGCGCCTTGGCTTGCAAGGCGGCGACGGCGCCGCCGACGGAGGTCTGAGTGGTTCCGTAGACCGTGTAGGCCGGCGCGGAGACTCCCTTGCCCGGGGTGTAGGCCGATCCCCCGCCCAGAGCCGCGGCCGTGGTGGATCCCGTGGCGTTGCCGGCGCTGGCGACACTGTAGAGCTGGGAGCCGTTGACCGCGTCGGTGGAGGTGGCGGTGAGGGATCCGGCGGCGACGTTCTGGATCTGCCGCTCCTGGCCCACGGCCCCGACGGAGACGACGCCGTTGGTGTTGGCGGTTCCGGCGGCGGCTCCCCCGGTGATGTCGGTGGGGCCGGTGCTGGGAGCGGCGGTGATGCTGTTGCCGCCCAGGGCCACGTCGTTGGCGTTGGTGGCGATGCTGAGGGAACCCAGCGCCACGCCATTGGTCGCCGCCGCGCTGGCGGTGTCGCCCAGGGCGATCCCTCCGGCCCCGGCGGCGCTGGCGCTGTTGCCGGCGGCGACCGATCCCTGGCCGTTGGCGAAGGCGTTGTTGCCGAGCGCGACGGCGCCATTGCCGGTGGCGGTGTCGTTGGCGCCGATGACCACGGCGCCGGTTCCGGTCGAGGTGCTCGGATCGCCGATGGCGACCGATCCCGTTCCCGAGGCGGTGACGCCGGAGCCGGTGGCGACGCTGCCCGACCCTGTCGCATTGGCGGTGGAGCCGATGGAGAGGTTGCTGGAGGAAAGCACCAGGGCTGTGGGCGGGCCAAGGGTTAGCTGGCTGGCCAGCTTGGCGTACTCGAGGCCCAGAATGCCGATCTGCTGGTCGGCGGCGAAGAGTTCGGAGCCGTTGATGGCGTCGGTGCTGCTCGCGCTGATGCGGCCCGCGGCGAGGTTGGTCAGCGTGCGTTGCGCGGATCCAGAGCCGATGCTGACCGTGCTGGTCGGCGCGCCGCCCGCAAAGGCGTAGGCGACGCCATTCAGCGCGATCCCCGACGTGGCCACAGCCGCGGCGCTCACCGAACCTTGACCCAGGGCGACGTCGTTCGCGTCTGTCGCCACCGACCGCGCGCCGATGGCGATGGCGCCAAGGGCGGAGGCCTGCGCACCCTGGACGCTGTTGCCGCCGATCGCGACTGTGTTCTCGGCATTGGCGAGGGTGTTCAGGCCCAAGCTGACCGATGACGTGCCCGAGCCCGTGGCGTTGGGTCCGACGGCGAGGGCGTTGGCGCCGCTGGCGATGCTGTCGGCCAGGGTCGAGTTGGCGTGGAAATACTTCACCCCGCTTCCGCCGCTGACACTCTTGTTGACCGCCGTCAGGGCGGCGGCGACGTTGGTGTAGGTCTGGCCACCGATCGCGTAGCTAGGTCCGGTGTAGGCGCCGGTCGCGGCGTTATAGATCGCTCCGCCGCCCAGGCTGGCCGCCTCGCCAGCCAGTCCGGCGCCGGCATGAGTGGCGGTGGTCTGAGCCGCGGTGACCGCGGTGTTGGTGGCGAAGAGCTGACCGCCGTTGACGGCGTCGGTGGAAGTCGCGGCGAGCGCACCCGCGGAAAGGCCCGTGACGGTGCGCGTGAGCTTCTGAGCGTTGAGAACGCTGACGGACGTTCCACCAGTGTTGGCGCCGACGGTGATCTGTCCCGTCCCCGGCGATCCGCCGGTCTGCACGACCAGGCCGGCCGAACCGCTGCTCAAGGTCGACAAGGCGGAGTTGACGCCCGTGAAGGCGCCGCCGATGCTGGTGTAGGTGGTTCCAGCGATGGTGTAACTCGGCGCGGTCAGACCGCCACCCGCCGAATAGCTCGCGCCGCCGCCCAGGATCGTGGCCAATCCCGCGCCCAGGGTGTTGGTCTGGGCTCCTAATGCGCCCACCACGGTGTTGGTGGCGAAGAGCTGACTGCCGTTGATCGCATCGGTGCTGGCGGCGGCGACCGCGCCGGCGCCGACACTGGTCAGCTTCTGGCCACCGAAGTCGGCGCCCTGGAAGCTCGGCGTCGCCACCGTGGCGATCGTCAGGACGTTACCCGAATGGGCGACAGTGACGTTGGCGCCGCCGTTCACCTGCACCGTCGATCCCGGAGCCACATTGGTCGCGGCATCGCCGTTCGACTGCAGGTTGAAACCTGCCCCCGCGGCCAGCGACAGCGCGTTAAGCTGGCCAACATTCGCCGCATCGGTCGCCGCCACGCCCGCGGCGAGGTTGTGAAGTGTCACCGGCCCGCTCGACCCGCCCACCAGGGTCGCGTGGTTCGACGGCGCCGTCGGCGTCGCCACCCCCGATGCGTCCGAATACTGGATCGGCGCGCCCGTCTGCAGCGCGGAGATCGCGCCGCCGACGCTGGTCTGCGGGGCGCCGTAGACGTTGTAGCTCGGCGCGGACAACCCGCCGCTTGCTGGATTGTAGGTTGCCCCGCCGCCTAGCGCCGCCGCCGTGGCGCTGCCGAGAGCGTTCGTCTGCGTCCCTAACGTCCCCAGGGCGTAGTTGGTGGCGTTGAGCTGACTACCGTTTACCGCGTCGGTGCTGACCGGATTGATCCGGCCCGCCGCGACATTGGTGATCTGGCGTTCACCACCAGGCGTTCCGACGCTGACAACGCTTGTCGGCGCGCCGCCGGCGTAGGCGACGGAGGCGCCGTTGACCACGCCGCCGGCGGTTGGAGTCGGCGCGGACGTGGCGCTGAAAGCGCCAAGTGCGACATCAAGCGCGTTTGTTGACAACGCTCCATTGCCGAGCGCGATCGAGCTTGCACCCGTGGCGCTCGCGTTGGCTCCGCCAGCGAACGCATATCCGCCTGAAGCCAGTGCGGCAAAACCAATCGCCGTTGCGCCAAGCGTGCTGGACGAGGCGCGGTAACCCACCGCGAGCGCGCCTCCACCGTTGGCTGCGGCGCCGTACCCGATCGCCGCGTCAAACACGTACGAGGCCGCTGCGTTGGGTCCGATGGCGATCGCATCCAAGTTGCTCGCGGTGGCAAGGGGGCCAATGGCCAGGCTGTTGATGCTGCTGGCCACCGCATTGGATCCGGCCGCGAGCGCGTTTCCACCCGTGGCCCGGGCGCCAAAGCCAAGCGCCGTGTCATTCATGGTCGTCGTCCCACCGGAGACGCCGGCGGTGGAGGCATTTCCAATCGCGATGTCATTGGTGTTGAAGGCGGTGGCGAACCGGCCAAGTGTCGCCGAGCTCTGTCCGATGGCGTTAGCGGCAACCCCAACGGCAGTGCTTTCGAATCCACTAGCCGAGGCCTCGACGCCCAGGGCGGTCGTGTAGCTTTGGCTGGCGTTGGCGAAAGGGCCGACAGCGGCGGCGCCGTACCCGCTGGCTGACGCCGCCGAGCCGAGCGCCGTTGCATAGGTGGCGCTGGCGTTCGAGAAGGCCCCTTCGGCGACCGCCCGCGCGGCCGCGACCGAATAGGCGCCGAGCGCGTCGGCATACTGTCCGTTGGCGTTCGCGCCAACGCCGCCGGCGAGCGTCGAGCCGCCCGTCGCCTGCGCCTGATAGCCGAGAGCGGTGTCGTTCGGGTTGGCCGCGACTGTGCGCGCACCCACAGCCGTGCCATTCGCGCTCTGAGCGTTGGCGAGCAGACCCACCGCCACCGAATTCGCCCCGCTGGCGGTCGCGTTGGATCCCGCCGCCAGGGCGTAACCCCCCGTGGCCTGCGCGCCAAAGCCGATCGCGGCGTCATTGGTCGTCATCCCACCCGTGGCGCCGGCGTTGGCGGAGTTGCCGATGGCGATGTCGTTGGTGTTGAAGGCGTTGGACCTTGAACCCAGGGCCGTGGCCGCCGCGCCTTGGGCGCTGGCATAGGTTCCCGCGGCGATCGACTGCTGGCCCGAAGCCACGGACCCTCCGCCAATCGCGTCAGCCCCGATACCTTGCGCGTTTGCGCCGGATCCCACCGCAGTGCTGACGTACCCGCTTGCGACGGCCCCCGATCCCAAGGCGGTGGCGAACGTGCCGCTGGCGTTTGAGAAGGAGCCTTCGGCCACTGCGCGGGTCCCAGCCGCCGAATAGGCCCCGATCGCATCCGCGTACTGTCCGCTGGCGTCTGCGCCAACGCCGGCGGCCAGGGACGAGCCACCGGTCGCCTGCGCCTGATATCCCATGGCCGTGTCATTGGGGTTCGCCGCGAGCGTGCGCGCGCCCATCGCCGTCCCGTTCGCGCTTTGGGCGGTGGCCAGCAGGCCCACCGCCACGGCGTTCGCTCCCGCCGCGATCGCGTTGGACCCGCCGGCGAAGGCATAGCCGCCCGACGCCTGAGCGCCATAGCCGATGGCCGTCCCGGCCAATCCGCTCGTCACGGCGTTTGGCCCGGCCGCGAGGCTGTTCGCCCCCTGCGCGCTTGCATTGACGCCCACGGCGATCGCATCGGCTCCGCCAGCGACGGAGTCCGAGCCTGTCGAATTTGCGTGGAAGTACTTGACGTTGCCGACGAGCGATGCCTGCGCAATGGCCTGATCGGCGGCGAAGAGCTGGCTGCCGTTGACGGCGTCGGTGCTCGTGGCGGTGATGCGACCAGCGGCGACATTGGTGATCTGGCGTTCGTTGAAGGGGCTGCCGACGCTCACGACCCCACTGGGGAATCCGCCGGCATAGCTGTAGCCGCGACCGGCGATGACGCCGGACGGCGTCGGATTGGAGGTGGTGGTCAGGCTGAACGCGCCAAGCGCCACATCATAGATGTTGGCGGCCGACGCGCCGAAACCCAGGGCCGTGGTGAAACTGCCGCTCGCGTTGGCCGTGGCGCCCAGGGCGGCGGAGGCCCCGCCGGAAGCGAGCGCGGTGTCACCGATCGCCGCCGACCGTACGCCTGTCGACAGCGCGCCCGACCCGATCGCGACGGTGTTGACGTTGGTTGCTTGCGCCGCCGTGCCTATGGAAACGCTGTTTCCGCCAGACGCCACCGTCTGGAATCCCGAAACACCTTGCCCGGCGACCACGCCGGTGGCGGCGCCGATGGCGATGTTGCCGCTGGTCTGTGTGCCGAGGAAGACGTGGGTCGAGGCGCCGCCGCCGACGGCGATGTCGCCAGTTCCCGCGGCATTGGCCTGCAATCCGGTCGCCACGCCGCTGAAGCTTTGCGCCGTGGAGCCGGCGCCGTCCGCGATGGATTGATCGCCGATGGAGTGGGACAAGGCGCCAATCGCGACGCTCTCGTTCCCGCTCGCCTGGGCATAGAGGCCCCCCGCGAACGCGGCGCTGTTACTGGCCGAGGCTCCAGGGCCAAGGGCCGTTGAATTCAGAGCGGTTGCGCTTGCGCTCGGCCCAGCCGCGAGACTGTAGCCGCCTGTCGCCCGAGCGTTGAATCCAACGGCGGTGTCCTGATTGCCCGATGCGCCGGCAAGGGGGCCGAGTGCGAGTGAGTAAGTACCGCCCGCGCCGCTGGCTTCACCCAAAGCGATGCTGTCGGGGCCCATGGCGCTCGCGGCAGGTCCGATTGCGACCGCGTACCCACCCTGCGCGTGGGATTGAGATCCGATCGCGATGGCGCTCCCGCCATTCGAGTACGCGGCGGCGCCGAGCGCAACGGTAGCTAGGCCGCTTGCCTGAGCTTCGTCGCCACCGGCGAACGAATAGCCGCCGCTCGCCACCGCACGGTTGCCTATCGCAGTATCGACGAACCCGCTTGCGCTCGCCAGGTGACCGATCGCCGAGGCGCCCCGGCCCTGAGCCACCGCATGGTTTCCGACCGCGGCCGAATCGACACCGGCGGCGGTGGCAAAGATGCCGAGCGCCGCGGAGCTGTCGCCCTGCGCGCTGGCGCTGGGACCTATCGCTGTCGCGTTGAGACCGCTTGCCGAAGCGTAGCCGCCTATGGCCACGCCTCCCCGCAGGTCCGCTTCCGCTACGTGGCCGATTGCAATCGTGTCGACGTCTCTGGCGCTCGACGTATGGCCCAAGGCGATGGCGTTGTAGTTGAGCGCTCTGGCGTCAGCGCCAATGGCGATTGCAGCGTTTTCAAAATAGCCGGATTGATTTGGGTTTGAGGTGTAGGCGTTATCGCCGATCGCTATGTCGTCCCCTTGTATGGCATTCGCCGGCAACCCTTTTGGGCCTCCGGCGAACGAGCCGGAATCACTGATCGCGATGGCGCCCTTGGCTTCTGAATAGGCGTTGCCGGCCGTGTATTGCGCCTGCGCGCCGCCGGCGCTGGCAAGAGCCGTCGAAAGGGCGAGCAAGGAAACCGCCGCGTGCGCCGAACCCAAGGACCCCAGCCCCAGGTTCTTACGCCGCACGCCAAGGGTTTGATGCGCAAGCCGAAGGATCGCCATCAGCCGCCGCCGGTCAGCGTTGCTGGAGACGCGTTGCGTCCACTGGGCCGCGAAGCCAGTCTTAATAATTCGGTGATCCCCGGTCTTAGTCATGTGAAGCCCCTGAGAATCGAACGCGCGCCGTGGCGTCCGATGGATGATCCGCACGCGTCTCATCGGCGGTGGTGGGGAGCTTTTTGTCGGATGACGAGGGGCGCGGGCAGACGCAACGACGCGCAACTTGGCGCAACGTCGCGCAAACAAAGGTATTGAAATAACGGCGAAATCGCACGGTCGGACGCCGTCATGCGGCGAACGTTGGAGACGCTCCGCTTGAATCTCGACCAGCCGAGGTCCGCGATTTCGCCACCCGACCGCAGGATCTCTAGAGCGTCCAGGCGACTCAAAACCCGGGATCGCTAGACCAGGGTTTCTTAACCGGGCCGCCAGAGGCGTCATCCGTTCAGGAAAACGCAAGATTGCGGAGTTGCAACCTTGGGCATTGTCGGCGCATTTCTGCGCACACGAGTTATCGGTGGGTCCTGGACCCGAGCTGTCAGAGGATGCGGCGTGGCGATAGCACCAACCCCAGCGGGTGAGCCGTTTGCGCAAAAGCTGAATTTTGTCCTCAAGGCCCTTTCCTTGAGCAGAGGCGCCCTCGCCGCTGAGATCGGGCTGGACAAATCCGTCGTCGGAAAATGGATCGCCGGCGCCGTGACGCCCTCGCCGAACAATCTCGCCCGATTGTCCCGGTTGGTGGCCCAACGAGTCGAGGGGTTCTCGGTTTTGGATTGGGAACGATCGATCTCCAGCCTTGGGGGTTTGCTCGGGCGAGCGCCGGCATCGGACAAGGTCGAAGTTTCTCCCGACAGCGTTGACACCTTGCCACTGAACCTTCTCGACCAGGCTCGGGACACCGCGGCGAGGCGAGGGGCAGCTTATGAGGGCTTCTTCCGGACCGTGCGGCCGTATGCGCAGTACCCCGGCCGATTCTTGCATGACTACGTGATGCTGCGTTTGGCGCCCAACGGTCAGCTCTCATTTCGCATGGTCTGTGACGATGTATGGGTCGAAGGCTGGGCGATCCTCCTGCAAAACCAGATCTTCGTGGTGAGCACGGAGATGACCAGCGGCGCCTTCGCCTACGCGATTTTGAACGGTGTGAACTCGTCCAAGGCCGGTCAGCTGGACGGTCTACTCCTATACTGCGCCCTGGATGTCACCCGCACGCCGACCGCCACTGCGGTACTGATGACCCGCATCGAAGACCTGTCTGGCGACGAAGCACAAGACGATGCCAGGTTTGCCGAGATGGCGACCTGGAGCCCTGTCGCGCAACCCGAGGCGCTATCGGCGGACGTGGTCTCTCACCTCACCCGCGACATCGGTCCCAAGGAACTCGCCCTTGGTGGCGACTGGCTCCTCAATTTGCCGCTGTCGCGATCGCGGTCCGGGGGATTGGGCCCAACCGCGCGGCATGACGGCCTGTGACTTCATTCGGCGTGTGGCGATAGCCGGATCCGTCGTCGCGGACGTGACGCGCGGGTGTGGACCGCGAGCAACAGCGAGCCTGATCACCGCGGCGCCTCCCCGGCGATCGTCGAGCGATAGAGTTCCCGGCGAAATCCGTCATAGTCGTTGAACGCCTGGTGCACGCAGAGGCGGTTATCCCATAGGGCGAAGGTTCCGGGCGCCCAGCGCAGGCGGCAGGTGAAGGCCGGCTGGGTGATGTGCGCCACCAGGAACGTGAGAAGGGGTTCGGCCTCCGCCGGCGTCAGCCCCTCGATCCCCGAGGCGTAGGTCTCGTCGCAATAGAGCGACTTCTCCCCTGTCACCGGATGGGTGCGCACCAGAGGGTGCATCGCCCCCTGCACCTTGCGGACGACGTCTTCGGGAAGGCTGGCCATGTTGCGCGTCGCCGCGACGCGACCGATCGGCGTGTCGTCCGGGGTTTGATAGGCCTGGGCGGCGGCCAGGACCTTGCGCATCGACATATGCACCTTCAGCGGCGCCAGCATCGCCTTCATCTTGTCGCTCAGCGTGGCGTAGGCCAGCGCCGCATTGGCCCAGATGGTGTCGCCGCCATAGGGCGGGATGTCGACGCCGTAGAGCATGCTGATCGCCGGCGGCTCGGCCAGGAACGGGGAATCGGTGTGCCAGCCGGCCCCAAAGATCACTCCGGCGCGCTGGTCGGCCGGCCGGATCAGCGGCTGAACCTCAGGGTATCCCGGCACGCCCTGGGTGTAGGCGTCCTCGGCGAAGGGACCAAAGCGCGCGGCGAAGGCTTTTTGGTCCGCGTGAGTGATCGCCTGGTCGCGGAAATAGATCATCTTGTGGCGGAAGAGGGCGGCGCGGATTTCCGCGAACTGGTCGTCGGTCGCCCGCGCGATATCCACGCCGGCGATCTCGGCGCCCATGGCGGCCGCGAGCGGCCGCGCCTCGATGTGCTTGTTGTCGGCTGAATGATTATCAAATGCGCCGACGGGGTGAACGAGCATTCCGGTTTCCTCCCTGGCGACGTCGGCGTTCGAGCCTTGCTGGTGATTAAACGACAATTCTCCGCGCGGCGAGCGGTGAGCGATGGCTCCAGGCCATTGTCGCCGGCCGCCGCAATGTGCGAGCTTGACGCAAACCAAGACCTATCGAGGAGCGCCCCCGTGACGACCACCCGTGAGATTCACCTTGTTCGCCGCCCCGAGGGTATGCCGCGACCGGAAGACTTCGCCGTCGTGAACGCCAACGTCGGCGATCCGGCCGAAGGCCAGATTCTGGTGCAGAACCTGCTTCTGTCAGTCGATCCTTACATGCGACCCAGGTTCAGCGGCGATCAGGCGCTGAACGAGGCGCTGGGCGGTTCGGCCATCGGCCGCGTGATCGCCTCGCGCAATCCGAAGTTTGCAGAGGGCGACATCGTCAAGCATTGGGCCGGCATGCGCGAGCGGTTCGTCAGCGACGGCGCCGGGTTCGCGGTGATCAAGCCCGATCCGGATCTGCCGCTGACCGTGCACATGCACGCCTTGGGCGGCACTGGCCTGACGGCCTATGGCGGCCTGCTGGAGACCGGCGCCTTGAAGGACGGCGAGCAGGTCTTCGTCTCCACCGCCGGCGGCGCGGTGGGTTCGGTCGTCGCCCAGATCGCCAAGATCAAGGGCTGCCACGTCGTGGGATCCACCGGCGCGGATGACAAGGCGGCCTGGCTGAAGGACGTCGCCGGCCTGGACGCGGTGATTAACTACAAGACCCAGCCGCTGCGCGAGGCCCTGACCGCGGCCACGCCCAAGGGTATCGACGTCTATTTCGAAAATGTCGGCGGCGCCCATCTGGACGCGGCGCTGACGCGCATGAACGTCCACGGGCGCATTCCGGTGTGCGGCATGATCTCAACGTACAACGGCGGCGGCGAGGGGGTAAAAAACCTCTTCGCCCTGATCTATGGCCGCATCACCATGACCGGTTTCGTCGCCAGCGATTTCGGCCATCTGAACGCGGCGTTCGTGAGCGACATGACCGCCTGGCTGAAGAGCGGTCGGATCAAGTATCAGGAAACCATCCTTGATGGCTTCGAGCGGGCGCCCGAGGGTCTGATCGGACTCTTCCAGGGCCGCAATAGCGGCAAGATGATCATCCGCGTGGCCGACTGAGCCCCCCCCCTCCCCCAATGTTAGGAGCAAGACTATGAAATCCCCTGACTTCCTGACCGCCGTCGGCATTGGCGTCAGCAATCTCGAGCGCTCCGCCGACTTCTACAGTCGGGTGCTGGGCATGAAGGCGGTCCAGACTTTCAAACTCGATCATATGGACGAGATCGTCATGAGCCATGAGGGCCGCAACGCGGTGGTCCTGATGCACTGGACCGATGGCTCGGCGCGAAGTTATCGCGACAATCCGATCAAGCTGGTGTTCTATGTCACCGACTCCAAGGCGATGATCGAGCGTATTCGCGCCGAGGGCCTGGAGATCACGACCGAGCCGTCGCCGTTGGCGTCCATGGGCGGAGCGATCATTGGCCTGGGCAAGGATCCGGACGGCTATGTGATCGAACTCATCCAGCTTCCCGCGAAGGTGGCGGCCTAGACCGCGAGAGGGGCCGGGCGATGGGCGAAGCCGGCGCGTTTGACCTGACCGTTCACGCCGAACGGATGCGGGCGGATGGCTTCACGATCATCGAGGGTTTTCTCTCCCGCGACATCGTGGCGGCGTTCCGCGCCGCGCTCGCGCCACACCTGGGAGCCCATCTCGGCCGCAATCCGTTCGAGGGGCATCGGACCGAGCGGGTCTATACGCTCGTGGCGCGGGGTCGCGTCTTCGAGGACATCGCGGCGGACAACCGCCTCATGTCGCTCATCGGCGCCTTCCTGCGACCCGGCTTTCTGCTGAGCGCCAGCCATTCGATCAACATCCTGCCCGGAGAAGTGGCTCAAGCCATCCACTTCGACGACAGCTTTTATCCCATTCCCCGCCCTCGCCCCGCGATCGGGATCAGTGTGATCGGGGCGATCGACGTATTTACCGAGGAGAATGGCGCGACGATTGTCTATCCGGGCAGCCACCTGTGGGGTCAGGAAGGGACCGACCTGCGCGAAGACCTCGCGCGGGGCCGCGCCACGCGGCTGACCGAGCTGGCGCGGCCCTTGGAGATGCCCGCGGGCGCGGCGGCGGTGTTTCTTGGCACACTGATCCATGGCGCCGGCGCCAACCGATCCGCCGCGCCGCGGCTGGCGTTCACCAACCAATACTGCGAACCTTGGGCGCGGCCGCAGGAGAATTTCTTCCTGTCCGTTCCCGCCGACCGCGCGCGGACCATGAGGCCAGAGAGCCAACGCCTGCTGGGTTATGAGATCATGCCCCCGTTCATGGGACACGTGACGGGCTCGCACCCCTTGAAGACGTTGGCGCAAAACTGGACCGCGCCGGTGGCGCGTGAGCCGGGTATCTAGCGGGCGAAGCCTGCGTTCGCCGCAGGGGCGCGAAGGATGGGACCGTAGGACCTGGCGGGCGCCTGATTGCCCAGCACAGTCTGGTGTGTTAAATCGCCCACTCCGACGAAGTTGAGCGTGATCGCATGGCCCAACGCTTCTATCCCGCTGTTCTCGAACGCGAAGACGAAGGCCTGTTCGCCCTATGGTTCCCGGATTTCCCCGACGCGGTGGCCGCCGGCGCGAGCCAGTCGGAGGCGATGGCCCGCGCGCAGGACGCCTTGAGCCGCGCCATGCAAACCGAGGCCGAAGCCGGCCGCGACATGCCCGAGCCCACGCCCGTCGAGGCGATCGCACTGCCGGACGGCGTCGATTTCATCGCCTATGTGGTGATTGGCGCGACCCCGCCCAACCCATCGGAGCGGGTGAATGTCTACCTTCCCAAGGCCTTGATCGAGCGCGCCGATCGCGCGGCCCAGGACTGGGGGATGACGCGCTCGAGCCTGTTCGGCTGGGCCCTCACGCGCATGCTGGAAGCCTGGCCGATCGAAGAGAAGAGACTCATCGGGGTGAAGAGAAAGAAGTCGACGCCCTAGATTTCGCACCACTTTGCCTGTAGTCCCCGCGCCCCGCCCGCGAGGACCAAGCCCGTGACGCCGCCCGCCGCCATCGGCATCGACTTTGGCACGACCAACACCGTCGTCTCGATGATCGGGGCGAACGGAGAGGCGCGTCTGGCCTTGTTCGATCACGATGGCGACACGCTCGCGCCGTTCCGTTCCGCCCTCAGCTTCCACGCCGACCCCGACGATCCCCGTCGCCGTATCGCCGAAGCCGGTCCCTGGGCGATCGACACCTATCTCGAAGAGCCTCTGGAGACGCGGTTCATCCAGTCTTTCAAATCGCACGCCGCCAGCGCGCTTTTCACCGACACCCTGATTCTGGAACGGCGCTTTCGCTTCGAGGACCTGCTGTCGGCGTTCCTGCTTTGTCTGCGCGACCACGCGGGCGGCGCTCTGAGCGACCTGCCGCCGACGGTCATCCTGGGGCGTCCGGTAACCTTCGCCGGCCCCAATCCCGATGGCGACCTGGCGATGCGGCGCTATGTTGCGGCGTTCGAGCGCCTGGGCTTCACCGACATCCGCTTCGCCTTCGAGCCGATTGCCGCGGCGTTCTTTTTCGCCCGCAAGCTTGCCGCCGAGGCCACGGTGCTGGTCGGCGACTTCGGCGGCGGCACGAGCGACTTTTCCATCGTCAGATTCACGCCAGGCCGCGGCGGGGTGAAAGCCGAGGCCTTGGCCAATGCCGGTGTCGGCGTGGCGGGCGACGCTTTCGACTATCGCCTGATCGACAATCTGGTCTCTCCCCATCTGGGCAAGGGCGCCAGCTACAAGGCCTTCGACAACATCCTGCCGATCCCCAATCGGTACTATTCGGCGTTCGCGCGATGGGAACAGCTGGCGCTTCTGCGCGCCTCGCGCGACATGCGCGACATCCGCGGACTGGTCCGAACCTGCCTGCAGCCGGAGAAGATCGAACGGTTCGTCGAGATGCTCGACGACAACCACGGCTACCGACTCTACCAGGCGATCTCGAAACTCAAGGAAGCGCTCTCGGCATCCGATGTGGCGACGTTTCACTTTCAGGCCGGGTCGATCGACATCGAAAAGACCGTGCCGCGGGAGAAGTTCGAGAGTTGGATCGCGCCGGAGCTCACAGCCATGTCGGGGGCCATCGACGAGGTGCTAAGCCGCGCCGGGCTGTCGCCCCAGGCGATTGACAAGGTGTTCCTCACCGGCGGCTCATCGTTCGTGCCGGCCGTGCGCGAACTCTTCACGCTGCGGTTCGGCGAGGAGAAGATCGAAGGTGGCGGCGAACTGGTGTCCATCGCCTCGGGCCTCGCCTATATGGGCGCCACGCCGGACCTGGACCGTTGGACGATGCGAGCCAACTGAACCTTCGGCCTTGGGGGCGTCCCCGGCTGCGACAGATGTTGCGATCAGGGACTATGTCGACCGAGCAGTTCGCGTGGCCCGCAGTTTAGCTCTTATTGCGAATAATTCGCATTTGCATTATCCGCCTCGCCATGCTTCCAGACCCCAATTCACAGTCGTGGGCGCGATCGATCGGCCAGGCGATCGTTTCTGTCATGTCCGCGTGGGCCGTGTCGGAGGCAGCCGTTGCTGAAGTCGGCGCGCCCGCGGCCGTCGCCGACACCATGGTTGACGCCGTCATCGTCAACGCGCGGGCGCCCTACGGAGGGCCGACGGTTTCGGTCACCGGCGCCAACGCCTATGGCGCGACGTCGGACGACATCGCCAACCTGGCCGCCGGCGAGAACGCGGCCCTGACCGACGTCCTGTCACGCATGCCAGGCGTGTCGCTCGATCAGAACCAGCAGATCCACATTCGCGACACTGAAGGTCCGCAGTTTCAGTACCAGATCAACGGCGTCCTGGTTCCGCTCGACATCAACACCAACCCCTCGTTCCTCAGCATGATCAATCCGCTGTTCATCAAGCGACTGGATCTGCTCGATGGCGTTCTGCCAGCGCGGTATGGCGAGGCGACCGGCGGCGTGGTCGACATCGTCACCAAGGACGGCTGCGCCGATCCTGGCGGAATCATCGACCTCTTTGGCGGCCAGCGCGAGACCGCCCAGGTCAGCGCCACGCTGGGCGGCTGCGCGGGCGCGCTGAGCTACTTTGTCAGTGGGCTTTATGGTCAGAGCAACACGGCTTTCAGCTCGGCGACACCGGGAGCGGACGCGGTCCACGATCACCAAAGGGTAGGACAGGCGTTCGCTAGCCTCGCCTACGCCGTCAATCCCGACACGCAGGTGGGACTCATCGCGTCCGCTTCGGCCAGCAACAACCAACTTCCCAATGTGCCCGGGCTACCGCCCCAGTTCGCCCTCGCGGGCGCCGCCGCTTCCGATTCCGCCACTATCAAGTCCACGCTCGACTTCCGCGACTATCTCGCCATCCTGTCGATGAAGGGTCAGTTGTCGCCCGGGCTGACCTACCAGGTGGCCTACGCCATCCATTCGATCGCGCAGGCGTTTCGCCCCGATGACGCGGGCGAGTTGATCTATCAGGGCGTGGCCTCTTGGGCGACGCATGTCGATTTCGACAATACGCTCCAGGGCGATCTGAAGTTCGACGCCGGGAAGCACACGCTCAGTGCTGGAGTCTACGCGGGCGCCTATCATGTTAACGCCAACGACCGTTCACTGGTGTTTGCCGTGGACGCCAGCGGCGCCCAGGCCAGCGACAGTCCGTATACGGTGACCAGTCAGGCGCGCGCCACCAACGTGGTTGTCGCGCTCTATGCCGAGGATCTCTGGCGGCTGTCGGAACAGGTCAAACTTGACCTTGGCCTGCGCTGGGACGGCCTAACCGGGTTCACCAACCATCGCCAACTGGACCCGTCGATCAATCTCGTTGTCACGCCAGGCGCGGGCGCGACCATTCATGCTGGATTTGCTCGATATATGCAGGTTCCCACCTTCCAGGGTGTCTCGCCAAACGCCCAGGCGGCGTTCGCCGGGACCACCGCCTCCAGCCCGCCAGGCGTCGCCAACCCTCTGACCGAGGACGATTATGAGTTTGACGGCGGTCTCACCCAGCGGCTGAACGGGGCGCTGACCCTGTCCCTCGATGGCTACTACGAACGCACCGACCGATATCTCGACACGGGGCAGTTCGGCGTCACCCCGATCTTCGCGCCCTTCAACTATGGGCGCGGGAGCCTCTGGGGTGTCGAGGCCGCCGCGAAATACCGGCGGGGCCGCCTCTCAGCCTATGCCAACCTCACCGTCGGCGAGAATCGCCAGATCGGTGTCATCACCGGCCAGTTCAACTTTGATCGCGACGAACTGGCCTATATCAATACGCACAGCATCTCTCTGGACCACCAGCCTCTGGTCGGCGCTTCCGGCGGCTTCACATATGCATGGCGGACGACCTCGATCAGCGTGGACGGCCTCTATTCAAGCGGGTTGCGCGGCGGCTTTGCCGACGAAGCCCGGCTGCCCCAGGTGATCCAGTTCAACGCCGCGCTGGAGCATCGCTGGCGCATGCCGGGCCTGGGCGAGGTGGCCAATCGGCTGACGATCCTCAATCTCTTCGACCGGGTGAACCTCATTCGTCCAGCCGAAGGCATAGGCATATTTCAATCGGCCTATGGACCGCGGCTGACCGTCCTGGACTCGATATCCCTGAAGTTCTGATGTTGCGGGCGGGGACCTGACGATTACGCCACGCGGTCGTAGACCAGCCCGCGCGCCAGCCAGCAACCGACCGTCACCCGGCTGGCGATGCTCTCGCCGGGCTGGAACGCCAAGGTCCAGTCGCCTGGCGGGGTGTGATCCAGAGCCCGCGGACATGGCAACGCCCACATATTGCCGCCGATGGGCTCCAGCGCTTCCATCCGCCCACGACCGAGCCGGCCGGAAAACGCGCCGTAGAGCGCGCCGCCCGCCTCGACGACGGTCAGTTCGGCGTCGATTTCCGCGCAACGGTAGCGCCCCGCGATTTCGCCGCATTCAACCTCGCCGGCCGGAACCAGGCCGACGGCGTAGTTGTCCTGCGGCCGCTCGAGACGGAGGCCGTTGAGGCCCACACGCAAGCGCGTCCCACCTTCGCCGGCGGTTCCGTCATCGTTGAGGTCCAGAACCTCGGCCGAGTGACCGTGACGCAGACGGACGCGGCCCGCCCCCGCGTCCTCGATACGCGCCGACAAACCGGTGTCCGGATCCAGGTAGGCGCCCAACCATTGCGGCGCCGGAAATGGCGTTTTCGCCGGCCGATCGATGCCAAGAACGGCGGCCAGAGCGTCCAGCGCCGCGGCATGGGCGTCGGAAAGGTGATTGAACATCACCACGACCGAGACGCGGTTTTCCGGAACATGGAGCCGGTGGCTGCGCCAGCCGCGAAGCGCGCCCCCATGGCTGGTCACCAGCCGCCCGAAGGTCTGGTTTCGATTGAGGCCAAAGCCATAGATCGCCGGCGCGCCGTCCTCGAAGGTCACCGGGGCGGAGAGGCGTCGATAGAGTGAATTGGCGTCCTCGCGCGTCGCGTCGATGAAACGCTCCCAGGCGATCATATCGTCAAGGCATGCGCCAAGCCCCGCGTCGCCCGTCCAGATGATCCGGTTGATAGCCGGTCGAAAGCCGGTGGCTTGGGAGCCCTCATAGCCCTCGGTCCCATCCGGAAGGGCCCTGGTGTCCGCCGCAAGGAATGCGGTCTCCATCCCGGCGCGATCGAAGACCCGCTCGCGCAGAAGATCGGCGAACGGCCGGCCCGCCCTTTCCTCGACGACGTCGCCGAGAATGCGGAAGTTCTGATTGCAATAGGAAAACCGGGTTCCGGCGGGAAACTGTAGCGTGCGGGCGGCGGAAATGACCTGGCGAGCCTCCTCATCGCCGAAGTCGGACTCCGCTGGCGCGCCATGCAGCATGGCCATGGCCCAATAGTCGCGAAGGCCGGATTGATTGTGCGCCAGATGGCGAGCCTCAGGCGGCGCGTCCAACAAAGAGGGCAATCGCGCGGCGACGGCGGCGTCGAGGCCCGCCAGATCCGGATGCTGATCCAACGCCAGGGCGCAGGTGAACTGTTTGGTGACAGAACACATCCGGAAGAGACTGCGCGGGGTGAACGGTATGCGCCGCTCGGCGTTGGCGAAGCCCCAGGCATGACGGACGATCACCTCGCCGTCCTGCAGGATCGCGATCGCCCCGCCTGGCCCCGCGAAGGCCTTGGGCAAGCGCTCGAGCAGTCGATCGATTCGGGCGGACAGGGTCGTGGTCACGTGTGACAGACCTTTTGGAAGCGGACGGTTTCGCCTCAACCAAGTCTGCTTCGGCGTTCAAGGCAAGCGCTTGGCGACGCCCGAGTCTCCGCCTGAGCGCGGATCAACCCAGAAACGGAGCGGGACCGGGCGGCCGGGGGCTAGCTGACTGCCCGACGCCGCTGCGCGCCGCGCAATGACGCGCCAATCGCGCCCACGCCGATCAACATCATGAGCCAGGTGGCCGGCTCAGGGACCGAGAAATTTGCGAAGCTGCTGGCGCCAGGCGTCATGTACTGCCCCTGTGTTCCGCCATCACAGCAATCTTCCAGGCCATAGACGTTCAGGTGTTGCACGCCCGGCGTCAGGTTGATGGAACCTTGGAGATATTGGCTCGCGTTGCCGTAGCTGTAGTTCCACCACATGTCCTGGGTCTGCGTCTGCAGCGGCGTATTGTCGACGATCAGCGTTCCGCCCAGGCCGAAATCGATGCCGGTCCGGAATGTCCAGACCCCCGCGTCGGCGGCGGTGACGTTGAACACGACTTCGTCGTGATAGCCGAGGTTCGTGTTGGCGCCGCCCGCCGCCGAGTTGCTTTGAGAGCCGTTCCAAGCGGTGAGGGTCTGGTCCAGATATCCCGCAGTCTGCGGCGCCAGTCCATTGAACGCCGCCACATACTGTGCGGAGGAGAAGCCCGTCGGTTTGCCGTAGACGCCGCCGTCACCGTAGACGTTGGTGATCGTCTGGGCGTAGCGCGCGTCCATCGTGATCGACTGCACGATCGTTGTCGCGGACGCCGCGGAGGCGCAGAGCGTCGCCACGGCGACGGTGGTCAGGGTCTTGGCGAGACTCATAGGCTGTTTCCAAAGGTTCGGGATTAACCCTTCCTTTACCGATCGACCTGGAGGGCGCCTAATCCGTAAAAGGCGAAATCGCGACGAATTATCGATGGCGGGCGTCTCTGACCTGGGGAGGCGCCGAAAGTCCGGCGCCCGAAAGCTTTCCGATCTTGCCTTCCCGTCGCGGTTGCGAGCAGGTTGTGGCGATGAATGACGAATCCATGACGACGGCGCCCTGGAAGGGCCGCCGCGCGCGCGACCACATCGTTGACACCCTGATCGCCGAGCGCGCGCCGAAGCTGTCGCGCACGCCGATCTGGCCGATGCTTCGCCCGCCGCTCTACGCGCTATTGGGCTACCGCAAGGCCCGACGGTTCGCCGACGAAATCGCCGCACGCGGCGGTCGCGAGACGCTCGATCTGGTGTCCAACCTTCTGAACGTGCGGGTCCAGGTCACAGGCATCGAGCGCATCCCGCGCGCCGGCCGCATTGTGGTCATCTGTAACCATCCGACCAGCGTCACCGATGGCGTCGCGGTGTACGACGCAATCAAGACCGTACGGCCGGACATCATGTTCTATGTCAACGCCGATGCGTTGCGGGTCGTACCCCGCCTTGATGAGGTGGTCATTCCGGTGGAGTGGATGGCCCACAAACGCACGCGCGAACACATGCGCGGCACGCTTCGTCGCACGCGCGAGGTGATGGAAGCCGAACAGGCGCTGATGATCTTTCCCGCCGGACAGCTGGCGGAACGCGTGCGCGGCCACGAAACCGCCGATACGCCTTGGGCGCCCGGAGCCTTCGCCGTCGCCCGCAATCATGGCGCGCCGATCGTGCCCATGCACCTTACGGGCCCATGGTCGACATTGTTCCATTTCTTCAACGGATTTTCCGAGGAGCTGCGTGACGTCACGCTGTTCCACGAGATGCTGAACAAGGCGCGCGGCGAGTTTCGCCTGACGGTCGGACCGCTCATCCCCGCGGGCAGTCTGCCGGGCGACGCGGCCGCGACAGCCATGGCGATGCAGGTCTATGTCGAGCGTATCCTGCCGACCCATCCCGACGAACCGTTCGATTTCGCCAAGGCCACCGCTCTCAGCGCCGATCCCGTCGTCGCCGGCTCGTTGCGCGCCATTCCCTCCCGCGTCCGCCGCGCGCGGCGAGATCGCGGTCCCGAAAAGTCGCCCAAGGCCCTTCGACGACCCCGCCCAGGCGGGCGGTGCGCCTGACTCAATCGTGCGTCTTCGCCACCATCGGTAGCGACCTCAAGCGCCTAGGCCTGCGGATCCAATGACCGCGCTAGCGACGCCACCAGTGCGGCGCCTCGGCGACCACAAGGCTGCTCACGGCCGCGAGATCCGGCGCCGCATGTACCTTGTCGATAAAGGCGATGAACCGGTTGCCCGCCATCAACGGACGCGTTGACCACTCCCGCCACGCGTCCTGATATTTCAGGTCGCAGACCACCACGCGGGCGCCGTCGATGTCATGCCAGGCGCCCCAGCGCCAGCGCATCCATTGGGTGAAGGGCGCGACCCCAACGAAGCCCTGGCGAAAGAAATAATATTCATTGCTCATCAGGTCGAAAAGCTTGCGATAGTAGGCTCGCGCATCGGCCATGGCGATTGGCGTGCAGGGGTTTTCGCCCCCGCCATGGAGCTTGGCCAAGGCGTGGGCATAGTCGGCTAACTCGTGAAATTTCTTGTCGAACTCGAACAGCGCGAGCGCTTCCTGGTGTCGCTTGGTTCGGGCGTGCACGATGCCGCCGACCACGCCGGCCGAAAGCAGCGACCCCAGGATTGCGCCCAGGAACGGCCCGATCGCCTGATAGTCCTTGTTGACGCCCAGAAACGCCATCAAGGCGTGCATGCCGTCCGCGAAGCTCATGAATTCCCCCGAGTTCCATTCCCGCTTCTGAGCGCGCCAAAACGACTTTACGTCAAGTGTTGTTGGGAGGGGGCGCCCGCGCCGCTATACCGGCCCAAATTCGAACAGCGGCGGCGCCATGTCCCAGACCAACATTACCTACGGCGAGTATCTGAAATTGGACGTCCTGCTCGCCTGCCAGGCTCCGCTGACCCAGGAACATGACGAGCGCTTGTTCATCGTCATTCATCAAGCGACGGAGCTGTGGCTCAGCCTTTGCCTGCACGAACTCAATGGCGCGCGCGGGCTGATCGCGGCGGACGAACTGTCACCCGCCTTCAAGATGCTGGCGCGGACTTCGCGGGTGCAGACGCAACTGATCCAGTCCTGGGAGATTTTGTCGACCATGACCCCCGCCGACTATCTTCGACTGCGCGGCGGGTTGGGGTCCAGCTCTGGGTTCCAGTCCTACCAGTATCGTCTGCTGGAGTTCCTGCTCGGCGCGCGCGATCCGGCCATGGTCGGCCTTCATCAGGCCACGCCCCTCATCGCCGATCAATTGCGTCAGGAGCTGGAGACCCCGAGCCTCTATGACGAAGCCTTGCGATTGATGTCGCGCCGGGGCCTGCCGGTCCCGGCCGCGGTGCTGGACCGAGATGTGACCGCTCGCCATGCAGCCGACTCCGGCGTGGAAGCCTGTTGGGCGCAGGTTTACCGCGATCCGGCGCGCTATTGGGACCTCTACGAACTCGCCGAAAAGCTGGTGGATCTCGAATATCACGTCCAGCTCTGGCGGTTCGGACATGTAAAGACCGTCGAGAGGATCATTGGCTTTCGCCGCGGAACCGGCGGCACGAGCGGGGTGGCCTATCTCACGGATGTACTGACCAAGGGGTTCTTCCCGGAACTTTTTAGCGTTCGGACATCACTATGAAAGCTTGAGCGAAATTTGAATTTTAGGAGGCGGGTCGGCCATTGCCTTTGGTCACTGATCGCCTTGACCGCTTCGTTGGGAAGACCCCGGCATTTGGGGCCGCTGACATGTCTTGCACGTGTTGTGTCACATCCACCGGCGCCCTTCGCGGCCCGGTGAGCGGGGTATTCCATGGGTTCATGCCAACGCAGTAGCCTGTTAGGTCACCGCAAGCCCGGACCTCACCCGTGCGACTATCCTCCGTAACAATGATGATCTGGTCGTCGATCGGCTTGGCGCGCCGTTCGTCCTTGCTGGAATGTGCATCAACCAGATGGCTCCATTGTTGTTGCGGCGCATATAGCCCGACCCCGTGAAATCGATCTGGCGCGAACAATGTCGTCGATCCTGCGTCAGCAGTGGGATCCGCGGGGCGGTTGCAGCCGACAATGAGTAATCCCAGAACAAGCGACATTGAAAAGCTATGTTTCATAGGGAGTTAACCCCTACCCATGAGATCACACTTCCGTGATCATGGGCGCGCCAATGGCGCGAGTCAACGCGACTAAGACGCGGCGCGGGCTACAGGGGGCCCGTCAACACCTACCAAGAGGCGATCAGCTTTCACGCGATCACCGAACCTGGCGAGATGCGTGACGGCGCCACTGCACGTTAGATCAGAAAGGTCGCCTACCTCGGTAAGAGGCTTTCACCCATAAGCGCTTCGTCTACGGCGCGAGCGCATTGACGGCCCTCGCGGATCGCCCACACCACCAGTGACTGCCCACGCCGCATGTCGCCGCAGGCGAACACGCCTTCGACCGAGCTCTTATAGTCGTTTGTATTGGCGGCGACGTTTCCGCGCGGATCGAGCGCCACCCCGAGCTGTTCGATCATGCCCTCGCGCACCGGCCCCAGAAAACCCATGGCCAGGAGCACCAGATCGGCTTTGAGCGTGAATTCGCTGCCGGGAATTTCCGTCATGCGCTGCCGGCCATCGGGACCCGTCGTCCACTCCAGCCGCACGCACTCCAGCGCCTCGATCTTGCCGTTCGAGCCGGCCGCCCGCTTGGTGGCCACGGCGAAATCGCGCTCGCAACCTTCTTCGTGCGAAGACGAAGTGCGCATCTTCAATGGCCAGTCTGGCCAGGTCAGGGCCTTGTTCTCGCGCGCAGGCGGCTGAGGCATGATTTCCAGCTGCACCACCGAGGCCGCGCCATGGCGGTTCGATGTGCCGATGCAGTCCGAGCCGGTGTCGCCGCCGCCGATCACTACGACATGCTTGCCCATGGCGTTGAGCGTGCCCGTTGGCGCGGCGTCGGCTTCACTGTCGCCAGCGACCCGCCGGTTCTGTTGGGTCAGGAATTCCATGGCGAAGTGGATGCCCGACAGATTGTGGTCCGGCAGGTCCAGTCCGCGGGGATTTTCGGCGCCGCCCGATAGCACGACGGCGTCATAGTCAGCGCGCAGGTGATCTACGGTCGTGGTCACGCCGACGTGCACGCCCGTCCGGAACGTGACCCCTTCCGCCTCCATCTGGGCGATACGCCGATCGATCGGCGCCTTTTCCATCTTGAAGTCGGGGATGCCATATCGGAGCAATCCGCCGATACGGTCATTCTTTTCGAAAACCGTCACGTCGTGGCCGGCGCGGGCCAGTTGCTGGGCGCAGGCCAGGCCCGACGGGCCCGATCCGACCACGGCGACGCGCTTGCCGGTCTTGCGGGCCGGCGGTTCGGGCACGATCCAGCCCTCGGTCCAACCCTTGTCGACAATCTGGCATTCGATGGTTTTGATTGTCACCGGATTGTCGTCGATATTGAGCGTGCAGGAGGCCTCGCAGGGCGCCGGACACACCCGGCCCGTGAACTCCGGGAAATTGTTCGTCGAGTGCAGGACGCTCAACGCACCCTTCCAGTTGTCGCGGTAGACGAGGTCGTTCCAGTCCGGGATCAGGTTGTTCACCGGACAGCCGTTGTGACAGTACGGAATGCCGCAGTTCATGCAGCGCGCGCCCTGCTCGCGCACCTCGGGACCGCTCAGCGGCTTGACGAATTCGCGCCAGGTTTTCAAGCGCTCGGACGCCGGCACATAGCTCCGGTCGTGGCGCGGTATCTCAAGAAATCCGGTGGTCTTGCCCATGAGTTGTCGCTCTATTCGGCGGCGACGGCGCGCGCGGTCGCGCGTTCAGCGGCCAGATCCATCAAGGCGCGCCGATAGTCATTCGGCGTCACCTTCACGAAGTCGCGCAGGGACCGATCCCAATCCGCCAGGATCGTCGCGGCGCGGGCGCTGCCGGTGTGGCGATGATGGCGCTCGATCAGGATCCGCAGCCGCGCGGCGTCATGATGCAAGGGATCGCCCAAGCCCTGATCGGCCACGCTGACCGAGCGGGCGCGCGGCGCGTCGTCGGCCTCGCCGGCCGCGTCGTCGTTGATGAACGAGAACGACACCATCGCCCCGTTGCACAGACTGGTGAAGCGGCGCTGCGGGTCATAGACATAGGCGACGCCGCCCGACATGCCGGCCGCGAAGTTGCGTCCCGTATCGCCGAGCACCACCACCACCCCACCGGTCATATATTCGCAGCCATGGTCACCCAGGCCTTCGACCACCGCGACGGCGCCGGAATTGCGCACGGCGAACCGCTCGCCGGCGACGCCGTTGAAATAGGCCTCCCCGGAAATCGCCCCGTAGAGCACCGTATTGCCGACGATGATGTTTTCCGTCGGATCGCGCGTCGCCTCGGGGGGCTGGCGAACGATCACGCGCCCGCCCGAAAGGCCCTTGCCGACATAGTCGTTGGCGTCGCCGGTCAAATCCAGGGTCACGCCACGGGCCAGGAACGCGCCGAAGCTTTGCCCCGCCGTCCCCGTCAGCGAAACGGTGATCGCGCCATCGGCCAGACCCTCGTGCCCCCAGCGGCGCGCGACCTCTCCTGACAGCATGGCGCCGACGCTGCGGTTGACGTTGCGGATCGTTGCGTCGATCTGAACCGGGACCCCCGTTTCCAGCGTGGCCGCGGCCGCACTGATCAACTGGTGATCCAGCGCCTTTTCCAGCCCGTGCTCCTGCCCCTCGGTGTTGCGCAGCAGGCCATCGCTGGTCGGCGCGGCATAGAGCAGACGGCCCAGATCGATATCCTTGGCCTTCCAGTGGGAGACGGCATCGTCCATATTGAGACGACCGACCTGGCCGATCATCTCCTCCAGCGTGCGGAACCCCAGCTTGGCCATGATCGCCCGCAGCTCTTCGGCGACGAAGAAGAAATAGCGGATGACGTGCTCGGGTTTGCCGGTGAACCGCGCGCGCAGCACCGGATCCTGCGTCGCCACGCCGACCGGGCAGGTGTTGAGGTGGCACTTGCGCATCATGACGCAGCCCGCCGCGATCAGAGGCGCCGTGGCGAAGCCGAATTCATCGGCGCCCAGCAGCGCGCCAATGGCGACGTCGCGTCCCGTCCGCAGGCCGCCATCGACCTGAACCGCGATACGCGTGCGAAGCCCATTGAGCAGCAGGGTCTGTTGCGTCTCCGCGAGGCCGATCTCCCAGGGGGAACCGGCGTGTGTGAGCGAGGTCAGGGGGCTCGCCCCGGTTCCGCCCTCATAGCCGCTGATGGTGAGATGATCGGCGCGGCACTTGGCGACGCCCGCCGCCACCGTCCCTACGCCGACCTCGGAGACCAGCTTCACGGAAATCCGGGCGCCGGGATTGACGTTCTTCAGATCGTGGATGAGCTGCTTGAGGTCCTCGATCGAATAGATATCGTGGTGCGGCGGCGGCGAGATCAGGCCCACCCCGGGCGTCGAATGCCGCACCGCGGCGATGGCTTTGTCGACCTTGTGGCCGGGCAGCTGTCCGCCTTCGCCGGGCTTGGCGCCCTGGGCCATCTTGATTTGGATATCGTCGGCGTTGACCAGATATTCCGCGGTGACGCCAAATCGACCCGAGGCGACCTGCTTGATGGCCGAGCGCATGGAATCGCCATTGGCCATGCGCTTGAACCGATCGGGCTGCTCGCCGCCCTCGCCGGTGTTCGAACGTCCGCCGATCCGGTTCATGGCGATCGCCAGCGTCGTGTGCGCCTCGCGGCTGATAGAGCCGAAGCTCATCGCGCCGGTGGCGAACCGCTTGACGATTTCCTTGGCCGGCTCGACCTCGTCCAACGGCAGGGGCGTGTCGGCCCACTTGAACCGCATCAAACCGCGCAGAGTCAGCAGGCGTTCGTTCTGGCGATTGATGGCCTCGGCGAAGGCGTCGTAGTCCGCCTGGCTGTCGCCGCGCACCGCATGCTGCAGGCTGGCGACCGACGTTGGCGTCCAGGCGTGGTCCTCGCCGCGCAGGCGGAACGCATAGGCGCCGCCGACGTCGAGCATGTCGCGGTAGATCGGGTTGTCGCCATACGCATCGGCGTGCCGGCGCACGCATTCCCAAGCGAGGTGGTCCAGGCCGATGCCCTCGACGGTTGTCGCCGTGCCGGTGAAGAACTTCTCGACGAAGGCGCTGGAAAGGCCGACCGCGTCGAAGATCTGCGCGCCGCAGTAGGACTGATATGTCGAGATGCCCATCTTGGACATCACCTTGAGGATGCCCTTGCCGACCGCCTTGACGTAATTCTTGCTGACCGCCTCGGCGGTGCGGTCGTCGCCGTTGGCGATACGCTGGGCTTCCAGGGTCTCGAAGGCGAGATAGGGGTTGATCGCCTCGGCGCCGTAACCGGCCAGAACGCAGAAGTGGTGCACCTCGCGCGCCTCGCCAGTCTCCACGACGATGCCGGTCTGCATGCGAAGGCCTTGCCGGATCAGGCGGTGATGTACGGCGGCGGTGGCCAGGGCGGCCGGGATCGGAATCCGGTCCTTGCCCGCCGCGCGGTCGGAGATGATCAGAATGTTGACGTCGTCGAGGACCGCGTTGGTCGCCGCCGATCTGAGCGTTTCAAGCGCGCGCTCAAGTCCTGCCGCCCCCTCGGAGGCTGGCCATGTGGCGTCGATCGTCGCGGTGCGGAAGGCGCCGTCCAGCAGTTCGGCGATGGCGCGGATCTTCTCCAGATCCACGTTGGTCAGGATCGGTTGGGCGACCTCGAGCCGCTTGTGGGTGCCGGCCTGGCGGCCAAACAGGTTCGGGCGCGGCCCAATCATCGACACCAGGCTCATCACCAGCTCCTCGCGGATCGGGTCGATCGGCGGATTGGTGACCTGGGCGAAGTTCTGCTTGAAATAGTCGTAAAGCAGCTTGGGGCGTTTGGAGAGCACAGCAAGCGGCGTGTCGGTGCCCATCGAACCGATCGGGTCATCCCCGCTGCGACCCATCGGCTCGAGGAAGAAGGCGATGTCTTCCTGAGTGTAACCGAAGGCCTGTTGGCGATCGAGCAGACCCGGACCCGCTTCTATCTCCGTGGCCGACCAACCATCGGGGTCGGGCAGATCCTCGAGCTTGAACTGAGTGCGATGCAGCCATTCGGCGTAGGGCTTAGCGGCGGCGAGGGTGCTCTTGATTTCCTCGTCCTCGACGATGCGGCCTTCTTCCATGTCGATCAGCAGCATCTTGCCGGGCTGCAGCCGCCACTTCCGCACGATCCGCTCTTCGGGGACGGGCAGAACCCCGACCTCCGAGGCCAGGATCACGTGGTCCTGATCGGTCACGACGATCCGCGCCGGGCGCAGGCCGTTGCGATCCAGCGTCGCGCCGATCTGGCGGCCATCGGTGAATGCGATCGCCGCCGGCCCGTCCCACGGCTCCATCAGGGCGGCGTGGTATTCATAGAAGGCCCGACGCTCGGGGGTCATCAGGGGATTGCCCGCCCACGCCTCCGGGATCAGCATCATCACCGCGTGCGCCAGCGGGTAGCCGCCCGCGAGCAGGATCTCCAGGGCGTTGTCGAGATTGGCGGTGTCGGACTGACCGTGCGGGATCAGCGGCCACATCTTGTCGAGATCGGGACCGAGCAGATCGGACTCCAGCGTCCGACGCCGAGCGTTCATCCAGTTGACGTTGCCGCGCACGGTATTGATCTCGCCGTTGTGCGCGATGAAGCGATAGGGGTGCGCCAGCTTCCAGGAGGGGAAGGTGTTGGTCGAGAACCGCTGGTGAACGACGGCCAGCGCCGATTCCGTCAGCGGATTGGTCAGGTCGCGATAGAATGTGCCCACCTGGTGGGCGAGCAGCAGCCCCTTGTAGACCACCGTTCGCGTGGAGAACGACGGCATGAAGAGCTCGGTCATGCCCGGCAGATTGAGCTTCGCGGCCAGAGCTTTGAGCGGATTCTGCGTCTGCTTGCGAATCACCAGGACCTTGCGCTCGAACGCCGCCTGGTCCGGAGTTGAAGCGCCTCGCGCGACGATCGCCTGCCGCATGACGGGCATTTGAGCCAGCACTGCGGCGCCAAGGCCGGTGGTGTCCACCGGCACATCGCGCCAGCCGACCAGCCGCTGGCCTTCAACGCGGATGAAGTGCTCGAAGTGACCCACGACCGCGTCCGCGGCGACGGGGTCCCGCGGCATGAAGCAGTTGGCCACCGCGTAGTGACCGGGCTCGGGCAGACTGAGGCCCTCATCCGCGGCCCAATTCTGCAGCAGGGTGTGCGGAATCTGGATGAGGATCCCGGCGCCGTCGCCAACCAACGGGTCCGCGCCCACCGCGCCGCGATGGTCCAGATTGACCAGGATCTCCAGGCCGGCCGTTACGACCTCATGGGATTTCTTGCCCTTAATATTCGCCACGAAGCCGACACCACAGGCATCATGCTCGTTGCGAGGGTCATAAAGGCCCTGGCGTGGCGGTGAATCGGACAAGTTCTTCCTCATTCAGGCTCTAGAGCTTGCGGACGCGCAATTGTCGACCGCCGGGCGCATCTAATTGACACAACGCGGACTGTCGACAGGGGTTGCCGCGGCGCCCCACGATTCACCCCCGCGCCGTCACCGCAAGCGCCTCAATTTCGGGCGCCGCCGCCTCGCCATCGCCTCGAGCGCTTACTGTCTTGACGCCGCCAGCCGCACCCGTGAATTGTGGCGGCGGGACACCGCGCGCCGCGCCCGTCGAAGGACTTCATCCATGGCCGCCCAGAAGATACGGTTCGGCTGCGCGGCCACCCTGGCGCTTACCGCCTGCGGCGTGACGCCCGGAGGAGGCGCGGTCGACACCGCCAAGGTCATAGACGCGATCAAGAGTGACGAGGTGCGGTGGAATGCCGACCTCAAGAGCGGCGACGCCGCCAAGGTCGCGGCGCACTACGCTCCGGATGGGCTGCTGATGACCCCCGGCGCACCCCCCGCCGTCAAGACCGCCGCGATCCGCGACATGCTCAACACCGCCATCGGTCAGCCCGGATTCAGTCTCAGCTTCGCCAGCGACCACGTGGACGTCTCCGCCTCGGGCGATGTCGCGGTCGCCCGAGGGGCCTATCGCAAGATCAGCCAGGACGGCAAAACCGGGGCGCCGGTGACAGAGATCGGCTCCTATGTAACGGTCTACAAACCCCAGCCAGATGGCGCATGGAAGGCCGTCCTGGATATTAACACACCAACGGCGGCGACGCCGACGCCACAAGGCGATACGACACCCTGAGGCCACCCTGAGGCCGCCGAGTTGAAGGCGGTCGTCAAAAGAACATGAGTTGCAGAGAGGATACGCAATGGATCTGAATCCCAAGGCGGGCGGCTTGTGCCCTGATCGGCTCGAAAACATCACCCGCCACCTCGAGCGCAACTACATCGCGCCAGGAAAGATCGCCGGCTGCCAGATCGCTGTCGCGCGGCGGGGTCACCCGGCCTATTTCAAATCGTTCGGCGCCATGGACCGCGAGGCCGGAAAGCCGATGCGGGATGACGCCATTTTCCGCATCTACTCGATGACCAAGCCGATCACCTCCGTGGCTTTGATGAGCCTGTACGAGCAGGGATATTTCCAGCTCAACGACCCCGTCAGCCGTTTCTTTCCATCTTGGAAGGACCAGCGCGTGTGGGTCTCGGGCGCGGGCAAGAACATGGTCACCGAAGCGGTCGCGCGCCCTCCCTCCATGCGCGATATGCTCTGCCACACCGGCGGCCTGACGTACGGCGAGGCGCTGGTCGCCCTGGGCGCGCCTAACGACGCCCACCCCGTCGACAAGGCCTATACCGACGCCGGCGTCCGCCGCGACGGCGGCGAAACCCTGACCGATTTCATGGAAAAGCTGGCCAAGGTCCCCCTGCGCTACCAGCCGGGCGAGCGCTGGATGTATTCCTACGCCACCGACGTCTGCGGCGCCCTTGTCGAGCGGATCAGCGGTCGCCCATTCGACCAGTATCTGCAGGAGACGATCTTCGACCCCCTTGGCATGGCGGACACTTCGTTCACCGTGGCCCCCGACAAGGTCGACCGGTTCTGCGCCAACTATTCGCGCGGCGCCGACAAGAGTTTGCGCTTGATGGATGCGCCCGCCACCAGCGCCTATCTGAAAACACCGAGTTTCTTTTCCGGCGGCGGCGGCCTCACCTCCACCACGGCCGACTATCTCCGCTTTTGCGAGATGCTGCGGCGGGGCGGCGAACTGGACGGCGCGCGCATCCTGGGCCCACGCACGCTCGACATCATGCGCACCAACCATCTCAAGGGTGGCCGCGACCTGACCGAGATGGCCATTGGCGGCTTCTCCGAAACGGCCAATGAAGGAGTCGGCTTCGGACTCGGCTTCGCCACGACCATCAGCGGCGTCAAGAACGGCGGCATGGGCGAGAACGACTATTACTGGGGCGGCGCGGCCTCGACGATCTTCTGGGTCGACAACACCGAGGATCTGGTGGTCGTGTTCATGACCCAGCTCATGCCGTCGGGGGCGTTCAATTTCCGCGGCCAGCTCAAGAGTATCGTCTATGCGTCCATTGTGGACTGAACTTCGGTCGGCCATGCGGCGCCCGTGGCTGGCAGTCGCCGCGATGGCCTGGCTCTGTGCGGTCGTGAGCCCTGCCCTGGCCGAGGATGCCGAAGCCCGCTACCAGACGCTGCTGGCGGTGGCCAAGACAGACACCGCGCCCGTCGATTGGGCCGCGCTGCGCCTTGCCTACGCCGACCGGCCATCGTTCAACGTCTTCGGCGCGCCGGGCGAGGACGCCCTTCAGAGGGACATGCGTCAAGCGATCAACGATGGCGACACCAATCACGCGCTTGAAATGAGCCGCAAGATTATCGCCGAGGACTATGTCGATCCCGAAGCTCACCTGGTGGCGGCGGCGGCGTACGATCGCCAAGGAAGTCCCTCGGACGCCGCCGCCGAGCGACGCATCGGCCAGGGCCTTGTCCGATCGATCATGACCGTCGACGGAACCTCGCCCGCCACCGCGTTCAACGTCATCACGGTCAAGGAAGAATATACCGTGATCGCCGCCATGGGCCGCCACGTGACAGAACAGAGCCTCAACGAGATCGACGGCCACAAATACGACGTGCTGGAGACCACCAACGAAAAGGGCGAGGCCAAGTCATATTACTTCCTGATCGACCGGATCTGGGCGCTGGAGTCCAAGGCCTTCGCGCCGCGGTCGATGAACTAGGGTTCCCTAGCGTCGTTAGAGGCGCCCGGCCCCTACGAGGTTACCCTTTTGGCCGAAACGATTGTCACCTTCGGCTCCAGCATCTGGCCTTTCATCACCCCCTCGCCACGCGTGGGCGACACCGGCGCAGTAAGGATCTTGCGGACGATATCCATGCCGTCGACCACATGGCCGAAGGCGGCGAAACCCTGATTGTCGCCGCTCTGGGTCGGATCGGCGTCAAGTGAGACGAGGTCGCCGACCACGATGAAAAACTCGGAAGTTGCGGTGCCCGGGGCGTAGCGCGCCATCGAGATGGTCCCGTCCTTGTGGCTGAGACCGGTGACCTTGGTGCTCTCGTGGGCGATCGGCTTGTAGGACTTGGCCGGATTGTTCTCGACGCCGCCCTGAATGAGGCCCGCCAGGGGGTCCGGCACGATCTTCATGGCGCGATAGAAGTCGGCGCCGTCGTAGCGGCCGTGATCGACATAGCGCAGGAAATTGGCGCAGGTTATCGGCGCCTTATCGGCCGCCAGTTCGACGGTGATCGCGCCGGCCTTGGTTTGCAGGGTGACCCTGGGGCTTGCGGACGGGGCCGCCGCGGGTTGTTGCGCCAGCGCCGCCGTGGCGGCCAGGGCCCCGGCCCCCGCCAGGGCTCCGCGTCGGGTGGCGTCGGTCATGCCTTTCACTCCTCAGGGTTTCAGTTTGTATCCCGTGCGGAATATCCACCAGACGCCGCACAGGCACAGCAGCATGAAGAGGCTGATCATGCCCAGACTCAAGCCAACGCCAACGTCCGACACTCCATAGAAACTCCAGCGGAATCCGCTGACGAGATAGACGATCGGATTGAAGAGCGTGAGCTTGCGCCAAAGCGGCGGCAACATCGAAATTGAATAGAAGCTTCCGCCCAGGAACGTCAGCGGCGTGATCACCAGGGTCGGCACGATCTGCAGCCGCTCCCACCCCTCCGCCCAGACGCCGATGATGAAACCAAACAGACAGAATGTCACCGCCGTCAGAGCCAGGAAGCCAATCATCCAGACCGGATGCAGGATGTGATAGGGAACGAACGCCCGCGCCGTGATCAGGATGATGGCGCCCAGGATCATCGACTTTGTCGCCGCCGCGCCGACATAGCCGACCACCGCTTCCCACCAGGCGACAGGCGCGGACAGAAGTTCGTAGATTGTCCCGGACCACTTGGGCATGTGGATGCCGAACGAGGCGTTGCCTATGCTCTCGGTCAGGATCGAGAGCATCGTGAGGCCCGGCACGATGAAGGCGGCATAGGTGACGCCGTCGATGGCCGTCATTCGTGAACCGATCGCCGATCCGAACACCACGAAATAGAGCGAGGTCGACACCACCGGCGACAGGATCGAGCCGAACAGGGTGCGAAACCACCGCGACAGCTCGAAAAGATAGATGGCGCGGATGCCGTTGAGGTTCATGCTCCAGGCCTCACGAGCGTCACGAAGATGTCCTCGAGCGAGCTTTCGCTGGAGGTGATGTCTGTGAAATCGACGCCCGCCGCCAGAGCCCGGCGCATCAGCGCGGCTACGCCGTCGCCCGCCGCCTTGGGATCGAAGGTGTGGATCAGGCTTCCTCCGTCAGGACCAAGCTCGAACGCCTCGTCGGACAACGCCTCCGGCAGCTGGGCCAGAGGCGCGCGCAGGGTGAGGATCAGCTGCCGTTTGCCGAGGGTCTTCATGAGGACGGTCTTGTCCTCGACAAGGATCAGTTCGCCATGGTTGATCACGCCCACCCGGTCGGCCATTTCCTCGGCTTCCTCGATGTAGTGGGTGGTCAGGATGATGGTGACGCCGCTCTCGCGCAGGCGCCGCACCAGCGCCCACATGTCACGGCGAAGCTCGACATCGACCCCGGCGGTGGGCTCGTCGAGGAAGAGAATACGCGGCTCGTGCGACAAGGCCTTGGCGATCATCACCCGGCGTTTCATGCCGCCGGAAAGGGTGAGGATCGGGCTGTCCTTCTTGTCCCACAGCGAAAGGTCGCGCAGCACCCGCTCAAGGTAGGCCGGATCGCGTCCCTTGCCGTAGAGGCCCCGGCTGAATTTCATCGTCGCCCAGACGGACTCGAACCCGTCGGTGGCGATCTCCTGCGGCACCAGGCCGATCAGTCCCCGCGCCGCGCGATAGTCGCGAACGATGTCGTGACCGGCGGCGATGACCGTCCCCGAGGAGGGGCGAACCAGGCCGCAGACGATGTTGATCAGGGTGCTCTTGCCCGCGCCATTGGGCCCGAGCAGGGCGAAAATCTCGCCCTCCTGAATATCGAGACTGACGGGCTTGAGGGCCTGGAAGCCGGAGGCGTAGGTTTTGGTCAGGGCCTTGACGGATATGATCGGCGGCACATGACCCTCGCGATGTTCGAACAATGTGGGGCCTAAACGCGCTTGAAGCGCCATTCAACCCCGCGCTCCCGGGGATGTCATAATCCGCGCCCGCCGACCGAACCTAACCTCCCTGCGCGGGCGACAACGCATCGTCGATCTCGCGGGCGCGCACCGCCGCCGGGCGTTCGGACAGGCGGCCGTGATAGTCAACGAACGCCGCCCGCTTGTCGATGGATCCGAACTGCATGCCCCAGCCCAGCTGTGACGCGACAAAGACGTCCGCCGCGCTGAAACGCTCGCCGGCGATGAACGCGCGGTTCGCCACCGCGCCCTCCAGCGCGTTCAGCACCGCCGCCATCGACCCGTAGCCGGCGGCCATCTCACGCTCGGGCGGAACCTCGAAACCGAACATCTTGTTCGTCCACGCCGCCTCCAGGGGACCAGCGGCGAAGAATAGCCAGCGGTAGTAGGATCCGCGCGCCCGGTCGTTCGGCTCCGGCGCGAGCCCGGCCGCCGGAAAGGCGTCCGCGAGATAGGCGCAGATCGCCGCGCCCTCGGTCACAACGGTCTGGCCGTGACGGATCGCTGGAACCTTGCCCATTGGATTGATCGCCAGGTAATCCGGCGCCTTCATCGACGCGCCATACTCCAGCACCTCGGTTCGATAGGGCGCCCCCACCTCCTCCAGCATCCAGCGCGCGATCCGCCCGCGCGACATAGGGTGGGTGTAGAAAACGAGCTCGTCGGACATCGCCTGCCTCCAAATCTCCCGGTTGATATGGGCATTTTGAACAAAACGAGAACAAAGGCAACGCTGAATCGGCGCATTTGAGGCCGACAGTGGCGAAACCCCCTGGGACACACTAGATTCACCCTCGCCGCCGATCCGCGCGGCGCGAGGGGTTCGACCATTGACCAACCCGTTTGCCCGGGCCGCCCGCTGGGCCGTCCTACTGATGTTGCCGATCGCCCTGGCGGGCTGCGGCATCAACGCCATCCCCACCAAGCAGGAAGCCGCGAAGGCCGCCTGGGGCGACGTCCAGGCCGCCTACCAGCGCCGCGCCGACCTGATCCCCAACCTTGTCGCCACCGTGAAGGGCTACGCCGCCCAGGAAAAGAGTGTTCTGGTGGAGGTGACCCAGGCCCGCGCCAGCGCCACTCAGGTCAAGGTTGACGCCTCGACCATCACCGACCCGGCCGCGTTCCAACGCTATCAGCAGGCTCAGGATAAGCTTCAGGGCGTCCTTGGCCGTCTGATGCTGATCCAGGAAAAATATCCGGATCTGAAATCGGACCAGAACTTCCTGGCTCTGCAATCGCAGATAGAGGGCACGGAAAACCGCATCAACATCGCACGGCGCGACTACAACGCCGCGGTGCAGGACTACAACACCACCCTGCGGGTCCTGCCGACCTCGATCTGGGCGGCGACATTTTATAGTGGCGCTAAACCCATGACGTTGTTCACCGCCTCCGACGCCGCTCAGTCCGCGCCGACCGTGAGCTTCGACACCAGCGCTCCGGCCGCCAAGTGAAGCGTCTGGCGGGCCTGATCGGCCTGCTGCTCGCCCTGGTCTGGGCGCCGGCGCTGGCCGCGCCGACGTTTCCGGCCCTTACCGGGCGCGTGGTCGACGAGGCCCACGTCCTGCCGGCGGACACCCAGGCCGCGCTGACCGCCAAGCTCGCGGATCTGGAGCAGAAGACCAGCCGCCAGTTGGTGGTTGTCACCTTGCCCAGCCTCCAAGGCGCCGCGATCGAGGACTTCGGCTATCAGCTGTTGCGCCACTGGGGTATCGGCCAGAAGGGCCTCAACAACGGCGCCATTCTGATCGTCGCTCCCAGCGAACATCAGGTGCGTATCGAGGTGGGGTATGGCCTTGAGCCTGTCCTGACCGACGCGCTCTCGAGCCAGATCCTGCAGCGTGACGCCATTCCCAGGTTCAAAGCGGGCGATACGCCCGGCGGCGTGACGGCCGCGACCGATTCCCTCATCGAACAACTGAGCGTGGATCCATCGACAGCCGAAGCCAGGGTCGCCGCGGCTGAGCAGGCCGCGGCCTCGGCGCCGCGGCGGAGCCACGGATCTGGCCTCGGCGGCATCCTGCCGCTAATCATCATCTTCCTCGTGGTGTCCGGCCTCTTCCGGCGGCGAGGATCCGGCGGCGGAAGAGGCCGGACACCACGAGGAAGATGATGATTAG
>Ga0075029_100000148_pt1 | contig 34805 bp, 31 predicted proteins | sample LitLauG_LLR_2013_FD_71391 | JGI IMG/M metagenome (GOLD analysis project Ga0075029, IMG submission 71391) | Freshwater sediment microbial communities from North America - Little Laurel Run_MetaG_LLR_2013 | ecosystem: Environmental > Aquatic > Freshwater > Creek > Sediment | place: USA... | reverse complement strand
CGACACACTGAAGGACGTGAAGGCAAACCAGGTGGTCTTCGTGAAGGAAGGTGAGGGGATTACGCGCACGATGCAGTTTCCAGTTAAGAACAAAACATGACCACAGAGGACACTGAGAGGCACAGAGGACTACGGTTTCTTCGTCTCCGGTTGGACTGCTGCGCCTTGGCCTTCCGTTAGCATTTGAATTCTGTCTACCGCAAGATTGCTGAAGCGCTCCGTCAGGCCGCTCGGCCAGCGGATTTCTACCCACTCGATTTTATCGGCGCTGCCCAGGCCGAAGTGGACGCGCATGTCGCTGTTGGAGATGTAGCTGGAGCCGCTGCGGACTTCGTCTACCAGAATTCGCGTTGCGGTCTTCAGGCGAATGCGGGCGCCGATGGCGTCGCGATTCGATTTTGTTCCCACCGTGTGAATCGCGACCCAGTGATTGGAGTTGCGAATCTGATTGACCAGCAGGCTCGGCGCAGTATTCATGTTGCTGATCACCGCTGACATCCGGCCGTCATTCCAAAGATCGCCCACGGCAAGTCCGCGCGAAGAAGCTGCGGTCGTGATGCCCGTTCCCCCTGCGGCAGAGATGTCGCTGAAAGTGCCGTCGCCGTTATTGTGGTAGAGAATGCGCGGTTCTTTGTAGCTGCTGCCGAGGTGCTGACTGTCGACCTCGGGATAGACATGGCCGTTCACCAGCATCAGGTCGGGCCAGCCATCGTTGTCCATGTCGAAGAACATGGTCCCCCAGCCGAGATATTGCGTGTAAAGACCGAGGCCCGCGGCGGACGTTGCGTCGGTGAAGGTGCCGTCGCCGTTGTTCTTGTAGAGCGTGGAAGTGTCGTCGGAAAAATTTGTCTTGAAGATGTCGAGATGGCCGTCGCCGTTGAAGTCGGCGACTGTAGAGCCCATGCCCGCCTGCTCGCGGCCGTCTTCGTTGAAAGCCGCGCCGGCCGTGACCGCGACATCCGTAAAGGTGCCGTCGTGATTGTTGCGGTAGAGAATGCTGGGCGTACTGTCGCAGGCGATGAAGATGTCGGGCCAGCCGTCTTCGTCGAAGTCGAACGTCGAGACGCTGAAGGCGTAGTGGCCGTCGGTGCGGTCGATGTGCGCTTTGGTCGTGACATCTTCAAAAGTTCCATCCCCGCGGTTGTGATAGAGGATGTTCTTCGCTCCAGCAAGTCCGCGCGGGCCACACATCACCGGAACGCCCTTCCAGATGCAGGTCGGGCGCTCTCCGGGCGCGGGCGCAGTCGAGAGATCGAAGTCAACGTAGTTGGCGACGACCAGATCGAGGCGGCCGTCGCGATCGTAGTCGACGAAAGCGCACCCCGTGCCCCAGGCTTTGCCTGATCCGGAGACTCCGGCCTTGTCGGCGACCTCGGTGAAGACTCCATGGTCGTTGTGATAGAGGCGGTTCTTGCCGTAATACGTGATGTAAAGGTCTTCCCAGCCGTCGTTGTCGTAGTCGCCGACGCAGACACCCTGTCCCCATCCGGTCGAAGTCAGGCCAGCTTTTTCGGTCACGTCGGTGAAAGTTCCGTCGTGATTGTTGTGGTAGAGGCGATTTGTGGGGCCTTGCCCTGCCGGGAATCCTTCAAGCCGCGTGCCGTTGACGAGGAAGATGTCGGGCCAGCCGTCGTTATCGTAGTCGAAGATGGCGATCCCGTTGCCGGTGGTTTCGATGATGTATTTCTTGGTGTCGAGTCCGCCGAAGATGTTCTGGGCGGTGAGGCCGGCCTTTTCGGCGATGTCGGTGAAGTTGGCGATTGGAGTGGGAGGCGTCTTCGTTTGCTGCGCGGAGAGTATCGAGGTGATAAATAATCCGCAGGTTAACAATCGAAGGACTTGATCGGGCGAGTGAAACGCTGGAATTTTAAACCGCATGGGCCTAGTTGATGTTAGGAGCGGAAGCGGGAAGGGTCAAGGGCCGGTGCAAGGTTTGAACCCGGCTAGATCCCATAGTTCGCGCCACGCAGCCCATCTTTGTAGGCTTCGCGGGCCTCCGTGACCTTCGAATGCGCGTCGTGTTCTTTGAAGTGTGCATCGTCCCAGCGCTCCCACGCGAGCATCGAGTGATCGGAAGTAGCCAGCGCTTCTTCGGCGCGGATGGCGTCCACCCATTCATCGACGGCCTGTTTGTAGGCGAGGCGGAGCTGGTCGAGATCGGCTTGGCTCATAACGTCTGCAGGATAATGCCGCGCGACCGCCGGGTCAATCGCAGCCATTAGTGACCAAGAGAGGCTGCCGCCATTCCAACGTTCGTGTCGGCGCCTCCGTAGTAGAAGAGGTACCAGTCGCCCTGTTTCACCATGCCTTCGACGAAAACGACGTTCGGAACCTGGCCGATTTTTTCCCAGGATTTCTCGGGCGAGAAGATCGGCTCGTCGCTTCGCCAGATCAGCTTGGCTGGATCCTTGCGATCGAAAATTGCGACTCCAGTGCGGTACACCAGGTTCTCGTCGGCGCCGTTGTAGATTAGGACGATTCCGCTGGGTGTAACCATTGGCGGCGGACCAGGCTCGGCTACTCGCGAATCAAAGCGGCCGGGCCGCACCGGAACGGCCGGAGTTTTTGTCGCTTCGGTCCAATGCAGCAAATCGGTTGAATATGCCAGGCCGGTCTGATCTTTGTTGTCCGCGCTGGTGCCGAGAAAATACATCCAGTACTTGCCGCCGATTTTCTCGGGAACGATTGCGCCCGACTTGGTCCACTTCACATTCCAGTTGCCCTGGTTGGCAGGAATAATCACGCCCTTGCGATCCCAATGGATCAAGTCCTTCGAAGTCGCGAGGCAAAGCTGCGCGTCCTTTTTGTTGTATCCGGTGTAGGTCAGGTAGTAGGTGTCGCCGAACTGAACCAGGCGCGGGTCTTCGACGCCGCCGTCTTTTTCGTAATCGGTGGAGGGGCTGAACACCGGCTCATTTCTTCGTGTGAAGTGGGTGCCGTCGTTGCTCTCCGCATATCCCAGGCGCGAAGTGCCCTGCTTATCCTGGGCACGGTAGAGCATGACAATCTTTTCGCCGAGCATTACGACTGCGGGATTGAACGTGCCGGCGGACTCCCAACCATTACCGCGCGGGGCGATGATGGGCGAGTCCGAAACGCGGTGCCACTGGCCGAATGGAAGGTGTGCGCTGGTCTGAGCCGCCGCCAGGGTCAAAGCAAGCAGGAGGAGAACAGATGGTTTGAGGCGCGGTGTTCTCATTCGCATTCGGACAGTAAAAAACGGCAGGGCCGACCCCCTGCCGTTCACACAATCGGGAAATCTGACCTTACTTCTTGTTCACAGCCTTTTTGAGTTCGGCTCCAGGGGTAAACTTCGCGACGCGGCGAGCAGCGATTTTAATAGTGGCGCCGGTTTGCGGGTTGCGCCCGTTCCGCGCTTTTCTTTGCGACACGGAGAATGTGCCGAAGCCTATCAAAGCTACTCGATCTCCTTTGCGGAGGGCGGAGGTAATGCTGTCGACGGCGGTATCAATCGCAGTCGTGGCTTGCGCTTTGCTGACCTCACAAGCGCCTGCGATCTTGTCAACCAGATCGGCTTTGTTCATTGATATCTCCTCACAGGTCTCTTTGGTGCCCAGCCTGCACCGGGAGGAAACTGGAACGGCTGAGTTGGGAAACCCGTCGGCTGGTATTGTCCTCCGTCTGCGGTGAATGTCAACTGTGAAAATCCGCACGGGTAGCCTGTTTTGCACCTCCCCGCACCCAATCTGGGCTACAGGAGCGGAATTCGCGGCGTTTCACGCCGGCGGGCAGCGGGTTTTTCCTCCGGCGTCCACAACCATGCGGCTTCCTTCACAGGATGTACACAGGCAGGCAGCGGTTCGCCCTTGCGCGGAACCTGCCCGCTGATGCAAAGTCGAAGAAACAACAATGTTGAAAATGGGCTCTCAGGCGGTTAAAGCGACGGCGGAAGTTTGTCCTCTTTGTGACGGCACTGGATGGAAGACCGTATCGGGCTCAAGCGTGCAAGAACGCCGGGTGACGCGCTGCGATTGCCAGTTGCGGGCGCGCTCGCAGGGACTGCTGGCGGCGGCCCGTATCCCGCGCCGCTACGAGCATTGCGAGCTCAGCAACTACGACACGGACTTTCCCGGCGCGCATCCTTCGCTGGCCGAGGGGCACTTTGTGGCGTCGAACTTCGCGAAGAAATGCGATCCGCGCGGCGACAAGGGACTGCTGATTATTGGCAAGATCGGTACGGGGAAGACGCATCTTGCGGTCGGAATTGCCAAAGAGTTGATTCTTAACCGCGGCATTGCCTGCCTCTTTTACGATTACCGCGAGCTGCTAAAGGAAATCCAGAACTCCTACAACTCAACCGTGCAGACCACAGAGCTGGATGTGTTGCGACCGGTATTTGAAACCGACGTGCTTGTGCTCGATGAACTGGGCGCGGTGAAGCCGACCGAATGGGTCTGGGACACGGTGAGTTTAATCCTGAATACCCGCTACAACGACAACCGCACGACCATTATCACGACCAATTTTGACGATCAGCCAGCGGCGGGGGCGGTTACGCCACTGAAGGCTGCGGTGCGCGGCGAAACCCTCGGCGACCGGATTGGCGAGCGCATGCGCTCACGGCTGCACGAGATGTGCCGCATCGTCACGCTGGACGGCAGCGACTTCCGGCAGAAGTTCCGCAGCGCCAACTTTCGGTAAGTCTCTCGCCACGGATCAACACGGATCCACGCGGATCCAAATCATTCTTGTCATTCTGAGCGAAGCGAAGAACCTATGTACTCCGCTTGCGCTGCCACTCTCGTCGCGGTCAAAAGACACCATAGAATAGCTATGTGCTGACTGAGCGGCTCGAATTCTCGCCTGAGGGGGATGCGGAAGTGTTTGCCGCAATTCCGGCAGCTCCCGCTGTTTTTCTGCTGCGCGGCCAAGAAGCGCAGGCTGAGCCCTATGTCAGCAAGACGGCGAATCTCAAGCGCCGCCTGCAGCGCCTGCTGGGTCCGGTCGAAGAGCGCACTAAGAAATTAAACCTGCGCGAGCGCGTGCGCACGATTGAGTACACGCCTACCGGATCAGATTTCGAGTCTGGATTTCTCCTCTACAAAACACTGCGAGCGGCATTCCCTAAGACTTACTCGCATCGGCTGCGCTTCCGCTTTGCGCCTCTGGTTAAGCTTCATCTGGAAAATGAGTTCCCGCGCGCGTCGGTGACGACGCGGCTGGGCCGGCTCAATGGACGCAATCTCTATTATGGCCCTTTTCTGTCTCGGGTCGCGGCCGAGAAGTTCATGAACGACTCGCTGGATTTTTTCAAGATGCGGCGGTGTGTGGACGATCTGCATCCCGATCCGCAGTTTCCGGGATGTATTTATTCCGAGATGAAGATGTGCCTGGCCCCGTGTTTCAAGGGTTGCACGGACAAAGATTACGCGGCGGAGGTGAAGCGGGTGCAGGCATATTTCGATTCCGGCGGGGACTCGCTGGTGCGCGAGTTCGAGGCGGAACGCGAGGCAGCGTCGGCGGCGCTGGCGTTCGAGGATGCGGCCGCCATTCATGTGCGGTTGGAGAAGCTGACGCCGCTGGTGTACCAGGTTCCTGAGGTCGTCCGCCGAATCGACCAACTCTCGGCGGTGATGATTCAAGTGAGCCACGTTCCAGGCGCGGTTGCGTTCTTCTCCATCGAGCGCGGCAGCATCTCCGGGCCGATTGCATTCAGCATCGACCCGGCCGAGCGCACGAAATCGCAGTCTATGGAATCGCGAATTCAGGAATCACTGGTGTCCGTGCCGCCGGAGCCGGCGAAATCGGCCCTGGAAACGATGGAGCATCTCGCATTGCTCAAGCGCTGGTACTACCGCAGCAGCCGCATGGGGGAAGTCTTCTTCGCTAACGCGAAAGGCGAGTTGCCCATGCGGCGGGTCGTTCGTGGGATTTCGCGCGTGTTCCGGGGAGAGAAGCCTGAGACCGAGCTTGCCAAGCCTGCCGAAAACTCCTGATCTACCCGCCAGCTTTATTGCTGCACCGGTATATTGTTTACGTTCCATCCGAACCAGCGGCGGACAATCCATCGCACTGTGCGCCATGTACCAATGCTGGCCACACCAATTGTCCCGATCCATAGCAGAACGGCCGGGAGATTGAAGAGGATTGTGATCATGGTTGTCGCGTAGGTCGCCAGGCTATCCAGGCCGTCCCGCACCGCGAGCTTCAATTGATAAAGCGGCCGCCAGTTGAGCCCGAAGACCTGCGCTTCGGCCTGAGTGCGGAGAGAAATTGCGATGGCCACGGTCTCGACCTGCTGCGCCAGCGCGTTAAACTCGGCTTGCTGTTGCTCGATCTGGCCGCGCACCTCGCTCAGCTTCTCGTCGACCGCAAGAAGGTCTTTCACCGTGTGCGCCTGTTTGAGGATGGTGAGATATTGCGCTTCTTCGGCTCGCAGGTTGCGCAGGGTGGCATCCTGATCGACGTACTGCCGGGTGACATCCTGCGCGTCGACTTTTTGGCTTTCTACTTTTAGTCCGAGGCTGCGGAGTTGCGACTGCGCTTCGTCAAAGCGGGCGGCAGGCACGCGGATCGTCAGCGTTGCCACAGCCGAGTTCTGGCTCACATCGGCGCTCACCAGATATCCGCCAAGGCTCTCTGCCATCCTCGTGATGTTGTCCGCCATCTCAGCCGGATGCTGCACCAGCATGTCGATAGAAGCCGTGCGAATGATCTTACGGCCAGTGACGGCGTCGAGCGCGGCGGAACTGACGACGGCGGGGATCTTCCTGGCATCGACCTGCGTGGGCATGGCGGGCGCCGCAGTGAACACCTTGTCGGCCGATGCGCTCTGCCCAGCGTAGCTCGCCAGGCCGCGCTGGTGCGCGACTCCGGCGGTGAGGTCTGCCATCTCGCGAGAGCGGTGAAGATTCGGCAGCGCCACAGCGGCCAGGATCAGCGTATCCGTGCCTCCCGCTAGCATCCACTGCAACGGTTTGCTCAATTCTCCCCACGAATACGCCAAGGTCGACATAACGTTCCCTCCGCGGAGAGAACGTGAGTAAGCGGGGAACTTGCGAAAATTTCCTTGAAGCGAGCTTGGATTGAAAGTGTTGAGTGAAAAGGCGCGGGCAGGAACTGCCCGCGCTACTTGTCTCTGAGCGCTAGATATCCAGGTTCTTCACGTCGAGCGCATTCTCTTCGATGAACTTGCGGCGGGCTTCGACGTCTTCGCCCATGAGCGTGGTGAAGATGGTTTCGCACTCGGCAATGTCTTCGAGCCTCACCGAGAGGAGCGTTCGCCGCTCGGGATCCATGGTCGTCTCCCAGAGCTGCGGTGCGGTCATCTCGCCCAAGCCTTTGTAGCGCTGGATGGTGAAATCCTTGCGGCCTTCGTTGATGACATAGTCGCGCAGGTCGCGAACGTTCTTCTTCTCGACGACTTCGATCTCGGCCTTGCGTTTGGCGGGCTTTGGGGCTTTCTTGTCGGCCTTGTCGCCATCGGCCGTTGCTTCGGCTTCTGTGTCTTCCCCGCTGCCATTGGCCGGCGCGGCCTTGACCAGAGTTTCGACGATGAACGGCGGCTCCATGAAGGGCTCGATCTGTTTGTACTTCGAGATCAGTTGCCGGCACTCGGCGCTGGAAGCCAGCTCCCAGTTGATGACATGTTCGGCGCCGTGTTTGTTGACGAAAGCCACTTGCCACAGGTTGTGCTCTTCGTCGAAGCGGGCTTCGACGCTCTTGAAAGCTTCTTCCTTCTGCAGCTTCCTGATTTCTTTTTCCAAGCGCTCGATTTTCCTGGGCGCATTGTTCTTGTCGCCTTCGAAGTCGGTACGCTTGGCGAGATCGAGTTTCGGGATGAGTTCGGTAACGCGTTCGTTGCGGATGCGTTTGTCGAACTTATCGAAGAAGCCAATATATTCGTCGAGCACGGTCATGAACCGCGCCAGATCTTTGCCTTCGATTTTCGCAGCGCCCTCGCCGTAGCGCACGCTCAGGCCCTCGGCGGCGCGCTTGACCATGACTTTGACGAAGTCACGCTCGTCTTTGATGTACTGCTGCGACTTGCCTTTTTTCAGCGAGAACAGCGGCGGCTGCGCGATGAAAACGTTGCCGCGCTTGATCAACTCCTGCATGTGGCGGAAGAAGAATGTCAGCAGCAGCGTTCGGATATGGCTTCCGTCGACGTCAGCGTCGGTCATCAGAATAATTTTGCCGTAGCGGACTTTGGTTGGATCGAAATCTTCTTTGGAGATGCCCGTGCCGAGCGCCGTGATCATGGCGCGAATTTCTTCGTGGGCGAGCATCTTGTCGTAGCGGGCCTTCTCTACGTTCAGAATTTTTCCTTTGAGCGGCAGGATCGCCTGGAAGCGGCGATCGCGTCCCTGCTTCGCCGTGCCGCCTGCGGATTCACCCTCGACCAGAAAGAGCTCGCAGCGGTTCGGATCGCGCTCAGAACAATCGGCCAGCTTGCCGGGCAGGCCGCCGGAATCGAGCGCGCCCTTGCGGCGCGTCAGATCACGAGCCTTGCGAGCAGCTTCACGCGCGCGGGCTGCATCTACGGCCTTGTTGATGATTTTCTTGGCGACGGTCGAATTCTGCTCGAAGAACGCGCCCAGGCGCTCGTTCACAAACTGGGTGACAGTTCCGGCGATATCGGAATTCAACTTGCCCTTGGTCTGACCTTCGAACTGCGGCTGCGAGAGCTTCACGCTGATCACGGCCACCAGTCCTTCACGCACGTCGTCGCCGGTCAGATTTTCTTTTACGTCTTTGAACAAGCCCATCTGCTGGCCCGCGTAGTTGATGGTACGGGTGAGAGCCGTGCGGAATCCGGAAAGATGCGTGCCGCCGTCGACGGTGTTGATGTTGTTGGCAAAGCTGAAGACCGACTCCGAGTAGGCGTCGTTGTATTGCAGGCCAATCTCCATGTGAACCCCGTTGCGGTCGTCCTCCATGTAGATCGGCTTGTCGTGAAGCACTTGCTTGCCGCGATTGAGGTGCTTGATGAACTCCGCGATGCCGCCGTTGTATTTGAATTCGGACTGCTTGGACTCGCCGGTCTTGGCGTCGGTGGAGCGCTCGTCGGTGAGCGTGATGATCAATCCCTTGTTCAGGAAGGCCAACTCCCGCAGGCGCTGCGCCAGCGTGTCGTAGTTGTATTCGACGACCCCGGTGAAGATAGAGCGATCGGGGGAGAAATGAACTTTGGTCCCCGTCTTCACTTTCGCGACGCCGGTCTTCTTCAGCTTGCTGGTCGGCTCACCCTTGGAGTACGTCTGCTGCCAGGTGGCGCCATCGCGCCAGATTTCGAGTTCGAGTTCTTCGCTGAGCGCGTTGACGCAAGAAACGCCGACGCCGTGCAACCCGCCGGAAACTTTGTAAGTCGATGAATCGAACTTGCCGCCCGCGTGCAGCGTGGTCATCACGACTTGCGCTGCGGAAACTTTTTCGCCGTCAATCTCCATGTCGTCGACAGGGATGCCGCGGCCATCGTCGACAACCGTGATCGAGTTGTCGAGGTGAATGGTGACTTCGATTTTTGTGGCGAAGCCCGCGAGCGCTTCGTCGACGGAATTGTCGACAACTTCGTAGACAAGATGATGCAGCCCGAGCTCGCCGGTTGATCCGATGTACATGGCCGGGCGTTTACGGACCGCCTCCATGCCGCCCAACACTTTGATGGAATCGGCGTTGTAGTCGCTGGTCGTTGTGCCAGCTCCGTTGCCGCCGTTCGCCGTGGTGATCGGCGTAACTTTTCCGTTTTTTGTTTTGGTGTCTACGATGGGAGTATTGATCTCTTTGGTGGCCATTCCGCTCCGCGAAAATGTCCGAAATATAGCTGCTCGGCCCTACAAACGCCCCTGGAATTCGGCTGGGAAATTCGCCCCGGTCCACGCTTCCTGAAATCTGCCGTAACTGACTTCAAGTTGTTGAATTGCCGACTACTTAGGACCAGTTGTGAATGGATTTAGTATAGCACAAAACGGGGTGCCGTTCAGCCTTGCGAAAGCGTGGAATCGACACAGTAATTCCGGGTTTGGGCGACATTTTCCTAGGCGAACAAAAAGGGTAAGCGAGCTCGGCCAAAAAAAAGGGGCGGCTCCAGGGCCGCCCTGCGTGCTAGTAGTGTTTAGGTTTACGCGGTTGCCGGTCTTTCGCCGCCTTTGGCGCGGCCAGGTTGAAGATCGGGCTTGATGACGTGCTGCACGCCATCGTCAGACTTCGACGGAGGCGGTTGAACCGGTGGAAGTTCCTTGCCGTCTACCAGCAGCTTGATCTCGTTGGCGTCGAGAACTTCCCGCTCGATCAGCGCGCGCGCGATTCTCTCGAGCGTGTCGCGATTGTCGCTGAGAATCTCTCTTGCCCGCGAGTAGCCGGTGTTGACCAGCTTGCGGACTTCCTGATCGATCTTGATGGCCGTGTCTTCGCTGTAATCGCGATGCTGCGCGATTTCGCGGCCCAGGAAGATCTGCTCTTCCTTCTTGCCGAAGGTGAGCGGACCCAGATCGCTCATGCCCCATTCGCAGACCATCTTGCGGGCCATATCAGTGGCGCGCTCGATGTCGTTGCCGGCGCCGGTGCTCATCTGGTTCAGGAAAATCTCTTCCGCGATGCGGCCGCCCATCAGGATGGCGATCTCGGTTTCAAGATAGTTCTTGTAATAGTTGTGCCGGTCGTCGATGGGCAACTGCATGGTGACGCCCAACGCCATGCCACGCGGAATGATGGTGACCTTGTGCAGCGGGTCAGAGTTCGGCATCTTCGCCGCCACCAGCGCATGTCCGGCTTCGTGATAGGCCGTGTTCTTCTTCTCTTCGTCGGAGAGCAGCAGGGACTTGCGCTCCACGCCCATCAGGACTTTATCTTTGGCGAGTTCGAAGTCGTACTGCAGGACGGCCTTGCGGTTCTGCCGCGCCGCCGCCAGCGCCGCTTCGTTGACCATGTTGGCGAGATCCGCGCCGGAGAAACCCGGAGTTCCACGGGCCAGCACGGAGAGATCGACATCCTCAGCCAGAGGAATTTTGCGGGTGTGGACGCGGAGGATTTCCTCGCGCCCGCGCACATCCGGACGGCTCACCACCACGCGGCGATCGAAGCGCCCGGGCCGGAGCAGAGCGGGATCGAGCACGTCTGGCCGGTTCGTGGCGGCCATGAGGATAACGCCTTCGTTCGACTCGAAGCCATCCATTTCGACCAGCAACTGATTCAGGGTCTGCTCGCGCTCGTCGTGTCCGCCGCCGAGGCCAGCGCCGCGATGACGGCCAACAGCGTCGATTTCATCGATGAAGATGATGCAGGGAGCGTTCTTCTTGCCCTGCTCAAACAGATCGCGCACACGGCTGGCGCCCACGCCGACGAACATCTCGACGAAGTCGGAACCGGAAATCGAGAAGAACGGAACGTTGGCTTCGCCGGCAACTGCACGCGCCAGCAGGGTCTTACCGGTTCCCGGAGGTCCGACCAGCAGCACGCCCTTGGGGATGCGTCCGCCAAGCTTCTGGAACTTCTGCGCCTCGCGCAGGAATTCGATAATCTCGCGCAACTCTTCCTTGGCCTCATCCACGCCAGCAACGTCTTTGAAGGTGACTTTTTTCTGCTGCATCGAGAGCAGGCGCGCGCGGCTCTTGCCAAACGAAAGCGCCTTGTTGCCGCCGGTCTGCATCTGCCGGATCATGAAGAACCACAATGCGCCCAGCAGGATCAGCGGCGCCCACGTGCCCAGCAACTGCAGCGGCAGGCTGCTGCTGTTCGCGTCACGGAAAGTGATGTTGACACCCTTGCTTTGCAGGGCTTTCAACATCTCAGGAGTGAAGTAGTTCGCCGGCGCAGTGGTGTGGAACGCGGAACCGTCACGGTGTTTGCCGCGCACTTCCATCCCCGTGACCGTCAACTCGCGAATGTTAGCCTGATCCACGTCACCCATAAACTGGGTGACATTTAACTCGGCATCCTTTTGTCCGTCGCGGGCACCCTTCACGACCTCCCACAGCAGAAAGGCCGACACCACAATAAGCAGCCAGAACAACGCAGTTTTAACAGTTGAATTCACCGAGACAGCTCCTCGCTTCGACAGGGGGTCGCCTAAACCCGCCTAGGCTCCTACGACTAATTTAGATGCTCTTCCGCGACTTTCGATTGGAGAAAATCCCTAGCGGATTCATTCTACTCGTTCCCTTGGAAAAAGGCCCGTTCCTCGGGGGATGACCGAAGTCATAGGGGCATCTCCAACGGTTCGCAGGGCGGACTAGCTGGCTACGGCCAGATACGGCAAGTTGCGGCCGGTTTGCTCGCTGGCGCCCAGGCCGTAGCCCACCAGAAACGCGTCATCGACCAAGAATCCGAAGTAGTCGGGCTGCAGGGAGACGCGCCGAGCCGACTGGCGATCGAGCAGAGTCACCAGTTTTACCGATGCTGCGCCCCGTGCCCGGAGGTCATTCATGAGAAATTCGCTGGTCACCCCAGAATGGACCAAGCCTTCCACCAGCAGAATGTGTTGCCCGCGGATATCGGGCTCGTGGCTGAAGAAGATCTCCATCACGTCGCTGGCGGAGCCGCCCTGGGTGCGCGTGTAGCGCGGCTTGATGAACTGGCAGACGATCGGCATTTCGAGGGCGCGCACCAGGTCGGCTAGAAACATGAACGCGTTTTCCAGCACGGCAAGCACTTGTACGGTCTCGCCTTTGTAGTCGTCGGAAATCTGACGCGCCAATTCTTTGACGCGCTTCTGGATGCGGTCGGTGGTGATGACTTGCCTGAGTTCCTGTTTGGCCAAGGTCAAAGTTCTGTCCCTCCCGGCACATTGCTGAATCTATTCGTCGGTCTCCGCTAGAGGCTTTTCGCTGATCATGAGCGCCGCCCGCCCGGGCTTTGCCGCATATTTCGCTGGCGCCGGAAATCCTCGAAGCCAGAGGATTTCGGCGCCCTGTTCGGCACCCAATAGGATCAACGGCCACAGTTTGCGTTCCGGGCCTGAGACCTGGCGCTCCTGCAACAATTCCTTAATCTTCTTGGGGGATTTCGTATGAGCCGGCCAGAACCGGTCTCCTGCACGCCAGTTCCGCACTCGCAACGGTCCGCGCAAAGAATCTGCATCCAGGAGGTGGTCAGGATTATACCCGCTCTCGGAGCCAACGGGTACGCGCCGGATCTCGATTGCCGACGCGAGTTCGGGGATGACGATCCGGCCGGGGATTGTCAGCTCATAATCGTAATCTTGCGCCGGTTGCTCGACTCGGAGGTCGGGGGTGAGAAAAATCAGTTCGTCGGCTTCGCGCACGAACTTCCAGCCGAGCGGAAGCGAAAACTCTTTGCCTTCCGAATCGTGATCAGCAAGGCGCCGGATTTCCTCCACATGCTTGAATTCGAGCGGAATGCCCGCGTGTTCGCCAATGACCTTGATCAGGCGGCGCTGCACCGCTTCGCTTTCCGTGACAAACCATGCTCGACTGACTGAGGCGTTCATGACGAGCCAAGGGGCGTCGTCAATCTTGGGTTGCAAGGAGTCAGTAGACGGGCCGAGAGGCGCAATGGTGATCAATTCTGATCTGACTGGTTTCCGCGCCCATTCCGGCTCGGACCACTGCACGACCGTCCCATGCCATCCCGAGATTTCATTCTCCCAGTAATCCTCTTCGCCGCGCGCGATGTCGGCGAGATCTGCGAGGTTCTCTGCGACCGCGGGATTGAATTCGTTCTCCAGCACGGGCAGCACAAGCTTCCGCAAACGGTTGCGGGTGAATGCATGATCGGCGTTTGTCGAATCTTCGCGCCAGGGCTGGCCGATGTCTTTGAGATATTGCTCCAGCTCGCGGCGGCGAATGGCGAGCAGCGGTCGGACGATCTCGCCGCAGAGTTCGCCATCGTCGTCCTCGACCGGCAGGCGCGGATAGATGCCGCCCAGCCCGCGCATCCCCGCCCCGCGAATCAACCGCATGAGCACGGTTTCGGCCTGATCGTCGAGCGTGTGGCCGGTCACGATTTTGTCGAAACGGGCTGGCTTTGGAAGGGCGCGGCTTTCAGCCGAGCTGTGGAAGACCGACGCTTCAGCGCCGCGTAGAAGAGGCTCTCCTGACCCGGGCTTTAGCCCCTGGGTCTCGCCTTTGGGTGGCGCAGCGCTTTGAGCGCTGCGATCTTCGACCTCGCCATGAACTTGGGCTTCAGCCCCCGAGGGATTCTCCTCGCCCAAGAGATAGCGAAAGAACCCATACCGCAACTCGCGCGCGGCCGTCTCTACGCTGAGGTTTTCCTCCCGCGCACGCCCCGCGACATCGTCGCGATCAACCTGAAATTCCAGATCGTGTGCGCGAGCCAGCTCCGAGACGAAAGCCTCATCGGCATCTGAATCCGCCCCGCGCAGCTTGTGATTGAAATGAACAACCGAAAGAACGATGCCAAGCTCGCCCCGCAACTCGATTAGCAGCCGAAGCAGCGCAACCGAATCAATCCCGCCAGAAACGGCCACGCCGACGCGGTCCCCGGCCCGTAGCAGTTCCTGCCGCCGAATGTGCCAAAGCACGCGCTCCACCAGTGGGTGCACGGAAACATGGTACATCCACGGCGCTTCAGTTCCTGATCCAGTAGAAAGCGGCGGCTGGCCGCATTATGATTTACATTGATGGTCCCGCACCTCGAAACCCCACGCCTTCTGCTGCAGCCTCTGGAGCTTGCAGATGCGTCCCAGACACAGCTTCTGTTTCCACACTGGGAGATCGTCCGTCATCTATCGAAGACTGTGCCTTGGCCCTATCCGCCAGATGGAGCACATACCTACTACCGGGACGTCGCTCTCCCGGCGATGGAGCGCGAAGAACAATGGCACTGGACGCTGCGACTGAAGACCGAGCCCGGGCGGCTGATCGGCAGCATATCGCTGATCAAGAACGGACCCATCAATCGTGGATTCTGGTTGGGACTCCCCTGGCACCGCCAAGGCCTGATGACGGAGGCGTGCGAAGCCGTCACCGACTTCTGGTTCAACACTCTCAAGTTCAAGATACTGCGTGCTCCGAAGGCAGTGGAGAACACTGCATCGCGCCGGATCTCAGAACGAAGCGGCATGCGCCTGGTGGTGACCGAAGAACACGAGTATGTGTCCGGCCGCCTGCCTGCCGAAGTCTGGGAGATTACCGCGGAAGAATGGAACGCCCGGAGACAGGCGGAGCCAGTCTGACAGACTGAGCAGCGCCGCTTACAGCCCCGCGCTCTTCTCCGCGATCAGTTTCTTGATCTTCTCCACGAACTCCGTGGTCGCCATGTCAGTCGTCTTCTCCTGGCCGCGCGTGCGGACGTTCACCTTGCCTGCCTCGGCTTCTTTATCTCCGACCACGAGCAGGAACGGCACCTTCTGCATAGCATGCTCGCGGATTTTGGCGTTCATCTTCTCGTTGCGCGCATCGACCTCGACGCGCACGCCCGCGGCCTTGAGCTGATCCGCAACTTTGTTCGCGTACTCCCCGTGCCGCTCGGCGATCGGAATCATCACCGCCTGCACCGGCGACAGCCATACCGGAAACGCTCCCGCATAGTGCTCGATGAGTACGCCGAAGAAGCGCTCGACCGATCCATACAGCGCGCGGTGCACCATGACCGGCTGCTTGCGCGATCCGTCTTCGGCGACATATTCGAGGCCGAAGCGCTGCGGCAGGTTGAAGTCGAACTGCACGGTCGAAAGCTGCCACAGGCGGCCGATCGCGTCGACCAGCTTGATGTCAATTTTCGGGCCGTAGAACGCGGCCTCGCCCGGGATGGTTTTGTACTCGATGCCGCGCGCCTTCAGCACTTTTTCAAGCGATTGCGTGGCGTGGTTCCACTGCTCCTCGCTGCCGACGAAATTCTTGCGGTCATCCGGATTCCACGTCGAAAGCTCGGTCTGGAATTTGTCGAAGCCGAAATCTTTCAGAACATCGAGCGCGAACTCGAGGCAGGCCGCAATTTCGCCTTCAATCTGCTCGGGCGTGCAGAAGATGTGGGCATCGTCCTGGGTGAAGCCGCGCACGCGCATCAGGCCGTGCATCACGCCCGAACGCTCGTAGCGATACACCGTGCCCAATTCGCCCAGCCGCACCGGAAGGTCGCGATAGGACTTCAGCGAATCTTTATAAATCAGGATGTGGCCCGGGCAATTCATCGGCTTCAGGCGATACTCGGCGTCGTCCAGCTCCATCGCGTCGAACATGTTCTGCGAGTAGTAGCCCTCGTGTCCCGAGGTATAGAACAGCTGCCGCCGCGCCACGTGCGGCGTGTACACCAGCGAGTAGCCACGCTTGATGTACTCCTCCCGCATCCAGTCTTCCATCTGTTTGCGGATGATCCCGCCCTTGGGATGCCAGAAAATCAGCCCCGGCCCGGCTAATTCCTGAATCGAGAACAGATCGAGCTGCTGGCCGATCACGCGGTGGTCACGCTTCTTGGTCTCCTCGACGTGCTTCAGATAATCTTCGAGGTCTTTCTTCGAAAAGAATGAAGTCCCGTAAATGCGCTGCAGTTGCGGATTCTTCTCGTCGCCCAGCCAGTAGGCACCGGCAATGTTGAGCAGCTTGAACGCCTTGATCTTGCCGGTCGACGGCACATGCGGGCCGCGGCAGAAGTCGGTGAATTTTCCCGTGCGATAAATCGAAATTTTTTCATCGGGCTTGGTGAACTGCTCGATGAAATGGCACTTCATGAAGTCGCCTTCTTTTTTGAACTCGGCCAGTCCCTGGTCGCGGGGCAGAAATTCGCGCGCGTACGGAATATTCTGCTGCACCAGCTCCTGCATCTTCTTTTCGATCTTCTCCAGATCATCGGGCGTGAACGGAGTCTCGCGGTAGAAGTCGTAGAAAAATCCACTCTCAGTGGAAGGGCCGTGGCCCAGCTTGGTCTCGGGAAAAAGATCGAGCACGGCTGCCGCCAGCAGATGCGCGGACGAATGCCGGTAGACGTCGAGCGCCTCGGGATCCTTGTCGGTAAGAATGCGGAGGTCGGTATCTTTTTCGAGGGGACGGGTGAGGTCGATCAAATCGCCGTTGGTTTTCGCAGCCAAAGCCGCATCGGCCAACCGGGGGCTGATCGATTTCGCAATGTCGAGCGCAGTCGTGCCTTTTGGCACTTCCTTGTCGCTCCCATCCGGGAACTTAATATGGATGTTGTCTGCCATAAGAGGACCTGCCAGGGAACTGAATCTTTCAGTTTAGAGAAGCGCGCAGGGAGGGTCAAACCCATAGCGGGGTGAGGAAGCCGCAGTCAAACAGTCTGCATGCCGCGGCGTTGCTCCACGGGCTTTGGATGTATGATGCGGAATTTGACCCGGAAAGGAAGCGGACAGGAATGAGTTCCAGAAATGCGGCAATCGCTGGCCTGTATCTTATGCTGCTCGCCGGACTGGCCAGTCGCGCGTACTTCTATTCACAATACGACCTGGACATGATGGGGTACATCGGCAATGCTCTCGCAATCAGCGGCGCCAGCGTTCGCGAAATTCACGATACCGCGTATCGTGCGTTGTCGGCCGAGGTGCCTGGGCCTCTACAGGACCACCTGCTGGGCCGGGACGCTCCCGTGGGCATGCCGGATTCGCGCCAGGACCGTTCCGTCAATCCCTATCACTACGCGGAATACTTGCCCTGCTTCGCAATTCGTCCCATCTACAACGAACTCATCTATTTGCTGCATTTCAGGCTGGGAGTGGGTCTGGTGCGTTCCACGATTGTGATTCCCGTGCTCTCCTACTGGCTCACGGGAGCATTGATATTTTTTTGGCTCTCCTCTTATTTGGGTTTCGCACGAGCTGCTGCCGGATCGCTATTGCTGATGCTGGCGCCGCCCATTCTCGGGCTGGCGCGCTTTAACGGGCCGGATGCCTTAGCCTGCCTGACAGTTTTATCGGCCATTTATCTGATATTTGAGCGCAACTCTCTGTTCTGGGGACTTACGCTATTGCTGCTCGCAATCTACGTACGTACCGACAACGTGCTGATGGCCATAGCGGTACTCGCTTACGCCTCACTCGTGACCAGGCAGCTGGAGAAAAAATACGCGGCTATCCTTGCTTTGCTCGGCGTAACTTCCGTCGCCATCATCAATCATTTCGCCGGCGATTACGGAATCCGTATGCTCTACTACCGGAGCTTCATTGCAGTGCCGATCGCGCCAGGCGAGATGGTGGCGCAATTCGGCATGATCGATTATCTTCGCGCCTTTCGCATCGCAGTCTCCCAGACCGTGAACAGCTATTTTCCGCTGTTCGCACTCATGGGTGTTGTTGGGTACTTGGGGCGTAAGACCGGCACGAATGCGATCCTGGCGGCTTTGAACACCTTTTATGTTGCTGCGCACTTTGTTCTATTTCCCTCAGGTCAGGAGCGATTTTGGGGGCCGTTTTACATCGGAAGCGGCATGATGATGGCCATCGCGGCTTGCGGCGATCGCCAGAAAACTTCGGCACCGAGCCCCGAGCCGGCAGAGAACCGATTCCCCAGCTAAGCCATTTCTCAGACTTCTCACCGCGGCCCCACCCAAGGTAACCCGGACGAACTTCCTACATCTGCCGATAACCACTGGGAATGGCTACGCGTTTGTCCGGCAACTAGGAGAGCTTCTGTGCAAAGCATCAGGATCAGTAGATTTCGCCTGACGCGGCTTCCGCTTGCGGTGGCGGTCCTTTGCGGTTTCGGATGGGGACAGACAGCCCTGTCCGATCAAGAGACCATTTCGCAACTGGCGCAGCAGATTAAAGAACTGCAGCAGCACGATCGGGAGTTGGAGGCACGCATACAGATTCTTGAGGCAAGCCGGAGACCCGATTTGGCACAAACCCAGGTTGCATCCAGCGCCGAAAATTCGCCCGCACCGGAGGCCCAACCGGCCACGCCTCCGCCTGCTGCACCTGCAACATCGTCGGACATGCACATTCTTGGCGGCATCCACTGGCGGGGCTTCGCCGAAGTCGACTACAGAGTGCTGGACCAGCGCGCGCCGGAGACTTCCACGTACGGATTCGTTCCAGGATCCGCGGGAAACTTCTACACGGGCGACTTTGACCTCTTCCTCAGCTCAAGGCTTTCCGACAAGACCAGCGTTCTGTCTGAAATTGATTTTGAGGAACGCGACGCCCAGAAGTTCACCGTCGATCTGCGGCGCATGCTGCTCAAGTACGACGTCAACGACCACCTCCGGCTTGCTTTAGGCCGGTATCAAATCAGCAATGGATATTACAACTGGGCCTTCCGTAGCGCGTCCTGGTTGCAGACTACGGCCGACCGGCCGCTGGTGATGGAGTTTGCCAATGAAGGAGGGCTTCTTCCCACGCAAGCGGTAGGCGTATCTGTAACGGGAAGCATTCCGTCGGGCAAGCTCGGACTTAACTATGTCGCCGAGTACGGCTCCTCGGACACCATCCGGCCCGACATCAGCGGCACGGGTTTGCTCAACGACCAGAATAATAGCAACCACATCAACGCGGGCTTGTTCCTGCGTCCGGACGCCGTCCCTGGACTGCAAATCGGTGGCTCGTTCTATCACGATCAAATCAGCGATTTAGTGTCGCCCGCGAATCCCGCTATTACGACGATCAGTGTCCCGGTTTATCCCGCCTCGGCGCGTATTAACCAGACCATTGTGAACGGTCATGTCGTGTACCTATCGAAGGGAATCGAGTTGCTGAGCGAAGGCTTTTTGATTCGCCACGCCCTCATCGGGACCAGCAGTGTCTTCAATACTCCCGCCTTCTACTCGCAAATTTCGAAAAAAATTGGCCCGTTCCGCCCCTTCTTTCGATACCAGTATGTCAACGCGAGCGAAAACAACTCTATCTATGACGATGTCGGCCTGCGGTATGGTCCGTCCTTCGGGGCTCGCTATGACGTGACTGATTCCATCGCGTTCAAGGCCCAACTCGATCACACGGTCCGCCGGGGGCTGCCGGATCTGAATGGATTGCATCTGCAGCTTTCGGGAGCTTTTTGAGCCTACGCCCATGAATCGAAAATTAACCGTCGCCTTGCTCCTTTCCTCCCTCTCCGCATTGCTTTCGGTTGGCGCGGCCCATGCTCAGACCACAGACATCGCGGTGATCGTACATCCCAGCAACGCCGTCGCGAACATCAGTTCGGCCGACCTGCGAAAAATCTTCGCGGGCCAGAAACACTCCTGGCCCGGCGGAATTCCCATCAAGGTCATCGTGCGAGGTCCGGGATGCCACGAACGGCTGGTCCTGTTAAAACTGCTCGGCATATCCGAATCCGAGTACAAGCAGTATTGGAGCGCTCAGGTCTTCCGGGGTGAAGCGGATGCCGAGCCGGTGGCCGTCCCTTCCTTTGGAATGACCAAAGAAGCGGTGCTCGCGCTTCCCGGTTCCATCAGTCTGGTGGAATCTCAGAGCGTGAAGCCCGGAATGAACATGAAAATCGTGAAAGTGGATGGACGCCTGCCGGGCGAACCCGGTTACCCGCTGCACTGAAGATCAAGCAGAAAGACGGGGCGGTCGTTTCACCGCCCCTCCGACCAAAGCTTCTAACTCACATCTTTGACGTGCGTGGCGAGGTACCACTTGTTACCGAACGCATCCTTCACGGCAGCGGTGCGATCGCCGTAGGGCTGGTCGGTTGGCTCCTGGAACGAGACGCCACCCGCCGCCACCGCTTGCCGATGGGCGTCGTCCACGTTCGGCACGTAGAGGTAGAACATGGCCTCCATCGGCTCGTACTTGCCGTGAGCCTCGCCCATTTCGATGATGGAGTCGGCGATGCGAATCACGGCGTGATTGATCACTCCGTTGGGCGAGGCGTACTTCGCTACTTCTTCCGCACCGAAGGCGCGCTTCAGGAAATTGATCAGCGGCTCGGCGCGCAGCGGATGCAGGTACGGATTCACCGTGTGCAGGCCGCCAGGCACGTAGCTCTCGCCCTGGTGCGTGGCGATGTACCAGAGGTTGCCCGCCTGATCTCTAATGCTGGCGGAGCGTTCGCCGTACTCCTGATCGCGGGGCTCGTCGATCGAGGTCGCGCCCGCGGCCAGCGCTTGTTTGTAAACGGCGTCGGCGTCTTTCACATAGATGTGCAGGGCGTTCGGCTGCAGCGTGCCGGGAAACTTCTTGCCGGGAATACCACCGCCCATCATCACGATGGAGTCGCCGATGCGCACTTCGCCGTGAACGCCCGTGGGCATCACCGCTCGCAGCAGCTCTTCGGCACCGAAGGCGGACTTCGCGAAATCGAGCAGCGAGAGGCCGTCTGCGGCGACAAGGTACGGCGTCACTCGGCGGAAGCCGGGGCGAATCGGGTTCACCGCGGGAGCCTTCTCGCCAAGCTGGCCGCCCTCGGGGCCATGGGTCAGCCCGCGCATTCGGCGGTGCATCTCCTCGGCCGACATCTCCTCTTTCACGGTGAACACGCCCCACGAATAGCCGAACGGATCCTCGAGCGTGGCATCGCGGTGTCCGTAGAACTGGTCCCTGGGCTCGCGCACCAGCTTCATGCCGGCGGCTACGGCGTGTTCGGCAAAGGCATCTACATCCGCAACCTGGACGGAAATCGAAATCGGCGATGCCCCCAGCGTCTCGGCGCTGAAGCGGCCTCCCTCGGGCCATTCGCCGGTGATATCGACGGCCGAATCGCCGATCATGAGCTCGGCGTGCGGGATTTGCCCTCCGACCTCGAAGCGGAAAGTCTCTTTCGCACCCAAAGCTTGCTTGTAGAACTCGATTGCTTTGGCGGGATCCCGGAACGCTAATCTTGGAGTTGCAGTCACGCGAGTGGATGCAACGGGTTCGGTAACGGTAGGCATGCGTTTCCCTCTCTGTAGTTCGGATTTCAATCGTGCCTTGAAGCTCTCTCTCGGCAGATTGCGCATTTCCGCCGCGAGGCGTACCAAGGGCTCGATCTCAGCCGACGCCTTGCCAACCTTCCCGTCGTTGCGGGCCATCATGGCATCGACGGCCTGGTTGAGTTGCTCGATCTTCTTCTGGTCCGGCTTCTTCGGATCAAACCGGTTGGGGCCGCCGTTTCCCGGTAGAGAGCGCTTAGGCATCGGCACCCTCCATGCGCGCCCGCAAGGTCGTCAGGGCGCGGAATTGTAGTTGCTTGACAGCTCCTTCAGTCTTGCGAATTTCGCTGGCCACTTCCTTGATGCTCTTCTCTTCTACGAACCGCAGCACCACCACTCGCTTTTGCTCGGCGGGAAGCGTTTCAACCAGGCGGAATAAAGTCGCCCGCCGCTCGACTTCTTCAATCTCGCCCGCGCTCGCCTGCGCCAACTCGATCTGCGTCTCGTCCTTCACTTCCCGCCCCGAGCGCTGCCAGCGATCGGCGATCAGGTTGGCCGCGATCCGGAACAGCCATGCAGCGAACGGAATCCCGCGCCACTCAAATCGTTTCAGATTGGCCAGCGCTTGGTGAAAAGTTTCCGCGGTCAAGTCTTCTGTCTCGGCGCGGTCCTGCACTCGTTTCACGATGTAAGCGTAGACGCGCTCGAAGTTGAGTTCGTAAAGGTCGGCAAAGCGGGCGGGATCCAGCTGCGCAGCTTCGATCAGAAGCCGCTCGTCCGCTTCTTTTTTCAGAGCCTTCAACGAATTCTCCGCGGTTTGACCTTACGTATGGATAAACGGACGGAAACGGGAAAGGTTACGCCGGAATCTCTGGGCGCCTGCGATCTTCGTAATAGAGATCTTCCAAGGCCGACTGCACCTTCTTGGAGAGCGCCTCCAAGTCGCGCCCTGTCAATCCCTCCGTCGAGATTGGTTCGCCCACGCGCATCTCCAGCGGACGGCATTTGATGTGATAAGTATTCATGGGCAGCAATTCATAGGTGCCGACCAGCGCTACCGGAACCACATCGACCTGCGCCTTGATCGCCAGAAAAAATGCCCCCGGCAGAAAGGGCTTGATCTCGCCATCCGGTGTGCGGCCGCCCTCGGGGAAGATGACCAGCGGCATTCCCGCCTTCAATGACTTCAACGCCGCCCGGATGCTCCCCACCGAGCGCGCCGGATTCTGCTGGTCAATGCAGATCTGCCCCGAGCGCTTCAATTGCCATCCGACCACGGGATACGCCAGCAACTCTTTCTTGAAGGCGATGCGGAATTGAAAAGGCAGATAGACATAGAGCACAGGAATGTCGAGCGCGGAGGCGTGATTGACCGCGTAGACGTGGGGCTTTGAAGTATCGATCTTGTCGAGCCCGGTGACGGTGACGGGCGAAACAATCGTCTTCATGATCAGCCACGACCACGCATAGGAGAACCAGTGCAGGCGACGCCCGCTGCGGTCGAACATTCCGCCCGGCAGGGCGAGCAAGCCCAAAGCGAGCGTGTAAAACCAGATGAGGGGATCGAGGATGAAATACGACCGCATCCGGCTCAGCCAGCCGTATTCGCGGCCGGGAATGGTATGGGAACTGCGGCGGGGCGATGGAAGCTCGGCGACGGCCGCGGTCTGCGGCTCGCCGCTCTCTACCTGTTCTACGGATGAATTCACTTCCTGCACATCCTCTATTCTAGGGGAAATCTTCTTTGTGCGAAAACTCGGCGGACCGAGCTCATTTTCTGATTCCGAGAAGCCGCATCGCCTCGCCGACGAGATAGATCGAGCCGGTCACCACGATGACTGAGCGTGGTCCCGCGGCCGCGAGTGCGCGAGCCCGCTCCAGAGCCTGGTTTACGTCCGCGATCTGCTCGATTTCGGTTCCGCTTCGGCTACCCGCCTGCGCAATCTCCTCCGGAGAGGCCGCTCGGGGATTGTCCGGGCGGGTGGCGATCACGCGCTCCGCTGTCGGAAACAGAATGTCAGTCATATCGGAGATTGCCTTATCCCGCATCGCTCCGAAAACGAAAACCAGCGGACGGCCGTCAAAGCCCTCCGAAAGGGCGGAGCGCAGCGCCCACGCTCCCGCCGGATTGTGGGCCACGTCGAGCACGATGTCGGGCCATCCATCGTCAGCGGCGATGACCTGAAACCGCCCCGGCCAGCGCGTCTCGCGAATTCCCCGCTCGATGGATTGCGGAGTTATCGTGCTGAATTCCTGTTTGCGGAGTTCCTCGGCGGCGGCGATGGCCAGCGCTATGTTGCGCAACTGATGCCGCCCCACTAACGGCGTCTCCACAGAGATTTCCGTCCGTCCAAGTTGCAAGGGATAGCGATAGAGCCACGCCGCACCCGCCACACGAAACGCCGTACTCGCCGGCGACACCGGGGGCACGTACTGCGCGGCGCTCACGCCGTTCGCATTCAGGTCGAGAATCGTATTGCCGATTACGTCGTTGGCCTCGGGCTGCTGCGGAAGCGTGACCACCGTGCCACCGGGGCGGATGATTCCAACTTTCTCCCGGGCGATCTCGCCGACCGTGTTGCCCAGAAACTTCTGGTGATCGAGCGAAATATCGGTGATGACGCTGACCAGCGGCTCGACGACATTGGTGGCGTCGAGGCGCCCGCCCATTCCGACTTCGAGCACGGCAATGTCGACGCGTTCGCGGGCGAAGTGGGCGAAGGCTATGGCGGTCATCATCTCGAAAAAACTGGGATGCCAAGGCAGTTCGCCTTGCGTCACGAGACCCTCGGCGATCCGATCGATTTCGCCATGCAGCACCGCGAAATGGTCGTCGCTGATTTCTTCGCCGTTGATGCGGATGCGCTCGTTAATCCGCACCAGGTGCGGTGAGGTGTAGAGGGCAGTCTTAAGCCCGGAAGTCCGCAGGATCGAGGCCAGAGTCGCTGCTGTCGAGCCTTTTCCATTCGTCCCCGCGATCAGCACACTGGGAAAGCCGCGCTCGGGATGATCCATGGCGCGCAGCAACACTCGCATGTGCGCAAGATCGAATTTCTGCGAAGGCATGTTCGCCAGTTCGTGCCCCAGCGCAAACATGCTCGCCACTGCGGTTTCGTAGGACATGGAAAGAAGCTCTCAGCTGTCAGCCATGAGCTGTCAGCTTGAGAAATCTAAGATTACCAGCAGACCGCGTGGGCATAAGGGGTTAGCTGAAAGCTGACGGCTGAGAGCCGACAGCTGCGTCACACCGCCATGAAATCCAGCGCCCGCGCAATGTAGGGCTTCAGTTGCTTGCGGGGAACGACGGCGTCGAGCATGCCGTGCTGTAGGAGGAATTCGCTGCGCTGGAAGCCGGGTGGAAGCTTCTGGCGGATCGTTTGCTCGATCACCCGCGGTCCAGCAAAACCGATCAGCGCGCCGGGTTCGGCGATGTTCAGATCCCCCAGCATGGCGAAGGAAGCGGTGACGCCGCCGGTGGTGGGGTCCGTTAGCAGTGAGATGTAGGGCACGCGAGCTTTGTCCAGGTTCGCCAGCGCCGCCGAGATTTTAGCCAACTGCATCAGGCTGATCACGCCCTCCATCATCCGTGCGCCTCCCGAGGCCGACACAATAATCAGAGGCGTGCGAGTCTGCTCCGCCCGCTCCACCGCCCGCGTAATGGTTTCTCCGACCACCGCCCCCATGCTTCCGCCGATGAAGGCATATTCCATCACACTCGCGATCACCAGGCGGCCGGCCAGTTTGCCTTGCGCGTTGATGACCGCGTCTTTCAGGCCTGTGTCCTTCTGCGCCTGCTTCAGGCGTGAGGAATACGGCTTCAGGTCCACAAACTTCAGCGGGTCGGTCGAGCTCAGGTTGCCGTCGAAGGTTTCGTACTGGCTGTCATCCATCAGGTAGGCGAGCCGGGTGCGGGCGTCGATCCGGAAGTGCTTCTCGCACTTCGGGCAGACGTTCAGGTTCTCTTCCAGATCTTTCTTCCAGATGATCTGCCGGCAGCTCTCACACTTCACCCACAAGCCTTCGGTGCGGACTCGCTTCTCGCCCGAGTTATCGACTTCGCCGGATTCGCGTTTAAACCAAGCCATAACGAAAATTTAGTAATTGGGAAATTTTGTAATTGTGTAATTTGAAAAGCGAGAGCTCAGTCCATTCTTAAATTACTCAATTACCAAATCACACAATTACTCAATCTCAGTATTCGATTCCCCTCTGCGCCATGACGCCTTTCTCGTAGGCATGCTTCACCTGGCGCATTTCCGTCACCGTGTCGGCTACCTCTACGATTGTCGGGTGCGCGTTCCGGCCCGTCAAGATAACATGCACCATCTCTGGTTTGCTCTTTAGGCTCTCCACTACCTTGGCCGGATCGAGCATGCCATAACTGATGGCATAGTTGATCTCATCGAGGATGACCAGATCCCACTCGCCGGACTGGATCGCCCGATCGGCGTCGGCCCAGGCTTCTTCGACCATGCGCACATCTTCCGGATCAGGCTTCTCCGCGCCCACTTTTACGAAGCCCCGTCCCATCTGCTTCATGATGAACTTGTCGCCGAAGGCCAGCACGGCGTCGAGTTCGCCATAGTGCCACGAGCCCTTCAGGAACTGCAGCATGAGCACGCGCATTCCCTGGCCAACCGCTCGCAGCGCGGTACCCATAGCGGCGGTGGTCTTGCCCTTGCCGGGACCGGTGTTCACAATGATCAGCCCACGCCGGATGTCAGACATATCTCTGTCGGAGGTTTGATTCTACTAGAACCCGATTCCCAACCCCCTCCGGGCAGAATTCCACTGCCAGATATGGCATGCTTTAACCATTGTGGGGTGATTTGTTCTCCTGGGGAACTTTTCCACGGAACCTTTGCATCCTAGGGAGCGTAGTTTGCTCAGGCGGATCTCTGCCCCCTCGCAGTTTTCGGAGGTCTCATCGTGATCAACAAGTGGTGCACATTGCTGTTGGCCACCTTGCTAAGTTTGCCGGTGTTTGCTGCCCAGCATGTGCCGGTGCATCCCAGAACGATGGTGGACGCCGGCGATCAGGCCGCGATTCGAGAGATCCTCGACATGGAGCGGCAAGCCCGGGAGGCCAGCCTCCGACGCGACGCCGAGTTTTCACAACGAACGCTCGCCGAGGATTATGTGGCCATCACTCCGCTCGGTCAGGTCACTACGAAGCAAGATACCGTCTCAGCCCGCAAGAGCGGGCAACTCCGCTACGAAGCCCTGAACGTGAGTGACATGGTGGTGCGCGTTTATGGGGATACGGCCGTGGTGACCGCGCGCGCCGAGGTGAAGGGACACCAACTCGGGGAGGACTTCAGCGGTCCCTACCGCTATACGCGCGTTTGGGTGCGCCGCACCGGACACTGGCAGGCGGTCAGCTACCAAGCGACGGTGACTCAGTAATTGAGGTGGCCTGCAAGCGGCGTTAGTCTAAAGTCGATCCGAATGCGGGTTACAATCGATCCCCCTTCGAATCACTCCTCGGAGTGATCAGTGCCCGGTGTGATACGGGTGGCCCTTCAGAATCGTAAACGCCCGGTACACCTGCTCCAGCAGCACTATCCGTGCCAGCTCGTGCGCCAGCGTCATTCTCCCAAGTGAGATTACATGCTGCGCGGCGGCTGTCGTCTCAGGGCTGAATCCGTCGGCTCCGCCGATCGCGAAGACCAGCGGGAGCGGATTGTGGTCCTGGTAGTCGCCTAAGAATTTTGCGAACTGTTCAGAGGTGAATTCCTTGCCCCGCGAATCCATCAACACCAACGAAGCCTTCGCCGCAGATCTAGCGCCAGTTCTCCCGCTCATTTCCAGCAGCGCCGCTTCATCGCGCAGCGAGACTCCCTCCACCGGCACATAGCGGGCAATCCGCTTCAGGTATTCGTCAGTGAGCGCCTGGATCGCAGGCTCTTTGGTTTTGCCGATCCATGCAATCTTGATTTTCACGCTGGCCTACTTCTTGCCCGAAGCCAGAACGACCGATGCTCCGAAGGCGATCTTCGCTCCATCCGAGTAGCGGCGCACAGCATCGTGCACCTCGGCATTGATCTGCGGCCACTTGTCGGCCGGCACGCGGTCAAGCATGGGACGAAACGGGACGGCGACGCCCCGCGCCTGCTCCCAGACTTCTTCGACCGAGCCCGGCCAGGTCCAGGGCAGAGTTCGAGTTTCTTCTTCGACATTGCGAAATCCCGCAGCCCGCATGCGAGCAGGAAGACTTCCCGGTTCGGCGTAGCGGAACGGATTGGGCCCATTCGGCGGCAGCAAAGGTCCTCCCACATGCCGGTGAACTACTCCCATCATGGTCTGCCAGTACGGCTGATCGAACGAGCCCCAGGCAAGAAAGCAGGCTCGCGCTCCTGGACGCAAAACGCGCAGCAATTCGCGGAACGCTTGATCAGGATCGCGGAAGAACATCACGCCGAAGCGCGAAGTCGCCAAGTCGAAACTCGAGTCGGGAAAAGACAGGCTGTGCGCATCGCCGGCGTGAGTCGTGAAGTTTTGCAGGCCGCGCGCCTGCGCCCGCTGTGCGGCAATCTCCAAAAGCTCGGCGCTCAGATCGAGCGCCGTGACATGCCCGTGCGCGCCGACGCGCAACGCCAGACTGATGGCCGGTTCGCCCGTGCCACTGGCCAGGTCGAGCACTTGCATCCCCGCCGCAGGCTTCGCGTAGTCCACCAGTGCGTCGGTAACCGGCTGACCCATCGCAGCCGACTTCGCCTTCCACTTTTCCGAGGCGACGAGCCGGTATTGCGATCCCCAGCTTGGCTCCGACTCTGGTTGTGATGTCATGTTTCGATGCTATGGGGGCAATGCAGCAAATCAAATTCAGGCGGTCTCTTTATTTCTTTCGCTTTTTGGTCGCGGCAGACTTTGATACGGCCGACTTTGGCGCGGCCTTGGTCGTAGCCTTCGGCTTGCGGGGAGTCGATTTCAGATCCGACGGCTCAAGCCGCTTCGCCGTCTTCCACAAGCGCTCGAGATCGTAGAACTTTCGCGCCTTTTCGGAAAAGACATGCACCACGAAGTCGACGTAGTCGATCAGCACCCACTCCGCCTGGTTGTATCCCTCGACGTGCGTCGGCCGCAGGCCCGCGCCTTTCAGACGCAGTTCCACTTCGTCGGCGATGGCCTGGACCTGCCGTGGGTTGGTCCCGCTACAAAGCACGAAGTAGTCGGTAAACGCTCCCGACCCTTTTTCCATCTCCAGAATGCTGAGTTCTTCGGCCTTCTTGTCGAGGCAGGCCTGAATAGCGGCGGTAACTTGGTTGCGAAGTTCGTTCTTCTTCATTCAGTTCGTAGGATCGATGGCTTTTCGAGGTTGTTTGCAGATCATTGTAACCGAGCTTCTATTTTGCCGGCTGGCTCGATTTCTTTTCTGCTGCGGCGTGTTCGCGCAATGCCGCCATGGTTTTTGCGGAGGAATCTTTGCGCTTGGGGTTTTTATTCCGTCGTTTGCCCTTGGTGACGTAGTGGTTCTGCGCCATGCTGCTTTCTCCTTAAATTGGCGGTTGGGGACGCCTGCCCTGATTGTCCTGGAATTGCCTGATGGACCGACGGCAAAAACAATAGTGATCTACCATCATACCGGGAGTGGGGCTTCTCAGGCTGGCGGACTGTGGATTTGGTTTTGGGTCACTTCGCGACCTTAGCGGTTAGAGCTTTTGACCGCAGAGGGCGCGAAGTTCTCGCGAAGATCGCAAAGCAGAACTCAAACTGACCCGCTTCCGACTATTTGTACAACCCCATTTTCTTGATGTACTCGGCTACTGGCGGGTCGAGCAGTCGCCCCATCGCCTTTCCCGACGCCGCAGCCTCTCGAATCGCGGTCGCTGACGCCGCTTGTTTCAGATCGCCAAGGAAATGGATCGACGCTCCCGGCAGCACTAGATCTCCGGCCGCCGGCTGCTTGTGAAACGGCCGCGTGACTTCCTCCCGCGGACGCAAGCTCGGAGGCAGAGCATTCGCCACATCCGCCAGCGAATACCCCGGCCGGCCGGCCACGACGAACTCGACCTCGCGGAATAGCGCCTCTGATTGATGCCACTTGGCAATGTCGGCGAAAGCATCCATCCCAATCAGCAGAAATAATCGGTCGGTCGCTTTCAACGACTGCTTCAGGCGGCGAACCGTGTCGATCGTATAGTTGGGCTTGTCGTGCTTGTCTTTTTTCGCGACGCTCTCCTCTGGCGCCTCGAGCAACGAGGGCACGAATGCCTTTTCGTCGGCTGTGGCCAGAACCAGCATGGCGAAGCGGTGGACAAACGAGGTGAGCGCCTGCCGCTGTTTGTGCGGTGGAATATTGGCCGGCACAAAATAGACGCGATTCAGTTTGAATTTCTCCAGCGCTGCACGGGCCAGCGCCAGATGTCCGCGGTGAACCGGATCGAAAGTTCCGCCAAACAGTCCGATATTCATTGAGAGAATGAGGTTGAAGTCCCCGCCTAGTCTGCAGATTTGCGGCCTGAGATGCAAGTCGGGCGTCGCAGGATTCTCGTACCGCACAGTCCGAACGGGCACTATGCCAAGGTCCACACGGCCCACTCGCAACCGCGCGCGCCCGCAAAGCCGTAATGAACTTGTGTAATTCGCACGTTTCCTTATTTGCAACTAACATCGTTACATGCGAGTAACCCTCCCCCTACTTCGCATTGCCCCGGGGCGAGCTCCAATTCTGCGTTACGGCGTTGCCGTGTTGAGCACGGCACTCGCGCTGATCCCCACCATTCTGCTGGCAGATGTTTCGGAAAGCCGGCTCGTGCTGTTCGGCGTCGCTGTGATGATCAGCGCCTGGTATGGCGGCTGGAAGCCCGGCCTGGTCGCCACCTCGTTCGCCCTCACGGTGGGCGCCTACTTCTCGCTGGCTGGCGAGCACACTCCCGCCCAGTTGCGCACGGCCATTATCCGGCTCTCGCTCTTCTTCTTCATAGCAATGCTGATCTGCTGGCTGAACGCCGCCCTGCGCTCCGCGCAGGAGGGGCTGCGCCGTTCTGAAGCGAACTTCCGCTCGCTGGTGATGAACGCTCCCTACGGAATCTGCCGCTGCGACGGCGCGGGCAAAATTCTGGACGCGAACCCGGCGTTCCTCGAACTGCTGGGATATCCCACGGAAGAGCTGATCGGCCAGCATATTTTCGGGCTTTATTCAGAAAATGATCATTGGTTCGAGCTGGCAGATTACCTGCGCTCCCCCTCTCCCTTCCGCGGCGTGAATGCGGAATGGAAGCGCAAAGATGGCTCGACGACCGTGGTTCGCATTTCCGGCCGCTCAGTCACCAACGGCACCGACACCAGCGTGGTGTTCGAGTTGTTTTCCGAAGACGTCACCGAGCGCCGCGCTCTGGAGCAGCAGCTTCGGCAATCGCAGAAGATGGAGGCCGTTGGCCGGCTCGCCGGCGGCATCGCGCACGACTTCAACAATCTTCTGATGGTGATTTCCGGGTATTCGGAATTTCTTCTCGAGCGTCTCGCCGCCGCGCCGGAGTTGCGCGCCCCTGCCCAGGAAATCGCGCACGCAGCCGAACGAGCCTCGTCGCTCACTCGCCAGCTCCTCGCCTTCAGCCGCAAGCAGATGCTGGCCCCGCAGATCGTCAATTTAAATGGCGTGGTCACGGAGAACATCAAGATGCTCACGCGGATGATCGGCGAAGACGTCGATCTGGTGATGATTCCCAACCCGAATCTGTGGCCCGTGCGCGCCGATGCCGGACAGATCGAGCAGGTGATCATGAACCTCGCGGTCAATGCCCGCGACGCCATGCCCACCGGAGGCAAGCTCACCATTGAGACCTCCAACGAGACCGTCGACGAAGAACAGGCCCGCATTCATGCTCCTCTGCCGGTGGGCGAGTACGTCCTGCTCTCCATCAGCGACAACGGCGCCGGCATGGATTCCGAAACCCAAACCCATATCTTCGAGCCGTTCTTCACCACAAAAGGCATGAAGGGCACGGGTCTGGGCTTGTCGACGGTTTACGGCATCGTCAAGCAGAGCGGCGGATACATCTGGGTGTACAGCGAAGTCGGAAAAGGAACGAAGTTCAAGATCTATTTGCCGAGGATTGCGTCGAACGAGCCAGCGGCACAGGTTCTTAGTTCCGTTGAGACGCGCAGCGTGGAGCCGGGCACGGAGACGATCCTCGTGGTCGAAGATGAACCCAACCTGCGTTACCTCGCGCGGCAGTATCTGGAGAAACAGAACTACAAGGTTCTCGAGGCGGCTGACGGCGCGGTTGCTATGCAGATCGCCGTGGCACACGAGGGGACGATTCATCTGTTGCTGACGGACGTGATCATGCCCGGCATGAACGGCCGTGAACTGGCCCAGCGAATTTCCGAAATTCGCCCGAACGTGAAAGTGCTCTACATGTCCGGCTACACCGAAAATGTTGTCGGACACGACGGCATGCTCGACGCCGGCGTTCGATTGTTGCAAAAACCGTTCAACCTTCGCGACCTCAAAGATCGAGTGCGCGAAGTGCTCGAGGCAAAACCAACTCCCCCGGAGGTCGCAATGTCCGCACAAGCTGTCAGTTCACGCCATGCAGAGCCCACAAAACAAATTTCCCCCAACCGCGCACAGCGATTCCAACTCCATCTGCCGCTGCGCTATCGCCGATTGGGCGAGAAACAATGGCACGAGGGCACAACCGAAAACATCAGCCGGTCGGGAATGCTCTTCAATTCAGAGGAAGCGCTGCAGCCCAGCTCGCAGCTTGAGATCAACCTGGTGCTGCCCGCGGAGATTGCGGGGCTTTCGGCAACTGAGGTGGTGTGCCGCGGAGAAGTTGTGCGTACCGTCGAGCCCCGCGGAGAAACGCTGAGCCCCGCCCTAGCTGCCAGAATCCTGCAGTATCACTTCCAACACGGCCCGCTACCGCGGGCTTAGCTTGTCATTCTGAGCAAAGCGAAGAATCCCCATCTGACATGGGTGCCCCATTTCTCGCGCGCCTTTTGCGCGAGAAGTGGGGTTCGCGCATTATGCAGTTTCTGCCTTCGGCGCATTCTCACCCGACTCCCGCGTTTCCATCTCCCGCTCGCGCAAAGCAGCGACCTCCTTCGCGATCGCGTACTTCAACTCCTCAATCCCTTTGCCGGTGACCGCTGAAATCTCATACAGCTTCCATTTCTTCTTCTTGCTGTACTGTTTCAGCTTCGCCACTTTGTCCTTGTTCGCGACATCGATTTTCGATGCCACCAGGATCATCGGCTTGGTTTCGAGGTTCGCTCCGAAACTACCAAGCTCGCCGAGAATCACTTCTACATCTTTGGTGACGTCGGGGCGGCCGCTGCTGTCAGAAACATCCACCAGATGCACCAGCAGCCGCGTGCGTTCGATGTGCCGCAGAAATTGCGTGCCCAGGCCGGCGCCTGTGTGCGCGCCTTCAATCAGACCAGGGATGTCTGCAACCACGAAGCTGACTTCATTTCTGGGATCGCCAACCACGACCACTCCCAGGTTCGGCTCCAGCGTGGTGAAGGGATAGTCCGCAATCTTCGGCCGCGCCGCCGAGATGCGCGAGATCAGCGTCGACTTGCCCACATTCGGGAACCCCACCAGCCCCACATCGGCCAGCAGCTTCAGTTCCAAGCGATAAGTACGTTCCTCGCCCGGACGCCCCTCTTCATGCTCGCGAGGCGCCTGATGCACCGAAGTGGCGAAGCGCGCATTACCGCGGCCTCCGCGGCCTCCACGGGCAATCACAAATCGTTGATCTGGCTGCGAAAAATCGAAAACTTTCTCGCCGGTCTCATCGTCGTAGACGATCGTTCCTACCGGAACCTTCAAAAGCACGTCTTCGCCTTCGCGGCCGGTCTTGTTCGAACCCTCTCCGTGGCGTCCGCGCTGGGCTTTGTGTTCGGGATTAAACCGGAAATGCACCAGCGTATTGTGGCGCTCGCTGGATTCCATGATGATGTCGCCACCCTTGCCGCCGTCTCCGCCGGAAGGCCCGCCGCGGGGAACGAATTTCTCGCGCCGGAACGCCATGCAGCCGTTCCCGCCATCGCCCGCCTTGACCCGGATTTTTGCCTCATCGATAAACATGGAAATCTTCGACGACAAAAAATGAAGCCTCAACCCGAAGGCGAGGCTAAGTAAGTGCTCGTATGACGCTCGCTGTGTGGCGCGGACCCGCCCGCGATTGCAGCGCCAACCTACTTTACTTCGACTGGTTCCTTTACTTCGACGATCTCGATCGGCTCGACCATCACGAACCGCCCCATCTGTCCTTTGTTCAGGAACTTGATGCGGCCGGTGATCTTGGCAAAGAGCGTGTCGTCTTTACCGCGGCCAACGTTGAGGCCAGGCTTCACCCGCGTGCCGCGCTGCCGCACGATGATCGTACCGCCGGGCACCACCTGCCCGCCGAATGCCTTAAAGCCAAGCCGCTGCGAATTCGAATCGCGGCCGTTTCGTGAAGTGCCCTGCCCTTTTTTATGTGCCATTAATCAGCTCTCAGTTCTCGGATGTCTGTTCTTGGTAAAACTTCGCCGCCGCCCGCCTGACTACTTCTTCTTGGCGGTTGCCTTCTTCTTCGCGGCTTTCTTCGGAGCGGCCTTCTTCGCCGAAGCCTTCGGTTCTTTCGCCGGAGCTTCCGCTTCGGCCTCTTTTACCTTTTTCGGCTTCGCTTCCTTCTTCGGAAGCTCGGGAGCCTTAAAGCTCTGTCCGGCCGCGGCAATCTCAGTAATCCGCACAGCTGTGAACGACTGCCGGTGCCCGCGCAGCTTCTTGTATTGTTTCTTGCGCTTGTAGTGGAAGACCAGGATTTTCGCGCCGCGGCCTTCGTTCATCACTTGACCGACAACGCGTGCATCCGCCTGGACGCCGACTTTGCCCGCTTCGGCCGAGACGGCGACTACGGGAAACTCCACCACACCGTCGGTGCCGCCCTCCACCTTCTCCACTCGAATCACATCGCCCGGCGCCACCCGGTACTGCTTTCCACCGGCGCGAATAACCGCGTACATGCCTTCGCCTCCGAAAATTTCCTGGAATCCGCTTCCTGACCTGAGGCGCACACGGGCGCAACCCACGGTCGACCGGATCTTCCTTTGCTTGCTGTGTTTTTCCGCCGCGGCGCTCAAGCCAAGGCAGCCGCCCCCAGAACGGGTCGGCGAGTACA
>Ga0075029_100000147_pt1 | contig 34892 bp, 29 predicted proteins | sample LitLauG_LLR_2013_FD_71391 | JGI IMG/M metagenome (GOLD analysis project Ga0075029, IMG submission 71391) | Freshwater sediment microbial communities from North America - Little Laurel Run_MetaG_LLR_2013 | ecosystem: Environmental > Aquatic > Freshwater > Creek > Sediment | place: USA... | reverse complement strand
TGGCGGAGAGGGAGGGATTCGAACCCTCGGTACAGGTGTTAGCCCGTACAACGGTTTAGCAAACCGCCGCATTCGGCCACTCTGCCACCTCTCCCGCGGCGTGTAGGGTTTGATTTTATCATGGCGGACTGAGGCCGACTGGCAAGTTATCTGGCGATTTTGGATCAGTCGCTGGCGAATGTTGGGGTCAGCGCGCGGTCGTTGCTCCACCATATCCCTGGCTCGTCGGGGACTGGCTTTTTCGCGTACTCGAACCCAGACTCTTTCAGTTCCTGCAGAATCGCGACGATCGCTGTTCTAATCGACTGCCTCACCGCTTCGCTCAACTCGCATCCAGGCCGGTAGTTTTCTCCGACGATTCCCACCAGCAGCACGTTCTCCGGGCTAGCGCCAAGCATGTCGGCGCTCAGGAGGCATTCGGAGAGCGCCGGAGAATGGGGGTCGAGCCTTTGCGCGGGCGTTTCGGACAGTATGTCGGCCTTGCGATAGAGCACCACGGTGCCGGGAGGCTCGTCGGATGCTACGCAGTCCACAAGAATGACCGTGTGCAGCCCCACGATACGGTGCGTGAGGTCCAGCGCCGGGGTACCGAGATCGGCGACTTCAACGTTGTCGCCGAAACTGTATTCGGATTCGAGGACGCGAACTACGTACGGGCCGACGCCGTCGTCCCCCAGCAGAACGTTGCCGATCCCGCCGATGAGCGCTCGTTTCACAGAATCTTTGCCACCGCGATCTTACGGCCGGACGGATCGAACGCGTGGCAGGCGCAGGCCATGCAAGGATCGAACGAGTGCACGGTGCGCAGAACTTCCAGCGGCTCGTCCGGCTTCGCTAGCGGCGTGTGCAGCAGCGAGGCTTCGTACGGTCCGTGAGCTCCGGCGCGATCGCGCGGGCTGGCGTTCCACGTCGAAGGAACTACCGCCTGGTAGTTCTTGATCTTCTCGTCTTCAATGACGACCCAGTGCGAGAGCGTGCCGCGAGGAGCCTCGTGCGTTCCGACGCCTTTTACCTCGTGCGACGGCAGCACCGGCTGATTGTGAACGCTGTAGTCGCCCTTCGAAATATTGTCGACCAGCAACTGCCAATGCTTTTGCGCCAGTTCCGCCAACATGCAGGCGCGGATGGCACGGGCGGCGTGGCGTCCGAGCGTCGAATGCAGCGCCGCAGGCGTGGCGCGAACTCCGCCGATCGCCGCGACCTTCTCAATCGCGAGATCGGCGTACTTTTTAGTCAGAGGATGCCCCTGCGCATAACCGATCAGCACCTGCGCGAGCGGCCCGACCTGCGCGGGTTCATTGTTGTAGCGCGGAGCCTTCACCCACGAGTACTTCTGCTCGCCGTCCCACCCGGTGAAGGCCGGCTCAGTCTCGCCGATCCAGGGATGCAACGGCCGCTCTCCCTGATAATAGGCGTGCGTGACGTCCTCACTGACCGACTGGCGGAAGATCGGGTCGGCGGCAGTTTGAAATCCCTGTACTCCTGCAAGATCGCCGCTGTGGATGTAGCCCCCGGGCAGATCGTAGGCCGTACCTTTGCTGTCCAAGGGCAGATCGGGAACGGCAAGGTAGCTGGTTATGCCACTGCCGATCTTGAACCACTCCGGATACATCGCCGCTACGGCGCAGACGTCCACGAAGTAGACCTGCTGCACGAACTGGATGACCTCATCGAGCAGCACGCGAATCATCTCCAGCTTTTCCATGTTGAGCGCGTTCGCGCTGTCGAGATCGATCGCATTGGCGACGCCGCCCACTGTGAGATTCTGAATGTGCGGAGTCTTCGATCCCAGAATGCCTACGACTTGCAACGCTTTGCGCTGATATTCGAGGGCCTGCACATAGTGCGAGAACGCCAGCAGATTGACGTCGGGGGACAGCCGCATCGCCGGGTGTCCCCAATATCCGTTGGCGAAGATGCCCAACTGCCCGCTGGCTGCGACCGCGTTCACACGGTCCTGCGCAGCCTTCAGTTCGTTGCGCGAGTTGCGTGTCCACGGCGAAAGGCTCTCGGCCAGCTTCGATGTTGCCGCCGGGTCGGCTTTCGGAATCTGCAGCACGTCGACCCAATCGAGCGCCGAGAGCTGATAGAAGTGCACGATGTGATCGTGCAGCGCATGCGCAATCAGAATCAGATTGCGGATGTACTGCGCATTCGGCGGAATCTCCAACTTCAGTGCGTCCTCGACTGAGCGGACGCTGGCCATGGCGTGCACAGTAGTGCAGACGCCGCAAAAACGCTGGGTGAACATCCAGGCGTCGCGCGGATCGCGGCCGCGCAAAATCTTTTCGATGCCACGCCACATGGTGCACGAAGCCCAGGCGTTGCTCACAGCGTTGTTGTCGACCTCCACGTCGATGCGGAGGTGGCCTTCGATGCGGGTGATGGGATCAATCGTGATTCGTCTTGACATAGGTTCCTGCCGTTAGTCGCCAGTTGTTGGCTCGGGCTTGGGTTCGTCTTCGCCGAAATATCCAAACTTGAAATATCCGGTCCACCGGATGTACGGACGGCGGAACCGGAAGTAGCTCGCCATGTCGTGCCACTCGTGCAGAGGCGCGGGGAGAATCGCAAAGCGCTTCACCGCGATCAGAAATCCCACGATACCCAGCGAGATGAACCCGAGGGAGACAAAAATTTCGATCGTCGCCGGAAAATACAAAGCTTCGGGATTTGGCCGGAACGCCAGCGTCGTCGGGCTGAAACGATAGATCATGCCACCGGCGGAACTGAGCACGTAGCCCAGGAACATCGCGCGTTTATCCTGGTTTTTAATTGATTGCTGAAGCATCACTGCGCCCGCTGAAATTGAGAGCACTTCCAGCCAAAACACTCCAGCAAAACGATCCCAGTGAAACGCTGTGCCCAGCGCGCCGCGGAAAATGATGTCGAGGAAGCGCAGTCCGAGCCAGCCGTAGATCAGCCATGCCGTGATTTTCGCGGCCTCATCGAGAACTTCCATATCCATGCCGCGCTTCCACACCAGGCAGCACAGCATGGTCGTCCCGGCCACACAGCCGAACGACATGAAGGTCGCGGCGCCCAGATACAGCAGCGGCAGCCACGGAGTTTGCCACAGCGGATGAACGCGCTCGCCGGCCAGCAGCATCAGCGCCCCCAGCGATGACTGGTGCATGCCCGGCAGCAGGTACGCTGCTGCGATGATGTACGGATAGAAATAGTGCAGGCGCTTCTCGATCTTTTCCACGCCCGGCCGCAGTCGGGAATCGAAATACCAGAGTCGTTCCAGCACTGGTGGAATGTTTTCAACGGCCAGGGGGATCATCGCGTAAATCGACATGCAGATCGCGACCTCGGCCAGCGGAGAGTGCATGTTCCACTTCCACGGGAAGACGATCCAATAAAAATTCCACGGACGTCCGGCATCGATACCGAGCAGAAGCAGGCCGCACGCATACGCCAGGAAACTGGTCAGCAGTGCCATCCGCATTAATGCGTGCAGCTTCTTGCGCCGGAACACCCACGCCGCAATCCCCACTGCGAATGCGCCCGAGCCCAGCGCCGTCAGCACCATCAGGTTGAACGTCTTCCAGATTCCCCAGCCATAGGCGTCATTCATGCCGCTGACTGGACCCAGCCCCGCCAGTTCGCGATACGCGCTCAGGGCGAAGGCCACCAGAACCAGCGCAGACAGCCCAAGGAAGAATCCGTTGACGACCGGAAATCCATACACCGGGACCGCGCGTTCCCAGCGTTCACTATTACGATTGATGTTCGTGGCAGCGCTGCTCATAGTTGCGCCCTCAGTCCGGTCTCTTTTTCGCGCTCGTGAGCGTCATGCTCGTGGCCCTTGAGATTCTTGCGGATGACCTGCACCAACCCTGCATAAAGCAACGCCGGAAGTGCGAAGTACTGATACAAGCGCCGCTGCCAGCGCAGCGTCTTGGCGGGAACGGACTCGGGACCAAGTTCCGGCAGACCCAGTTTCTCGAACGAAACGTGCGACAGATACAAAGCCTGGGTGCCGCCGTTATCGGTTTCGCCATAGACGCGATTCTGGTAATAACGGCCGGGATTGTTCTGGATTCGCCGCTTCGCCTCAAGCAGCAGCACGGGCCGAGGCCCGAAAATTACGGCCCCAGTCGGGCACACGCTGGTGCAGCCCGGCTTTAGACCTTTTTCCAGACGGCTGCTGCACAGTTCGCATTTCGTCACGCGCGGGTTGTAACCCTGCCATTGGAAGCGCGGAATGTGATACGGGCAGGTGATCGTGCAATAGCGGCAGCCGATGCATTTGTCTGCGGTCCAGGTGACAATGCCGGACTCCGGATCTTTGTGCAGCGCCTGGAAAGGACATCCTGCCGCGCACGCCGGATCGAGGCATTGCATGCACTGCCGCTTCACAAACGAAAACGCCGAGCCATCTTCCGTTTTGTAGAGCTTGATCACGTTGCGGGTCAGATCGTTCAGGTCGGTGGGCGCCTGGTGCAACGCATCCCCGCGCGTGTCAGGGGGCGTGTCATTGGCTTCGGCACAGGCGGAGACGCAGGCTTTGCAGCCGATGCAGATGGTCGCGTCGTAGAGCAATCCGACGGCAGCGCTGGGAACGGGAATCGTTTCCGCCTGCAGGGCTTGGCCGCCGACCGTGACTGCCACCGCGGCCGGTACACCCGCCTTGGCGATGCCGGTAATCAGTTCTCGCCGAGTGATGGCCACGTCAGTCCTCTTTCTTCCCGTTGGGTTTGGACCTCAGTTTTTCCGCGTAGGCGATGTCAGCCGCCACGCGTTCCACGCCCGCCTCCGTGCTGCTCTGGAAGCGTTGCGAGGCCACCCAGGCAGCGCTTCCAACTGCGCCGGCAATCGCTCCCACCAGCGCTGCGGCGCCAACTTTCAACCCGCCCGCCGTGCTGTAAATCGGTGGATAAGTATCCGGTGGCGTTGCCAGATGGATGGGAACCGTTTCGAACGTTCCCATCTTCCACACCACGCTTTTTTCCGTGCACCCAAGGCAGGGGATTCCGCAGCCGATCGGCCACACCCCGGGAATCTCGTTGAAGTGCCGCGTCGAACACGAAGCATGCGTCACCGGACCTTTGCAGCCCAGCTTGTAAAGGCACCATCCCTTGCGATGACCTTCGTCGCCGAAGGCAGTCGCAAAGCGGCCCGCATCGAAGTGCGCGCGCCGCGGGCAATTCTCGTGGATCACGCGCTCATATGCGAACTTTGGCCGTTTAAAGTCGTCGAGCTCCGGCAGCCGTCCCATGGTGACGTACTCGAGTACGACCGCAAGCAGGTTGTAAGGATTTGGAGGGCAGCCAGGCAAATTGATGATCGGCTTACCCGAGATCACCGAATCAATTCCCATCGCGCCGGTGGGATTGGGGTCGGCCGAGGGCACTCCGCCCCACGACGCGCATGACCCGATTGCGATCACCGCCGCAGCCTGCGCCGAGACCTCCTTCGCCACTTGAATCGCAGGCTTGCCACCCAGTTCCATAAAGACGCCGTCGTCTTTGGTGGGAATCGCACCTTCAATCACCAGCACGAACTTGCCGGCATTCTCCTCGATCGCCGACTTCAAGGCCGCTTCGGCCTGCGCGCCCGAAGCCGCCATCAGAGTCTCGTGATAGTCGAGCGAGATGACGTCCAGAATCAGGTGTGCGACGTCTGGCGCAGTGGTGCGCAGCAGGGTCTCGGTGCATCCCGTGCAATCCTGGAAATGCAGCCAAATGACCGACGGGCGCCGCGCCTTGCCGACAAGCTTGGCAATCTGTGCGGCGCTTCTACCGCTGGTCAGGCTGAGTCCGACCGGCGCGGCGATCATGATTTTGGAACAGAGTTGCAGAAAACTGCGGCGCGACACGCCGCTCTTCTGCAGATGGACTGCGATTGTGTCCTTCTCGCCTGTCAACATGGACAGTCCCCCGGCTTAGGAGCTCGAATTGTGGTGCTCGCAGGCACAAGAGATGCATTGGCACCGCTGTTTCGACAGCGGCGCCGTAAACGGTCTCTTGCCTAGATGTACTCGACTGTGTGGAGAGTGCCGGTTGGATTCGTCTGGGATTGCCTGGTAAACGGATGATATGAGAACGTTAAGAAATTCCTACCAGTAAGCGTGCGCGATCCCCGTTTGATCCTTCTGGCACTATCCTCCCGGGCCGGCCTCCGCAAGCTGTCTGCTGGTCAGGCCACTGCAATCGAATGGACTGTTTATCTTCTATTCCGGAATTGGCCTCAGTGACCCAAATCACCTGAGGCCGTGACAGGAATCAACAGTGTTTGTCCTTCACCACAGACACGGAGTCACGGAGAAAAGAAAGAGAATTAAGATGCCGGAGAAATAATCGCTAGGAATTTGTGTTTTTGGTGTCTCAGCGTCTCGGTGGTGAAACGCTCTTTGTCCAAGAAAAAAAATCTATTCGTACCAGTCGAAAAGAAGCGTGTGGGAGCTCGCGATTTGCATGCTACTTTTGCGATGAACCGACGGACTTCGAGGCCCATCATGAGATCTTGTCCAAACACCGCGTGCACGGCATTCGGCCGCATCGTCTATTCGCTGACCACCCGCTGCCCGTTCTGCAAGTGGGATCTGAAGAGCACCGCGCCGGGCATGGTCCCGCAGAGTGCGTCTTCAGGACAAGCCGCGCGCAAGTAGCTCGGACGTTTAGCTGGACGGTGTCTCGCTCGCGGGCGCCCAGCTCTGCAGTTTCACCAGCCAATTCGCGGGCTCGGGAAGAATCGCGAACTTGGGCAGTTCGCCCCGCACCATCGCCACTTCATCGCAGCAGTGATAGCGCGGGCAGGCGTGGCAATCCTTATATATCTTGTCGGGAATATCCTCGCGCTGCGCCACCGAGAAACCCTGGGCCCCAAAAAAGTCCGGCTTGCGCGTAAACAGGCAAATGCAGTCCACGCGATGGCGCTTGGCCTCCGCGAGCAGAGCTTTCACGAGGCGGCCACCGCCGCCGCGGCCCTGCGCCCACGGCGCTACGGTAATGGAGCGTATCTCAGCCAGATGCGTGCCGTAAAGATGAAGCGCGCCGCATCCGATGATTCGGCCCTCGTCTTCAAGAACGACGAAGTCGCGGACGTTTTCGCAGATCTCTGCCAGCGTGCGCGGCAGCAATGTGCCGTCGCCGGAATATCCCGCGATCAAATCATGAATCTGCTCAGCATCGGGCAGGATAGCTTTACGCGTGCGCATGGGTTTCAGCATGGACCTCCTCACGAAGCGACTCGACTCTTTCGCGGGCAGCGCGCAACGCCTGCTGAACACGCTCAGGGGCTGTGCCTCCCGGCACATCGTGCATGGCCAATACGGAAGCTAGCTTCAGCGACTCGTAAAAGTCTGGTCCGAAATCTGAACTCAGCGATTGCAGTTCCGCCAGCGGCAGATCCTGCAACTCGCAGCCTTTCTCGATGCACATCTGCACTGCCTTGCCGACGCGCTCATGCGCCAGCCGCGAAGGCACGCCGCGATTCACAAGATAAGTCGCCGCAGCCCAGGCGTTCATGAATCCCGACTGCGCTGCTTGCTGCATCCGTTCGAAATTGAATTCCACGGATTTCATCCAGCCCGTGACCAGCGGCAGCATCTGTAGCAGAGTGTCCGCCGCGTCGAACAGGGGCTCCTGCGTCTCTTGCAGGTCTTTGTTGTAGGCCAGCGGCAAGCCCTTCAACGAAACCGTCAGCGCCGTGGCATGTCCCAGAACGCGCCCAGTTTTCCCCCGCACCAGTTCGAGCAGGTCAGGATTCTTCTTCTGCGGCATGGCACTGCTACCGGTCGAATAAGGCTCGGGCAGCAGGAGGAATCCATATTCCTGCGTCGAAAACAGAATCATCTCCTCCGCCCAGCGGCTGAGATGAACAGAAAGCAGCGACAGAGCGTTCACAAACTCGATGGCGAAATCGCGGTCGCTGGTCGCATCGATGCTGTTGGCAGTCGGAGCATCGAATCCCAGACTCGACGCCATGAGTACGCGATCCAAAGCCAGCGTCGCCCCGGCCACTGCGCCTGAGCCCAGCGGACAAAGATTCAGCCGTTTGCGGCAATCAGCCAGCCGGTCTGCATCGCGCAAAAACATCTCGACATACGCCAGCAACCAGTGCGCCACCAGAACCGGTTCCGCCCGCTGCAGATGCGTGTATGCAGGCATGGCAGCATCGCCGGCCTGCTCGGCGCGTTCTGTCATCGCGCCGCACAGATCGGCAAGTTCCTGCCGCAACTGATCAATCGCAGCCCGCACATACAATCGCAGATCGGTCGCGATCTGCTCATTCCGGCTGCGGCCGCTGTGCAGCTTGTATCCCGTATCCCCGATCAGCGCCACGAGTTGCTTCTCAACGAAGTGATGGACGTCTTCCACCTCATCATCTTGAAGAAACGCCGGCGAGGCTGCAGCTTTCTGACTGATCTGCTCCAGCCCCTGCAGCATGCTGATCAGCTCATCCGCTGACAGTGCGCCCGCATTCTTGAGCGCGCGCGCATGCGCACTGCTGGCGGCAATTTCGTATCGCAGCAGCCGGCGGTCGAATTGAAACGACCGCTGCCAGCGCTCGAATTCCGGATCCAACGGCTGCCGGAACCGTCCGGACCACATCTTCATCAGGCAACCTCCACACGCGCCCGCGCCCGCGAGCGCGAGGGCAAGCCAAGAATGCGGATGAATCCAGCTGCATCCTTCTGGTCGTAGCTGTCACCCATCGTGAAGGAGGACAGGTCGGTGCGGTAGAGCGAGTTCTCGGATTCGCGACTGACCACGGAAACGTTTCCTTTATAGAGTGACAGCGTCGCGCTCCCGGTCATCTCTTTCTGCGTCGAATCGACAAATGCATCCAGAGCTTCGCGCAACGGGGTGAACCACAATCCGAAGTAAACCAGTTCCGCGTACTTCAACCCGATCTGCTGCTTGAAGTGCGCCACCTCGCGCTCCAGGCAAAGCGCTTCCAGTTCGCGATGCGCCGCGATCAGCAGCGTGCCGCCCGGAGTTTCGTAGCATCCTCGCGACTTGATTCCGACGAAACGGTTCTCGACCAGATCAACCCGCCCGATCGCATTGCGCGCCCCGATTTCGTTCAGCAATTCGACCAGCGACACGGGATCGAGTTCCATCCCGTTGACCGAAACTGGAATCCCCTGCCGGAACCCGATCGTGACTTGCTCCTCTTTGTCTGGAGCTTCCTGCGGAGATTTTGTCATCTGCCACGTCGTCGCCAGCGGGGCATTCCCCGCGTCCTCCAACTCGCCGCCCTCATGGCTGATGTGCCAGAGATTGCGGTCGCGGCTGTGAATCTTCGTGCGGCTCGCCTCCACTTGAATTCCGTGCTGCTCGGCGTAGTCGAGGCAATCCTCACGCGACTTCAACGTCCACTCGCGCCACGGAGCGATGATCTTCAGCTCCGGAGCGAGCGCCTGATACGTCAGCTCGAACCGCACCTGGTCGTTGCCTTTGCCCGTGCAGCCGTGAGCGACGGCAGTCGCGCCTTCGCGCAACGCCACTTCTACCTGATGCTTCGCGATCACTGGACGCGCCAGCGAAGTGCCGAGCAGATACTTGTGTTCGTAGACCGCGCCCGCTTTAATCGCGGGAAACACATATCCCGTCAGAAATTCCTCGCGCATGTCTTCGACGATGACTTTGCTGGCCCCGGTCTTGTAAGCCTTCTCGACCACGGCCTCAATGTCGTCGCCCTGGCCCACATCGCCGACCATGGCGATCACATCGTAAGAATAGTTTTCTTTCAGCCAAGGAATAATGATGGAGGTATCCAGTCCACCGGAATACGCGAGAACGATTTTTTCAGGCATGTGCGCTCCTAACGGGCAGGCGCACTGCGCCGCCCAGTAATAGATAGAGAATCGATTTCTGAACATGCAGCCGGTTTTCGGCCTGCTCGAAGATGATGGAGTTTTCCGAGTCCATCACTGCATCGGTAACTTCTTCGCCTCGATGCGCGGGAAGGCAATGCATGAAGACCGCGTGCGGCGCCGCTTCCGCCATCAGTTCCTCGTTCACTTGATACGGCTGGAAGATGACGGCGCGCTGGTCTGCCTCGTGTTCCTGCCCCATGCTCGCCCACGCGTCGGTATAGACAGCATCGACGCCCGCGACCGCCGCGTGCGGATCGGTAAACAGTTCGATCTTCGCGCCGGTCTGTTTGGCGATCTTCCGAGCGTCAGTCACGAGCTGCGCATTCGGCTCGTAGCCTTTCGGCGTCGCGATGCGGATCGACGATCCGAGGCAGGCCGCAGTCAGCATCAGCGAATGCGCCACATTGTTGCCGTCGCCGACGTAGGCCAGCGAGATCTTCCTGAGATCGCCGAAGCGCTCCTGCAGCGTGAAGTAATCCGCCAGCGCCTGGCAGGGATGCTCCAGGTCGCTGAGCGCATTGATCACCGGCACGGAGGCGAACTTCGCCATGCCGGCGATCGTCTCCTGCGCAAACGTGCGCAGCACGATCACATCGACCCAGCGTTCGAGATTGTGCGCGATGTCGCTCAGCGATTCTCGCGCGTCCAGACGGCCTTGCGTTTGATCTACGAAAATTGTGGTCCCGCCCAGGCCCGACATGCCGGCTTCGAACGTCAGCCGCGTCCGCAGTGACGGCTTCTCAAAAAACATCACCATCTGTTTGCCCGCGAGAGACCGCTGGAATACCGATGGCCGCGACTTCATCAACTCCGCCAGGTGCAGCACGGCTTCGACGCCCTGCGGCCCCAGATCGCGGGTGGAAATTAAATCCGGGCACCAGAAGATGCCGGGAAACGTCTCCGGCACTGGCGCTCTGTTTTGTAATGAACTGTTCAACGTCGAGTCCTCTTTCTCGCTCACTGCCTTGATTCGCTTGCGGAGTGCGCCTTCCTGGTTCATGCGCAGGTGACCTCCGTTCCGCATTCCAGCTTCGTAAAATAAAACTGTGGCAGTGCGTCGGCTTCGGCTGCGGGCAGAATTCTTACTCGTCCCACTCCCTGCTTCAGCGCCGATTTGCACGCGTTCAACTTTGGGAGCATGCCGCCACTCACGACTGCCGTAGCCGCCAGTTCGTCCACCTGCTTCGTGCTCAGCCACGGGATCACCGCGCCGCTCGCGTCTTTCACGCCCGGCACGTCGGTAAGAAAGATAAGCGCGTCGGCGTGGCAGGCCGCAGCGCACGCAGAGGCCATTTCGTCCGCGTTGACGTTGTAGTATTCGCCGTCGGCGCCCAGCGCCAGAGAGGCGAGAACCGGAATCCCGCCCTGCTGCCACAGCGCTTCGATCCAGCAGGGCTCGGCAAAACAAATTTCGCCAACGAATCCGAGGTCGTTTCCGGAAACAACTTTTTTCCGCGCGCGGAACGACATTCCATCGCCGCCGCAGAAGCCCACCGCCGGCATGCCCGCAGCTTGAATTGCCGCAACCATCTTCTTGTTCACCATGCCGCCCAGCACCATCAGCGCCACGTCACGCGTCTCCGCATCGGTAACGCGCAGACCGCCAACAAACTCGCTCTGCTTCCCGAGCCGCTTGAGCACGCGCGTCAAAGCGCTGCCACCGCCGTGAACGACCGCTACCCGATGTCCGTCCTGTGCCAGTTCCGCGATTGCCCGCGCCGATTTGCGCAGGATCGCCGCATCCTCCAGCGCCGCGCCTCCGATTTTGATCACGATGATCACTGCAGTCCCTCGTCCTCCGCCCATCCATTCATCAGGTTCATGTTCTGTACGGCTTGGCCGGCCGCGCCCTTCAGCAGATTGTCAATGCACGAAATCAGCACCAGCCGCCGCCCGTCTTCTGCCAGGCAAAATCCCAGATCGCAATAATTCGTTTGCAACGAAAACTGCACCTGCGGAAGCTTCGGCGTCTGAAATAAACGAACCCAGCGCTTGCCGGAATAAAAATTGCGGAAGTACCCCTCAACTTCCAGCGGCGTCATCTGCCGGTTTAAGTGCACATAGATCGTCGACAAAATTCCCCGCGGAATCGGCAGCAGGTGCGGCGTGAAGATCAATTCCTGCTCACCCAGTCCCAGTTGCTCGACCATCTCACCGACATGTCGGTGGCTGAAGATGGAATACGCGGACAAATTGTCGGCCACCGACACAAAATGCGTCTTCGCCGTCGGCTCCTTCCCCGCTCCCGAAACTCCCGACTTCGAGTCCGAAATAATTCCGCGATTGCGATCCACCAGTCCGGCCTTGAGCAGCGGCGCCAGCGCCAGAATCACTGAAGTCGCATAACATCCGGGATTGGCCACCAGCGCGGCGTTTACGATGCGGTCTCCGTTCAGTTCCGGCAGCCCGTAGACCGCTTTCCCCGTTAACTCTGCCGCCGTCACCGCATCCGCATCGTCAAATCCGTAAATCGCCCGGTGCTGCTCTTCCTTCAAACGCCACGCCCCGCTCAGATCGACGACGCGCAAGCCGTGCGCAATTGCCTCGGGTACCAGTTCCCTCGAAGCTGCGTGCGGCGTTGCCAAAAACAGCAATTCCACTCCCTGCCGCTTCAATGCTTCCCACGACAACGGATGCAGCGGGTATCCACCATTGCCCGAAAGAGCAGGGAAGGTTTCAGCCAGATCCAAAGCGCCTTCCGGCTCCGAGCCGTTCTGCGCCGGACGCCGCAGCAATACCGGCTTCTCCACCCGCAGATGCCGCACAAGAATGCGCGTCAGTTCCAGGCCGGAATATCCGGTCGCGCCCAGCACCGCGGTTTTGAGCTTTGCCGCCACTAGCGCTTCATCTCCTAACCCAGCATCTCCTCGATCCGGCTCGCCAAATCCCGGGCCGCGTCCTTGTCCGGACACACAATCAAAATGGTGTCGTCCCCGGCGATCGTGCCCACCACCTCGCTCCACTCCGTCTCATCGAGCGACGCCGCCACTGGCTGCGCGCTGCCCACGATCGTCTTGATAACCAGCAAATTCTGCGCCGACCGCACATCGAGCACGAACTCGCGCACCAGTCGCGACACGGGCGGCAGCGCCGCGCCCGCCCCATTCTCCCCCTGCGGCAATGAGTAGCCGTGCGGCGTCTTGCTCAGGTTCAGGTCGCGAATGTCGCGCGAGAGCGTCGCCTGCCCCACCTTGAACCCGCGCTTCCGCAGCGCCCGCTGCAAATCGTCCTGGCTGGCGATGGAGTTGTGCTTCAGCACATCCAACACCGCCCGTTGCCGCAAGGTTTTATTCATCATGAATAAATATTCACTAGAGTGAATAAATATCTCTTGATCTTACGGACATGAGCGCAGATGTCAAGTGGAAAATAACGTGCAGGCAGGTAGAGGCGGTTACTGTTTGGGAGCGGTAAAAACTCAGCCGCTGATTTCACGGATCGCCAAGGATATTTCTCGCCCGGTCCGTTTGCTTGATCCGTGTGAATCGGCGCAAATCCGCGGCGAAAGAGGTTTTTCTTGCTGAGTTCGCTATGCCCAGGTTCGCAGGCCGATGATGCCCCAGTACGCGAGATACAAAGCGGCGATCACCAGCCCGGTCGTGACCACCATCGAGAAGCGCCGTACCCCGCGTCGCACGCCCTCTCCCGGCGCGCGCCGCAGCGAGGCAACGCTGGCCAGAACGGCGAGCCCAAAGACCAGAGTGCTCAGGAAAAGCGCAAACGACCACACCGTGAGACTGCCTAGCCGGTCAATCAAGTCGTCGCTGCTCAACATGAACAGGACGACAAATCCCACCAGGCTCAGTACGGCAATGACCGGCCAGATGCGAATCGCCCGCTCCGCCGGTCGCCGCCGTCTCCGGCTCAGTCCGCCCAGCATCCAGAACGGAGCGTAGACCACGATCGCAGCAATAGAAAGCACCACGAAAGCCGTGAGCAAAATTTCGCCGATGGCCAAGCCGGCGGGAATCTGCTTCATCACGCGCGTGCTCACTTCCACGAAGCGCCCCTCCTGGTTGGGGGTCAACAACGCCAATTCGGCCACAGGCGCCGGCGCTTCCTTCTTGGGAACATGTCGGAATTGCATCCCGCTCACGGGAAGATATTGGTCGCCTCGTTCCCCAACATCATCCACGATCAGTTTGCCGTCGCGAAACCGGATCAGTCTCAGGCCGAGCAACCGTTCCAGGAAGTGGGTCATTTCGACCCGCGGAGAATCGGGCTCGTACCAGCCCGCATAGTCACCTACATTCGCCGGAAGCGGCGCCACTGCAGGTATTGCCGGCTTTTCGACGCTGCGAGTGATGTATGCGCGAATCGCTTTGCCAATTTTCTCGAACGCATCGCCACTGCCGCTATTGATGCTGAAAAAATATCCCACACCATATTCCGGCATGTAGCTCATATCGGTCAGTCCGCCCTCCACGCCGCCGTCGTGGCCGTGATACACGAAGCCGTCTTCCACGCTCCAATAATTGCTGAGGCCGTACCCAGCTTTCATCCCGTCTTTCGCAGCCCACGTACTCGTCGGGCTTTCCATGCGATCGATGTCCGACGCCGGCACAATCTGCTTGCCGTTGGCCGCGCCGCGATTGAGATAAAACTGCACGTAGGCCGCCATGTCGTTGGCCGATGCATTGATCGAGCCCGCCGGCCGCAGCAGGATGTGCCAGTAGGAATAGGGAGTCTTGCCGTCGTCGTGATAGAGAGTCGTAAGGGCTCCCGCAGGGGGCTCGAAATAGGTCGCCGTCTTCATTCCGATCGGAGCAAAAAAATTCTGCTGCACGAAGTCTTCGAGGCGCTGCCCGGAAATCTTCTCCACAATCGCGGCCGCAACCGGGGGCCCGGAATTGCAATACGACATCCGCGTGCCTGGCCGCCAGCGCGAAACCCGCGAACTGTGGTCGTAGTCAAGGCCCTCACGCAGGCTCATCGAATCCGGCGCCTGCTTCGCATATTCGCGCAGGTGCAAGTCGTCCCATCCCGTAGTGTGCTCCAGCAGGTTCACCACGCGGATGGGATCGGACGCCTCCCAGCGATTCTGATACCAGACGTCCGGCACCAACTTATGAACCGGATCCTCCAGCGACAGCTTGCCCTGATCGGCCAGCATCAAGATCGATAGCGAGGAGAATGCCTTCGATGTGGAACCGATGCGGAAGAGCGTATCCGCTGTCGCGGAGCGGTTGCTGGCCACATCGGCCAGGCCGATTCCAGCAATCCACTCCGGCCCATTGCGATGCACAATCGCCACCGCAACTCCGGGCGTGTGCGTGTCTTTCAGAATTTTTTCGATCTGCTGCCGCAGTTCGTCCGTTGATTCGGCGGGCTTGAGTTTTTCCTCTTTCTTATCGGCTGCCATGCAGAGTGAGGGAATCAGGAATAGGACGACTGCATAAAGGATGCGTCGCATGGTGTGGACCTCCGCGAGTCCGGGCCAATCTCAGCGGATCATCTTACGTCTGGACGAGCTAAATCTGATAGTCGATATCTTCCATGATCCGCTGGAACGACGCAGGCATCGGCTCGCGGCTTCCGCTCCCGCCTTCCAGTTGCTGCACACGCTCACGCAGCTTGTGCACTTCGGTGGCAACCGCGGCCAGCGCCTCAGAGAGCGGATCATTGATTTGCTTGGGATCGGTGATCACCACCCGCTTGCCGTCGCGCAGAATGATGTGGCCAGGCACGCCGACAACCGTCGAGTTCTCTGGCACGCTGCGCAGCACTACGGAGCCTGCGCCAATCCGGCAATTTTTCCCTACCGTGATATTGCCCAGAATCTTGGCCCCGCCGCCGACCACCACGTTATCTTCGACCGTCGGGTGTCGCTTGCCGTGCTCTTTTCCCGTGCCGCCCAGAGTCACTCCCTGATAGAGCGTCACATCATCGCCCACAATCGAAGTCTCGCCGATCACGACTCCCATCCCGTGATCGATGAACAACCGCCGCCCGATCTTCGCGCCGGGGTGAATCTCAATCCCTGTGAGCCATCGTGCAATCTGCGAGAACCACCGCCCGAAGAGAGAAAAATTGTGGTTCCACAGCCAGTGATTGATGCGGTACCACCACACCGCATGCAGCCCCGAATAGCACAGATACACTTCCAGACGCGACTTCGCCGCCGGATCGTGGTCCATCACGTTGGCGACATCTTCACGAACTAAAGAAAAAAAGTGAGGCATGCATCAAGCCGGGAGCTCTGCCGTAGGAATCTGCAACGCCTTCTCCCGTAGCTCCTGAAACAGAATACTGCTCAGATACCGTTCGCCAAATGACGGCAGGATTACGACGATCAGCTTACCCTTGTTCTCCTCGCGTTTGGCCACTTGCAAAGCTGCGACCACCGCCGCTCCCGAAGATATTCCGACCAGCAGACCTTCTTCGAGCGGCAGCCGGCGCGCCATGGCGATCGCGTCGTCGTTCGACACCTGGATGACCTCGTCGATCAGATCGGTCCGCAAGATGCTCGGTACAAATCCCGCGCCGATTCCCTGGATCTTATGCGGCCCAGGCTTGCCACCAGAGAGAACCGGACTGTCAGTCGGTTCCACCGCGACCGCCTTGAACGAAGGCTTCTTCGGCTTGATGTACTCGCAGATGCCGGTAATCGTTCCGCCCGTGCCCACGCCAGAAATCAGAATGTCGGCGCGTCCGTCGGTGTCGTTCCAAATCTCTGGCCCGGTGGTCTCGAAGTGAATTTTCGGATTCGCCAGATTGTCGAACTGCTGCAGCATATAAGCGTTCGGAGTGTTGGCCAGAATCTCCTTCGCCTTGAGAATCGCTCCCGGCATACCTCTCGGTCCCGGCGTCAGCACGATCTCCGCCCCCAGCGCCAGCAGCAGCACCCGCCGCTCCACGCTCATGGTCTCGGGCATCGTCAGAATGATCTTGTAGCCTTTCACCGCCGCCACGAACGCCAGTCCGATGCCCGTATTGCCGCTCGTGGGCTCGATCAGCACCGTCTTGCCCGGCTGGATTTTCCCCGACCGCTCGGCTTCTTCGACCATACTCACGCCGATGCGGTCCTTCACACTGTGCAGCGGATTCTGGCTCTCGAGCTTTGCGACCACTTCTGCAACGCAACCGGCCGCGACCTTGTTCAGCCGTACCAGCGGCGTATTCCCAATCAACTCCGTCACACTGTTCGCGATTTTCATAATGTCTTCGTCCTCAGCTTAGAACAGCGAGTCTTCCAACTCGATCAGCCCCGAAGTCTACTAATACGACTGACATACTTCTATATCACATCTCGAACCAACATCCTAGATCAGGATACTGCTGCTACCAACAAATGGCATTGACTTCGGTCGAAGGTGATCTGGCAGGGAATTTATGTCGGAAGATTGCGTCTTGAGGGTGCCCCACTTCTCGCGTCTTTTGCGAGAAGTGGGTTTTCTAAATATTTAGTGACGGTGCGCCAACCCGTAAGAGACCGCGCCCATCGAAGCCCCAATGTTCACCACCGAGACCATGCGCTCCATCTTGTGATGTCCGGTCTTGTGCAGGAAATAGCTGAAGCCCATCACACCCGCCGCCTGTCCGCCGAAGTTCAGAGCGAGTCCGGGAGCCGAGCGTCCGAAGATGCGTACCACCGGATTCAACTCGCGGCCACCGCTTTGCAGGTTCTTGTAAGTCACAGTGAAGTCCGCGATGTTCGAAGCAACCACGCCAGCGAACAACATACGGTTCCTGTTGTCCCAGAATTTGTGCTGCTCGCCAAGCCTCATCACCGGCGCTACATAGGCCGGGGGCTGCGGCTGAACGACCGGTTGCGGCGCGTCGGGCAAAGGGCCCTGAGCCAAGGCTGAAGGACAAAGCGCGCCCGCCAACAAAATGGCGGCCAAGGAGAGAATTTCTAATAGTCTGCGGGAAGTCATAGGTGCTCGCCGAACCATTCGGCGCAGCACCCGTGAAGGGGCAATCCGCAAGCCACGCAAGCAACATTAGGAGCCCGGCAAGGCAGCCAGAATCAATGACTTCAGCAAGTACCCAAGCGAAAACTCCAAAGTAACACTGCACTCTCTTGCACTCGCCAAGCTGGAACTTTACTCTTATTTTTCCTTTGCGATCTTCGCGAGTCCTTAGCGTCCTTCGCGGTCAGTCTTGGCGTCAGAGGTGTGCACCTACTTCTTGTAGACGATTCCACCCTTCATTACGAAACTGACATTCTGCAGCGCGCTCACGTCCTGCAGCGGATCGCCCTGCACGGCGATCACGTCCGCGAGATAGCCCGCCTCCAGTGCTCCAATCTGGCCATCCCAGCCGAGGAGCTTTGCTCCGTTCATCCAATCCGCCTGCAGCACCGCCAGCGAAGACATACCATACTTCACCATCAGCGCGAACTCCCGCGCCTGGGTTCCGTGCGGGAACGGCCCCACATCCGATCCCAGCGCCATGGGCACTCCCGCCGCAACCTGCTTCTTGAACTCGGCAATCTTTAAGTCGAGCATCTCGTGCTCGCGCGCCGCTTGCTGCGGGGTGGCAGCGTGATCGGCGAAATATTCGAAGATGGTGAACGTCGGTACCGCGAAAATCTGCTTCTCTTTCATGAGCCGCATCGTCTCGTCACTGAGCTGATCGGCGTGATCAATGGACGCGACTCCCGCCTGCGCAGCGAACAAAGTTCCGGGCTCTCCGGTCGCATGTACGGCAACGTGCTTACCGATCCTCGCTGCTTCCTTCACAGCAGCTTCCAGTTGTGCTTCGGTGTACTGGTATGGCGTTGAGAGCTTTCCAGCGACCATACGATCGGCGCCGGTCTCGTAAACCTTGATGAAGTCCGCGCCCTCCTTAAATTGTTGGCGCATCACGGCCACAAGTTCGTCCGCAGTATTGGCGAAGTTGGCGTTGGGTAGCACATGCTGCTCGGGGTTGTAGCCGATGGCATCCTCGTGGCCGCCAAGAATGTTGATGGCATTCCCGCTGATGCGCAGGCGCGGGCCGGGGATATGCCCTTCGTCGATCGCATTACGCACGGCGGTATCGGCCGAGCCCGCACCTTCGGTCCCCATGTCGCGCTCGGCGGTGAAGCCGGCCATCAAATCGTCGCGCGCGGCGAGCGTGGCCGTGATGGTTCGCTGCGGAACCGATTCCTGCACAGTCTGCAAATCCTCTGCCCCCGGATGCAGGAATAGATGAATATGCGCATCGATCAATCCCGGCAGCAGCGTGCGATCGCCCAGATCGATGACTTCCGTACCTGCCGGATGCCTCACGGAAGTTCCAACCTCTACGATGCGTTCGCCTTCGACCAACACCTCGCCGGGCTTCACGATGCGCCCGTTCTTCACATCCAGCAGGCGAGCCGCGTGCAGCACGATCGGATGCGCCGGAGCAGCAGACTGGGCCGCGGCAGTGCCCGCCAAAGATGAAGCAAGAAATCCCAATGCAAACCAAGTCTGGATGTTCATATGGCCCGCGATGGTACCACCGCCGATGTTTTTTCACCACGGAGTCACCGAGCCACGGAGAAAGACAAAAATCACGCTTGGTCTCCGTGTCTCCGCGACTCCGTGATGAAACCACCCTCTCTGTGATCTCGATCACACCCGCCTGTAAGACTGCGCACAGGCCCAGCCCGTCGTTCAGGAGAAACTGGAATACCGTATGAACGACTTCGCCATCCTCACCAATCGCAAGCGCGCCATCATCGCCCTGGTTCATTCCATCGTGTTTCTTGGAATTGCGGCGGCCGGATTCGCCTCGCGCAAGAACGGAATCCTGCACGGCAACGCACCGCAGGGCGACTTCATCCTGGTGATGATCTATCTGACGGTGACTTCCATACTGGCATGGCTGGTGGGCGTTTCCCGCTGTGCGCGCGAGCGCGTCTACTTCGCCCTGTGCGCTTGCAGTGCCACCTTCGGCCTGCTGCGCACCAGTCTTGGAGACTCGGCCCTCCCTATCGCCCAAGCCATGCGCGTCGCGATGCTGACTTCTGCCGTGCTGCTGGGTTTGTGGATCGTTCGTTCGCACTCACGGCCGGCCGCCGAAACCGTAGTTTCTGAATAAGGCCCCAACCGAATTTCACCCCCAGAACGCAAGAAGCCGCCCGGGATCGATTCCCGGGCGGCGAGTGTTCAGGCGAGGCGGCGTAACGCCGTCGCTGTTACGGCTTACGACAGGAAGAATTCTCTGGTCAGCGTGGTCCAATCCTGCTCCGGCAGGTGCGCCGTCAGATCATCCACTGCGACGCCGCCATCCTGCGCCAGGGCCGAGGCCATCGCCACCGGCATTCTCGAGCGCAGCCGGGTGGCCGACTCTTCCATCCAAACCCGCGCCAGTACGCCGCCGAGCAGGTTGCGGAAATTCGTCTTCGTGTCAGGCGCCTGCACCGTCACCAGCCAGCCATCGCCATAGGGATCTTTCCGCGCCAGTTCCGGATTCGCCGCCACCGCGTCGTTGACGTCGCTGATCGTGCCTTCGATCGGCGAAACCATGTCGACCGATTTGCCATCGTGATAGACCGTCCATACCTTCTGTCCCTGGCGGACCCAGCGTCCGCGCTGCGGCAGCGCGATGCTCTCGACCTTGCCCACCAGCTTCGAAGCGAAATCGTCCATGCCGACCCGCACCAGATCGTGGCTCTCGCTCACTGCCCAGGTGTGTCCCGCGTGATAACGCAGATTTTCGGGAACCTGAAATCCCGCGACCATCGCGGGAACCATGCGCGGCGCCGCCTCCCGATCCGCCACCTGCATCACGACTTGCTTCTGCATCTGCTTACGGCTGCGTGCGTAATCAATTCCTAAGAAGAGTCCGAATGTAAGAAGTACCAGAATGACTGTCATAACCCACCTCGCCTGGAGTGCCTCTTGCTTTCCGGGTCACTCACACTTTTCCTAAAGGCAAGCGCCGCGCCAAACTTCAAACCAGCTTCGAGGGGCGGGCGTATATATCGATATCTCTCGATATTCCAGCGAGATGGCGGGATCCAGGCGGATTTTGCGATGGCGCTCGCGAAATTTAGCAACACCGCTGGCGATGCAGATCGCAACAACAAATCTTGGCCGCAAGCCGGGCAGTTCGGGCGGAAGATTTCACAACAAGCGCGAGTTCAACGACTTAGCTCATTGCGAATGGAGTGATGCGGTATTTATCACCACATGATGCAGAAATCATCAGCAAGTGCTTGCGAGGTGGTACTGCAGAACCCTATTGACCACGGTCACCTCAAACGGTGACGCGTATCACGGATAAGAATGCCGCAAATGTTGACACTCTAATCGTCTGAAGCTGCTGAATTTCGCGACAGCCTCTGATCTGATGAGGTTAGCAGCTCTAATTTGGTCCGATTCCGTAACCGTTACTCGGTAATCGCTCCCCCAGCCTTCGTCAGCTCTGGCCGTCGGATTGAAAGGACCCTCCGGGCAGCCGATTCTGCTCGAATTCGCTCAACCGGAATCCATCATTCATGAGCAAAGCACTCTTATATGACTCCACCCTCTGCATCGGCTGCAAGCAGTGTGAGCAAGCCTGCGCTACACAAAACAAACTCCCGTACAACGACAACATCGCTGCCGAGGAGAAGCAATCGGAGCACAAATATACCGCCGTCCTGACCCGGGGCGACAAGTTCATGCGCCGGCTGTGCATGCACTGCGAACATCCCGCCTGCGCCTCGGTCTGTCCCGTCGGAGCCTTCCACAAGACAAAAGAAGGACCGGTCGTCTACGACGTATGGAAATGCATCGGTTGCCGTTACTGCATGGCCGCCTGCGCCTTCAGCCAGCCCAAGTACGAGTGGGGATCGCTGAATCCGCGAGTGCGCAAATGCATTATGTGTCCGGAGCGCGTCGTGGCCGGACAGCAGACGGCCTGCGCCGAAATCTGTCCCACGGGCGCAACGAAATTTGGCGACCGCGAAGATCTGGTCCGCGAAGCGCAGGAGCGCATCCGTCAGAATCCCTCCACCTACCTCAACCGTATTTATGGACTTCACGAAGTTGGGGGAACCTGCGTCCTCATTCTTGCCGGCGTGAAAGTAGAAGACTTCGGCTATCCCGCCTCCGAAAAGATCGGCGACACTCCCATGCCCGAATACACCGGCCGCGTGATGGACCGGGTCCCAGACTTCATTCCGCTCTGGTCGGTGGTACTGGGAGGCATCTATTGGATCTCCCATCGCCGTCAGGAAGTGGCCGCGGCTGAGGCAGAAGAAAAGAAGAACGGGAGCGCGCGATGAAATACAAGCTTACTTTTTGGAGAGTCGTTTTCCTTGTCATCATGGCCCTCGGCCTCTATTCGACCTACGTTCGCTATCTTCACGGCCTGGGCGCGGTCTCCAACATGAGCGACCAGTTCCCCTGGGGATTCTGGATCGGCTTCGATTGTCTGTGCGGCGTCATGCTCGCGGCCGGCGGCTTCTGCATGGTGGGCGCCGTGTATCTGTTCAATGTGCAGAGCCTGCATAGCGTGGTTCGCCCCGCGGTGTTGACTGCATTTCTTGGCTATCTGCTCTTCATTGTCGGCTTGCTATTCGATCTTGGCCGGCCGTGGTTCATCTGGCACCAGCTCATCTACATGAATCCGCACTCGGTCATGTTTGAGGTGGGCATGTGCGTGATGACATACACCACGGTGCTGTTCTTTGAATTCCTGCCGAACGTATTCGAGCGCTTCAATCTCAAAGGGCCCATCAAGTGGATCCACAAGTTTTACCCAATTCTGATCGTGCTGGGCATCCTGCTTTCCACGCTACACCAGAGCTCGCTCGGGTCGTTATACCTGATCATGCCCAGCAAGCTGCATCCCTTCTGGTACTCGCCCGCGCTGCCGTTCTTTTTCTTCGGATCGGCGGTCGCGGTCGGTCTGGCCATGACCATCTTCGAGTCCACGCAGAGCGCCAAGGCCCTCGGACGTCACCTCGAACTTTCAGTCCTGGTCCGGCTGGGTGGAGCCTTGCTGGTCGCCCTCTGGGTGAACGCCCTGCTCCGCTTCGAGGATTACTTCCATCGCGGCATGCTGCGCGAAATCCTCAAGCCCAGCTACGAAGCGTATTTCCTGTGGCTCGAACTGGCGCTGTCGTTCGTGATTCCGATTACTCTGCTCAGCTTTAAGAAGGTGAGATTATCGCCCGGGGGTTTGTACCTTTCCTCGATTGTTTGTCTGTTCGGCTTCATCACCAATCGGCTCAATGTCAGTCTCATCGGTTTTGAGACCTACGTCGGCCACCATTACATGCCGAAGTGGACCGAGTTCTCGGTCACGCTGATGATCGTCGCCATGGGATTTTTCCTTTTTGCGCTCGCGGTGAAGCATCTGCCGATCTTCCCCGCGGAAGAACATTCGCCGCAGCATCTGGCACGGCAAGCCACCATGATGCCGGCCACGCCAGTACTCGAACATGCCGGAGACTGAGCCAACTCGCGAGTTCCGCGGGATGCCCCGCTGGACGCGCACGCTGAGCGCCAAGCTGAACCTGCTTCTGTTCGGCGCCATGGTGTTGATCTTCGCGCTGCTCGGCTTCCTCAACATCCGCCTGCACCGGCAGCATCTGGAGCAGGCGGTGCTGCTGAGTGCCGAGCGCGTTAGCGACGTGATCAAGCGCAGCACCACCGACTACATGCTGCGCGACGACCGCGATGGCCTGCATCGTGCCATACAGACGTTCGCCGACCAGCCGGGCATGGCCAAGATCCGCATCTTCGACAAGGAGGGCCGGATCACCTACACCACCGACGCGACGGAGTTGAACCATGTGGTCGATAAAAGCGGCGAGGCCTGCTACGCCTGCCACAACCAGTCGGAGCCGTTAGCCAAATTGAACCGCCCCGACCGCTTCCGCATTTATCGCAACGGTGGCGGCAAGCGCGTACTCGGAATCATTACTCCGATCGAAAATCAACCTGCATGCTCCAACGCGGCGTGCCACGCTCATCCCGCCGACCAGCAGATCCTCGGTGTCCTTGATACCGACCTTTCCCTCGCCCAGGCCGACGTGCAACTCGCCGAGAGCAGCCACCGCATGATTGCCTACACGGCTTTCGGCTTGCTGCTGATCGTGGGGCTGAGTTGGCTTTGCGTCTGGCGCGTCGTCGGCGTTCCCGTAACCGCTTTGAAAAACGGTACCGACCGCCTGGCGGCCGGCGATTTAGGCTGCCAGATTGACCTGCACTCGCAGGATGAAATCGGCGAACTGGCCAGCTCTTTCAACACGCTAAGCCGCCAGTTGCAATCCGAGCACAACCAGAATCTTGCCTGGACGCATACCCTCGAAGACCGCGTGGCGGAAAAGACGCGCGAACTCCGGCGCGCCCACGAGCACGCGCTGCACACTGAAAAGATGGCCTCCATCGGCAAGATGGCCGCCGTCCTCGCGCACGAGATCAACAATCCACTGTCCGGAATCCTGACCTACTCCAAGCTCTTGCGCCGGTGGATCGATCATGACGATGGCTCGCACAATCGCCGACAGGAGATCTGCGACTCACTCGATCTCATCGCCAGTGAGAGCCGCCGCTGCGGCGACCTCGTCAAAAATCTGCTGATGTTCTCCCGCACTACCCCCATGAACCTGCAGATGACCAGCCTGAACCGCGTCATCGAACAATCGCTGCGCCTGGTACAGCACCAGCTCGATATGGCGAGCGTCGAAGTGCAGTTGCAACTCGACCCCGACCTTCCCCTGGTCTTCTGCGATGCCGCCCAAATGGAGCAGGTGGTGCTCGCTCTCGTGATGAACGCGATGGACGCCATGTCGCAAGGCGGAAATCTGTGGCTCATCACCAGCTTTCATTCCCAACGGAACCAGATTCAAATCGTAGTACGAGACGATGGGTCCGGCATTCCCCCCGAGATTTTGCAGCGGATTTTCGAGCCTTTTCTCACCACCAAGGAAACCGGACGAGGTGTGGGACTAGGGCTCGCCATCAGCCGCAGCATTCTCGAGCGCCATGGAGGAAACATCGAGGTTCAATCCGAACTCGGTCGCGGCACAACTTTTACCGTGACCCTGCCCTGGGAGACTGAGGCAGACAAGACCGCCCCGCCCCCAGCCCATGAAATTCCCGCCAACATACTCGGGAGGTGATCACCGTGGAAGCACAAGGAAAACTACTGATTGTCGACGACGAACTCAGCGTCCGCGACTCTCTGGGAAAATGGTTTCGAGAAGAAGGCTATGACATCGGCACCGCCGAAAGCGCCAGCGACGCGCTCACCCGCATGGCCGAAAACAAGTGGGACGTGGCCTTGCTCGATATCAAGATGCGCGGCACCGACGGCATCGAACTGCAGCGCCGCCTGCACGAGCTCGATCCCGAGCTCATCGTGATTATGATGACCGGCTACGCCTCGGTCGAAACCGCCGTCACTGCGCTCAAGAACGGCGCTTATGACTACGTCAGCAAGCCCCTCGATCCGGATGAAATCGCGCATCTGGTGAAGAAAGCGCTCGCTCATCGCCGCGCTGAAAAAGAAAACGTTCGCCTGCGCGAAACCGTCGCCGAAGCCACCAATCCCGGCGACATCGTCGGACAAAGTCCGGCCATGCGCAAGGTTTTCGACGCCATTGAGACTGTCGGCCCTACGGACGCCAATGTCCTCATCACCGGTGAGAGCGGCACGGGCAAAGAGCTTGTTGTCCGCGCCATTCATGCCGCCAGCCTGCGTCGCTTTCATCCCCTGGTCGCCATTCATTGCGGTGCTCTCACTGAGACGTTGCTGGAAAGCGAGCTCTTCGGTCACGAGAAAGGAGCGTTCACCGGCGCGCAGTACCGCAAGAAAGGAAAATTCGAAATTGCCGAAGGGGGCACGGTGTTCCTTGATGAGATCGGCGACATCAGCCTGAAGACTCAAACTGACCTACTCCGCGTTCTGCAAGAGCGCGAGATTACCCGCGTCGGCGGTAATCAGGTCATCAAGGTCGACTTCCGTTGTGTCGCCGCGACCAACAAAAATCTGGAGGTCATGATCGAAGAAGGCACCTTCCGTCCCGACTTGTTCTACCGGCTCAACGTCTTCCACATCGAACTGCCGGCGCTGCGCGATCGCCGCGAGGATATTCCCCCGCTCGTAGAGCACTTTGTGCGGAAATTTTCGCTGGCCATGAACAAGCCCATCACGCGCATCTCGCCCTCGGCGATGAATCAACTGCAGCAGCAGCCCTGGATAGGCAACGTTCGCGAGCTCGAAAACGCGGTCGAGCGGGCAATGGTGGTCGCGCGCGAGCCGGAGTTGCAGGAACAGGATTTCATTTTCAAGTCGCAGCCCACTGTCGCAGCCGCGGGGAAATCGCTCGATGAAATCGAGCGCGCCCACATCCTGCGCGTGCTCGACGAATGCAACGGCAACCAGAGCCGTGCCGCCGACGTGCTCGGCATTGACCGCGTCACTCTGCATCACAAGCTGAAACGCTACGGCTGGAGCCGTACTCCGGTCGAAGCGAGGTAATTAGGGTCCGATGATTTGAGAGCGCAAGCTGATGATCTTCCGCCGACCGGCCTGGCTGAGATTCGCTCCGACCTCCAGCAACGTGGTGCACCTGTTGCCGGTCGGCAGAGTAGATGCCGCACTACTAGAGAACGTGCGCGCCGAAATTGCTTACGCCCTGCCCGTTTCCTGTGAACTCTCGCGGCTCGAACTTGATCCCAATCCCAGCTATCACCCCGAACGCCAGCAACATCACTCCTCGGAAATTCTGGAACGGATGCAGCCCCTGGTTCGCGCCGATCATTGGCGGGTGCTCGCTATCACCGCCGTCGATCTCTACATTCCGATTTTGAAGTACGTTTTCGGCGAAGCACAAATGGGAGGGCCCTGCGCCCTCGTTTCCTATCACCGCTTGCACCAGGAATTCTACGGTCTCGAGCGCGACGTTGCCCTCCTCAACCAGCGTCTGGTGAAGGAATGCGTCCACGAACTCGGCCACACGCTTGGCCTGCACCACTGCCAAGATTACCGGTGCGCCATGGCCTCCGCCCACGCTGTCGAATGGATCGACCTCCGCGAGAACGCGTTCTGCGAATCGTGCCGAAGCAAGGCGGAATCGTTCCTCTCGGCGGGCGTATCCAAGTAATCGGCTGCCCGTAGTACACTTTCCGCCATGATGCCAACCCGCCTGATCTGTCTCTGCCTGGCGCTAGCTGTTGCGACATTTGCGCAAAACGCAAAGCCCGCGTCCGGAATCCAACAACAACCCTTCGGAACGCACGACGGGAGGCCTATCACCTTGTACACGCTCACCAACTCGCACGGCATGGAAGTTCGAGCGATGAACTATGGCGGCATCATCGTTTCCATTCGCGTGCCCGACCGCAAAGGCCAACTCGCCGACGTCGTGCTCGGCCACGACACACTCGAGGGCTATACGCCCAATCCTCCGTACATCGGAGCGATCATCGGCCGCTACGGCAACCGCATCGCCAACGGCACCTTCACGCTCGACGGCAAGACCTACACTCTGCCCAAGAACGACGGGTCGAACACGCTGCACGGCGGCATCAACAAGACCTTCGATCGCGTGGTGTGGGAGGGCGAGCCCCTCAAAGGCAAGCCTGGTGTGGCTTTCCACTATGTCAGCAAAGACGGCGACGACGGCTTCCCCGGCAACGTGAAAGTGCGCGTCTCCTACACTCTGACCGACGCCAACGAAATCCTCATCGACTACGAAGCCACCGCCGATAAAGCGACGCCCATCAACCTGACGCAGCACAGCTATTTCAATCTCGCGGGCGAGGGCAGCGGCGACGTTCTCAATCAGGAAATCATGATCAACGCCGACCGCTTCACGCCGGTCGACAAGAATCTGATCCCCACCGGCGAACTGCGCCCAGTGAAGGGCACGCCGCTCGATCTCACCCAGCCCACAAAAATCGGCGCCCATATCGACGACAGCTACGAGCAAATTGCGCTTGGCCACGGCTACGACCACAACTTCGTCATCAACCGCAGAGCTCCCGGCCTCACGCTGGCCGCCCGCGCCTACGATCCCATCAGCGGGCGTGTGATCGAAGTATTGACCACGCAGCCCGGCGTGCAGTTCTATACGGGAAATTTTCTTGACGGCTCAGTGACCGGCAAGCAAGGCCACGTCTACCAGCGCCGCAACGCGTTCTGTCTGGAGACACAGCACTATCCCGATTCGCCGAATCACCCGGAGTTTCCCAGCACGATCCTGAAGCCGGGCGCAACGTTCCACGAAAAGACGATATTCAAGTTCTCAACGAAGTAAGTTGGACGATTCAGACGAGCGCATCCCGGCAGGGATGCCTAAGAGGCCCCACTGTTTCCAACGGCGGGAGGTCGTGCATATATGGAGGGAACCGCCGTCCCGCCAGGGACGGCACAAGGCGTCACTCCCCCCGCAACTCCTCCACCAACGCCTTCCCCACCCGCCTCTGATGGTCCGCCTTGAGCTTTTTCCCGCCCGACGTCAAGTAAAACGTATCAATCGCCATCTGTCCTTCGGTATCGATCAAAGCGATTTCGATGTTGCATTTCTCATCCGACAGGCAGGACGCAATGCGATGCAGCAGTCGCGGACGATCCTGCGCAATTACCTGCACCAGCGTGCTCGTAGCCGACGATGAATCGTCGAAATCGATTTTCGTCTCGACTTTCACCTTGGCGATCGCGCCCTTTTCCGAACGCTGCCGGTCGCGCAGCATTTTTTCCAGATCGGCCTCGCCCAGCAGCACGCTGACCACACTGTTCTTGAAGCGAGCCCACTCCGAAAGATTCAGCTCCAATGTTCGGAAGCGGTCGGTGAAGTGAATCGAGTCGACCACCGTTCCCGCCGCATTCGAAAACGCGTTCGCCTTCACGATGTTCATGCCCCACGCCGCCAGCACGCCCGCCAACGTCGCAAACAAAAACGGACGATCCTTCGTGACCAGCGTCAGCTCATACCAGTGCCGACCGCGCTTCAGCTCCACCTGCACCGGATCGGAGCCCAGCCCATCCGCCATCTGCATGTGCCGCATCACTTCTTCGGCCGTATGCATCAGCAGATAGCGCTGCGGAAATCCTTCCAAGAACGCTTTGAACTTGTTTCCGGTAACAGGCGCCAGCGAGCGCAGCCTCGACAGCTTTTCGTCATTCGCTCCGGCATGCACGCGCTGGTCGGCGCTGCGGTTCAGATAATTTTCCGCCGCGATATATAGCTGCCAGACGTTCTCCGCCTTCCACGGCGTCAGCGCCTCCGGATTGACCGCCTTGATGTCGGCATACGTCATCAGGCACAACATCTTCAGCCGCTCCGGCGTACCCATTTTTTCGGCGAAAGCCGCCACGGTACTCTGATCGAAAATATCCCGGCGCAGCGTCGCAGACAATTCCAGATGATTCGCGATCAGGAACAGCACCTCTTCCCGCTCCTGGGGATCCATGTCGAGCCGGTCCATGGCGCGGTTGGCAATCTCCAGGCTCGCGGTCACGTGATTCACGCCCGCCACTCCTTTGCCCGTGTCGTGCAGCAGCAGCGCCAGATACAGCAACTCCGGATCTTCCAGTTCGCCCAGCAGCCCGCCGTACCGCTTGTCCCACTCCGACTGCGACTGCTTCAGCCGGTGCAGGCTTTCGATGGCGACGAAGGAATGCTCATCCACCGTGAAGCGATGGTAAAAGTCGCGCACCACCAGCGAATCAATCAGCTTCAACTCCGGCAGCAGCAGCGTCAGCAAACGCAGCGAGTGCATCGCGCGCAGCGCGTCGGCAGCGTACGGCTCCAGCAAAGTTTCTTGCAGGTAGAGCCACAACTCCGCGCCCCGCGGAGGCATGGACGCCAGCGCCGGAAGCGCCTGTTCGATGCGGTACTCCGTGGTCGCGCTCAATTTCAGCCCATGATGCGCCATGAAGTGAAACAGGCGAAGCAGCACCTCGGGATCCTGCAGCGCCGCCGGCTTTTGCAGAAAGATCAGACCATCGACAACCGAGAAATCGGGGGTCGTGAGCCGCGAGCGCCAGCTTTGCACCTGACGATAGAGCGCGGACCAGGCCTCCGGAATTTCTTCCAGCAATTGCGTGACGGTCCGCTGCACGGTGCGCGCATGGCTGAAATAAATCCGCATCCAGTCCGCGGCCGTGAGTTCTTCCGCGTCCGCCGCGCCGATGCGCCGTGCTGCGGCTTCGTCCTGCGCCTCCCAACTCAGAGTATTGTCGTCGCGGCCGTAGCGGAAGTGCAGAAAGCAGCGCGCAGCCATCAGAAAATCCAGCGCCTCTTCCATCTGCTTGCGCACCGGTTCGCGCAGAGAACTCGCGTGCGGCCAGTCGTGCAGCTTGTCAATGGCCGAAATCAGCGCCAGCCAGCACGCCACGTTGTAGTCGCGCAGCCCGCCGGGCGCTTCCTTCAAATTCGGCTCGAGATGATACAGCGTGAACCCGTGCTTGACGTGCCTTTCGCGCGTGACCTCCGCCAGTCCCTGCAACAGGGATTTCGACTCGCGCATCACCAGTTTTGGAATGACCTTTTCATGCAGGCGCCGGAACAGATCGCGGTCGCCGGCCAGATAACGGCAATCGAGCAGGGAAATGGTGAATTCCGTGTTGTTCGCATCGTAGCGGTCGCACTCCGCCAAAGTCCGCGAGGCCGGACTCAGCTTCAGCTTCAAGTCCCACAATTCCTGCGAAAAGCGCCGCACCGGATCTTTGAACGCCTGCTCCGCTTCGCGATCGCTGAAGAGAAACAACAGATCGATGTCGGAGTAGGGAAACAGCCAGCCCCGTCCAAACCCGCCTGTTGCGATGAGCGCGATGTTGGGTGGTTCTTCCAGAGCCGATTCTCGGGACGATGTGGAGAGGATTTCCCGCCACAGGCGATGCAGGATTTCTTCCACCGACAGCGTGCGATGCGCCACTGCTGCGCGGCCGTCGCGGTTCGCCTCAAAATTCTGCTGAATGCGCGCCGATTCCTCGCTGAGAGAAGTTCGCAGTTCGGCGATCAGAGAGGTTGCCGCCATAGGAAACCGGTTGATGAAACGGGAAGGGCACGGCTGAAGCCGTGCCGACATACGTTCAAGAAGATCGGCCTTTCGGCCCTGAGGGCTGCCCTCAGCGGCTGAAGCCCGATGCGTGATGCTCGTGCGGCCCGCCTAAAGGCGGGCCCTTCCCAACATGTTCGCGCTACAGCGCCCCCTCGCCGCGCTCGTCGTTGCGAATGCGAATCGCCTCATCCACTCGCGAGAGAAAAATCTTGCCGTCGCCAATCTTCCCCGTGCGCGCCGCCGTCAGGATCGCGGCCACGGCTTTATCCACCAGGGCGTCGGCCAGCACCATCTCGAGCTTGGTCTTCGGAATCAGATCCACGCTGTACTCGCGGCCCCGGTAGACCTCGGTGTGGCCCTTCTGCCGGCCGTGGCCGCGCACTTCAATGACCGTCATGCCTTCGACGCCAATTTCGTGCAGGGCCGTCTTCACCGCATCCAGCTTGGAGTTTTGGATCACCGCTTCGACTTTCGTCATGATCTTCTAAGTCCTTGAGCTGCCAGCATCAAGCCGACGCTTCCCAATCATATCCTTACTTCGGCGTGCTGGGAGAGATCCAACTCCTGCACTTCCCATTTACGGAAACCAACCGGATGATCGTCACTTCGACCAGCTTCAAAATCACCGAGCCACAATCGCCGGATTCCCCGCGGGGCACACCAACGTGGCGCAATTTCGACGCCGCCCCAATCTACTGTCCTTTCGCGCAATGTGGAAATCGAAACTATTTATCGCAACGATCACGTTTCGTTATTCAGAGGGCCTGGAGAGTGGAGGCCGGAAGGCAAGGCTACGGTGCAAATCGCGAGTCCCGCAGTCACTAGTTCGTGCGCAAACTACTTCCCTGGACCTTTCGGTGCAGCAGGCGCTTCCGGCTTAACAAACTTCGCGTCGTCTACCGGAACGTTTTGCTTCACTTCGCTGATCTGAATGGTGAACCGTCCGCTGGGCCGGGCCAGCGTCCAGCGGTAGGGAATCTTCACGCCGTCGTTTTCTCGATAGTCCGCGTAATCGATCTGCGTGGGCAGCCTGCCCAGCGCGGTTTCTCCATAGCGAACTATGCGGACCAGCAGTCCGGATTGCTCGTCGAAATACAGTTCGATGGGCGGCTTGCCCTCGCGCTGCCCGACCACTTCGTATGCTTCGTGACCGTCGATCTTCTCCGTCCCCCGCGTCTTGACCTCGCTGAACATCTGCTTCAGATGAGTGGCCAGGTGCAGGTCGGCATCGATGGCCGCGCCGTCCAGATCGCCGCCATGCATCTCGCGCAACCGCCCGCCCGGCATGCCTAACCAGCCTTCATGACCATTGAATGCCGTCACGCTATCGCCCTCGGGCAGGTGAGTGAACGAAATGCGCTGGCCGGGATCTTTCGAGTAGATATCAATGGGCAGCGCTTTCTCGCCAAATTCGATGGTGCCCTTCATGACGCGGCTGGAAACTTTGTCGATTGCTCCTGCGCCGCCAGCGGCGTGAATATACTTTTCGATCAACTGGTCGGCCGGTGGACCGGAACTCTCCTTCGCTTCTTCCGGCTTCGCCTCGGGCATGGTCTCTTTCGCCTCGGCCGCCGTCATCACCGGAGGCATGCCGACCGGATTAGCGTTGCCGCGATGGCAGGTATAGCAGGTCACTTCGCGATGCCGGTCGAAATTGTCGGCGTTAATGGCGAACATCATCTCCATCATCTTGCGCGCGGTCTGCTTCGCCTTCTTGTCGTCCTTTTCAAACGCGCCCTGAACATGGCAAAAGTCGCACTCGACGCCCAGTGATGCGGTGATGAACTGCATCGTCGGAATCACCTGGTCCGCCGGAACTCCCTTGAGCACCTGGACATTCTTGAACTGCTGCTCGGCGGTCTTCGCCCCAGACTGCACCGTCGCTCCGCCGACCACGTGCGCCCCGGCGTTCGCCTGAGCCCGCGCCCGGCGCACGACTGCCCCGCTCACCGTTAGAACCGCGACACACGCGAAGATTGCCCACAGCTTTCTGCCCATCGCTTCGTTACCCCAGTTGGATTGAAGACTTCAGAAGCTTCCGAGTTTAACAGAGCAGGGGCGGCCTTTTCTTGTGTGCCTTAGCTTGCAGCTTCCGGCGCACTTGCAGTTGCCGCAGCCACCGCCGAAGGTTATCTTGGGGTTGCTCGCCTTTCGAAAGGCACGTTGGCATGAATGTTCTGGTTCTAAACTCCGGAAGCTCCAGCCTGAAGTTTCAGATTATCTCGACCGATTTGGATCGCATCAAGCAGTATAAAGATGACCGCATCTGCCGCGGGGAAGTCGAGGGCATTGGCGGCGAAGCCATCATTCGCTTCAAGTATCGCGGCGAGCCCGCGCAAACGTTTACTGCTCCTGCGCGAGACCTGGCCTCAACTCTGGAATATCTGGTTCGTTACATCGCTTCCGACAAATCCAGGGTGGCCGAAATAAGAGGTACCGCCGACGTGCATGCCGTGGGACACCGCGTCGTACACGGTGGAGAGCGCTTCAAGGAATCCGCCCTGATTGACGACGAAGTGCTGAAGGGAATCGAGGATTGCATCGATCTCGCGCCGCTGCACAATCCCAATAACGTCAAATGCATTCTCGCCGCGCGCGAACTCTTCGGGAAAGACGTACCTCAGGTCGCGGTCTTCGATACCTCGTTCCATCATTCCATTCCTGAGCAGGCGTACGTATATGCGGTCCCGTACCATCTCTATCGGCGCCACCGCATCCGCCGCTACGGATTTCACGGCACTTCCCATCGCTACGTCGCATTCCGTTATCGCGCCCTGCGCGGCATGACACGCGCACAGACCAACATCATCACGCTTCATCTTGGGAATGGATGCTCCGCGGCCGCGATCAAAGGCGGCCTGTCCATCGACACCTCGATGGGCATGACGCCCCTCGAAGGCCTGGTGATGGGCACACGCTCCGGCGATCTCGATCCCGCGGCCGTCAGTTTTATCGCAAGAAAGGAAGGACTTTCAGCCTCGGAAGTGGACTCGCTGCTCAACACGCAGTCGGGACTATTAGGGATTTCCGGCCTGACCAACGACATGCGCGAGTTGCAGGCTGAACTGAAAGAGCACGACGACCGCCGCGTCCGCCTCGCGATCGAAATCTTCTGCTACCGCGCCCGTAAATACCTCGGCTCCTATCTGGCTGCAATGAACGGAGCCGACGCCATCGTGTTCACGGGAGGGATCGGAGAAAACTCGCCCGATGTTCGCGCCCGCATCTGCGCCGGCATGGAATGGGCGGGCCTTCACCTGGATCTGGCGAAAAACGAACAGACCATCGGCCGCGAGGGACAAATTTCCACGGACGACTCAACGCTGCACGCCTACGCCATCCCCACGGACGAAGAACTCCTAATCGCCCGCGACACGGTGCGAGTGATCAAAGGGGAGCCACATCCTTCATAACCCCGCCGGATGCACCATTTCTCGCGCGTTTTCTGCGCGAGAAATGGGGACACGAGAAGTGGGCCACTATAGCGGCCAAGTCCACTCCGCGGCGTCCGGCTTGTCAATCCCGTACTGGTGCGCGTAATTCCTGCACTCGATCTGCTGGTTGAGGAATCGCTCCTTGGCATGCCCGCCAATCTTCTGCAGTCGCGGAACGCGGTCAACCACGTCCATCGCAAGGCTGAACCGGTCGATGTTGTTCTCAATCGCCAGTTCCAGCGGCGTATTGATGCTGCCCTTTTCCTTGTAGCCGCGCACATGAATGTTGCTATGGTTCGTGCGGCGGTAGGCCAGCCGGTGAATCAGCTGCGGATATCCATGAAAATTGAACATCACCGGCTTGTCGACCGTGAACAGGGAATCGAACTCGCGGTCCGACAGTCCATGCGGATGTTCGCTGGTCGGTTGCAGCTTGAAAAGATCGATCACGTTGATGAATCGAATCTTGAGATCGGGAAATTCTTTCCGCAACATCGCGTTGGCAGCCAGCGCCTCCTGCGTCGGAATATCCCCGGCGCTGGCCATCACCACATCGGGCTCGCCGCCCTCATCGTTGCTGGCCCAATCCCATATGCCGATTCCCTTGGTGCAATGCACGATCGCCGCATCCATATCCAGATACTGCAAGTGCTTCTGCTTGTCGCAGACGATCACGTTCACGTAATTCTGGCTGCGCAGGCAATG
>Ga0075029_100000146_pt1 | contig 34919 bp, 37 predicted proteins | sample LitLauG_LLR_2013_FD_71391 | JGI IMG/M metagenome (GOLD analysis project Ga0075029, IMG submission 71391) | Freshwater sediment microbial communities from North America - Little Laurel Run_MetaG_LLR_2013 | ecosystem: Environmental > Aquatic > Freshwater > Creek > Sediment | place: USA... | reverse complement strand
GGTAAAGATTGCGCCGGACGGTACGATTACCAAGGCGACATATGCCAGCCTGGTACCCGACGCGATTACCATGTGCGTCGGCGGCCAGGTTCCTTGCGGCGATCAGCGCCCCGGCATCAATGTCGCACCCGCCCTCTCTCCCGACGGCAGTACGGTTTACACCGTGAGCCGGGGCCATTTCATCCTGTGGTCGGTTTACCTGATCGCGGCCAATACCAAGGATCTCTCGCCCAAGTGGGACACATATCTTTTCGGCAAGATCAAGCCCGGCTCCGCCGTCTATGTGCAGGACCAGGGATCTTCCAGTCCGGCTGTCGCACCCGACGGCAGTATTCTGTTCGGTACTCCAGGCGGAAGCTCCGGTGGTGGCTTCATGATGAAGTTCAGTCCGGCCGGGACGTATTTAGCGTCATTCAATTTTGGGTGGGACTCTACTCCGGCCGTCTATGCCCATGACGCCACCTACTCCGTGATTCTCAAGGACAATCTCTACGGCAGCAACGGGCCCTACTTCATTACCGAGCTGAATGCGGATATGGTTCCGCAGTGGAAGTTCGTCAACAACACCATCGACGCGAACCATCCTCACGGCTACGAATGGTGTGTGAATGCGCCGGCCGTCGATGCCAATGGAACGGTTTACGCCAACAGCGAGGACGGCAATGTGTATGTGATCGACAAAACGGGCAAGCTGAAAGGGATGATCTTCCTGAAATCGGCGATTGGCGCTGCCTATACGCCCGTGGCCATCGGCCCAGACGGAAAAATCTACGCCGAAAATGACGGCGATTTATTTGTGCTTGGCAACTGAGTTTGCCTCAACAAAAGGGCCGGCACAAAAAAATTGCGGCGCTCGCGATGAGCGCCGCCTGACCTGATTCCGGGCTAAGTTAGTTGGCGAACAGAGCCGGAGCGGTGGCGAGCAGGCCGGCCGCTAGTTCCAGGTCGTGCAGATCTTCCCGGCTGAAATCCTGAGCGTAGCGCGGGTCGAGCCCTTTGCGCGAAATCTGAATCACTCCCACAACGTTGGAATCGCGATCCATGATCGGCACCGACATCAGCTTCTGAATCGGCGAAGGCGACGCCGGTTCCTCCGCATCATGGCTGGGCTTGATCGTTTCAAAGATGCTGGCGTGTTTGACGCGCGCGAAATTATTGAAGATCTCGGCTTTCTTGCTGAGCGCCGTATGCGCGGCGACGGCTTTGCTCGAGAGCGGTATCGCTCCCGTCGTGCGCAAGTATTCAGGGAATATGAAGCGGAGCAGTCCACCTTCCAGCCGCATCAAGGCGACCTCGGTGTATTGCACGCGAAAAATCTTGGCCAGGACCATGCATAGGTCCATCGCCGAAACCCCCGGCCCCAGGACCGTTCCCAAGGGCAGCAAGTGCTCCGGCAGTACGACCTCTTCCATCATCCCGTGATCGCCGTTTTGACTCATAAAATGCCTGCAAGGCTCCGTATTCTTCCGGAGGAACTCCAACTCTATCGCACTTTGCCCGCCACAAGGTACTTCCCAAAGTAACGGGCATTCTTGCGACAACTCCTTTATTTTCAATGAGGGCGATGACCCCGAGATGCTTTTCCCAGAGTCGCGGCGCGCACGAAGGGTCATAAAACGCGCTCTGCGTGACAGTTTTTGTCAACGACGGCGACCGGCCTAGGCGGAGTTCGCGAGTGGCCTTGGTTCCGGGTCCACTTCCTTCCAGACAGCAAACTCATTACACTTCCAGCCTATGAGCATTCCAAGTCAACCCAACGTTAAGCTGACGAACGCGCCGGACTATCGCGAGAGCTATGCCAACAGCGTGCAGATGCGGGTGAATATCTGGGACTTCTTTCTCGTCTTCGGCACGCTGCAGCAGCAGACCGAGACGCAGGTGGAGATCAAGAACTTTCAGGGGATTTATCTCAGCCCGCAGCAGGCCAAGGCGCTGCTCGGGTTATTGCAGCAGAACATCGCGGGCTATGAGGGAGCATTCGGCGAGATCAAACTCGATCCGCGCATGAACCCGGCCGGGCCGGTTCACTAGACGGACTGATCTCACGCGCGGGACGTTGCCAGCAACGAGTCAGAATGCCTCCCCATCCAAATCGGCTGCATCCGGCGGTCGTGTTTGCCGTGATCTTCGTTGCCATTTTTGTGTTGCATGCGCCCCTGCTGCAGCTGCCTTATTTTTGGGATGAAGCCGGCTACTACGTTCCTGCAGCCCGCGACATTCTTCTGAGCGGAAGCCTGATCCCTTCCTCCACTCTGTCGAATGCCCATCCTCCGCTGGTGCTGGCGTGGGTCGCATTGTGGTGGAAGTTAGCCGGATACGCGCCCTTGGTAGCACGATCGGCGATGTTGGTGGTCGCTTCGTTCTCACTGATGGGAGTCTTTCGTCTGGCGGAACGCGTCGCCAACCGCGAAGTTGCGATCGCGTCGACGTTGTGCACCGCGGTCTATCCGGTCTTCTTCGCGCAGAGTTCGTTGGCGCAGGTGGATCTCGCCGCCGCCGGGCTAACGTTTTGGGCGCTGTGTGCATATGTGGAAGACCGTCCCTTCGCGATCGCCATCTGGTTCTCGCTGGCAGCCTTGGCGAAAGAGACCGCGATGATTGCTCCGCTGGCCTTGGCGGGTTGGGAGCTGCTGTGGCTGGTGGTTTCGAAGCGCGGTGGTTTGCAGGCACTGTGGGATGAGCGCGGGCGTTCGAGGCATACGCTGGCGGCCCTGTTTTTTCCATTGCTTCCCCTCGCGCTCTGGTACGCCTATCACTACGCCCGCACTGGATACGTTTTCGGCAATCCGGAATATTTCCGCTACAACGTTGCGTCGACATTGAGTCCTGTGCGCTTCGGGCTGGCGCTCGCTCTGCGTCTGTGGCAGGTCTTCGGCTATCTAAATTTGTGGTTGCTGACGGCTGCCATGCTCCTCGCGGTGCTTCTGCCTCCTTTGAAAGAGAAGGACGGCGAGCGGCGGCGCATCTCGATTCCGGTGCAGATGGTTTTCCTAGTCATCGTCGCGGCCTACGTGGTCGCGATGGCTCTGATCGGAGGCGCCGTTCTCGCCCGCTACATGCTGCCGGCTGTGCCGCTGGTCATCATGGTTGCGGTCTCCACTCTGCGCCGGCGCTTGAGCTACTGGCCGTTCGCCATTGCGATCATTGCGGCGGCGTTCGTCTTGGGATGGTTCTGGAACCCGCCCTACGGCTTCTCCCCCGAGGACAACCTCGCCTATCGCGACTACACCGTCCTGCACGAAAATGCCGAGCGCTTTCTCGAAGCTCGCTACCCGATGGCCCGCGTGCTCACGGCGTGGCCGGCCTCGGACGAATTAATGCGTCCGTGGCTCGGCTACACGACTCGCCCCATGCAAGTGGTGCGCATCGAAGATTTTTCCCTCGAGCAAGTCCTCTCCGCCGCGGACTACCGCTCACACTTCGATGCCGCGCTCGTGTTCTCCACAAAATACGAGGCCCCGCACTCCCTGCTGGAGCGCTGGACTCTCGGCCATTGGCGAAGATGGGAAGACCTCAAGACTCGTTTCTTCGGCTTCCATCGCGATCTTCCGCCAGCCGCCGCCGCGCAGATTCTCGGTGGACACGTAGTGTTCTCCGAAAAGCGCCAAGGGCAGTGGGTCGCGGTGATCGAGATGGAGAAAAACGAAATTCAGGATGCATTCCGCTCAACTCCCATGCTGCACGCTCGAAACGACGGCAATCCCGGTTTGACCCCCGTTCCCCTGCCCTGATAGCTTCAAATGTTTGCCTTCCGGCCGCTGACCTGACAGTTTTTCTGGGGAACGCGAGGGTCCCGGCCGAATTCATTCGCACGGAGAGACCGCCCATGCCTGCCATCAAATTTCGCGGGGTTGATTTTATTCAGTACGATTCGCTGCTCACCGAAGAAGAGCGCCTGGTGCGCGACACCACGCGCCAGTTCATTGAAGACAACTTGATTCCCATCATCGAAGAGTGCAACCGTGCCGGCCGCTTTCCCCGCGAACTGGTTAAGCCCATGGGCGAACTGGGATTTTTCGGCGCGTCGCTCAAAGGCTACGGCTGCGCCGGGATGGGCAACGTCGAATACGGCCTGATGACGCAGGAACTGGAGCGCGGCGACTCGGGCGTGCGCAGTTTTGTCAGCGTGCAGTCGGGCCTGTGCATGTATCCGATTTATGAATTCGGCAGCGACGAGCAAAAAGAAAAGTGGCTGCCGCCGATGCAGAAGGGCGAGAAGCTCGGCTGCTTCGGACTGACTGAGCCCGATTTCGGATCGAATCCCGGCGGCATGCGCACCCGCGCGAAAAAAGTCGGCAACGAGTACGTCATCAATGGCGAGAAGATGTGGATCACCTCGGGCACGATTGCCGACGTAGCCATCATCTGGGCGAAGGTGGAAGATGAGAACGATCGCGTCCGCGGATTCCTGGTCGAGACCGACCGGCCCGGCTTCAAGGCGGACGACATTCACGGCAAGTGGTCGCTACGCGCATCGGTGACTTCGGGCCTGTCGTTGCAAGATGTGCACATTCCCGAGACGAATCTGTTGCCCAAGACCGGCGGGCTGAAGTCTCCGCTGATGTGCCTGAATCAAGCGCGCTATGGAATCGCCTGGGGAGCGGTAGGCGCCGCCATGTCCTGCTACGACTGCGCCCTGCAATATTCGCTGCTGCGCAAGCAGTGGCGCGACCAGCCGATTGCCTCGCACCAGTTAGTGCAGGACAAACTCACCTGGATGATCAGCGAGATCACGAAAGCGCAACTGCTCGTGCTGCAAGTAGGAAGGCTCAAAGATGCCGGGAAAGTGCAGCCGCAGCACATCTCGATGGCAAAGCGAAACAACGTCTGGATGGCGTTGGAGTGCGCCCGCCTCTCGCGCGACATTCTCGGCGCAAACGGCGTAGCCGACGACTATCCGGTAATGCGCCACATGATGAACCTGGAGTCGGTGAAGACCTACGAAGGCACCCACGACGTGCACTCGCTAATCATCGGCCAGAGCATTACGGGGATTGACGCGTTCTAGGTGTACGGCTACTCAGCAGATGCCCGCGTGTTCTTTGCAAGAGCCTCGCGGAGCAGCATCTTGATATAAGTCTGATACCCCAGGCCTCTTTGAGCAGCCAAGCGTCGCGCCGTTTCCAAGTCCTCCTTTGGGATGCGCAGCGTTACGGGTTGCGAGGGCTTCGCTCCTCGAAGCAGATTGCCGAGCGTCAGCGGGTGCTTGTTCTTCACCCGCTGCCGGATTTCTGCCTCGATTTCGGAACGATGTGCGTCCCACCACGCGGCTTCTTTGGCTTCGCTGGAAAACTTCGGGATGACTACTTGCTTCATCTTAGCTTTTGCCATATTTATTCCTGTCCCCACTGTTCGAGGTAAAGAGTTGCCGTCTCTTTGTCAGCGTTCCACCCCGTGATTGGACGAATCGCGTCGCCTCGCAGCGCAAAAACGATATTCAGAATGCGACCGGTACGAGTCGTCCCGACGGCGACCCAGCGTTCCTCGTTCCCCTCCATCTGGTATTCCAAGAGAAGGTGGTCACCGTTCAGGACGTCTTCTGCGTCGGACCGACTGATGCCGTGCTTCGCCAGATGCGCTTCGTTCCCTTGGTCCCAGTCGAAGTCAAAGGCATCTTTCATTTCAATCTACAATAGTGTACATTAAATGTACATACATCGGCGGCGAGTTTTGTAAGTGGTTCGTTTACTACCCCGTAGCAGTCGAATTGTAGAGGGAACAATGTACTCGACCGCCCTCCGATTCGAATACGCAGCACTGCTTTCCAGCACCCTGCCCGCCGTGATTCGCAGCGAGGCCGAGAACGAGCGCTTCATCCAGATGCTCGAAGACTTGGACCGCAAAGGCAGACGCATGAGTTCCGCCGAGCGGCGGATGGCCGAGTTACTCACGCTGCTGCTCGAAGATTTCGAGGAGAGGCATTACGCGCTGAAGGCCGCCAGCCCGGTCGACGTCGTGAGCGAAGTGATGCAGGCCAACGATCTCAAGCAAAAGGATCTCGTGGACGTCTTCGGCACGCCGAGCATCGTATCCGAGGTCGTCAACGGCAAACGTAAACTGAATGCTGAGCACATTCGGAAGTTATGCCGCCGCTTCAGGGTGTCTCCTGAAGTTTTCTGCTAGCCCATTCTCAGCGCCTTACCCGTACAACTCCTCCAGCAACTCATACGCCCGCCTTAGGTGCGGAATAACAATGCTGCCTCCCACCACCATAGCCACGTTCAGCGACTCTTCCTGCTCGGTTCGCGTCACCCCAAGTCGGTACGCCTGGATCGTGTGGTACGCGATGCAGTCATCGCAACGCAGGCAGGTCGAGGCAACCAATCCCATCAACTCTTTCGTCTTAGCAGGCAGAGCGCCTTCCAGATACGTGTTGTGGTCGATGTTATAGAAGCGTTTGACGAGGAAGTTGTTGGCCTTGTCGACGTTGCCGTTGAGGCGCGTGCGAGTGTCGAGGAAACGGCGCGCAATCTCGCTTTTTTCGGTTACATGTTTTTCTGTAAACAGATACACCGGCTCCCGGCGTTCCTGCGGCGGGTGTTCCGCTGTCGCGGCATGATCGTGGGCTGTTGTGCTCATGGGCAAATAGTAGCAGAGCAGCAGGCGGTTTGCGGCCGGAGCAAGAGCCGTCAATTGACACTTGCCGCGCCGGAGCGTCAATATGCTTGCAGCGTACCAAGCAATTAGCGCAGCTCAAATTCTCTGCCGGCGAAAGCCAGGCAGAAATTTTTGCCTGAACGTAAGAGAGCCCGGAAATCCGGCGGTCGTATTGCCGTGGTTTCTTCCTGAACATCGGGTATAGGAGAAGCGCATGGCTCGTAGTTGGTTGCCACTTCTGTTAGTTGCATCCTTCTTCCTTTCTTCCTCTTCACTCCTGGCCAGTGGTCCTACTGGCTCAATTACAGGAACAGTGACTGATCCCACCGGCGCCGTAGTTCTCAAGGCGCGCATCGTGGTGATCAATGAAGCCACCAATGCCACGCGCGATGCGGAAACGAATCCGGATGGCGACTACACCGTGGCGCTGTTGCCTCCGGGACGTTACCGAGTCACCGCTGAGAGCCCGGGCTTTCGCAAAAGCATCTTCAGCGACGTGACCGTTGACGTCGACCAGACCATGCGCGTGGACTTTACGCTCGAAGTCGGCGCCGCAACTGAGGAAGTGCATGTCAAGGACACAGCGCCCGCAATTCAGGCCGACACTTCCACGCTAGGGCAGGTGGTCAACAATCGCCTGGTGCAGAACCTTCCGCTGAACCAGCGCAATTTTCTGGATTTTGCGCTGCTGGTGCCGGGGAGCCAGTTGCCCGCGGAAGGATCGCAGAACTCGACCCAGGGCGGCGCGCTCAGCGTAAATGGCGCGCGTGAGCAATCGAATAATTTCCTGCTCGATGGCGTCGATAACAACGATCCCTACATCAACCAATTCGTCGCCCTGCCGTCGGTCGATGCCATTCAGGAATTCAAAGTTCAGTCCAGCGATTATTCGGCCGAGTACGGTCGCGCCAGCGGCGCCCAGATCAACGTCGTACTGAAGAGCGGAACGAATCAATTCCACGGCACGCTTTTCGAATATTTCCGCAACCGCAGCCTGGATGCGAAAAATTTCTTCGACCTCCCGAATTGCACCGCAAACTCCGTGCCGGGCACCTGCGGCGACATTCCAGGATTGCAGCGCAACCAGTTTGGCGGAACGCTGGGTGGTCCCATCCGCAGAGACAAAACATTTTTCTTCATTTCGTATGAAGGATTGCGCCTGCGGCAAGCCGTGACCCGCGAAGCGACCGTGCCTTCACAAACGCAGTGGGCCACAGCGGCGGGCTTGGCACAACAGATATTTGGCTGTCCGTTTAATCCTTCGTGTCAGGTGGGGCAGAATGTCTTCAATCTATATCCGGCGGCCAATGTCGGTTCGGATCTGGCGAACTCTAACAAATTTCTTTCCGCCCCCGTAATTCGCCAGACGAACAATCAATATTCCGCCAAGCTCGACCACCATTTCAGCGCCACGGATACCGTCTCAGCGCATTATTCGCTGATCGATCAACCGATCTTCAGTCCGTTTGATCCTGTGAATGCGTTTACGTCGCTCCCTGGATACGGCAGTTACACGCTGAACCACGGGCAGAACGCCGGAATCGAGTGGACGCGCGTCTTCGAATCGAGATTGCTGAACGAGTTTCGCCTCGGCTTCACCCGCATGCGGGCCACGGTCCTGCAGCAGAATCATGGCACCGACATCGCCGCGCAGTTAGGCTTTCCCGATGTGTTGACCAATCCGGTCGACCTCGGATCGCCTGACATTAACCCCCTGAATTTCGATGGCATCGGCGAGCCCGTCAATTATCCGCAGGACCGGCACGACACCACGCTGCAGCTTGCCGATAACGTTGCCTGGACGGTGGGCCGGAATCAATTCAAGATCGGCGTGGACGTGCGCAAAGTGAGGATCGATAACTACCTCGACTTTTTGGCGCGCGGAGACTGGTTTTTCCTCGGGCAAACCATGGCTGGGATTCTTCAAGCGGGCGGTGCTCCGCCTTGCAACTCGAATCCGCCGTACGATCCCTCGACGTGCTCCCTAGCCCAACTGCTGGCCGGCGTACCCGACTACGCGCTCGCGGTAAGCGGCAACACCTACAACAGCCTGCGCAGCCACGGCGTCAGCGCGTACATACAAGACGATATTCACGTCGTCCCGCGATTCCTGCTGAACGTGGGGTTGCGTTACGAATACAACAGTCCGCCGGTCGAAGCGCTGAACAGGTTCAGCGTGCCCGATCTCGTGCCCTGCACGTCGTTACCATGCCTTCCTACGTTCAACGTTGTGGGTACGAATGGAATTCCGCGCGCGACGTATTCTCCGACGCACACTGACTTCGCGCCGCGCATTGGCTTCGCCTGGCGTCCGCTTAAGAGCGAGCGATGGGTGGTGCGTTCGGCATACGGCATCTTCTACGATCAGCCCATCGCCAACATCAACATCTTCCCGCGCATCAATCCGCCGTTTTACAACCTGGCGCTCTATCCGCAAACCTTCGATTGCGCGAATCAGCCTCTAACTCCGTGCTCGGTGCAGGACATTCTTAGCCAGACGGGCCAGCAAACTGGAGTGGTGCAGGCCAACATGATTGCGCCCAAGTTCCGCGACGGCTACATGCAGCAGTGGAATGCCGACCTGCAATATGAAGTTCTGCCAAACTGGATGGTGGACACCGCTTACGTAGGATCGAAGGGGACGCATCTCAGCAACGTTCTCGATCTGAACCAGCCCGACCCCACGACAGGATTGGCGCCGTATCCGCAGTTTTCGTCCATCCTGTTCGTCGAGTCGAGCGCCAACAGCAACTACAACTCGCTGCAACTGCGCTCCGAAAAACGTACCCAAATGGGCCTGGCGTTGCTGCTCTCCTATACTTATTCGAAATCGTTTGACGATATCTCGTCGGTGTTTGGCGGCAGCGTCGGTTCTGGATTACCACAAAACTCGCGCAACATCGCTGCCGACCGCGGGCCTTCCGACTTCAACGCTGTTCATCGCTTCTCCGGCAGTTTCGTCTATGACCTGCCTCTTCGCCGCTTGTGGTCGCGTGGTCCGGATTGGAGCGGGAGAATTCTGAATAGCTGGCAGGCAGCAGCGATCCTAACGGCGCAGTCGGGTTCGCCATTCACAGTTGTGCTGGGGGGCGCGCCGCAGGCTTCTGCCGCGGCTTTCGGTAATCCGGCGAGGCCTGACCTGATCAGCGACCCTTACAAGCCCGGTCCGGTGGCCGCGAATCCAAATCCCATGTGCCAGACGACCATCTCCCAAGGCGGCATGGCGGCCGATCACGTGAGAACTCCGCAGAGCTGGTTCAATCCCTGCGCGTTCGTGGCTCCCGCCGGCCCGTTTGGAAACGAGGGCCGAAATGTACTTACAGGCCCGGGATTTACCAATCTTGATTTCGGTCTATCGAAGAGCCTCGCGCTCGGGTCAGAGAATCACCGCCTGCAGTTCCGCGGCGATTTCTTCAACCTCCTCAACCACCCCAATTTCGATGTTCCCGCCCATGTTCTCGGGGCATCGAGCTTCAGCGAGATCCTCTCGGCGAATGCTTACGGGAGCAAGCCGCCGCGGCAGATTCAACTGAGCATGAGATATATGTTCTAAACGTGAAGTGACGCGCGAGGCTAGGCAGTGGGCTTGTCTCGCGGTGGTTCAACAGCCGTGAACTCCTGCGCGAACCGTTGCGCGTAGCTCCCCAGCAGGGCCGGAATCCTGTGCGGATCCGCAGAACGCAGCACCAGCGCGGCGTGATGATGCTTCTTGATTCGCAGATAAACTTCCGGATCGTTGTACGCGGAAGTGTCCGGATGCTCCTGCCGCGCCAGGGAAACAATCACGCCCGCATATTCTTCCCGCACTGGAGGCAGCTGGTAGGAGCCATCGCCCCCGGCGACTTCGATGCGAGCCCACTCGCGCCACAGGTTGATTCCCGTGGCCGCCTCGACCATCTCATTGATAAAGGCCCCACCAACCCGGGCGGCGCATTCCAGAAAATAAAATTCTCCATCGGCCTGCGCCTGAATAAATTCCGCGTGCGCGACTCCGCGCACCAGGCCCAGCGCCGCGATCAGGTCGCGATTGATGGCTCGCAGCCCCTGATCGGCGTCGCTCCCGCGCGGCACGGTGGAAGTGGTGAAGACTCCGCCCCCCTGCGCCACGTTCATCGGAGGCTTGCCGTACTTGCTCACGTTCGCGAAGACGACTTCGTTCTCTGAGACCACCGAATCGACGTGATACACATCCCCGGGAACAAATTTTTCCAGAAGGAATGACGACTGCTTATCGCCAAGCTGGTCGAGCACGGGCCACAGTTCATCAGGCGCGTGAATTTTCTTGATCCCGATCGCGGACGCCTCCTGCCGCGGCTTCAGCACCCACGGCCCGGGCACATGCTCGAGGTAGTAGCGAATATCTTCGTGGTTTACCACCGGGACGAAATCCGGCACGCGAACGTCGCGATCAAGCGCCCGCATGCGCATGGCCAGCTTGTCGCGGAAGTAGCGCATGGTCGTAAGCCCCATGCCGGGAATTCGCAGGTGCTCGCGCAGCGTCGCTGCGGTCTCCATGTCGTATTCGTCCAGCGCAACGATGCGGTCCAGTTTGTGCGAGCGCGCCAGGTGAGTCACGGCCTTCACGATGTCTGCCAGCGCGATTTCGGCAGGAAGATAGAAAGTGTCGTCGAGGCTTTCGCGCGGCCAGTCGGCGTCGCGCAGCTTATCGCCGGTCAGCAGGATCACGCCGCAGCCCTGGCGCTTGCACTCGCGCATGAACTCCTGCCCTTTTTCATAGGTGGTGATACAGAGAATCGTCAGCGCGCGCTCGTCGGGCATGGGGCTCGGTTCGGAATCAGGGATAGGAGGATACCACGGCGATAGCACCCGCGTGTACCCGGAATGGGCTGAGCAAAATCGATACGGCCCATCGCATCTTTTCATTCCCACTGCGACTGCGATATAGTCTCAGCCCGGCACTTAAGCGCCGCATCAAAACGCGCACGGGAGAATATCGCATGTCGACGCAAACTCGTCCGGATGGCAAGGCCCGCAGCTTTGGGGAGAACATTGAGAGTGATCTGGCGTCGCGATTCCTGCGCGTGGTGGAAGTGGCTGCCATCGAGTCCGCCCGCACCATGGGGCAAGGGGAACGCAAGCTCAGCGACCAGGTGGCCACCGAGGCCATGCGCAAGACGATGGACTCGATCCCGATGCACGGCACGATTGTGATTGGGGAAGGTGAGCGTGACGAAGCGCCCATGCTCTACATCGGTGAAAAAGTGGGTGCGGAATTTCCCGACGGCACCGAGGTTCCCGAGGTCGACATCGCGGTCGACCCGTTGGAAGGCACGAATCTCTGCGCCACCGGCGCGCCGGGGTCGATCACGGTGCTCGCCGCGTCGGAGCGGGGGGGGCTGCTCAATGCCCCTGACTGCTACATGGACAAGATTGTGGTCGGACCCTCGTGTAAAGACGCCGTTTATCTGGACGCGCCGGTATCGCACAATCTGAAAAACATCGCTCGCCGGCTGAATCGTGATGTGCAAGACCTGGTGGTGATTGTGCTCGACCGTCCACGGCATGAGAAGTTGATTGCCGATATTCGAGCCTGCGGAGCCCGCATTCGCCTGATCGGCGACGGCGATCTTTCGGCCGGAATTGCGGCAGCCGTGATTGGAACCGGAGTGCATGCTGTCATGGGTTCAGGCGGAGCCCCCGAAGGAGTGATCACGGCGGCTGCGGTTCGCTGTTTGAATGGCTACATGCTGGGACGCCTGGTAGTGAAGCCGGAACAGGAGGAGCGCTTAGAGCGCATGGGGATCAAAGACAAGAATCGCATCTACGAGGCAGAAGACCTCGCTCCGGGCAAGCAACTGATCTTCGCCGCCACTGGCGTCACCGATGGCGCGCTGCTCAAGGGCGTTCGCTTCTTCGGCGAGGGCACGCGAACTTCTTCGGTGATTATGACCCTGCGCACCGGCAAGGTGCGGTTCGTGGAAAGTATTCACCTGGAGAAGGGCCCGGATGTGAAGGTGCGGTTCTCGTAAGGGCCTATTTGGCCGGTCTCGTTATTGGAGCACGAAATGAAGATCCTGTCTTTGCGAGTGGCGCCTTTCGCTCGCGTCCTCGCCGTCATCTACGCCGTTGTGGGTCTTACGATGGTCCCTGTTTTGCTAGTGACCGGCGCGAAAGAGATGATCCTTCCGATCGGAATTCTGGCCCCGCTGGTTCGTCTCAATCTCAACCTTCACATGGCGTTGCCCAGTCACTTCTTGACGGGACTGTCGTCCGCTGTAGCCGCTTCTGTTTGCTACGCCTTCACAGGATGGTTGACTGGTGCGGTCGCGGTGCTAGCCTTCAACTTGATCGCTGGCCGCATGGGTGGAATAGAAGTGTCCGAATGGGTAAAAGACACCCGCCTCGATGAAGGCGTTACTAATTAACTGATTCTTGCGAAACCCGGATGGGCAAAGAGGTCTGTCTTTTTGTACTCATCTAGAATATTCATCTAGGTGAATGTGGGGTGTTTCTGGATGCGAACCGTCGGCCTGTCTGAAGCCAAGCAAAAGCTTTCCGAACTGGTCGAGCGCGCCAGCGAAGGCGAACAGATCGGAATCACCCGCCGCGGTAAATTGGCCGCGGTCATCGTTCCTCCTCGAAGAGAGATGACCCTGAAAGAAATCTTCGCGGAGATTGATGAAATACGAAAGAGCCTCCCGCGGTCAAAACGGTTGACGTCGAAGGAACTGAAAGAACTCATCGAATACGGCCGGACTTGAATCAGTCACCTCCGCACCGGACAGCTAGCCGAACGGGTTCTCGATTCGCAAACCTTCGATCTCGCGGCCGTGCTGCATATCCTCGCTGTAAAGAACGGCGCATCGCCCCTCCAGAGCCGAGGCAACGATCAGCGAGTCATACCATGCGAGCCGGTGTTTCGACAGGACCCGCAGTGCTTCAACATAAATTGCGGGCGAGGAGTGAACCGCCAGTAGCGGCCGGAAGACAGTGATGAGGTATTGTTCCGCTTCCGCGATCGTCATCGGTTGCGAGAACCGTCGCAATGCGATGTTGAAGAACTCCTGTACGACCTGGTAGCTGACAATCCCTTCGCCCGTATCCACGGCGCGGCGAATCAGATGCGCAGCCTTCTTTGCCTTGGCGGGAGCGGTGTGGTCGAAAGTGTAGACGAAGACGTTGGTATCGAGAAAAAACCTAGCGCTCATTCATCTCGTCCCGGGTGTAGGGGCCGGAGGATTGCACGTGCCGCAGGCGACGCATCAAGGCATCCACCGCCGCGCCGCCTCCCGCCTGCGCGGCATATTGTTCCAGCCACTCGCGAAAGGCAGCGTTGAGAGTCTTGTGTTGCGCTTGCGCCACTAATCGGGCCTGCTCAATCAGATTTTCCTCGGCGCTAAGGGTAATGTTTTTCATGCGAGAATAGTGTACACTATTCTCGTGTTAATCGCCAAGCCCTGATCTGGGCCTTCGCCTACTTCAGATACTCCGAATCCTTCTTCAACTCCTCCGGAATTGGCGGGAATGGCGGCCATTCCTGCGAGTATCCCTTCAACAACGGGGTAGCCACTTCCGCCCGCAGCGTGCCGTCATGCACCGAGAACTTGTGCGGATTCCCCGCCGAATATCCTTCCCACAGGGAGACGCCCGCATACGCCCCGTCTTTGCGCAAGACGTAATACGTCATATCCATGTAGCGCAGCTTCGTCATGTCGCCGTTGTAGTTGCGCACGATGCGTTTGAGCGCGTCCATGCCGGCGTCGTGCGGAGACATGCCGTGCCGCATGTTCTCAACGATCGTGTGAGCCCCCGCGACCTTGATATTTTCCTCGCCGCTCCCGGTCGCTCCCGCTGAGCCCACATCCTGATCGGTGTAGCATCCCGCCCCGATGATGGGTGAATCGCCGCACCGGCCGGGCAGTTTGAAGGCCAGCCCGCTGGTCGTCGTGATGCCGGAGATCTCTCCCTTCTCGTTCAAGGCCGAGCAGTGAATTGTGCCCGTAGGCGGGAAGAGAACGCGCCGAATCGCTGCCATCTGAAACTCTGGCTCGATCCCTATATCCGCCGCGTGCTCCTGCAACTGCCGAATGCGGTCGCGCCATATTTCTGCCTGCGGCTTCGACTCCGGCGCCGGAGGACGCCAGTGCGGGCTGGCCAATCCCGGGCCCCACCAGTCGCGATCGGAATTGAACTCCTTCCACAGCAGCCAGATCTTCCGCGAGTTCTCCGTCAGCAGGTTCTCGCGCGGAAAGCCCTGGGCCACCGCAAATCGTTCCGCGCCTTCACCCACCAGCATCACGTGCCCGGTGTGCTCCATCACGGCCTTCGATACCATCGATACATTCTTGATGTTGCGCACGCCTCCCACCGAGCCTGCGCGCCGCGTCGGCCCGTGCATGCAGCAGGCGTCCAGTTCGACCACACCTTCTTCGTTGGGCAATCCGCCCAGCCCGACCGAGTCATCCTTGGGATCGTCCTCCGGTCCTTTCACCACACGGATTGCAGCGTCCAGCGTGTCTCCGCCGCTTTTAAGGAATGCATATGCCGCCTCGACATAGGCATAACCGTTATTGGCGCAAATGATGATCGGAGCCTTGGGAGCGCCCGCAGTGGAACTCTGTGCAGCATTCAACGGGTTGCCTTCAGCGGCAGTAGCGCCGGGCACACCGACTCCAGCAGCCACCGCTCCCAGCACGGAAGTTTTTACGAAATCACGGCGTGAAAATGTCACGGAGATCTCCTTATCGATGGAGGAATGGATGAGACTGTATCCGCGCGCAGCGATCCGGCCAGCGGAATCCGGAAGCATACCATGACAAGTCCGCCGCCTCGCAAACGGGAAAGTAACAGGTCAATTTCGCTGGCTTTTCCTCCGCGTAACTCCGTGTCCTTAGTGGCTCACGCTCTTCGACTCAACCGTACCAAGGGAATTGCAGCTTGAACCCGCGCCGCATCCGCGCTAGGATGGCCTGCTGCGCGGAATCGGAGTCTTCATGCCGCAAAATTACGTCCCCATCTTTATCTTCATCGCGATCGTGGGCACCTTGCTGCCCATCACGCTCCTCCTGGCCAAGCTGGTGCGTCCCGACAATCCCAGCAAGACCAAGCTCATGCCCTACGAATGCGGCATCGACCCCATCGACAGCGCCCGCGGACGCTACACCGTCCGCTATTACATCATCGCCATTCTGTTTGTAGTGTTCGACGTGGAGACAATTTTCCTCTTTCCCTGGGCAGTGAAGTTCAAAGCTCTCGGCGGCTTCGGCCTCGTCGAAATGCTGATCTTCCTGGCCATCCTGGTCGTCGGCTACATCTGGGTCTGGCAAAAGGGTGCGCTGGAGTGGGTATAGGAATTGAGTGATTCAGCGATTGAGTGATTGGGCGATTTGTGTCAAACCTCCTGCAATCCCCCAATGACCCAATGGCTCAATCACCCACTGACTCGACGCCAGATTCCTCCCCAGCCGAAACCTTCACCGCCAGCCGCTGGACGCAGGGCAATTTCCTCTTTCCCACGAAACTCGTCATCAGCCCGCAGCGCGTAAGCCGCGTCAAATCGCGTTTTTTCGGCAGCAATGAAGAGAGCATCGCCATGTCGAAGGTCGCCTCCGTGCACATTTCTACGGGAGTGTTCTGGTCCGAGATCGTCATCGAGTCCACCGGCGGCACCGATCCCATCACCAGCCACGGTCACCGCAAGAAAGACGCCCAGCGTATCCGCGATTTGATTGAGACCTACCAAGCCCAATCCCGCGCCTGAAAGCCATTTCATCACAAATTCATTCCCCGTTAACCTTCGGCCGCAGATCCCCGTGTTAACCCTGTAAATAATCCGCTTTCCGATAATTCACATCCTAGGAGGATTCTGTGATTAGAAACCGCATCACCTCGTTGTGCCTGCTGTTGTTCTCCCTGCCCATGATCGCGGCGGGAGCTCAAAATCAGAAGCCCGGCGACAAGTCCATCCAGCACGTTCTGCTGATCAGCGTCGATGGCATGCACTCGCTCGACGTCGCCAACTACATCAAGACCCATCCCAAGTCGGCCCTGGCGGAACTCGCCAGCCACGCCGTCACCTACAGCGATGCCAACACCCCGCAGCTTTCCGACTCTTTCCCCGGCCTTCTGGCCCTCGTGACCGGCGGCTCGCCTGTCAGCCATGGCTTGTTCTACGACGTCAGCTACGACCGCACCATCTACGATCCCACCAACACGACGTGCAGCGGCGGTGCAGGCAACCTGATGACCTTCGACGAGAGCATCGACAAGTACAACTCGCAAAATGTCTCGCTGAACGTCATCGATCCCACCAAGCTTCCGAACATCAAGACCTCCAACGGCAAGTGCGTCCGCCTGTGGCCCCACAGCGCGCTGCGCACCAACACCATTTTTGAGGTCGTGAAGGCCTCCGGCGGACGCACCGCATGGGAAGACAAGCACCCGGCCTACGACTTGGTCAACGGGCCCTCGGGCGTAGGTGTCGACGATCTCTACACTCCCGAAATCACCAACGTTGGCGGGCTCGACAACACGCACAGTGTCGTCTGCACCGTGATGAACGACGACATCAAAGTTCAGGGCATCCTAAACGAGATCAACGGCTTCACCCATGATGGCAAGACCTATGTGGGCGTCCCCAAAGTCTTCGGTATGAACTTCCAAGCTGTGAGCGTCGGTGAGAAGTTGGCCGCGGACAACTATGACGCCAGCTGCACCGCCGACAACGGCTCGCTCGTCGGCCAGCCCGGCGGATATGTTGACGGCTCCGGAACCCCGACCGCCGTGCTCCAGTACGGCCTCGACCACACCGACAACGCCCTCGGCAGAATGATCGCCGCCCTGAAGGCTAACAATCTCTACGATTCGACCGTGTTCATCGTTACGTCCAAGCACGGCCAGTCTCCCATCAATCCCGTAAAGACCAACAAGCCCGGTCACTTCGCCGACGTGGTTGCCAGCCTGCCTGATGGCACGACCAACCCGGCCGCCATCGCCATCACCAGCGCCAATGCCTGCTCCACCGGCCCTTGCGGTTCGGTGAACGATGACGACATCGCCTTGATCTGGCTGGCTGATCAGACCATGGACACTGCGGTCCAGGCCTACATCAACACCAACGCAATTCCGCTCTTTGTGGATGAAGCCATGGGCAGCGCCGAATTGACGGTGCGCTTTAACGATCCCCTGAAAGACAGCCGCACGCCCGACATTATCGTGCGTCCGAACTACGGCACCATTTACACCACTTCCACGGCGAAGAATGCCGAGCACGGAGGTTTCGGCTACAGCGATACCGGCGTCGGCCTTATCGTTTCCAACCCCTCTATCCCAGCCAAAGTGCTGAAGACGCCGGTGGCAACCTCGCAGGTCGCCCCTACGATTCTTGAGTTCCTCGGTCTCGATCCCAACAGCCTGCATTCCGTCCAGGTCGAAAAGACCCCGGTTCTGCCGGGCCTGTTCGACTAATCCCCACCCTCCGAAAAGAAGAACGGGCTGCGCCAGCAGCCCGTGTCTTTTTTGATGATCGATCATGTAGGGACAGCCGCCTCGGCTGTCCCGCGAGCGCAGCGAGCGCCATTAGTGGACTCCTCCTTCTCTCCTTGCCTCCGTGGTGATCTGCCCTCGTTGACACCATCTTCTCAAGCTGATAAAAGTTAACGTTCTCCAGAACGCGACTGTGCCCGTGTTGTGCCTTCGCATATGCCGGACGAAACCAAATCTCCCTCATCGCCGCCGCCGGAAAATGAACCGAAACCGACGGCGGATCAGCCCGCAACTCCGGGCGGAGTGAAAGCTGCACCCTCCGGTTCACCGCAAGGAAGCCCGGTTCCACCGGAAACCCCCGCCGCAAAGCCGCCAGCCGCCGCCGCTGCGCCAGCCAAGCCCGCCGCTCCAGCCGCAAAAGCGGCCGTGCCAGTGCCCACGCCATGGGATTCGCCGATGGTCGCGAAATTCAAGCGCGAATACGGCTCCGGCATTGAGCCCCTCACCCACCTCGGTCAGAATTACATGGTGGTTGACCGCTCGCTGATTCCAGAAATCCTGCAGCTTCTCCGCGACGAAGAACAATTTGATTACTGCGTCGACCTTACCGCAGTTCATTATCCCAAACGCGAGAAGCAGTTCGACGTGGTCTGGATCCTCTATTCCTTCCCGCGCAACGAGCGCATCCGCATAAAAACGCAGATTGCCGACGGCGAGTCCCTGCCAACTTCCGTGCCCATCTGGGAGACCACCAACTGGCTGGAGCGCGAAGTTTATGACATGTTCGGCATCAAGTTCGACGGCCATCCCGACCTGAAAAGAATTCTGCTGCCCGACGGCTGGAAGGGATTTCCGTTGCGCAAAGATTACGGAATCCTGCAGCAGGACAACGAGTGGGTCCAGATCAACCTGGGAATCGAGAGCGGGCAGTGAAGGCTGGCCTTACAATTTCGAGAAATCTGTGCGCAACTGGTTTGATCGCCGTCGCCTGGGCACTAGCGCTTGGCTCAAGTGCATATGGCCAGTGCGCAATGGGATGTGCCGTTCCTGGAGACGTCAAGAAAGACAAATTAACCTTGATGGGAAGTACTTGGAACAGATGTGAACGGCTGCTGGAAGGATCAAGTTCGCACGGGGCTGGAATATTGCGCGGATGTGCGCGAGGTGCCGACCAATCAGCTGGGCGCGTTGGGGTTCACATTTCGCTCGTGCGCTCTGCCGTGATCGCAAATACCACGGCAGATGAGTCCGGCGCGTTCACATTTAAGCATGTGCCCGCTGGTGAATACGTTCTGCTAGCGACTCAAGATCATAAAGTTCTGGGTCTAAGGTCAATTAGTGTGCCGGCGAGCCTTCCGATCGTAATGAACATCAAGCCCGTTAAAATCGTTGTACCGCAAGTCGAATATTGACACTAATCGGCTAATGACTGATCCACGTTCACTCTCGCCGCTCGATCTCGACGCACCAGATAAGACTTATCTTGACGCCAACGAGCTCGTCATCAACATGGGGCCGCAGCATCCTGCGACCCACGGCGTGCTGCGCGTCATCCTGCGCCTCGACGGCGAAAAAGTTCTCGGCCTCGAATGCGTCATCGGATACCTGCACCGCGGCGTCGAAAAAATCGCCGAGAACCGCACCTATACGATGTTCAATCCCTACGTCGACCGCATGGACTACGTCGCCGCGGTCTCGAACGGCCTGGGATACTGCGAGGCGGTCGAAAAACTTCTCAGCGTCGAAGCGCCGCCCCGCGCGCAATACATTCGCGTCATTCTGACCGAGCTGAACCGCATCGCCAGCCACCAGCTCTGGCTGGGCACGCACGCGCTCGATATCGGCGCCATCACGCCGCTGTTCTACACCTTCCGCGACCGCGAAGAGATTCTCAAGATCTACGAAAAATATTGTGGAGCCCGCCTGACCACGCACGCGTTCCGCATCGGCGGCCTGCAATACGAGACCTATGATGGCTTCGAAAAAGATGTGAAGGCGTTCGTCAACTTCGTCAAGCCGAAGATTGACGAGTACGAAGAGCTGCTCACCACCAATCGCATCTGGCTTGAGCGTACCAAGAATGTCGGAACCATCTCCGCCAAGGACGCCATCGCACTCGGCGTGACCGGCCCCGTTCTCCGCGCCAGCGGCGTCAAGTGGGACATCCGCAAGGCCCTGCCTTACGCCAATTACAAGCTCTTCGACTTCGATATTCCGGTCGGCGAAAACGGCGACACCTACGACCGGTACATCGTGCGCATGGCCGAGTTCCGCCAGTCGCTGCGCATCATCGAGCAGGCAGTTGAAGGCATTCCCGAAGGCCCCATCATGGCGAAAGTCCCCAAGGTGATGAAGCCCCCGGTCGGAGAGGTCTACCACTCCATCGAAGCGCCCAAAGGCGAGCTAGGATACTTCATCGTCAGCGACGGATCGACGCAGCCCTACCGCGTGCGTGTGCGCCCGCCAAGCTTCGTGAACCTGCAAGCGCTCGATCTGATGTGCCGCGGCCAACTCGTCGCCGACGTCATCGCCGTCATCGGTACGCTCGACATCGTTCTCGGCGAGGTGGACCGCTGATGCACGCCGTCCTCGACTACATCCTCTCGTACCTGAGCAGCGACAAAACTCCCGGCGCGGCCGGCAACTGGTTCTGGGCCACGGTCTACGTTCTGCTGGTCTTCGTCGGCCTGAGCGTCGCCGTCATCTGCATGAACTGGCTCGAGCGCAAAATCCTGGCTCACATGCAGGTCCGCCTCGGCCCCATGCGCGTCGGCCCGCACGGCCTGCTTCAGCCCATCGCCGACGCACTCAAGCTGCTGCTCAAAGAAGACATCATCCCCGAAGGCGCCGACAAGCTTGTCTTCTGGGTCGCGCCGTTCATCGTGGTGCTCGCGGCCTTCACCGTTTTCGTTGTCGTTCCCTTCGGCCCCACCCACGCCATCACCGACATGAACATCGGCATCCTCTTCATGCTCGGTGTCTCATCGCTCAGCGTGCTCGGCATCGTCACTGCCGGATGGGCCTCCAACTCGCACTACCCGCTGATCGGCGCGCTCCGCTCCAGCGCGCAGATGGTTTCCTACGAAGTCGCGATGGGCCTGGCCGTGGTTTCCGCGATTCTGATGACCAGCCTCAACGCCAAAGGCACGGGGACGTTGAGCATGATCGGCATTGTGCAGGAGCAGCAGGCGCAGGGCGTCTGGTTTGTGTTCAAATTTTTCCCGCTCGGCCTGGTGGCATTTTTCATCTTCGCCGTCGCCATGGTCGCCGAGACCAACCGCGCGCCCTTCGATTTGCCCGAGGCCGAATCCGAACTGACCGCCGGATTCCACACCGAATACAGCGGTTTCCGCTGGTCGCTATTTTTCCTGGCGGAATATTCGGCCATGATCGCCGTGAGTTCGATCGCGGTAACGCTATGGCTCGGCGGTTGGCTGCGCCCGTTCCCCAACATGTTGAGTGGCTCGACGTGGGATCTAGTCTTCTCGCTTTTCCCAGGAATCACGTTCGTAGCCCTGGCGGCGATGTGCTTCTACAACGTCGCCCGTATGCCGAAGCATCCGCTGTTCAAGATTCAAACCCTGGGCCTCGCCGGATTCGGCGCGGTGCTCGGCCTGATAGGACTGATCCTGTTCATCCCGCAGGTTCGGGGTGCGGTCGGCGACATTTACTGGTTCTGCGTCAAAGTTGCCGCGTTCATGTACCTCTATATCTGGTATCGTGGCACGTTCCCGCGTTACCGCTTCGATCAGCTCATGAAAATGGGATGGAAAGTTCTGCTGCCGATGGGTCTCGGGATCTTGATCCTGACGGCAGCCGCAGGCTTTATTTGGCCGGGATAAGAGCAGGGAAGGGCACGGCCAATGCCGGCCCGTAGAAAGTAGAAGTGAGGTTTGGGAAGGGCATGGCTTTAGCCGTGCCGCAGAAGACCGATAGAGACGCGGCTTTAGCCGCTGAGGGAAGCCGATAGCAAACGCATGACGCCCGTAGCCACACCGTTCTTCTTTTACCTGCTGTCCGCCACGATGATCATCGGGGGCATCCTGGTGATCACGCGCAAAAACGCCGTCCACTCGGCGATGGCGCTGATCACCACGTTGTTGGCCCAGGCCGGTCTTTATCTAATGCTCTACGCCCCGTTCGTCGCTGGCGTGCAAATCATTCTCTATGCCGGCGGCATTATGGTGCTCTTCCTGTTCGTCATTATGCTGATCAATCTTGAGCGAACAGTGAAGGAGCGCCAGTTCAACAAGCAATGGCTGGTGGGAATAGTCGCGGCGGCCGCGCTGGGCGGCCTGTTCATCACCGTCTATACAAAAGGGAAGAACCTGTTCCCCGAAGGCCGCATGACGTACGTCGAAGGCCAGAACGTGCAGGACATCGCCTCTCTTCTGTATGACCGCAGCAAAGGCATGTACATGTTCTCCTTCGAGATCGCCTCGTTATTGCTGCTGGTGGCGATCATTGGTGCGGTGGTGATGGCGAAGAAGAGAATTTGAACTAGTCCCGAGCTACGAGTCCTGAGTCCCGACAAAGCTCGCGACTCGCGACTCGGGACTCGCAGCTAAATATGGAATCCATGCTCCACATCACGACCCTGCACTACCTGGTCCTCGGCGCAGCCCTGTTCCTGCTCGGCGTAATCGGCGTGCTGACCCGCCGCAACGTAGTCGTCGTTCTGATGTCGATCGAACTGATCCTGAACGCCGTGAATTTGAATTTAGTCGCCTTCTCGCGCTACTGGCAGGGGATGCACATCCCCGGCAGCCTGAACGGACAGATTTTCGCAATTTTCGTAATCACCGACGCCGCCGCCGAAGCCGCGGTCGGCCTCGGCATCCTGATCGCCTTCTTCCGCAACAAGGAGACGGTCAACATCGACGAAGTCAATTTGTTGAAGTGGTGAAAAAGCAGTACCCAGTACCGAGTACCCAGTACCGAGTTGTCATCCTGAGCGAAGCGAAGGACCTATGTACTCCTCGCCGCCGGCAGAATGCATAGGTTCTTCGCTTCGCTCAGAATGACAAACCAAGAGATGGAATGCTATTTCTAGACCATATCTACGTGATCCCGCTCTTCCCCGCGTTCGGCGCGGCGATGATGTTCTTCTTCGGCCGCAAGGCCTCGAAGCAGGCAGTCAACGCCGTCTGCGTCGGGACGGTCGTGCTTGCGTTTCTGTTCTCATGTCTGGCGGTCCTCGAATACACGCACTGGGCGGATGCCAATAATCATCAGCCCTACGAGAAAATCGTCTACACCTGGCTCGGCACCGGTACCGGACACTTCAACTACCTGACGCATGACGGCTCGCAGGCCAATTTTCAGGCTGACGCCGGATTTCTCCTCGACCCGCTCTCCAGCATCTGGCTCCTCTTCGTCACCGGAGTCGGCATGCTCATCCACATCTACTCCACCGGATACATGGCGCATGAAGGCGGCTACTACCGCTTCTTCGGATATCTCAACCTCTTCATGTTCTCCATGCTCACGCTGATCCTCGCCAACAATTACGTGCTCATGTTCGTTGGCTGGGAGGGCGTCGGACTGTGCTCGTACCTGTTGATCGGTTTTTATTTCCATCGCAAGTCGGCCAGCGACGCGGCCAACAAGGCATTCATCGTCAACCGCATCGGCGATGCCGGATTCATTCTCGGGATGTTCTTCATCGCCTGGTATTTCGGTTCGCTGCGCTATGTTGACGTGAATCACCTTGCGCGTAGCGGACACTTCGCCATCGGCGATCCCATCATCACCGCCGCCACGCTGCTCCTTTTCGTCGGAGCCTGCGGCAAGTCCGCGCAGCTTCCGCTCTACATCTGGCTGCCGGACGCGATGGAAGGCCCCACGCCTGTTTCCGCTCTTATTCATGCGGCAACCATGGTTACTGCGGGCGTCTACATGGTCGCGCGTTCGAATGCACTGTTCGTGCTCGCACCGAAGTCGATGATGGTCGTTGCCATCGTCGGTGCGCTGACGGCAATCTTCGCCGCCTCCATCGGCCTCGTCCAAAACGACATCAAACGCGTCCTCGCCTACTCGACGGTCTCGCAACTCGGATACATGTTCCTGGCACTCGGCGTCGGAGCCTTCGCCGCCGGCGTCTTCCACGTCTTCACCCATGCGTTCTTCAAAGCGCTGCTCTTCCTCGGAGCAGGCTCGGTGATCCACGCCATGAGCGGCGAGCAGGACATGCGCCACATGGGCGCCCTCTCAGACAAGATTCCCGTCACCTTCCGCACCATGTTGATTGCCACTCTCGCCATCGCAGGAATCCCCGGACTGGCCGGCTTCTTTTCCAAGGACGAAATTTTGTGGAAGGCCTGGCAATACAACCACGTGCTCTGGGGCATCGGCTTCGTCACCGCGCTGATGACGGCTTTCTACATGTTCCGCCTGGTCTATCTGACCTTCTGGAGTCCGTCGCGCGTAGCCAGCCATGAAATCGAGCACCACATCCACGAGTCACCCAAGTCGATGACTGTGCCTCTGGTCATCCTCGCATTTTTATCGATCACGGCTGGCTATCTTGGAGTGTCCCCGAGTCTCGGCGGTTCCGACCGCTTCGGAAAATTCCTGGAGCCGGTGTTCGCCAATCATATAGAAGCCGCTGAAGCGTCGCCCGCGAGTGAAGAAGGTCCCCGCAGCACGGAATACCTGCTCATGATCCTTTCCGTCGCTGCCGCCGGTGCCGGATGGTTCATGGCCTCGCGCGCCTACGGCAGCGCCGGCAAAGACTACGTCGAGCCGATCGCCGCCGCCGCTCCGCCGGTCTACAAAACGCTGCTCAACAAGTATTACGTCGATGAAGGCTACGACTACGTCTTCACCGGCCGCCGCAAAATAGGAGATGTCCGTTTAGGCGTGATGGGGCTCGGCGAAGCCAGTTCCTGGTTCGATGCCAACATCGTCGACGGCGCCGTCAACGGCGCCGGATGGATCACTCGCCTCACCGCCACGGTCTCCAGTTGGTGGGACAAGTGGATCATTGACGGCATCGGCGTCAACGGCCCCGCGATCCTCGCGCGCATGCTCAGTTATCCAACGCGCCTGCTCGAATGGGGCCTGATGCAATGGTACGCACTGGTAATGACCGCAGGGTTGGTAGGTTTCGTGTTCTATTACGTGTATCACTAAGACAGCTACTAGCCGCTAGCTCCTAGCTTCTAGCTGAAGCGGGGTGGCTAGAAGCTAGCAGCTAGAAGCTAGAAGCTCATGGCCAATCACATCCTATCCATCATCCTCTTCACGCCGCTCCTCGGCGCGATCCTGCTCTTGTTCGTCCCCAAGGAGAACAAGGACGCCGTCCGCTGGATCGCCAACATTTTCGCGCTCGGCGGCTTCCTCATCTCGTTGCCGCTGGTCTCGATGTTCTGGGAAAAGATCAAGAACGGAGATACTGCACCGTTCAAGTTCATCGAAGGCACCGCCAACAACTGGATCCCTTCCATCGGCGCCGGCTACGTGCTCGGCATCGACGGCATCTCGTTCCTGCTCATCATGCTGACCACGCTGCTGGGCTGGATCTCGATCCTCTCCTCTTGGACCGCCATCGAGAATCGCGTCAAGGAATACTACATCTGGTTTCTCTTCTTGCAGACGGGCATGCTCGGCGTCTTCATGGCGCTCGATTTCTTCCTCTTCTTCGTTTTCTGGGAAGCCATGCTCGTGCCCATGTACCTGCTGATCGGCATCTGGGGAGGCCCACGCAAACTCTACGCCGCCATCAAATTCTTCCTGTACACGCTGGCCGGCTCAGTGCTGATGTTGCTCGGCATCCTGTTCCTCTACTTCCACCACCACGGAGTCACCGGAGTTTACACGTTCAGCCTTGAGGCGCTCTACAAAACCGCGCCGCAGATTTACTCCGACTACGGCCCCTACGCCGCCACTCTGCTCTTCCTGAGTTTCTTCTTCGCCTTCGCCATCAAAGTCCCGATGTTCCCCTTCCACACGTGGCTGCCTGACGCCCACGTGGAAGCGCCTACCGCAGGCTCGGTCATCCTGGCCGGCGTCCTGCTGAAGATGGGAACCTACGGATTCATCCGCTTCTCGCTGCCATTCTTCCCCGACGTCCTCTTGCATACGAAGGTCCGCAGTTGGATGATCGCCCTTTCCATCATCGGCATCATCTACGGCGCTCTAGTCTCGCTCATGCAGAAGGACATGAAGAAGCTGGTGGCCTACTCGTCGGTCAGCCACCTCGGTTTCTGCACACTGGGAATTTTCGCCCTCACTCCGCTCGGCCTGAGCGGCTCGGTCCTGCAGCAGATCAACCACGGCATCTCCACCGGCGCGCTGTTCTTGATCGTCGGCATCCTCTACGAACGCCGCCACACCCGCGAGATTTCTGAATATGGCGGCATCTCCAACGTGATGCCCGTCTACGCCACCATCACCATGATCATGTTCCTGTCTTCGATGGGACTGCCGCTGCTCAACGGCTTCGTCGGCGAGTTCACCATCCTGCAGGGCACGTTCATGGAAAATTGGAAGTGGGGCGCATGGGCAGTCCCGGGAGTCGTTCTCGCCGCGGCATATCTGCTCTGGCTCTACCAGCGCGTCTTCTTCGGCACCGTCACGAATCCAAAGAATGAAAAGCTGACCGACCTCACGCCCCGCGAAGTCGCCACCTTCGTGCCGCTGCTGATCATGGCCTTCTGGATCGGCCTCTATCCCAAGCCGTTCTTCCAGATTCTCGAGCAACCGGTGAATAAAACCATCACAGCCGTACGCGGCCCCGATTATCTAAAGGCAACCTCAGTAAACGCCATGGGCACCACGAATGAGGGTGCCCCAGGTCTCGCCGCAGTTGCGAGACCTGGGAACGCCCCCCCAGAGCCAAGCGCAGCCTTACCGGCCAAGGGGACGAACTAGTGCCTCAGATCGGATTCTCGTCGACCGATTACCTGCTGGCGCTACCCATCACTTTGCTTGCGCTCTTCGCGCTCGGCATTCTCCTCATCGACCTCATGCTCCCCGCCGAGCAGAAGTGGGCCAATGCCGTCACCGCATTCATCGGCCTGCTGTTCTCCGGCAAAGCCGTCTACAACATCCAGGTATGGCTCGGCACTTCAGGAGGCTCGTACGGCCTCATGCGCACGGTTCTGGTCGATCACTTCTCCATCTACTTCTTCTATCTCTTCCTCGCCGCCACCGCGATTACCATTCTGATTTCCGTACGCTACCTCGAAACCGAGCACGAAAACCACGGCGAATACTACGCCCTCATGCTGCTCTCGGTCGCCGGCATGATGTGCCTGGCCTGCGGCTCAGACATCGTTCTTATCTTCATCGGCCTCGAACTGATGGCCATCTCTTCCTACGTGCTCGTCGGATTCCTCCGCCGCGACCGCCGCTCCAACGAAGCCGCCCTGAAGTATTTTCTGCTCGGCGCATTCTCCTCCGGCATCTTCGCCTACGGCCTCTCGCTCTTCTACGGACTCACCGGCAGCACCAACCTCGGCACCATCCAGCAAGTGCTAGCGCGAATGGTCCTGAACGGCCCGTACAAACCGATCGCCATCATCGCGCTGCTCACCACCATGACCGGCCTGCTCTTCAAGATCGCCGCTGTCCCGTTCCATCAATGGGCGCCCGATGCCTACGAAGGCGCGCCCACCTGCATCACCGGGTTCATGTCCGTCGCCGTCAAAGCCGCTGGATTCGCCATGCTCCTCCGCGTTCTCGCCTTCGGCCTGATACCCATGCGGCCAACCTGGATGCCCGTCCTCGTCTTCGTCTCCATCGCCACCATGACCGGCGCCAACCTCGCCGCCCTGACTCAGACCAACACCAAGCGGCTGCTCGCCTACTCCTCCATCGCGCACGTTGGATACATGCTGCTCGGCCTGATCGCCGGCACGGCCACTGAACTCAATGCCGACGGCATCAAAGGCATCCTGATCTATCTGCTGGTCTATACCTTCATGAATCTCGGCGCCTTCGGCGTGATCACCTCGCTGCGCCACAAGAAAGTCATCGGCGACGAACTCGACGACCTCAACGGCCTCTACTCGCGCGCTCCGGTCGAAGCCGTGCTGATGCTCATCTTCATGCTCTCGCTCGCCGGAATTCCCCCGCTCGCCGGATTCTGGGGCAAATACTTCATCTTCCTCAGCCTGATCGAAAGCGGACACTACGCACTGGCCGCTCTCGGCGTCCTCTACTCCGTCTTCGGCCTCTACTACTACCTGAAGATCGCCAACGCCATGTTCATGCGCCAGCCCGAAGAAGGTGACGAGCATCTCCCCGTCAGCTACGCCATGCGCGCCGCCCTCGGCGTAACTGGCTTCGCCACGCTCTTCATCGGCATCATGCCCAACCGCTTCATCGAGATCGCGAACTGGGCGCTCAACCTCGCGCAGAATCCCGCCACCGCCAAGCTGATTCACTAACAAGCCTGCAACCAACATTCGATTGAGATGGGAGCTCGGGAAGGGCGCGGCTTTTAGCCGCGCCGAAAGTCATGCGAAATAGTTTTCGGCTTCAGCCGCTGAGGGAAGCTTTCTCCGACGAAGTCCTCGGCAGCCGCTCTAACCTTGGATTTTGTCCGGCATGAGAAATACTGCGCGCGCCAGATCCGACTGCAGAGTCGCCTCGGAATAATAACGATCCAGAATTCCAACTTTCCAAACCAACAAATCAGGATTGCGCCTCGCGAATCCATCCCAATCAATCGCACCCGCACGCGCCATCCGCTCGCGAATCAGAAAGAAATAGGCGTACGTAATCGTCTCGTGATAAAGCTGCGACTTCCCGCGAGCCGCGGCATAACTTTTGAGCGCGCCAGCGAACCGATCCAAAGCCTCCAGAACGGAGCATTCCGAAAGATAGGCAAACGCCAGCCGCACATGGTCGGCGTGATGAAAAGAGTCTTCGGGAAGGGAATCGGTCTCAAAGCGGTAAATGAACTCCTTGTCCGTCATGCGTCCGTCCAGAGCCTGAAAGCCTTATCCAACACGGCTTCCGGAGCACCCTCGTTGTTCACCAGCATTTTGGGCATCGTCGAGCACGAGAAAAGTCCAGCCAGCGTCTCCTGTTCTTTAACAAAGTACTCGTGGATGGCCTCATGGCTCTCCCCAAACTTTCGTGCGTATTGCATGAACTGCTCGTTCACCCGCGGTTTGATCCCGCGTTCCCAAAGCGCAGTCGGCGACGCCTTGAGGAACAGCAGCTTGCACCCCAGCGCCGCCAGTTGCTGGTCAAATGATTCGACGTCTCCCCACTTCACCACGCCCGGACGCACACAGTGGGTCAAGTGCAGAGAATCGATCACTACAAAGCACCACGGACGCGTATGCTCCTGCACGCTGGCGTGCAGCCATTCCATCATGCGCACAATACGCTCCAGGTGACCCACATTGTCGTCGACGGTAAGCCCGTGGTCCTCTCGCACCGCTAACGGCCCGTACGTATGCGACTGCGCCAGATGCACCAGGCTCCGAATCTTCCTCGGGCTGGCGGTTCCAACATGTCGTCGAAGGAGCCCATCGATCAGCGTCGACTTTCCAACGCCTGAAGTGCCCTCCACCAACAGCGCCTTGAATGGCGTCTCCACTATCACGCACTCTTGCCCGTGGCAATCGCCCACGCCGCCGCCGTGTAGATCACCAGATTCCCCACGTCGTACATCCCATGCAACAGGTGAATCACAATCGCCAGCGTGAAGATTCCCACCAGGATCCACGCCCCGCGAACCGCCGTCGGCGGAATCAGCAGCAGAATGCAGCCGACAATCTCACCCCATCCCAAGATCATGCGGATAAAACCAGGGAGGTGTGTGCGCGCGAAATCGTGCGCCGCCCCCGGCATCACGAATTGCACCGCCTCGGCCAGAATTACGACGCCCAGCACCCACTGCAGAACGGTCAACGCAACTTTGGTCTGTGCGGCGCTCATGAACCGGCCGTCCGTTTCCGCTGCGCCTTGATCTCCCGCAACCGGTGGCTCGCCGCCGAATCCAGGTCCAGCCCGTAAAACTTCTTCAGTTCGCGAATACGCTCCAGCGAAGCCGGGCTGAAGGGAGTCTTCCCGTCGAAAGCATGCAGCACGATGCCCTCCAGCACATCGCCCAAAGTCATGTCGTGATATTCCGCAAACGCCTTCAGCACCTTGAGAATGCGCTTCTCCATGCGCACTCCCGTCTGCACTCGCTCAATCAAAAGCTTGGGATCGTCGCTCATGTGTACCAATGTACCACGGTACCAACTTGCGGGCAAGCCCAAAAAGCGTCCCCAAACCTCGCCGCCAACAGCCAACTTGCGCCGCACGTGTATACTTGCGCTCGCCTCCATGCTCGGAAACTTTCGCAAGCTCACGAGTGCAATTTGCGGTTGCGAGGCCAAGGAGCACCAAGAATGAAGAAACCGATGGCGTTGTCTCGTTGTCTGTTCGTCGCGGTGGCGTTGACTGCCTTCTGCCTGCCCACCTGGGCTCAGGATCGCAATCTCCGTACGATATTGATCGTCAGAGTGAAAATGGACCAGCAAGACGCCTGGAAGGCTGCGGTGAAAGATTACGTGGCCTTGAATAAGAAAGCAGGCTCCGAGCAGCCCTTTACGATGTGGGAGTCGCAGACCGGGCCCGGCGAGCACGCAGTGGTCTGGTATTCGGCCAAATGGAAAGATATCGGTGAGGACAATCCCAAACTGAAGAGTTCCGCGGCTGAGATGGCTGCAATCTTCTCCCGCCTCGATATCGTCACGATCAGCCTCGAGACCTGGATCGACGAAATGCAGCCCGACCTGACCATGCGCTCGAGCGAAATACCCAACATGGTCCGAACCAGCCGGAGCCGCGTCATGCCCGGAAAAATGGACGAGGCCAAGGCCCTCTTCCGCGAGCAGATTTTTCCCGCAGTGAAGAAATCCGGCGCGACCTCCTTCGGAGTCGCCGTCGCCCGCTATGGGACCCCGGCCAATGAGATTCACACCTACTTGGGGCTGAATGGCTGGGCGGACTTGGACGGACCCATTGGCACCGAAAAAGGCATGACGCCAGCCGAATGGAAGGCATTCCAGGCCAAAGTGTCGACGATTGTCGAAAGCACCGAGTGGACGATCTGGAAGTACGAACCAGAACTTAGCTACGTTCCCCCAGCCAAGTAAGAAGGTAGATCATTCAAATGGTAGAGCCGGGTGCCCCACCCTTCTCGCGTTCTTTGCGAGAGGGTGGGGATTTTGACTTTTCTAGTAGGAAGTTCTCGCAGGGTGCCCCATTTCTCGCGCGTTTTGTGCGCGAGAAGTGGGGGATTTTTCACACTGAATTCAACTCGCAAAGTTTTCCACAACGTCCCCCAACAAAAATCCCACCAATGTGACGAACAACCTTTACTGAAAACACAGAAAGAGCACAAATGAGATATGCGCGCAATTCAGCAACAGGCCGTGGCCCCGCAAGGATGTCCGAATGTAGCCCGGCCCTTCCAGCGCAAAACAAATCCCACCGCTAACTCCCCTGCCCGTAATATTTTGCGTGTAAACCGCACGGCCTCAATATTTTGCGAACCAACTCGGGGATATGCCTCACTTAACTCCAATCAAATCAACCCACTACCGACCACAGCAAAAAAAATACTTGCAGGATATACGCGGCGGGTGCCCCATCCTTCTCGCGCCTTTTGCGAGAGGGTGGGGACTTTGACCTTTCCTCCCGCGTCGCTAGTGCCCGCCCCTGCCCCGCACCACCGATTCGTTATAATCTCCCTTCCACCCCAACCACTCAAAAGGACAACCTTGGCCCTCGACGAGAAAATCTACGAACAACGCCGCGAGAAGCTGAAACAAATCCAAGCCCTCGGCCAACCCGTCTACCGCAGCAAGTACGAATTCACCCACACGATCCCGCAAATCCTCGCGGAATACACCGCCAAGAGCGCCGAAGAACTGGAGAAAGACCGGGTCACCGTCAAAGTCGCAGGCCGCATCATGGCGATTCGCCTGATGGGCAAGGCCGGATTCGCTCACCTGCAACAGGCCGGACAGAAGTTACAGATCTACGTCAAGAAAGATGCTGTTGGAGACGCGGCCTTCGATCTTTACAAGTTGCTCGATCTTGGCGACCACATCGGCGTCAGCGGATATCTTTTCCGCACGCGCACCGGCGAACTGAGCATTCACGTCGAAGACATCGCATTTCTCAGCAAAGACCTTTTGCCCTTGCCCGAAAAGTGGCACGGTCTTACCGACGTCGAACTTCGTTACCGCCAGCGCTACGTCGATCTGTTCATGAATCCGGAAGTGCGCGAAGTGTTTTTGAAGCGCACCAAGCTGGTCCAGTCGATGCGCCGCTCGCTTGATGCCCACGGATTCATCGAGGTCGAAACGCCGATGATGCAGCCCATCGCCGGCGGTGCGGTGGCGCGCCCGTTCGTCACCCATCACAACACGCTCGACATGGATCTTTATCTCCGCATCGCGCCCGAGCTTTATCTGAAGCGGCTCGTGGTCGGCGGACTCGATCGTGTTTATGAAATCAATCGCAACTTCCGCAACGAAGGCCTGGGCTGGCGCTGGAATCCCGAGTTCACCATGCTCGAGTTCTATCAGGCCTACACCGATTACCAAGGCGTGATGGACCTGACCCAGGAATTGATCACGCAGGCTGCGAAAGATGTAACTGGCGGAACGAAGACCAAGTGGAACGACGAAGAGATCGACTGGGCCAACTGGCATCGCATGACCATGCGAGAGGCCATAGTCCATTATTGGCCTGGAGCGGCCGGCGCCAAGCCGGAGATGAGCGATTTTTCGAGTGCCGACGGCGTCAAGAAGCTTGTCGAACGCTTCAACACAGCGCACGCCCACATGGCATTCGATCCCAATGCGCCGCTGGGGAAGACGATCGCCGCACTCTTCGAAGCCGCAGCCGAAGAGCATCTCACGCAGCCGACGATTATTTATGAGTTCCCAACAGCGGTGTCGCCGCTATCGAAGCAGAAACCGGATGAACCCGAATGGACCGAGCGGTGGGAAATCTTCGCCGGGCAGATGGAAATTTCCAACGGCTTCAGTGAACTGAACGATCCGGTCGATCAGAGGCAGCGCTTTGAAGGTCAATTAAAAGAACGCGAGCGCGGCGACGACGAAGCCCACCAGATGGATGAGGACTACATCCGCGCCCTCTCGTATGGCATGCCGCCAGCAGGAGGCGTCGGCGTGGGCATCGACCGCCTCTGCATGCTCCTGACCGACTCGCACACCATTCGCGACGTAATCCTGTTTCCGTTGCTTCGTCCGGAGAAGACCTCGACCGCAGACACAGAGCCAACCGCATGAAGTCAGCCTATTTCGCGGCTTTCTTCTGCGCGGACTTGGTCGATGTACCCTCCGCCAAACTCCGCGGCGCCACATACGGCGGCTGATCCGGACTGAAGTTCGTGCTCAGGTAATCGATCAGCGCATCGCGGTCGGCAGCCTCCACGATCGCGCCCCACTTCACCATCTTGTCCACTTCTTTGGTCCACGCACCTTTGCTAAGCCGCTGCTGCAGGATGATTCGCGCCTCATGGCATTCCGTGCAGGAAGTTGTAGCCTTAGGCTGCATCGCGCCAGCGGGAAGATCCTCAGTAGGCTTAGCCGCAGTCTGCGCCGTTGCGCAGACCCCTAACGAAGCCAACGTAACGGCAAAGAGCAGGGAAGTGCATTTCCAATTTCTATGCGACATGAATCTTCACCTGATCGACGGCATTGTAAAGATAGCCGCTCGGATTCCACACCGCAGCATCGGGCTGCACACGTCCCTGGCTGTCTGTAGCGCGAGACAAGATCGAGTACTCGCCGCCCTTCGCCTTCCACTCGTAACTCCAAAGCCGCCAGGCATAGTGCGCCTGATCGTGGCCAAGCGTAGCGCGATTCCAACTCGCCCCGCCGTTGGTTGAGACATCAACTTTCACAACATCAGCTTCGCCAGCCCAGGCAGCGCCGTGAACAGAAATCCTGCCCGCCTTAACACTGGCTCCATCCAGAGGACCCGCGATCACCGACTTCACGCTCAAAGCCGTGACCGGATGCGTATCCTCCGGCTTCACGGCCTCGCCCGGCTTGCCTGGTTGGTTGGGGTAGCGATATCCCGGACTCATGAAATTGCCCACAAATTCAGATTCCAGAACTTTGATTTCCGTCAGCCACTTGCAGGAAGCCGCGCCAATCCAGCCGGGCACAAGCGTCCGCGCGGGAAATCCATGATGTTTGGTCAGAGGCGCGCCATTCATATGCGTGGCGACGAGCGTGTCGGAGTCGAGCGCCTTTTCGATGGGGATGCTGCGAATGAACGCTGGAACTTTTCCTGGCACTTCGTCGAGCCCGCGAAACATGACGTGCTTGCCCGTGGGCTTCACTCCTGCACGCTGCAGCACGTCGCTCAAGCGCGGGCCCGAAAAGCGAGCCGTGCTGACCGCGCCTTTGCCCCATTGGATGCCGGGGACCTGCGGTCGGTGCAGGCTACGTCCGTTGCCCGCGCACTCCAGGGTATTGACGACCGAGTGCGTCTCGAATTTCGACAGATCGGAGAGATTGAAAGTCACTGGCTTGTTCACCTCTCCGCCAACGGTGAGACGCCAGTCCTCTGCATTCAACTCGCTGGGCTCGTGCATATGATTACGCACGAAAAAATGCGGGACCGGGGTCAGCCAGCGATCGAAATATTCGACCGGCGTCTCCAGGTCGACGAAGCGGAATGATCGGACAATCATTCCATCTTCGCCGGGAATCTCGATCCCGCCACTCTGCGAGCGAGGAAGCGCCCACGACAACATCGATGGTGCCGCGCCCACAGCCAGCGCGGCCCCAGAGATTTGCTTCAGAAAGTTGCGTCTCGAATTCATAACCAGTCCAAATGAACTGCTTGCGACAAGAGTTGAGTTATCACCGCCGGTCCGG
>Ga0075029_100000141_pt1 | contig 35354 bp, 51 predicted proteins | sample LitLauG_LLR_2013_FD_71391 | JGI IMG/M metagenome (GOLD analysis project Ga0075029, IMG submission 71391) | Freshwater sediment microbial communities from North America - Little Laurel Run_MetaG_LLR_2013 | ecosystem: Environmental > Aquatic > Freshwater > Creek > Sediment | place: USA... | reverse complement strand
CTTCTGGAGTTTCAGCTTTAACTCTTGTCTTCATTTTTTTACCGAAAACATCAAAAAATACAAGATATTCTTTCATAATTAATAATTCGTTAGTTTATCGAAGTTATCCCAAAAATTCTTTTTCTTGGGCGGTAGGTTTATAAAAAATCTCCATATTGGAGGACATATTTTATAAACAATCCCACTAAAGAAATGACCCCAAACATTCACCCAATGGCCTGTTGTACACATATTACAATTTGGATCGTGATTGTAATGTACACTACAGATCGAATACCATTCGTATTTCCAAAAAAATTTGCCTCTTACTGTTTTTTTTCTTGGAGGTCTGGTCATTACATATTGGCATTATAGAACTCAGATTTACCAGTTACTTCTTCCCCGATCCATTCAGGTATATCAATCGGATCATTCTCATTTTGAAGTTCAACTTCTGCGAGAACTAATCCTAATTTATGTCCATGAAAAACATCCACTTCCCATAAAGTATTTTTATACTCAATAACGTAACGAATTTTTTCAATCAATGGATCAGTGCAATTTTCTAAAATTTTTGCTGCTTCATCTTCAGGTATGTCATATTCAAATTCATCAACACCTGCATCAACATCAGCAACAGGTTTAAGCTTTAATGTTAACTTACCGTGCGTAGATTCATGCATTAAAGAATTCGTTCTTCTAATCCTCACTATCTTACGATCTTCTTTTGAAATATAACCTTGAACGATTTCAATTTTGTCTGCGATTCCTTCTTCGTGAAGGAAGAGGGTATTCTTGACTAAGAATTTCCTTTCAATTTCTCTTTGCATATTTTAATGTGTTATTGACTTATAAACCTCTGGAATGACCAACAATATTAGTGAAATAATTGTAATTATCCAAAACGGTTTTTTACTCGTATGGCAATGCTTATGATCACAAGATGAGTATTTATGAAGATAAAACATATAGTAACCAAACGTTATTGCACTAAGGTTAACCAATATCATAACATTTTCATATCCATGCATAAATTCCAGATATTGACCAGCACTCGTTAAACCGATGGTAAAAAATATTACGGGCAATATACAACACACTGAATGAGACATCAATGTTATAAGCATTATGGATAATACCGATTTATTTTTCATCTTCTGATGGTAATTGTACGTTCTTCATTGGGATATTGGAATCAACAACACTAATTGCTTCATTAACAATTTCTGGTGTGAGTATTTGACTTAACCTTTCTTTTAAAAATACAACTGCATCATTTAATTCTTCAACATTAAATTCAACATTTTCATCAGTGTTAACCAATACACCTTGATCAACTAATGATATGATGTCCTTAGTAACGCAATAATTATAGTACGTGTATTTCAATATGTCAAGTAGTGAATCATTATCAGCAGTCTTAATTAATGCTTCCTTATCATTCACCCTATAACACTTATTATTTTCGTCACAGATTATCATAAAATTTTATTTAGATGAACCGAATCCGATTTTTCCTTTACTACCGAATTTTTTAGAGTTTGGTGTTTTCTCATTGAAGTCTTTTAGTAGCTCCATTGTTTCTTCAAACGTATTCCCTTGGATAACTGTTGAAACGATCAATTCACGTAAGTGAGCAACCGACAATGTATCTGTTTGATCAACCCACATGTTTATATCAATCTCCTTAAGGTCTTCTGGTTTAAGTGTATGCTCAAGATAGAATTTTCTAACCTCTGGATTTGGCAAAGAAATTTCATAGCGTCTATCAAATCGTGAAGGTCTATTAATAATGCGATCAGCAAGTTCTTCAGGATAGTTAGTAGTCGCCACATAAACAATATTATCCATATGGTTCATACCATCAAGGATATTTAACAGTAAAGTCTCAGTGCTTTTATTTGCATGAAATAAACCATCAATATCTTCAATAATTGTTACTATGCGTCTTGAACCTTCAATAATTTTGAATGTTGAGTGCATGAAGTTTCCGTATTTTTCAACGTCATCAGGTGATTCTATTTTGAAGACAACACCCTTTTGGGTTTCAATCAAATATTTTATTATTAATTGAATGACATGGGACTTGCCACAACCGGGAGGGCCGTACATGAGAATACCCCGTTTATATGTCAAACCATATCTTCTAAAATCTTCTTCTTTTTTCCAGAATGTAGTGATGTCCTTAATGATTTTTTTTATTTCAGGCATCGGCAACTCCAAAATATTATCGGTAGCATAATCTGCTTTTCTGACAAAATATTTATTTGCTCTTTGATCATAACCAATTCCATAATAACCAGTAGGAATTGCATTTGATAATTGAACTTGGAATTCAGGATAATAAATTCCACTACCATGAGTTATCCATTGAACAAACTTGGGTGTTTCAATTGACGCATCGTCATCTTCCTCAACCGTATCGGGAATTGGACTTGGATTCATACCTTCACTTCCACTATCAGAATTTGATGGCGGGGGCATTCCCGTTCCTTTACTACTTTTTTTCGATTCGCTTAATGTTGTTTTGCGCATAGATTTATTGTAAGAAATTTAATATTTGTTGTTTTATTCCACTACCGCTTAATCCTTGTAAAGGGTTTATATGAACAAAATTCGATAATCCATCTTTGTAATATTTTGTTCCTAAAAAATAATCATCAATAGCCACCCATTTTTCTGGATTATGTTCAAGTATAGATAATTTTATTTGATGTATTCTATTCTTATCATGATTTGAAAAAGATATGCTTTCATCAGGAGTGAAAGCAAATGGTGTTTTTATAATTCCATTCCATTCAAAAATTTCACCCATTATTTCGAGAGAAAATTTTCTGCGCCAAGTAGATGAAAGAATTATTTCAGCACCAGTCTCTGCAAGTATTTCATTATAAACGGCCACACAACTCGGACACATTTTATATAGTCGATCATGCCATTTGGTTTTGATAACCTCATCATTACAACCATCAACTGCTAATACTCCATCGATGTCTGTGAATATTACCTTCATTAAGGTAAATGTATCGATTAATTCTGTTTAGTCAAAACATCTATAAACATTTTTGGAAGATAAACATTTTCAAGATTTATTGCTCCCGCGAAAAGGGGAGCAATATCTTTTGATTTATATCTAGCTAAACCAGTACCTATTGGTGTAACTAAAAAAATGAGTTGAGGATTCTCTATAGCAAACTTAATAAATCTATTTACGTGTGGTGTAATTTGATTAACAGATAAAACATTCAAATTACGATCCTTTGTAGGAATTCCATATGATCTACCTTGTAAGCCTGTGCCTTGACCATTAATAGCACCAAATTTTCTTAAAGCGGTAAGTGCTGCACCCGCACCATGACGACCTGCGAAATTTGATCCGAAGACAAATATTTCACCATCATTAAGATGAACAATCTTTTCAGGGGTTATTCTTAAAGCCATTCCTGAATTTTTACCACAAGTTCATTGTACTGATTTTCTCCGTAGAGATTGTACGTTCCAATGTTATTGGCTTTGTTTAAATTTAATGGAAGATCGATGGCTCTCACATTGCTATAATCATCATGTCTTTTTTTCTTAAGTGTTCTTCTGTAGAGAGAGTCATCAGTATCAACAAAAAGATTAATTGCAAAGAATGTTCCTTTGAATTCAATCAGTAAATCAATACCTTGCTTTGAATCGACATCCACATTGTAAAGTACTTTTGCGTTTTTACTTTTGGTTTTCAAATAAAGCGCAAAATGCAAATCTCTCACAAAAGAAGGATACGCTTTATCGCATCTGTATTTCAATGCCAAATAATAATGCTCAGGCAAGTCTTTGTATTGTGGATGAAGTATCAAGTATGCATTCCACAATTCATGCTGAGTCGGTATTCTTGTGAGCCTTGTAGCTTCATCATAGAATAAATTATTGAACATTGGGAATTGTGTTCTTTCCACTTCATCCAATCTGTGTTCTCTTTGGAAAACTAAATTGTAAATTGGCTTGTTACAGCACAATTCGATCTCTTGGTATGTGATCAGGGTGGAATCCAGATAATTGGGGTGCGTTGATGTGTAATTTTTCATAAGTTAATTTTTCATTTAAAAATTTAAAGAAATCAATTTTAATATTACGTTCAGGGTGAATATAATTCCATAATTCGTTCAAATATGCATAACGTTCGCAAGTTTTATTAACAACCGATCTAACATGATCAATGTTATTTCTCCATTTAAATATGTTAACATGATTATCATAATTTACGAGAAAAACATAATCTGCCACACAATAAATTTCTCTACTAACATTATTTTGTTTGTCTTCGTATTCTATGTATACACCAACTCTTTCCACTACCAAGGAGTATCAAAATCATCATCGATACCACCATTAATGCCTGTACCAAGCATATCTCCAAGAGCAGGTTTACTTTCGGGTAGCTTATCACTATCATCTTTCTTCTTTCGACATTTAGCTTTTTCCTGACTCGTAAACGAATCAAAAGTTGATGTGTCAATGATGTCACCCATACGGTAAATTATACCATTAGATGATTTGAATGATTGTGCAGCTACATACATATGCTTAAGTTTTTAGTTCAGTTATGTCAACATTATCGTATCCCGTTTTATAAAATTCAGTTAAAATAAAATCGCAATTGCTTAAGCCAGTAAACTTGAAATCATCAATAATTTTTTGATCAATGACAATTGGTTTGTCATTTTCATCTTGAAATTGAATATCATTCAAATCAATGCTGTTGATAACATTTAGGAATTCTTTTGCGTCCTTAATGTCTGCGATATAAAATATTTTTTTATCCATATTATTCACCCCCATCACCTCCGTCACCACCTCCACCCGAATCTCCACCACCATCACTACCTCCACTATCACCGCTCGAATCACCAGAAGAATCTCCTTCACTATCTCCTTGTGAATCACCAGAAGAATTATCAGTTACTTCTACTTCAGTAACCTGATCGGCAGGTATGCTGCTTTGAACTTCAGTTGAGAAACTTGCTAAATCAATATCGAGCAGTGTTGATTGAATAAGATCGACTAATCCATTTACTGGATTTTCTCTTGCAGTTTTCCAATCAACATTATCATAGGACGTTAATGGTATTGGAGAAGTTGTGTAATAGAAACTATTCGAATTCAAATAGATTACATAGTACCACAAATAGTCATCATCAGTAGTTGCTGTATTATTTGGCGTACCACCATGATATACATGCACTTTAATGTGTTTCTCTTTTTTCGTGTGTTTCTTTTTTACTCTGCATGAAGAAAAAAGAAGTAAAAAACAAAGGAAAAATAATACTATTCTTTTCATATTGATTAGTGATGTATTGTTGCTTTTTCGATGTTATATTTTATTTGTTGGTCGTTGCCACTACCATTATGATCAGTTCTTATCCCGTCATTATCGTGCGGATTGATTGCATCTCCTTTGTCGTGAAGATACTCAATATATGCCAATGCAATACCCCCTAATAAAAATATGGCATGAATGATTAATTTTTTATAAAAATCTTCCCACTGAATATTCGATGAGTTGATAAAGCTTTGAAGTAAATGGATTGAAGTTACACCAATTAAGGATGTGCTCATTTTTACTTTGAGGATACCGCTACTTACATTCTCATTCGAATATCCATGATTCCTGTTTATAGATGAATTGTATGATCCAGTAACAATCATCTTTACAAGATTAGCAATCATTACCATGTCAACAAGTTCAAGCAACGCTAACATGATCGTGTTAGTCGTATATGTATTTATCTCGGTTAACATATGTGCAATTTCTTTTGCATAAACCCAAGCATAACATATTTGACCGACAATAAGGCCAAAGTAAAAGAATGCCAATACCCATTTTGATCCGAAAAGTACTCTTTCAATTTGTTTACGCATAAGATTATTTTTTTGAGTCGTAGTATTTGTTAATTATTTTGAAACTTCCATGTGCATGTTGAACAACCACTCCTTCGAACGGTTTACCATTCAATTCAGTAATACCAATAGAATACTTAGCAATCAATTCTGGTGTTAATACAACATCTTGTTCAATTACTTCAACAGTAGGTAAGTTAAGTTCTTTTGCAACATTGACAAAATAAAACTTATCACCCTTACGTGCATATTCATGTTCTTCAATCTTAAACACCGAGAACATTGCCCAACCTTTTTCTAATTTTGAGTGTGGATTTAAATCGAATGATTGAATACCTTGACCGTAACTCTCACCACGTAAACAAAGCGAAACACCATTGTCAATACAGAATTTACTGATCTTGTTCTTAAGGTCATATTTCTCCACATGAGCAGTGTAATTATTCGTAAATATTTCATGTAGTTCGAGCGAACGACCTAAAATACCGAATTTAATATCAGGAACATGATAAAAATATGATGAACTTTGTCCATCAGTCTTTAGAAAGATGTCAACCAATTCTCCATATGGGAGTTTGTATTCACTATAATTTTCCCAACGCTCTTCATCAGTTTTTGGAATACCATAAGGAAGTCCACCTTTGGCTTGAATATCATTCGGTGCTGGTGGCTCGTAATGAGTCACACCGATCAATTCAGAAACATCATCACCAATATTCATTTGTGCAAGTTGTGCTTGCACACTTTCGGGTAGAATTTCTAAAGGAACAATAATTCCTTCACTCCATTGATCACGAAGCTTTACTGCTTTAATTCTTTTTGGAGAATATTTTCTATAGTCTTCAGTCCACTTCTCGATTGGAAGTAATGAGTCGGGTCTAATGTAAACAATTTTCTCACCACCTTTATATAAGCCTTTTTGAACAACACATTGGAATCCCAAGATATTTGTTAAATCAAGTCTGTCAGCATTGGGGTGCGGATTAATTGTACCTACTATTTCAATTGTTGCATCTCTCATTTATATATCGTTTTTATTTATTCTTTTACCTTCACAAATAATTTCTTTTAATTCTTGACCACAATAATTTCCTCTTGAATCTGAACCCCCTTGAATAATTATTTCAATTTGATTGATTTCAATATCGTGAATATTGTGAAAATGATTTTTAAGTAATTCCATCAAATCTTCTTCATTTAGTTTGATGTGTACTTTATCTTCTATGTTGATCATCTCTTTCGAATTTAACTGTTACCCCCTTCTCATCAATCTTTATTCCCACAACTTCTTCATGCAATCTTTTTCCAACCGCATGTTCAATATACGGTAATAATCTTTCCCACGATACTGATGAACGTACTCCACGACCAAATTCACTTTTAAATTTTTCATCACTAATATCGTCAATAAGCGATTTATAAATTTTTACTTCAGCAGCCATGATGATGTTAAGTAAAGTGTTATAAAATGTATTGTTTGATCTATACCAATAATATTCCAAAACATATACTCTTTATTCTTCAAGTAAAAATATCCACTAAGTTTACTTGTAAAAAAATCAGTAATCAAATGTATGTAAAAATTAATAATCAACCAAACTACAAATGGAAGCCAGTACGAAAATAATGGATAAGATAAAACACCAAGCACTGTAGTATAAGTAAGTAAATGTTTAAAAAGCCACATGAAATTTGTACTTTTATTTCTACCCATTTCCCGTGATTGGCAGACAAAATCTGCGATGAAGTGAAAAAGGAATATAAATACCATATCGTGCCGTTGTTTTCAAAACAAAGTTAAACAAAATTTCTATTTTTACGTATAAATCAATAAAATAATACCAATGATCACCGATTTCATTATTACCATGCAACGAGTCTTAGGAATGTCTTTTGAAGAGAAAAAGGCCAGACTTGTTCAAATTCGGAAGAATCAACTAATAACAGAAGCATTAACTAATTCAGATGATATGCCAGCTTCAGCAGAACTTGAGGCAGCTTTTATCATCAATACCATAGGATTGCCGATGGATGAATTTATGGCATTAAGGGCTGAAATTGATCGGTTAGCACATCTAAAATAAATCATCACTTTTGCAACAATTTAACGTGCTTTTCCGTATAAGTAGAAAATAAGAAATTATGAGAGACCCACAACAAATGTTGGAAAATATGTATGAAACATATCTGTTTCGAGCCGATCCAAAATCAGGATACAAGCTCAAAAAAACCGATAAGTTACGGTGGCTTGGTGGAATGGAAGTTCTTCTTATGTGTGTCGGTGCAATTATTGGTGGTGTGGCAATTCAATATCAGAAAAAAACAGTGAAGTTTTTCTTCATACCTTTCAAAGTTGAAGAAAGTTACGAAGATTATATTCTCCGTAACACCTATGAATTTTTAATGAAGAGGGCAGCAGGTATATATCTTCTATGAAACAAGCATTACACAACAACGAATACGTAAGATACATGAAATTAAAATTGTGGGTTAAAGACCCGCATTGTCATTATTGTGGAATCGAAACTATTTTATCTCACGACATGCCACAGGGAGTTAGTTATCTCCCCAATATGGCGACCATCGATCACGTCTATTCAAGATTAAACCCTCTCAGGCAAACACAAAGACAAAAATTAGTGTTGTCATGTAATCTCTGTAATAATTATCGAGCAAGACTTGAAGAGGATAAATTATCTGTTGAAGAAAAAAAAGCCAGATCAAAAAGAGGATTTAGGGATGGTAAACCACAAACACCCAATAAAATAATTACGGCATCAGCACCTCAATCCAAACCGCCAGTTCAACAATCTCGCATCGAAACTTTCAATTTGGCAAATAAATTAAGATCATTAATTTGTTTTTGGCCTTTCAATTAATTATGTTTGCTTCTGGTCAGTAGGCCAACGAGAAATAATCTTATCATGAACACATGATATAGATGCACATTAATGACACAATAGCTGCAGCCCATAACACAGCTAAAGAAAAAGGTTTTTGGGATAAGAAAGATTGGAATTTAGGAGAGAAGTTGATGCTCATCACTTCTGAGTTAGGTGAGGCACTTGAGGCCGACCGAACTAACAAAAAAGCAAACTACGAAGAGTTTAATAAATTCTTACGTGAATCTGGTAAATATACCAGCGAAGAATATGTTGCTGCATTCAAAGCAAACATAAAAGATTCATTTCAAGATGAGATGGCTGACGCAGTTATTCGCATTTTCGATCTTATGGGAAAAATGGGAATCGACATGGAATACCATATCACTCATAAAATGAATTACAATGCCACACGCGATAAACTTCACGGTAAAAAATATTAATTGATGGTTCAAAAAATTTGCCACCTTGCCGATATTCATATTGAAAAGTCTCCACGAAGACACAAAGAATATCGCGAAGTTTTTAATGAGCTTATTAAGTCATTAAGAATTACAAAGCCCGATAGAATTGTTATAGTTGGAGATTTATTCGATGACTACAATAAAATTGAAGGAGAACTTCTTGTATTGGCAAGTAAATTTTTGAACGCACTAACCAGTATCGCACCCGTTGTAATAACTCGTGGTAATCATGATGTGCTTAAAGCAGCATCACACAGGATTGACTCTATACAAGCTATTGTTGAATCAATTGCAAATCCAAAAATTACATACTATAACGCCACTGCAATGTTCGAAGATGAGAACATTGTGTGGTGTGTATGGAAGCATGGTGAAAAGAGAAATAATCCTTGGCCTAAAGATTTTGTTAAAGACCCAAATAAAATTTATATTGATCTTTTTCACGATCCAATCAATGGATGTGTTGATCCAAACGGATTTGAATTTGAAAGTAAAACTTACAGATCAATCACTGATTTCAAAGGTGATTATTCAATGTTTGGTGATATTCATGCACAACAATTTTTTGAGAATAGTACGAAAGCGTATAGTTCAAGTTTGATTGAACAGAACTTCTCTGAAGGAGATCGTAAATTTCACGGTTATTTATTATGGGATATTCAGGATAGAACAAGTTTCACAGTTAATTGTGTGCCAATATACGATAGTTATGGACATCATACTGTGGTTGTAAATAGATTCACTGATTTCGATAATCTTAACATTGACATACCCAACATATCAAAGAATCCATTCATAAGAGTTAAATGGCAAACATTACCTGCAGCAAAAACAACTGACACAGAAAAAAAGATTTGGAAATATCTCACAGATAAGTATTCACCAATATACTTTAAACACAAGCTCGAATTCGTTGAAGAAAATAAAATAGACGCACAAGGATTATCGACATTTGAGAACATTACTAAACGAAGTGTTCTTCATAATATTTTTACTGAGTACTTAAAGAAAATTGGTCACGATGATGACATCATTGCTAAGGTTCTTCTCCTTGATGAAATAATTGAAAACAGAATTGTCATTGAAGAGTTTACCAGCATTGAATGGTCTATTGTTAAATTTTGGGGAAAGAATTTTAGAAATATAGGTACAATAGATATTGATTGGAGAGACAACGATGGATTGTATCAGATAACAGGTAAAAATACTGCAGGTAAATCATCGATAATTCAATTATTATCCTACATTCAACACGGCAAATCAATTGAGACTGATTCACGGATGAGATTTGGTGATGCTCGATTTGTAAACAATAGAACTAATGCAAGTAGTTGTGAAGGTGGAATGGTGATCAATTGTGGTGGTGAATATTATGGTATTAAACGTTCAACTACATTAAGTAAGGGTAAGGATGGTGAAATTAATAAAGCTGCAACCATAGTTAATTATTATAAACTTGATTCAGCAGATGATGAATTTAATGACAAGAATAACCTTAGTTCGCTTGGTGAAGAAGACCGAAACAAAACACAAAAAAGAATTGATGAAATAGTCGGGTCATATGAGAATTTTATCCGTATCACATTAACAACTGCAGATACACTCAATAAAGCCCTCAGTACAGACAATGCAGTATTTTTAGATTCAATACTTGCGGATTCTGGTGTTGATATTTTTGATCTGAGATTAACAGAGTTTAAAGAATATAAAAAGGAATTAATAAAAACCGATAGAGTTTCATGTAACTATGAAATCGAATCTGCAGCAATTAGTTTACTTGAAAATCAAATTACTGAGAAGTATAGCCGAATTGTTACTAACAATAAAATTCTTGATGATCTTGCTGATAAGATAAAGGAAGCTGAAAAATTAAGAGATAAAGAATCACAAAAATTCCATCAGATTGATCCTGAGATTGCCAAACTTGATTTAAGTAAAATCAATGAAACAATTAAAAAATTTAATAATGAAGTTATTAGTCTAACCAAAGAACAAGAAGAGTTAACCAAAACGATTGCAACAATGCGATCATCATATGATGACACTAAACTTAAACAATTAACAACAGATAGAGAGAATCATAGAAATGAAGAGTTTAAATTAAGGACTGAAATCAATAAATATAAAATTGAAATTGAACAAACAACATCCTTAATTAATAAACATAATGGTGAAATTGAGTTGTTAAAAAGAGATGGTAAAGCAAAGAAGAATGAGGTTACAATATTAAATAACAGTAAGTCTTGTCCAACATGTGGCCGTGAAAAAACGATAGATACCATTAATCCTATTCAAGAAAAGATAAAATCAATTGAAGAGGAAATGTGGAGTATTGCTGAAAAAATTCACACAAAACAAGCTGACAAATCTTTGGATCAAAAAATCGTATTGTTAAAACAATCCATTACTGACATCGAGAAAAAGATTGAGGATATGTCTATTGGATTTGAATCCATTACTGTTAAAATCGGAAACTTAACTAATGAAAAGCTTGAGGTCGAAAAGAGGGAGAAATTAGTTTCTGAATTAACATCATACCCAATAAGAATCGAAAATCTTCAACTTAAGATTAGTGCTGAAGAAGAAAAGATTAAAAAATTCCAAGAGCTTGAAAATAAGATAAGGGAGAATGCCTTGATTACTGAATCGATTGGATTAATTACAGCCCAATTAGATGAGTATAAAACAGATAAAAATGATCTCACTAAGGAAATTAGTCAATGGGAAGTAGATATTAAAATCAATAGTAAACAGATTATCTCGAAAAGAGAATTAATCGAAAAGTTTATTGAACAGGAGAAGAATGATCTTGTTATGGAAATCTATATGGGATGTATTCATAGAGATGGTGTTCCCACGCAAATCTTAAGGAATAATCTTTTACCTAAGATTAATACCACATTATCTAATCTATTGCAGCCTGTTGACTTTAATGTATGGCTTGATGAATCTGACCTTAGACTAAAAATGTCTTATGCTACACACCCTAATGCAGTAATTGAGTGCCTTGGTGGATCAGGTAAGGAACGCACATTCTCAAGCGTAGCTTTAAAGGTTGCACTGAATGAAATTAACATAAAATCCAAGCCAAGCTTATTTATGCTCGATGAAGTAATGGGCAAATTAAAGGAAGAATCGGTTAAAGAGTTCCTTGATTTCATTAAGATCATTAAAACTAAAGTGAAGAAACTGATCATCATTGAGCAGAATCACGAAATAAACCCTGATTACATTATTTCTGCAACAATTGACAATAATAAAATATCGACCATAAAATTAGAATCATGAAATCATATCAGAAAACTACTGCAAGACTAACCGTTAAATTTGTAAAAAAATCAACCAATCAAGTTGTGTTAACACTATACACCAATAGTTTAGAAGTGTTTCAATTTTTCTCAAATGAGTATGTTGATCAAATCATGAAAAACACTTTCAAAAATTATGAGACCATAGGTAACATAATGATTGTTGTAGATCAGGATTTTCTTCTTAAATAATGAGGGTGCAACTTATGGCTTATTGTATGTATGCAACCAATGATCTTCAATTGTAATATAGATGATCATTAGTGTAGCAGATACCATCGAAGCCCAAACAATATTAGCAACAATTCTATCTCCATGTGAATATTGTAATTCTCGCGCAAGCTTACCTTTATAAAATAAAATCGACTTACTACTATTTGCAAGTTGCTTATTGAGTTTAGCCATCTGCTCTTGTAGATCAGTATAATTAAGTTTTAAATTCTCGTGTTGGATCAAGAGATTGTCATATGCCATATTATCTCTTTTCGTTTGTTTCAATTCAAGTTGAAGTTCTTTAATCTGAACATCTTGATTATTTTTTAGAGCCTTAGCTAATTCATATTGTTGAGTCAATATTTCAAAATCACTATTTATCTTATTGAATTTTACAATGAGTTCACGATAGTCATCTAAATTTTTTCGTATTTGATCGTGTTGTTCTTTGGTGAAAACGTAAGTATCCCCAATACTGACTTGAGCGTAAAGATGTTGGGTGACAAAAAATAATAATACGAATAATATGTGTTTCATTACTTAAACCAATCAATTGTATAGCTCAGTTCGTTTGTAGATATAGCAACTGCAGCGACAATCGATAGACCAGCAAGTATTAGTCTAAGTTTTGTTGATGATCTTGGGATGTTTAAACCAAGTAACGGAATATTGTATGTTTTGCCAGTTGGATCGTTTGTAGCATCTGCAAAGAAATTTAATTTGCTACCTAAATTTATTAATCCCTTGTGAATAATTAAAGATGGATATACTGAACATAATAATAAGAGTATATTGTAACCAGTAAACGTTAGATAAACCATATACCCACCAGTTACTAAACTTTCCCACAAATGAATATCTCTTAATTTACCTAACGTACCACCAATATGATCATCAAAACTTATAAACTTCATTCCTACAACAATTATATTAGTAATATAAAAGGCAGCATAAAAAAAATTAGGTACTGATGAAATAAATGGATAAAAAACCATTAAAAGTGAAATCAATAACAGGCCAAGTATCTTATGTGAGTAGCCAAAATAACTTGCAGCACCCGATAAGATACGTTGAAAGAATGGGAAAAAGAACGAATTGATCATTACTTGATGCCCATTATTTTTCTATACAATGCTTTTATCGGATTTCCGAGTGGTGTAAAGTAAAGTATTGCAAGTCCAACTAAAACAATGAGGACAATACCTACAATTTGCTTTGATTCTGCATCATCTGGAACAAGATTCGCATATGCTATGAATGCACCTAGTGCACTAAATGCGATTGCAAGATTTTTAAGGGTATTTATTGTTGCGTCTGACATAATATTTGATTTACTATAAATACTATTAAGAGCAACAAAAAAATCCACCAATTAAAGTGGATTTTTGCCTATGACAATTTCAAATCTTGTGGGATGACACCAATGAATAGTATCTCCATTCGGTAATTCTTTTGCACATTTATAGCATCTTACATATTTGTATTGTGATACAAGACCAACATCTATGTGATCTTGTCCGCATTTACAGATATGGATTTGTTTTGCCTCTACCGTATTTCCAACAACAAGCGGAGGTGCAACATCATTATGCTTTAAAGGCTTATCATTTATAACCCTTAGTTTATAACCGATTTCTATTTTATGCATATGAATTTATTTGATTATACTTTTGCAAGATAGATAAAAATTTCACGAACGTTTACAATATCTTCTTTGCAATATTTTTTTATGGCGCAAAGTATTGGATCATTCTTTTCGTCTGCAGTATTCCATTTATCCTGATTACTCCAATAGTACTCACTTAATGTACTACCATTAACTTCTCCATGCTTTGATGATGGAATACCCATGAATTCACAAATCGTGTCCATTGACATATAATGACTTGTATTCATTCTCCAATCTCTCATAGTATCAATGATTTTAATTTCCCAAGGCTTACCGTAAATGGATGATTTAAGAATTTGGGGGATATGAATTTTATATTTGATCATCCGCTTTACAATAAAAGGAATGTCATATTCAAGAATATTATGACCACACAATATTGTTTCTGGATTTTTTTCGTAGGCTTTATTGAGTTGATCAGCAAAAGTTTTTAGAATAAAAATTTCATCATGTGATGTAATATCATACGTTCTCTTTTTAAGAGTTTCTTTGTCGTTTTGTATTTCACTTATCGCATCGCCAAAACCAATACATACTATTTTTGCATATTCAGCATGTAGACCAGCTTTGCCTTCATATATCTCCATATCACTTGGAGTCTGGTCATGTTTCAGTACATCTCGGTAATATTTGGCTGCAACCTTTTTCCAATTATCAATATTTTTATGTTCAATAAATTCATTAAAAGTTTTGAATTCTCTAACAGCCTCAATATCGAGAAATAGTGCATTTTTAAGTGAGATAGGATTATATGCATTCATGTGTCAGTTGTTTAACTAACACAAATATACAAAATTAATTAATGCCAGAAAATAATAATGCGTGGGATTTGCCGTATTTGTCTATACAAACTGCCATGTGCTGTCCCATTTCATCCGTAATATGCATACATTCAGCGATACGTTTTCGATGAACATAATATAACATTGGATTGTCTAATGAAACTACATGTTGCACAACATTGTCTACAATTGTATTAATGTTAAGCTTATAAACAAAATCAAAATTTATGGTGTATGTTATTGCGGTATTTCCATCTATAACTTCAACTTCGGCAAGATGAAATATTTCATGCCCATCATTACGATATAAAATATTTTTTACTTTACCCAATTTATTATTAATGAATTTGAAATTTTTGCCATATAATCCACAGATGAGAACAGTGTCACCAGTTTCAACTCTGTTAATTTCTTCATTTATGTTATATGTCACTTTCATTTGAAAATAAAGTCAAGTAATCTGCCGAAAAATGTTTTCTTTGGTTGATCATTGAGCTTTGCTTTATCAAATTCGTAATATTCATTTACTAATTTTTTATATGGACTATCGTAATCGAGAGTTACATTCCGCTTACTTTCCATTTCCTTGACTAAAGTATCTCCTTCATCAACCACCTCTTCAATTAAATACTTTTTTATTTTGTCAAGTTCTTCTGATGATTGTTTTTTTTCTTCATCAAACTTTTTTAATTGTTCGATTTCATAATCAAGCTTTACAATTTTATTGGTTAAATCGTTTGCGTTAGTTTTTGCCATTTGTAATTAACTCAACAAATTTATCAGCATCTTCTTTTGATACTGGTGGTTTATCTTCAATCTTTTCATCTTCTTTCACTATCTCTTGTGTATCGACTTTCTTGATTGTTTTTAAAATTTCGATCTCGTGATCTAATTCCATTTGTTTTTCAACCATTCTATCCTTCATCAATTTTAACTCAGTTTCCTTTTCTCTGATCTTAGCAAGAATTGCGCTATTACGCTGAGATATATCGATAGCAAATAAAACTAAATCATCAAGATCGGCAGATACTTCTTCATCAGTAGAAATTAGTTTGATAATCTTTCCCGTTTCACTTTCTTTAAATAATTCAATAGAATATCCATCCATCGACATATCATGTACCCAATCATTTGGCACACCCAAATACAACTCATAGCTCTGCTTCTCTGAATTAAAATCAAATTTCCAAAAGTATTCTTCAATTGGTTGAAGGATGTCCTTTAATTTTATAATTCTATTCTCAAGAAAATATTTTTTGAGTTGAGTGATTTCCTCTTCGGATAAATTTTCTATTTCGATCATTAGATTAGATAGGATATAAAAATACTAAGAGATAACCAGATAAGAACTTTACCAACTGTACTGATTGCAAAAGCGGTATCGATTCCATATCTCACTTTACGAATGAATCTATAAAAAAATAGAAATGCATTATATGTAAGAAATAGTGTGCTGGTAATAAACAGCAATTGGTAAAGTTCTTTTGAGTCCATATTATTGTGCTGGTTGTGTAGGAGGTTGTGTAGGTGGTGGTGATGCTGGTGCAACCAATGGTGGTTGTGCTGCAGGGAAGTACACCTCAAGTAATTTCAGTGCTTCATTTATACCAGCATTTTCACGTGTCAATTTTCCAATTGATACAATCCTGCTTTTATGGGGCAATGAATCAGTTTGTACTAATCTTGTGATTTCCTGTTCATTGAAGTAACGTTGACTGCGTAGTTCGTTCACTACATCGTTTTTGATAATACCTAATTCCATTTTTCATATATGGGTTATTATAAAGTTATTTAGTCGTAAATATAACCAAATAAATGAATAATCCAAATATTATTTAAACTTCAATTAAAGATTTTTTATTGTCCAATGCACCATCGAAAATCTGGTACAAATCAATTAGAACCTTCATTATGTCTTTTTGTTTTTTTGGACGTATTGTGAATATATCGTCCCAAAAAGTCATGTATTGTTTTATTGGTGGTAATACTTCAAAATTATAGAATTGCTGTGTGAAGTATTCAAAAAAATACTCATGCAATTCAGCAACATTATGGAATTTAATATTCTCTAATTCAAATTCACTTACAACTTTATTAAAAGCCCAATTAAAATGTCCTTTAATATCTTCTTCCTTTTTCAAATAATCTTTACCGAAATATGTTGTATGTGCATAACAAATTAAATTGATTACAAAATCACGATATAATTCGAGTCTTTCTTTTATTACACTTTTGGATTTCATTTCTTTCATGAGTTCAAATTCATTGTAGCTCTCATTGTCCTTGTACACTTTTTCAATGTTAACTTTATTGTTGTTTTTCATGTGACTAAACTTTTAAAATAAAAATTTATTTCCACTCACTCTTACCCATAAATACTTTCAGAGCTAAGATAAATAAAAAAAGGTGTTGAAAAACACCTTTTAAAAAAAATATTTATTTGATAGCACTTAATTAACAATAGAATTTAACTTTTCAACAAAAAAAGATTTTGGTGATGCACCAGAATGTCTAAAAATTAAATTATTATTTTTTATAGCTACAAACGTTGGTATACTTCTGATACCATATGTTGATGCGGATTCAACATTTTCATCAATATTAACTTTTACAAATGTGATCTTAGAATTAAATTCTTGTGATAATTCTTCAATAATTGGTTCGATCATCTTGCAAGGGCCGCACCAGTCTGCAAAGAAATCTACAAACACAATTTTTTCCGAATCATTTAACAATGACACTAATTCATCATTGTTATTAATTGTTTGAATTTTTTCCATATTAAAATTTAACAGATTTTTTGCTGTTAATAAATTCACCTGCTTTATAGTTGATTAGATGACTCATTCTATCCATAGAATTTTCAAGTACATTTCCTGCAACATTCTTAGCTTCATTCTTACGATCTGTTTGTGGCTTAATTCTTACCACAGCATTATCAACCAAATAAAAATCATATTGGCTTGATACATCAGCGTATACTTTACTTTCATTAATTTTTTGAGTGTATTTATTACCCAATCCATCAATGCTTAATTTGAAACCACCCTCTACAGAAGTAACTTCTTTAGTGTCTTCTAATTGGAATTCAACAAGTCTTACTTTACCGAAACCATCAACATATTTACCTGTAAATGCTTCATTTTTAAATCCAGCTTCAGTATTAAATCCTTTTTTGAATTTATCAAATTGTTCTTTTTTCTCACCAGTATCAACTGGTGTTGTGTCTCTATTAAAGCTTGGCATATCTTCTTTGTATTTCATTTTTTCTTGTCTGAGTTTATATTGATCTGCACCCATATCCTTCTCCATTCTTTTTTCAAATCTCTTTGATGGTTCATTATCGTAAACAATATTATGCATACCATCACCTCTATTCATTGCCAATTCCAATTTCTCTTCCTTGGTAAGATTTCTCTTTATGATCTCATCACCTTTATCGTTTGTAGAGTTTCCTACATTCAATAATGCTTTCTTTTTATCTTCAAGTTTTTTGAGTGCTTCTGCTTCAAGTTCTTCACCCGACTTAAATTCTTGGATTTTATCTTTGTCTTGTTCAATGTAGAATTCATCAGGATTTGGATATACCTTAGCTTGTTTTAAAGCATCGGCATCTGCCATATCTTTCTTAGTCAATGCTGCAGTTTCTTTATTAATTTTTTGTAAATTAAGCATCGATGGTGTCATTCTTTCTTCGTTCATGTTATCTTGTTTTTTTAATGTTTTAGCTGATTGTTTAGATTCATCCATTGCTCCACCTTTCATTCTTGAAGTCAATACCTTTTCTACATTAGCATATTTTGCTCTTTCGTTCGGGTCTTTAATTGCTTGGATTGATGCAAGAATGGCCATTGGATGAAACATTTTTTCTCCCATTTCATGTTTGTACAATTTTTCCATCTTTTCAAAATCTTCAAGATTTTTAATGAATTTATCGTGTTGAGCTACAAAACCTAATTGTTTTGCATCTCTTGCTTTATATTCAGATGAATCTTTTGCAAGACCACCAAAATTAAATTGTGGTGCAGGTACTATAGGTTGAGTTTCTTTTTCTTTATTTGCTTGAATGTCCTTCATTACTTGTTGCTTTTGCATTGGTGATAATTCAGCAACACTTTCCACACCATATTTTGATTTAAGGAAATCTCTAAATTTCTGTGCATCAGCATCAAGAGCATCCATTTCAGTATTTTTATTTGTACGTGGAACTTCTGCATGTAAACTTGTTGGATTGGCTTTCTTTACTGCATTAGTTGCAGGATCATATTTCATATTTGCTTTTTGATCCAACTCATCATCAGTATATTCATCTTCCAATGATTCTGCCACACCTGATCCACCACCCATTGGTTGACCAGACGTATTTGTTTCGTCAGAGTCCATTGTTCTTGCCATCGAATCTTCTTTATCGTCAAGCATTGATTCTTCGTTCATGTTTGCAATGTTATCAATTAACCAATCCTTAATTTCACCACCTTGTCCCGTACCATCAAGATATAATCTCAAATCTCTTACTTGACCAGATTTAACGATATTCATTAGCATCTTCTTAAGTTCTGCGAAATTGTTATCATGATATACTTTTTCAAAATCTTCAAAACTATTTGAAGTGTCTGATCCATCACCTGCTTTTGGAGATGTTGACCAAGCACCACCACCTTCTTTAACATGATTAGGTAATCCTTTATGTTTAGTTGATGCAAAATCTTCTGCATCTTTATCTGTCATTGATGCTGCAGCTTTAGCAACTGCTGGACTTGGATTTTCCAATTCACCTTTTTGTGCTGCATGAACCATACCCATGAAACGTTGTTGTGCTTTTGATTCTGCTTTTTCATCAACTGCTTCATTCATGTTCCATTTATCTTTAAATAAACCTTCATTTTTCTTTACACTTTCAGTCATACCAATTTTCTTTTCAGTGTCGAGATATAAATGTTCAATAGCTGCATCATCCATTCCTTTTAATTGATCGATACTATACTTAGCACTATCGGATGCATCATCGTATGTATGTTGTAAAATAAAATCAATCTTATCATCCTTAGTGTGTAAATGATGTTCCTTCATGGGTGCAACAGGTTGTTTCCATTGACTTGTTGGTTCGGCTTGTGGTTTAAATTGAGGTTTAGCTGGAACTGCAGCAGGAGCTTCAGGCGTATTTGCTTGTTGCATTGCAGCATTAATATCATTTTGAAGTATCGATGCTAATTCTGGATATTCTGCTTTAGCTTGATTTAATAATTTCAACATTCTTAATGCATGTTGTTTTGCTGTTTCAGATTCTGTTAAATTTTCATTCAATACTTTTTCAATTTTATCATAACATTCAACAAGTTGTACATATTTTTTAAACATGTCTGGATTGGTCATATAGTCTTTGCTTTCAGCAAGAATTTCCCCACCCTTCCATGCTGGTTTATGCGCCCAACGAGATTGTTCTGGATTCTTTGCCCAAATTGCAGGGCCTGAAAATTGGCCAGATGATGCACTTGATGTTGTTTCGTTCTGATAAATTTCTTTGTTATTATATGTTGAATCAGTTTTAACTTCCTCACCTGCTGATGCTGAATCTAATGCTACAGCAAATGCACCACTACTTCCTGAACCAGTTGTTTCATCTACTTCGGCTTCAGCTAATGAAACGTTACCATATTTTTGTTGATATTCTTGACGACCTTGTTGTTGTGCTTGTTGTGCTTGTTGTGCGTTACCACCATCTTTAGTTGTTGGTGGAACACCAGTAACATGATTGTCAATAGCATCTTGCCATTGCATAATTTTATATTGTCCTGAACTTACGCCAGCTTGATTTTTTGCTGCACTATCAGCATTTTGTTTATCAATGTTAGCATCATGTGTTGGATTAGCTAAGATCACACCAACTGCCATATTCTTTTTTGTATCAACATAGTATGAATCAAGTTTGCTTGCTTTATCAGGAGAAATTAACTCTGTTGGTTTGCTACCAAATCCAAAAAGTTCATTCATTTCTTGTTCCTCTCTATCTAAAGTTTCAGCCATACTTTTCATTTGTTCTGCAACTTCATTTTCTGCATTTTTTTCCATACCTAATTGATTTTTTGCTCTATCTACGAGCGAGTCATTTGATTTTATGTCACTAACTTTTTCTTTTCTTCCAAACGTTGGTTTTTCACCACTTGCCTTTTTATTATCTATCTTATCTTGTACTGCTTTTTCGAGTTCTTGTTTTCCTTCTTCCCCTCTTCTCTTCTTTTTAATTGGTACTGTGTTTTTGTACTTCTGTAAATACGCAGTATCGTTAAGAACGTAATCATTGAAAATTACATTATTTAAGGTTTCATTCCAATGGTATCCGAAAACTTCTGCAGCATTTACTTTCATCTTCTCATAGATGCCATGTAAATAGTCATCAGTAGCAATAAGTGTTTCCATCTTAGGAAGACTAAATATTTTCTTCTTTAACGATTCTTCCTTTTCATTAAGTAGAATATTATTCTCTTTAATTGATTTCATGTTTACTCCAGCCACACTTTTCATTTTAGACTGAAAACCATTATCAATTTTCTTACCCATAGGAGATGGGTTTGATCCTGTTGTTGGTTTGCTTATTTTAATATTTATGTTATTGTCTGCCATTACTTACCAATTTCAGAAGCCCAAACAGATTTACGATTCCAAAGAAATTTATACATGGCTTCAAATGCATTCTTAATTAAGTTATTAGTCTCTTTCTTTAGATCACCATTCTTTATTGAAGATTTTAAATGATTAGCAAGTTCGTCCTTAAGGGCTTTCTTTACTTCACTTCTAACAATCTCCTTTATCTCATTGGTGGTCATCTATATTAGTCTATTATACCATAAATACTCCACAATAATCAAAAAAAGCACGTCTTATAAACGTGCTTATTCATTAAACTGTATTCAAATTTTATTTGTGTAATAGTAATCCACCAGCTAACATACCAGCACCAAATATTACAACCTTACCACCCGCACTTTTACCAAATCTCCCTAATCGTTGAAGGAAAGTTGGTTTTATTGCTTCTTTATTTATTTCGGGTATAACATATGAATCAATATTCGCTACTTTGAAGTACTGATTGGTGTTAGTCACGGAGAAGGATATTGGATTCGTCTTATCTTTTGTCCAATTAAATTTTATAAACTGTTTGTTCGGCAACTGGAATTCTTGAAACTCTAACTTAGTTTTTATTCCAGATACATGTTTCACACCATGAATTTGAATATTGTAAACCAGTGAGGTGTCTTTCTTTTCTGATTTAAATTCTATCGTACTATCATTTTCAACAATAGCATTACTATTAGTCATACCATCCAACTTTATATCCAAATTAATCAACGCTGCACTAATCAGATCGTTTTTATCTGATATTTCCTTTATTCTGTTTACTAATTCAGATTGATTCTTGGTTAGGGTGAGATTCTTGTCGGAAAGTTCTTTCAATGTAGTTTGAATAGTTAATTTCTCGTTAACCAATTCATTCTGTTTATCTTTATATCTATGTACACTATCTGTGAGTGCGTTATGTAGATTTTTTTCCTCAGTTATTTTTTTGTCTTTTTCACTTAAGGTTGTGAAGTGGTAATATGTACCAAATCCAAGCAAGAGCAAGAGTGCTACTATAATAAGATTTCTCTTGTCAAATTCTATTGTTATGTTCATCTCAGTATTATTTCTAATAAATACTGAAAAAAATTATAAAATTTTATAAAATTAACTCGATGATTAGATTTTTTTCATCGATTTTTAGAATGTTCTCTTTTGTACAGTTCTCAATAAATTGAGGATGGTTTACATGAAGTTCAACCAATACCGAATTGAATAATTTTTTATTTTGCTTCTTATTACGTGTTTTATCATTGAATACTACACGGCCACGTTCGAAAAATGCTTTGATGTAATGAGAAGATGTAGGCATAAATTATGATGGATTTAGTTCTAGTTGATTATCAATCCAATACTGTTTAAAGGTATTGTAATAATCCTGTACTTTCTTCACTAACTTATCATTTTCAGGATTGGTTGGATCGAAGCCATTGAGGTACTGTACCTCAACACGACTTTTCTTTGCAGGATCGCTTTTCTCCGCTTCTGCAGAATATACAAAATACGCAAACGCTAATTGACCATTAACATTTCCACCCCATAACACACCTTGAGGTTCAATAAGTAATTCATAAAAATCTACTGTTACTCCATCATCAGCAAAATAATTTCTGAATTTTTCTTCTTCACGATCAATCTCTGATTGAGATACTTTTCTTTGTCCTTCTTCCGCTTCATTAACTCTCTTTCTCATTACACCCATCATCTCTCTCATTGACATTTCTTTTGATGGTGCTTTATGTTCGAAAGAGTATCTTTTTTCGAAATTTTTTGTTCTCTCAGTTATTTGTTGTAGAATATTTCCTTTCATGAATGTACAATATATGATAAATACAATTGATTAGGCGAAAGTGCTTAGTTCTTTTAGGAATCTTTTAAAGTCAAATGAAGGATTAAGATCATAATATTCTGAATCATAATTACTTCTGGTTAAAATGCCATGATAGGTAAATGCACTTTCAACTAAAACGTTATGACCCCAAGTATCTTGTTTAATACCAAAATTACGACACAAATAAACACACAAATTAAGTGTAGCATTGTATTGTTTCTCTGTATAAGATTCCCAATATCTATTTGTTTTCCATAATTTTTCGTACACTAATTTTTCATTACAAACTTCATTGATCCAATTTGAATATTGGTTTTTTTCAAAATCGTATGACAACATGCCCATGTTTTCCAACACAATACTGATTGATTTTTTGTCAATCTCTTTGTTGTTCATAAACTCACTACTGTAGTTTGGATCAAAATGTTGAAACACTTTTCCATCTCTACGGATAGTAAATGTCGGCCACGTTTTGGTTGTTCCAAAATCTTTTTTCTTTAAACGTAGAATATGGTTACTATCTTTTCTAAGACTCCCCGCCAGTATTATTTGGGTTTTCTTATTTTTTATAGAATTATAGTTTTTGGAATCGATTTTATGTGTTTTTCGATCAATCTCAAAGGATGCTTTTTTACCCTCATCACCCACTCCAAATGGTAAGTATATTTCGCTCATATTCAATAAATACCTTAAAAATTATAACTTTTTCGCCTGTTTTGCGTATAATAACCTATAAAGTAAATATATGAAAAAACTACTCATTATCACGTTAATACTCACCAGTTTCAGCGTTATGGCTCAAAAAAAGAGCTTTATTGAAGAATATACCTACAATGCGGGAGATCGCGACAGTAAGGATGTATGCTACGATATTGCCAAAAATCGCCTACGTTCTACATTATTGGATAAGCTCGGTGTCTATGTGAAAAATGAGACCGTTCTTAAAACAACAGATGCCAAGGGCAAGGTTAGTCAGGATTTTGTGGATAACGTTGTTGTTACCAGTAGTGGTATTACTGAGTTCAAAGTATTGGATCAAAAATGGGATGGAAGGACATTCTGGATGAAAGCTGTCGTTACGGTCGATACTGTAGAATTGCGCCAGATGCTTCTTGAAAAACAAAAGTCAGATATGTTGGCTGAACAAAGAAGACAATCCGATGTTCAAAAATTTAACGATCTTGAAGAATTAAAAAAACAAATGAAGAACATGCAGGATCAACTGGCCTTAGTTGGTAGTGGTAAACCTGTTGTTGAGAGACCAGTTAATCTAATTCCTACAATCGTAACTCCTGAGCCTCAATATGTAACAGGTAATGCAATGTATTCGAAAGTTGTATTGAAGAATAAATTCTTTTCAATGACTCAATCAAAGAAAAATAAATTAATGTTTTTGACCGACTACAAAAAAAGAATGTTTGTTTTGAATGACAAAGATTCAGTTATCAAGACCATGAAATTTATTTCAAATGGTACAGTCACGCTGGACAGTAATGGTAACTTTGGTGCATTCACCGACATGAACTATATTGTTCACTTCTTTGACCAAAAGACTTTTACTGTATTCGACTCAGTAAGGATTACTTATGACAGACCTCAAGGTACGTTCAGAACGTATTTCACAAAGTCGGGCATTTTCTTTTCAAGTTATATGAATACTTACAAGTACAATACTCAGACTAAGGAAATAACTAAAGTTGCACCATTCTACACTGTCCTTGATTTCGATTATGTATCCAATCAATTTGTTTTAGGATATTGGGATGACGCTGTTAAGACAGGTGATGATCGTAAGGTATATAAAATTTATATCAGTGACGCAGCCAATTTGAGTGTTAAAAAATATGTGTACACAACAAAGACTTGGGAAGATCATACGTTTTTCATAAACGATGCATCAACAATTATGTCGATTGATGGGAATATGAATATGTATGCCTATAATATTTTAAGTGCAGATTTCAAAGTAACTCCACCAGTTGATAAAAATGAATTCATTGATTTGATTAAGTTTAGCAACAATACAATCATGGTAGCGAAACTTAAATTGGCACATGATAACGAAGATGGTTGGAATGGTGATTATACTTTCAGAAATTCTAAGACTGGAAAAATTGTACGTAACATGAAATTACCTTATCAAATCAATCAGATTATTGGAGATGAGACAGGCAGCAAAACTTACATTTTAACTAATAGTGCACTTATAACCATAAAATAATTATGAATACTATTGAGGCAGCACCATATATTTTTACTATGGGCGATGAAAAAGTGAAGGACGAATTATATTTGAAATATTTCGATGTTAAGCTCATCGGTAATCTCAAAGGATCAATGCCATTATTCGGTGTTGACTATGATGAAAGTGAGGATGGATATAACAAACGATTAAGAGAATGGAGATTTGCTGATCGAGAAGTATTGTTTGAAGGTTGGATGGTTAAGGATATGAAGCATTCAAAGGTTTTGTATAATCATGATAAAACAATATCCATATTGTTTGAATTCAAAGATTACACGATTACAATTGAAGGTAAAGAGTATTTTTTTCCAGTTCTTCCTGAGACAATTGATGACTTTATCAACGATTGTAAAAGAATCGGTCTGAAATTGTTTTGGAAACGAGAAATAATCGATAAATTTGGTGTAGAAAAAATAACATCGGATAACAAAGTGGTTGAATACCATAAGTTTCTAAAAAAACTCAATTAATGCAAGTATTAAAAAGTGGTAGTAGAAAATTTGACACGAATGACAATTGGAAAGTATTTCACCCGAATGGTAAGCACATGTTTACCACGAGTAAAAGAAAGGCTGATTGGTATCTAAAGAAGAATGCTGCAGTAGAAGTTGGATTAAATGAAATTCAATTAATAAAGCTTCCGAAAGGGGAGGGATTTGCCGATAACGAAATCTTTGGGTTATTACCAAGAGTAAATCGTTGTGTTGTTTGCGGATCACCAGATAACCTTCAAAGACACCACGTAGTACCATATCACTATCGTAAGTTCATGCCTATTGATTATAAATCAAGGAATCACCATGACGTTGTATTGATCTGTAGAAAGCATCACGAAGAGTACGAGATGATTGCTAAGTCTTACAAAACATTAATTGCACGTAAATATGATGTTGGTACGATTGAAGAATTAAATAATGCTTACATCTCAACTGTTGTGGAGAGACTGAGAAGAAAGTTCAAGATTAGTAAATTATTGACAACAATAGTTGATGGCTTTAATAAGTTGCCGACCAGTAAAGTTGATGTAATTGCAATTGAACTTAGCTCAATGTTGAAGTTCAACGTTCTCGACAAATCGTTTGATGAACTTGATTTAATAAGAAGCAAGGTTAATAAATCAATTGCAAAAGAAAAACGTGAAGTCATCAATGTTGATGATTATTATCATGGCAAAGCTGTTATTAATCAATTCAAAAGTCACGAAGACTTTGAAATATTCATCAAAGGATGGAGAACACACTTTGTCGAAACAATGAAGCCCGAATTTATGCCAGAAGGCTGGTCAATAGATTTTAGGTGTAAAAAATGATTTTTGAAAACTGATGAGTATTTATCAGTATCTTAATATTATTTCTCAAAATTAAAGTAGTTCTGTAATGGGACTACTTTTTTTGTTTCTTCTTTTTAGTCTTTGTTTTTTCCTTAAGTGCTTCTATTACATCATTGAATGGTATTAACTTAGCAGTGCCGTTTTCAATTTCTTGCGATCTTTGTGACAATTCATCATTCTTTTCATCTCTATCTTTTGGTGATCCCATCCAACTAATCTCATAAAGAATTCCCCAAAAAAAATCAAATAATTTCATTCCACCGAGTTTTGCACTAAGCAGGACATTCATTAAAGATTTCCTTGTGACCTTTTTAGTGCTATCTTCAGCATGAATATCAAACTCATATTTGATTCTTATTTTATGTTTTTGAAATGCTCCCAATTTAGAAAACATAATTCCATATGGAATATCTTTATTTTTTTCAGTTTTAATGAGATGAATATCATATGAATTATTCCATTCAAATCTCTCGCCCTTCTCATATTTGAAAACATCAGGATAATAATATACTTCAAGATGTTGTTTTTTATAATCGTAATCATACTTTTTCATTTCTTCAACTGAGAGAGGCTTAAGAAAATCTTCATAAAATAATTCAAACGGATAATTACCTAACGGATGTGCAAATACAATATCAGTAAGATGCTCATTGATTTTAAGCAACTCCATTATTCTTTTGAATGTTACCTCTTCATCAAGTTCTACATGCTCACCAAGGAACTTAAATAATTCATCATCAAGAACTTTTGATTTTTTATTTCTGTGTGAAGTGTAAGTAATTTTGTTGTTGTAGATTTTTATCATTGTAGGTTTATGTTTAAGTCCATGTTTTGTTTCATATGCAATATCACTTCGGCATTGCCTTTAGCATCATCTACAGGATGATGAGTGTGTGTCGTTTTTCTCAAATGCTTCCATTTAACATGAACATCTTTCATAAGACCCGCATATATATCACCAATGCGTCTACTTGAAAAGCCAAATGGATTCCTACCGTAGAATTTGTGAAAATAATAATTGATCCAAGATGCATCATATCCATTATTATCTGAAATAAGTATTGGATGACCTTTACTGTTTTCTTTTATCCACTCCGCAAAATTTTTCATTACATCTACAGGATCATCAAATTTTAAATGCTCTTCTCGCGAAAATCCTGATATAGCCAATGCACTTGCTTGATATTGATCACTAATAGGTCTTACTTGACCATAGAACGTTTTTGATAAGCTAGGCTCTACGATTACTGCTCCGAAGCAAACCATTGAATGCTCGGAGATAATCGGCCCGTCACTTTCAACATCAACTACAATATAACTCATTTTCTAAAATCTCTTTACTTACTTTTAATATGTCATCTTTTCTATTCTCACGAAAGAACTTACCTTCCACACCCTTAATGATATTTACTGGTGTGAATCTTTTTGCTATCTCATTCTTAATTAAGAGATCGGTAGGACTATCAATTAATTCATGAAGATTCATTGCAATCGCCAAGACACAATATTTTTTATTTGTCTCATCATAATTATATGTATCAACACAAAGTAAATCTATGTTATCAATTATTCTTCGTATTTCTATTCTTGAAAGACTAATTAGTCTATTCTTAATTGTAAGATACCTTAAATCATTAGCTATCATAATTTTTATACGGTAGAAAAAAATGTCCTTCCCCGATCCATGCCTGATGTTCGGCTATTACATTTTCAATATGACTTTGATCCGTGATTCGAATTGCTTTACCTCTCTTTTCTTCAAACATATAATCATCATCCCATTTTCTCAAATACCACCACTGATCTTTGAAAAAATATTGAACGTAATAAACTCCACCAAGAAATTCCATTCTATATTTAGCACGATACTTATCGTTATTAATTTCTTGCAAAGTTCTTTCAGGCTGGACAACCTTTTTTTTAAAGAGGTTTCTGAGTCTTTCTAAGATGTTCTTCATATTTTTTCAGAAAAAGTTCAATCTGATCATTCATATATTTAACTAAGTAAATGGTAGTTAGAATAAAAAAAACTGCTGTTGTTACACCCAATAAACAAATTAGGAGAGCCAACAGCAGTCTTAAAATAAAGAAATTTGCTACTACAGTAATTAGTGACAATACAAATAATGATGCGAACTCAGTCAACATCGCGAACTGCATTGCATTATGCAAAAACAAAAATCTTTTATTCATTCATTTAACCAATAATTTCAATGTTATGTCCTATGACCTTTTTCTTTGTAATGATAATACTTTTACTCCAATAATCCAACATTCCTGTCTTAGAATTTTGAAGAAAATCAATCCACTTACGTTGGTAGTGTTTTTTGAACACCATTCCATTCTTTATCATGTAATCGCTTGACTTAGCCATTGCTGTAGTCATGTTTCTTGACTTAATGTTGGTCTGCTCCCAATTATAATCACCCATTGTGTCTTTTACTACCCACCATCCAACAATTTGATCATATTTCTTCAATACATTATCTGTTCTTATCTTAATCAACTTTGTCGTGTAATCTGCAGGATATTTTCTTTCTTTAGCTGCCTTTAAAACTGCTTCTTTTGTGTGTTTTATTACAGTTTCCCTGTCGTATGAAATCCAAACAGTATCACCAAAATTAAGTTTACCTTTGAAGTGGTAGTGTTTACTGTTGAGATTCATTAGATCACGGCTTACAGCAATCCATCTTAACTCGTTTATTCTATTAACATCGATGGTAGAACCATCTGCAGTGATCAACGGAGTATCATCGGTTTGTTCTGGTGTTGCGTGATAAACTGTTGCCTTAATGTCTGTATAGATTATTTCATCCCCAATAATGGGGCTTGTTTTACGTAATGGTGGCGCAATATTAAAATTCTTATTGTCGCCAATCATTGCATAATTGGTTGACTGATGAAGGAAATTCAGTAACATAATTACTGAGTATACAATCAAAGTCATAATTATTCCTTTTTTCATAATTATTATGTTTGTAAGGTTATTTCACGTTTTACAAAAATACGTAATTATAAATAGAAAAAAAAGCTATAAATACTCTTGGATTCGAAGATGTGTGGATTTTGAACGTGTATTGCGAGAAAAAAACCTTACGTAAGGTTTTTTTATTATATGTAAGTATCTATTCTTTCTTGATTTTTTGCTGTGGCAAATCCTTCATCATACCATGACTTCATTGTTGCCTGATCAAAAATTAAACTGTTATCACCTAATTTTCTTCCAAGCCAATACACTGTAATTTTTACACCCTTAGCTGCAGCATCTGAAAATTTCTTTTCAAGTCTGCCATCACTGAATTCAATATCATAACGCATTGCATCGACACAACGTTCAAGATTATCAAGTATATCTTGAGCCATGTCAGTTTGTTTATTGAATGTGGGTTTTACTCTATGTATGATGACATCGATTTCGGTGCAGCCAGCATCAAGTGCATAATCTAATGAGAAGAGTTCGCTCAAACCACCATCAGTCCATTCACCCATATAAGTTTTTTGTGTTTCTTTATCAAACCATTCTTTTTGAATTAAAGATGTAAATAAAGGAGCGTTTGCTGATGCCCACATCCAATCTTTAAAATCTTCAAACTTACAATCATTACTACTGAAGTGATGTACTGTTGATGGAATTTCTGCTAAATTTACTGTTGCTACACTAACTTCTTTTCCTGACGCTTTAATATTTAAGAAATCTGCAGCATCAACAAACTGATCAATCAAATTTCTCATATTATTAGTTGTACCTAAACTTAAGATCGATTGATTCCAGCCGAATATTCTTGCGATAAGTACATATAAAATACCCAATTCATTTACTTTACCATTTTTCTTGAATGTATTTGGTCTATACCAGTATGAATCAAATATTTTATCTTGGGTTACTGATGTGTAAGCTGTCTTAAGTATATCCCATTTCTTAAGTGCAACCAACGGACTCATTAAACTTCCTGTTGATACACCGCACACTAAATCATAGTCCTTATTGAGTGCTGCTAAAGTCCCAACACCATAAGCACCATATGCTCCACCACCAGAAATTACAAGTCCTTTTTTTTCCATAATTATTTTATTTTAGATTCTAAGTCTTTAATTTTATCATTAAGTTCTTTAATTGCAGCAAATAGTACTGGCACTAAATGTCTGTAATCAACAGTTTTGTATGTTTCTTCATTCCATTCATAATTGTCTTTAACAACATGTGGGAATACTTCTTCAACTTGTTGTGCTGTTAAACCGTAGTTCTTAACACCCTTCATTGGCTCAATGACATCATTGTTAGTATATTCGTATGTATCTAATTGTGAAATTTTATCAACTACGTTTACAAGAGGTTTGAAATCTGTTTTCAATCTAATATCAGATGTTGATGAGATTGTTCCAAGTTTTACTTTTTTATCTGTTGAATTCCAAGCAAGAACGTTATCACTACCTACAGATGTAGTTGGTGTTGTGAAAATTGCTAAGTTAGATGTAATTGCATGATACAAATAGTTTGTAGCACCTAAGTTAATCGAGTTACCACCAAGAATTACACTACCTTGACTACCAGCATTAATTGTATTATATGATCCACCAAACACACCAGAATATTGTGCTCCTGCATTTCCCCAATACCCTAAACCTATTGAATGTCTACCAGAAGCAACAGCACCCATAACAGCGAATGAACCAATACCAGAAGCTGTTGATCCAGTCAAAGCATCAAAACTTGTTAAGTCACCACTACAACCCATTGCTATTGAATGATCACCACTTGCTTTACCTCCGTGTGTAGCAAAACTATAATTACCTAATGATTTTGCATATAGTGTTGTTGTTGTATAGTTAATGTCTCTAACAAATGCACCACCTAAAGCAATAGATGTTGTACCAGTTGCAATACCAGAAGAAAATGCTGTTGATGAACTACCAACAGCTTTACCTGTGTTAGCTGCAAAAGAATTACCTCCTGATGCAACACCATAGTTAAATGCAACACTATTATTTCCTGTTGCTTTAGTTGTATAGTCAAAAATAACACCAGTACCAGAACCAAATGCAACCGATCCATTACCACTTGCAAGTGCATTACCGAATGCAAACGATAAGATACCAGTAGCATAACCATAAAATTGAGTACTTGGACTACCACCCAAACAAACAGAGTTTGATCCCCATGCATTAGCTTGATAACCAAATGCCATAGAACTATACCCTGTTGCTATTGCAGTACTACCTGCAAATGATTGAGTACCTCTTGCAACACCTGACGATATTGCAAATGAAGTATTACCATATGCATTACCATAAAATGCCACAGAAGTTGAACCAGTTGCATTGCCACCAAAAGCAACTGCTCCAATACCAGATGCATTACCAGAGTTTGCTCCAAAAGATGAAGTATTTAACGCTTTACCACCAGCAATTGCTGTTGAAAATGCGCCTGTTGCAATAGATGGTGTACCAAAATAACTTCCTAATGCTATTGAACCTTGACCTGTTGCAGTACCATTAATAGAAAAAGAAGATGAACCACCCGCAATAGCAGTATTACCCATTGCAATTGAACTTGTACCTGACGCAACATTTGATGTACCAATTACTACAGATGTTTGTCCAATAGGTTTACCAAAAACTCTACTACCAATTGTCATTGAGTAAGTGCCTAATGATACTGTTGTATTACCAGTCAAAAATCCTCCTAATGTGATATAATTGTTAGAAAGGTTTTTAGTTAAACCATTTGAAGCATTGGATAATGATGCTTGAGTTACTTGTTTGGTAACACCATTAGTATCTCTAACCAGTACATTATTGGTACTTACACCAAACGATGGTGTTGACATAATAGCCAAATTACCAACAGCAGTAGTGTAACTATATGTTGACCCTGTTAAGTTAATTGTATTACCACCAATGATTGCAGCACCAACATTTCCAACAGCGATATTATTATTTAAACCACCAAGAATTGCTGATTGTGGAGCTAATGCACCATGTCCAATAACTTGAAGATTATTATTGTATGAGAAATTAAATGAAGTTGCACCTGATGCTAAAATTGGTTTTGTCGGATAATTACCTTGACCGCCAGCAAAAGAATAATCTCCCATAGCATTTGCCACATAACCACTTGCAAATGATAAGTTACCCGCAGATTTAGTACTACTACCAAAAGCAACTGAACCTGTATTGCTTGCTATTGTGTTTATACCTGATGCAAATGAATATTGTCCAGTAGCACTTACCGTATTACCTAAAGCTATTGCATCCAAACCAGCAATAGAATTTACACCAACAACAAATGAAGTTGCACCGCTTGCAATATTTCCAGTTCCAATTGAAGAACTATTTAAACCTACAGTTCCTACATTTCTTGTACCAACAGTTAATGCTTGTAATGGATTTTGCCAAATAAAATTTGAACTACCACTAAATGTACCAACCCCATTAAATTGAATTGAATTAACTGGTTGACCAATTAAGTTACTTTTGAGTGTATTAAAACTCATTCTATTGATTGCACCACTTGCAACATTTCTTAACATGAAATCATTTATAGTGTTACCTGTTGCAGGAGTTCCAGTTAAAGTTAATTTATTTACCACTAAAGTAGTACCACCAGTAAATGTTAAATTACCTGATGCACTTAATGCACCACTACTATTTATTTGAACTTGATTGTTTGAACCTGCTGGAACAAAATTTACTCTTACACCAAGATTACCACCATTAAGCGAACTTAAAGTTGAGATATTTGTACCACCAGTTATCTGTAATGTCCCTGTATTTGGCATACTAAATGAACCACCACTATTACCAGCAACATTAAAATTAACACCACCGCCACCACCAGAAATTAATGTTGATGAAATACCAGTAATATGACCATCACCATCAACTCCAATACTTTGAATAACATTATTACCAGTATTAATTACTGATCCTTGATTAGATGTATCAGGATGAACCCAAGTTGAGCTACCTAATACTTGAACATGGCCATTATTTAATTGTACGCTTTGAATATAGGTATATCCTGTATTATTAACTGTCGGTTGTGTTGATACGATAGGATGAACCCATGCTGATGTTGTTGCACCAGTAGTATGTCCATATGTATCAAATTTTAATTTTTGTACATATGTAAGACCAGTAGCATTAATATTTGCTTGACTTGACGTATCTGCATGAGCAAAACTAAATGTAGCTCTCGTTGGAGGAACACCACCTGAAAATACTCCACCACCAACTATAGCAGCACCAGCTTGTGCTGTAATACCGCTTATAATTGGAGGTTTATTTGTTAAAAGGTTGTAATCGCTTACGTTACTGCTTGTGCTACCTGTACTAACTTGTAATAGTAAGAATGAATTTGTTCCTTTATTGTAATTGTATATCGCAAATTTATTTGCAGCAACCTGTGGGTCAGCATAGGCATTTAATACGAGTACATCCGTATTATCAAGAATTGGAATAACGATACCTGTAGTACCAGAAGTAGGCGTACTACCAGTTAATGCATTACGTGAGGCAATATTAGGTACTCTTGGAGTGCGTGGATCACTAATTAATTCCCATTCTGACGGTACAAATGTAGGTGAAGTAGTTACAAGAGATTTGTAAACTTTACCTTGATATTCAACGTATGTTGTAGGGGCGTATACCGCAGGGCTATATTGTAACAAGGCATCCTTGCCCGGGATCAGCCTTAGCGCACTTTTTTCTGCCATAATTTCTCGTTTCTTTCTGTATAAATACAGTTAAGAACTTCAAATTATGACATACAATTAAATTAATTAACCTTGTAAGCTTTCAACCATGTTTTTGGCACGATCATAGGATACAATAGCGTATCTTTTATTACCAGATACCTTGAATGCCCCAAGATTAGAAAGTTCAATATAGAAGTCAGAAATGACTTTAGGGGAATATTGTGGGCCTCTATTCATCATGATGTCAGTCAATTTTTTCAAACTTATAACTATTTCATCCTGTTTAACATCACCATTCTTATAAACAACCTTAAGAAGATGTTCATATTTTTCTCTCTTCTTAAGAATTGGATCAAGTATGTTTTCATTTTCATAAAATGATTTATGAATATAGAGTTCTCTAAAATAGATACCTGCAATGATCAATAATTCAGAAAATGTTGAAATGGTAATGAA